>Ga0074198_1000667_pt1 | contig 31299 bp, 28 predicted proteins | sample EPASupsiteSAE323_FD_64527 | JGI IMG/M metagenome (GOLD analysis project Ga0074198, IMG submission 64527) | Bioremediated contaminated groundwater from EPA Superfund site, New Mexico - Sample SAE3-23 | ecosystem: Environmental > Aquatic > Deep subsurface > Groundwater > Contaminated ... | reverse complement strand
AGCGGTTACTATGGTGGTGGTGGTGGTAGCGCTGATGGAAATTACACTGGAAGCGGAAGCGGAGGTGGCGGTGGGTCGTCATATTATGGAGGTATGACTGCAAATACAGGAACTCGTTCCGGGTTTCAATCTGGATATGGACAGGTAAAAATATGGCTGAAATAAAGCTTTATCTCGATTTTTTTGATGAAATACGTCACTGCGAGGCAAGAGGCTTAATTTAATTTTATAATTTACCTGATGACATATAGTATTTTAGGAATGATGCATGACAGTGATACGGAGTAGATGTATGGTTGGCAAAATTGTCATCGCGAGCGAAGCGTGGCGATCGCAAAATTATACAATTATTTCATTGTTTAATTCCTCATTACATGTAAATTCCGAATACCTGTGAGATTGCCACGCTCCCGTTGGTTGCTCGCAATGACAGGTCTGGTTTTCTCTTGTGGTAAATGCAGGGTAAGCAAAATAGGCATAAATAAAGGATTTTAAAACAATATTTCTTGCCTTGTGCACGCGGACAAGATTATTGCTGATGGGCAATACTGCTCATCCTACTTTTTATAAACTGGTAAGATGCCTCCATTTCAGTCGGCATGACAAGTCCGTCATCTCGAGCGAAGCGCGGCGATCTCAAGATTATACAATTACTTCGTTGTTTAACTCTTCATTACATGCAAATTCCGAATACCTGTGAGATTGCCACGCTCCCGTTGGTCGCTCGCAATGACATTTAAATTTAATTAGTAATTATAGTAATATTACCTCTTATTGCCTCAATAATTCTTTTTGAAGCAAGACCATCGCCGTATGGATTTACGGCTGAAGCCATTTTTTTGTAATTTTCTTCTGAATCAAGGAGTTCCTGAACAGTATTGACTATTTTTTCAACATTTGAACCTACGAGTTTAACTGTTCCATATTCTATAGCTTCCGGCCTTTCTGTTTCATCTCTTAAAACAAGAACAGGCTTACCTAAAGACGGTGCTTCTTCCTGAATACCGCCTGAATCTGTCAAAATTATGTAAGAATCCTTAATAAGACTTGCAAATGGAGCATAATCAAGAGGATCAATTAATTTTATCCTTGAAATATTATCAAGCATTTCAAAAACGGTTTTCCTAACGTTTGGATTAAGATGAACAGGATAAACAACCTGAATGTCAGGATTTTTTTCAACAAGAATTCTGACTGCTGTGCAGATATCTTCAAGGGGTTTGCCAAAATTTTCTCTTCTATGCGAAGTTAAAAGAATTGTTTTCAGGTTTTTATCAAGATTCAACGCAGAAAGATCAACCTTATGATTTTCAACCGTATATAAAAGTGCATCAATAACCGTATTTCCTGTCAAATAGATATTATCTTTTATTCCTGAATTTTTGAGATTATCAACCGACCTTTGAGTCGGGGCAAAGTAAAAAGTAGAAACAGCATCTGCTACAACCCTGTTTATTTCTTCGGGAAAAGGATAGTATTTATTGAAAGTTCTGAGTCCTGCTTCAACATGCCCGACGGGGATTTTTGCATAAAAAGCAGAAAGGCTTGCAGCCAAGGTTGTTGTTGTATCTCCATGTACCAGAACAATATCAGGGCTGGTTTTTTCAAAAACATCTTTCATTTGAAGAAGAACGTCAGATGTTAAATGCCATAAATCCTGATCAGGCTTCATGACATTCAGGTCAAAATCAGGTTTTATATTAAACAATTCAAGTACCTGATCAAGCATTTGTCTGTGTTGTGCAGTTACACATACAATAGATTCAAATATATCAGGATATTTATTAAGTTCCATAACAACTGGAGCCATTTTTATGGCTTCCGGTCTTGTTCCAAAAACTGTTAAAACTTTTATCTTTTTCATAAACTTACTTTTCTGTTTAAATTGGTCTTTGTTTTTAAGGAATAAATAAAAAATTTTTATGTATTGTGTCATGCTGAACTTGTTTCAGCATCTGTGAGTTTATTAGATCCCGAAACAAGTTCGGGATGACACGAAGAAACATTCGAAAAATGTTTGAAAATTTTTTGTTACTTCTTTTATAATATCAATAATTTAATAGTAGTATAAAGAAAGCTTCAAAACAAATATACAGTGTTTTATATCCATACAAAAAGAATCCTGCTTGAAGCAGGATTCTTTAAATTTTGTTAGTATTCGTTTACTTAAACAGCTATATAAACACTTACTTTTTTTCTGTCTCTTCTATGGGATTCAAACTTAACATTTCCATCGATTAAAGCGAATAGGGTATCATCTTTTCCAATACCTACATTATCTCCCGGATGGAATTTGGTTCCACGCTGGCGAACTATAATATTTCCGGCTTTTACTAATTCACCGCCGAATTTTTTAACACCAAGACGCTGCGCATTACTGTCGCGACCGTTTCTTGTTGAACCCATACCTTTTTTATGTGCCATTAGTATTCACCACCTTATTTTATTTCTATTAATAACTAATTGGATTTTAACAGATTTTGAATCTTATTCTTCTGTTGTTGTTTCTTCTTTTACGTCTACTTCAGCTTTTTTAGCTTTGGCACTGGTTGTTTTAGTTGTTTTTGTCGTCTTATTTTCTTTTGTTTCAGCAACTTCAACAACTGACTTTCCAGGATAATCAATACTTTCTACCATTACTCTGGAATAATTTTGTCTGTGGCCTTGTTTTTTGCGATATCCTTTTTTGCATCTCTGTTTATAAACAAGAACCTTTGCATCTTTGCCATGATTTAAAATTTTAGCTTTTACAGTAGCACCCTCAACATAAGGCTGGCCAACCTGTGTTTGGTCTCCTGCTACTACCATTACAACTTTATCAAATACGAGAGATTCATCTACATTAACGTCTAAAAGTTCAACATCAACATATCTTCCCTCTGTTACCTGATATTGTTTTCCACCTGTTTCAACTATTGCAAGCATTTCATTCATTCCTTTTTATGTTCTTCATAACTTAAAAATAAAAACGGGCTTACGCTCTTGCATTGCGTTAAATTACCTTCATTTTTATTTTCAGCGCTTTACTTTACATGTTTTAATAACGCCAATAAAGCGCTTAATTAATATAACAGCATGAAAGTTACATGTCAATTTCTTTTAAAATAGCTATATTTTATAACCAGTTGTCTATTTTATCTGGAACTATGATTTCTTATGCTCTTGAAGATACGGAAAAATCAAAATTTTTCTCGTATCTTCCATGATCTAGTTACACACAAGCCCACCCGCTCATCGCGGCTGTGCATGTGTTTCACCGTCTTGAAAGTTCGCTGTTAACGGCGTTCCTGTCGGGGCTCATCGCCCCGTCATGCAGCCTCAGCTCACTTTCGCTTTCCAATAGTCGGGTTTGAAAAATCCTAATTTTCTTCGAAAATTGAATTTTTCTGCACCCTCCTTATTTATTAATGACAGGAGGCTGTTATGACAGATTGTTGTTTTCTTTATAAAAAGGCCTGCTTTAGATTTTTGACGTGTATATTGGTATTTATGCTGGCTTTTTTAGGACTAAATCCTGAAGTGAAAGCTCTTCAGGAAGGAGAGATTTTAAAACTTGAAAGGGGCGTTGTAGTTACAAAATCACTGACTCCATTTCTTAAGGGAAATTTAAAAGGTGCTGAAGCGAAAGTATTAATTCAGTCATCCCCTGAAAAAGTATGGGATTTGCTTGATAATCAGGAAAAACTGGTTCAAATTATTCCAAAACTAAAAAAAGTTAAAGTTCTTGAAAAAACCGATGTTTCACAGAAAGTCTATACTGCTCTTAAGGTGTGTTCCTTTCTTCCCTTGTTTAAATATACTCTTTTTCTTGATCAGAAAGAAAAGTATAAACGAATTAAGTTTAATAGAGTTGAAGGCTGTTTTAACAAGCTTTATGGTGTCTGGGAACTTGAACCTTATAAAAACAGCACTATTTTAACTTACAGGATTTTCTTTGATCTCGGTTTTTATGTTCCTCCGTTTATCCGCAGTAATAGTCTCAATAAAGATCTTCCTGAAGTAATGAATGCCATAAAAAATGAAACAGAAAATAGTTAAATTAAGGAGAGAAAAATATGTCAAAAAAATGTGAAGACATCATGACACGCAATCCTGAATGCTGCACAGCTGAAGATAATGTTATAGTTGCTGTTGATATTATGCGTGACATGAATTGCGGAAGTGTTCCTGTAGTTGAATCACATGAAACTAAAAAGCTGGCTGGAATAGTAACTGACAGGGATATTTGCCTGTATGTTGTAGGAAATGAGCTTATCCCGTCTGATGTTAGTGTAAGAGATTGTATGACAACCGATTTAATTACATGCCATCCAAATGATTCCGTTGAAACAGCAATAAATTTAATGGAAGAAAATCAGATAAGACGAATTATTATTGTAGATGATGATGATAAAGTTGTAGGTATAGTTGCTCAGGCAGATCTTGCTATAAGAAGCCAGGAAGATCCGTTTAAAATCTATGAACTTCTTGAAGAAATTTCTGAGCCTGCACCTGTATAAAAAGACCTCAACGGGAAATTTAATTGTATATTTCTATAAAAGAAGCTGTAGAAATACAAAAAAAATTAGCAAAAGAAATAATAATTGAAGATATATCCGATAATATCAATTTTGTTGCAGGGGTTGATGTCAGCCAGCTGGTTTTTAAACAAAATGTCCCGTTTTATGCAGCAGTTGTAGTACATTCATTTTCTGATCTTAAAATAATTGATAAAGCCAGCTATTCAGAACATATTGATTTTCCCTATATTCCAGGATTTCTCGCTTTCAGGGAAATTCCTGTTATTATCAAAGCACTTGAAAAAATTAAAATAAAACCGGATGTAATTCTTGTAGACGGGCATGGTATTAGCCATCCCAGAGGTTTAGGTATAGCAAGTCATATAGGAGTTTTAACAGGATACAGAACTATAGGCTGTGCCAAGTCAATTTTAACAGGAAAGCCTGAAATTTCATTACCGCATGAAAAAGGAAATTTTGTTCCTATTCTTTGGAAGGGTAAAATTGTAGGAAATGAAGTCAGGACAAAGAATAATGTTAAGCCGGTTTATGTTTCAATAGGACATAAAATAACTCTTGAAAAGGCAACTGAGATAGTTCTTGCCTGTACGACAAAATATAGAATTCCCGAGCCTCTAAGGTCAGCTCATGAATATGCAAATTATGTAAGAAGAAATAATTAGTTTGTACTATCTATTTTTGAAACATAGATTCATTTACAGGATTTGCCACTACAAAAGCATAGCAAACAGAAATACCTTCTTTTTCAAATGTCTTTTTCAATTCATCGAGAGTTGTGCCTGTTGTTGAAATATCATCAATTAAAAGAAGGTTTTTACCTGTATATTCTATTTTATTTACTACAAAAGCATCTTTTAAATTCTTGATTCTGTCTTTTTTAGATAATTTATACTGAGGTTCAGTATTTTTTATTCTTCTGGCAATTTTATTGTTCACAGTATAACCTGTGAGTTTCGAAAATTCTTCTGCAATAAGATAAGTCTGATTATAACCACGTTCTTTTTCTCTTTTTGAATAAAGAGGCATTGGAATAATTTCAAAATCCACAGAATTTATACTTAAATTTTTCCAGTATGAGTACATAATATCGGCAATAGGCTTTGCAATATCTTTTTTCTTATGGTATTTAAGGCCTCTTATAATCTTTCTTATATTGGCAGTGTATGTTGTAGCAGAATAAATTTCAAAAGAACCGATTTTTTTATGAGGATTGAATTGATTAATATTAATTTCTTCAAGACATTTACTGCATACTGGTTTTGAAAAAGCATCTTTTCCGCAGATATAACATTTTTTGTGATATATCCAGTCTAGTAATTGTTTTATAAAGTTGACCATTGATAATTAAAAAATCCTTCCTGTTTTAACTTATTGTAGCAAAATTATGAAATGGTTTTGGAAAAAAGAATATAAAATACCTGATCTTCCTTCTGTAGATGATATTTCTACAGAAATACCCGCTATTTCTGAATATCTTGAAGCATTTAGACTTCCTGATGTATTTAAAGCAACTGAAATTGATACATTACCTGTTATTAATAATGCCGGCATAATAACCGGTATCGTATCTGAATATGATCTGGCTCAAATTCTCCCTGAATGGAGTTTTGATGAAGAAAGTTACAGATATGATGTTAAAGTTGCAGATATTATGACAAAAAAGGTCTGGACTGAAAAGGAAAATACAAATGTAAAAGATATTCTTTCAAGTATTCATCAGCTTCACACGAGAGTTATTCCTATAGTTGATGAATATGGAAGATATACAGGAAAATCAATAACCAGACAGGTCCTTGTCCGTTTTTTAACCAGAATGGTAAAACCAAGATCAATAGGAGGCCTTGCAACACCTATAGGTATTTATATGACTGATGGTAAACATCAGGCAGGATCAGGAAATTTGGGACTTGTTTTAACAGGTTTTGCTTTTGGCGGAATTATAATTTTTATCGAATTGCTGACAGGATATATTTTTACAGGCCGACATTTGCCTGACATATTGATTATAATTACACAATTAATATTATTTATTCTTGTTTTGAGGATAACACCTCTTGTAAAATATCATGCTGCAGAACATCAAACGATACATGCTATAGAAAAAGGGCTTCCTTTGACTCCTGAGACAGTCAGAATGCAGCCAAGACCACATAAAAGATGCGGAACAAATATTATGGTACTTTTGTTTGGTATACAGCTTGTCCTTCTTATCTCTTTTGAATTTATAAAAATGCCTTTTATACAGTTTATTATACTTATTACAGGCTTTTTATTTGTATTTTCAAATTGGAAAAAAGCCGGAATGTGGCTTCAAGAGTATTTTACAACCAGACGGGCAAGTCTTATCCAGATAGAAAATGGTATTAAAACAGGGGAAGAAATTTTGAGAAAACATAAGGAGGATACAAGTCCTGAATCTCCCGGATTTTTTGTTAAATTATGGAATATGGGACTTATTCAGGTTTTAGTAAGTTTTTTGTTTTTATTGTGGGTTTTTAATTTTGTACTGCATATATTGTGATAAAATATAAATTATGATTTAAATAAGTCTTTTTTGCTGAATATTGGCACTTATAAAAAGTTTAAAATAAGAAATAATAAAAATACGGGGTTTTTAATTAGATGCATATTTTAACAATGTTAATACTGTTAAGCGTTTTGATTCTGGTACATGAGCTTGGTCATTTTGGTGTAGCCAGAATGTTTGGCATAAAAGTTGATCGATTTGGATTCGGGTTGCCTTTTGGCCCTACATTATTTGAAAAAAAATGGGGAAATACAACTGTTTGTATCCATGCCCTTTTACTTGGCGGATATGTGGCATTTCCTGATGATGATCCTGACAGTGACATACCAAAAGATGATCCTGACAGAATTTCAAACAGGCCAGTCTGGCAGCGTGCTCTTGTTGTAACAGCAGGTGTTGCTGCAAATGCTCTTATTGCTTATTTAATAGTTCTTTTTGTTGCAGCAGCTTCACAGGGTGTACCATCAGGCAAATATAATGTTTATATTGAAGGACTTCAGCCTGATAAAACACTTTCTGCCAATTATATAGGTGTAAAAAAAGATGATAAAATCGTTTCTGTTAATGGAATGACTGTTGATTCGCCTATTAAATTCATTCAGGTTGCCCAGTTAAGCAAAAAATTTGATAACTATGCACCAGTAGAACAAATTAACAATCAGGAAAAAAATATTTTAGATAAAAATCCTTCATTAAAGAATTTTAAACCTGATCAGTTGATTTCAAAAGGAATTAAAGTTAATTTGCCTGTTGAAACTCCTGAAAATACTATAATTTTACCGGAAAGCGCTCTTACTGGAATTAAAAAGGTTAATCCTGAAGGTAAAATTCTGTCTGCAAATCAGCAAAAATTAAGAGATAACATTGAAAACAAAACATTCTTTACTGCTGACGGAAAAACTACAATTAATGATTTAGCTGCAGCTGCTTCTGATACAGTTCATCCTTTAATAATAACTGTTAATAGAAATGGTAAAAATATTGAGCTTAAAAAGGCTTATCCTAATAAAAAAGGTTTTATAGGAGTAAAATTAAGATCCGAAGAAGTTATAATGCCTGTTAATAGCCCTGTTTCAGCTGTTACAAAATCATGGAGTTACTTATCAAGAAATGTTTATTATATGGTTAGTGGACTTGGAATGATTGTAACAGGACAGATTCCTCTTCAGGATTTACATGGAATAGTCGCTATCACTAAAATAGGTGGCGATATTATTGAGAAAAAAGGCATGTGGGATGGACTGCTTTTAACTGCCCTTATAAGTATTGACCTTGCAATAGTAAATTTACTTCCTATACCGGCTCTTGATGGTGGACATCTTGTATTTTTACTTATTGAAACATTAAGAGGTAAACCTGTAGATGAAAAAATGCAGGAAGCATTTGCAAAATACGGATTTGCATTCCTTATAGGACTTATGATACTGATTATATTTAATGATATATTTGCACTTGTGACAGATAAACTCTAGTTTTAAAGGAATAAAAATGCCAAGTTACGATTACAAATGCAATAAATGCCATGAAATTTTCACGGTTACAAAGTCCATGAATGACAATTCCACTCCAAAATGCCTCTGCTGTGGCTCAGATGAAGTTTTGAAGGTCTGGGGAAATATTCAGCTAAAAGGATGCTGTAAAACATCAGGAACTTCCTCAGGTGGAGGATGCAGCTCTTGCAGCGGCGGTTCCTGCGGAAGCTGTCATTAATTTATATATCACTCTTAAAAAATCTTTTAATTTTCCAGATAGTGTTAGCTTTAAAACCGGCTTTTACTTTAGCATTAGTTACTTTAGTTCCTATATCATAAAGTAAATAGGTTTCAAGACCATCTATTTTTGCATTATCTAAAGCTATTGTGGTATCTTCAACAACAGCATTGGTAACACTGGCATCACCTTTTACGAAAAGATTTTTTGTCTCTAACTCATTTATTTTTGAAAATCCTTTAGCATGTGTTAAATTCTTAACTTCAGCGTTATTAACTCTAGCAAAATAATCCATATTAAGATTACTAGTTTCTAATCCATTTATTAATGAATCATGAGAAGCGTATGTGTTATTTTCAACAACAGCATCATCTGCTCTGGCACTACCTTCCAAGAAAAGATTTTTTGTTTTTAAATTCGTAATTTGTGCTGATTCCTCAGCTAATGTGTTATTTTCAACAACAGCATCATTTACTTTTGTACTGCCTGACACTTCAAGATTTTTAGTTTTTAATCCATTTATTTTTGCAACTGCAATATCTGAAGTCTCTGTTGAGTTAGTAACAGTAGCATTATTTATTTCTGCATTACCACTTATATAAAGATCTTTGGTTTTTAATCCATTTATTTTTGAATACTCCCCTGCTTTCGTTACATTATTAGCAATTACTTTTAATAACTTGGCATTATCTGTTGTTTGAAGATTATCAGTTTTTAATTTATATATTCTTGAAGAACCTTTGGCTTCTGTTAAATTTTCAACTTCAACATTAAATACCTTACCATTATCATAAGTTCTAAGATTGTTAGTTTTTAGTTTATATATTCTTGAAGAACCTTGAATAATTGTTTGAATTTTAGCAAAAGCATTTTTTACCACAGCATCATCATAAGTTCCAAGTTTATGTGTTTCTAATCCATTTATTTTAGAATTATTATAAGCTTCTGCTATATCTGTAACAACAGCATTATAAACTTCAGCATTATCATAAGTATCAAGACAATTTGTTTCTAAGCCTATTATTTTTGAATCATGTTCAGCATGTGTCCAATTATTGACAAAAGCATTATTCACTTCAGCATTACCTGATGTGGTAAGAAAATCAGCTTTCAGGGTTTTGGTAACTTTAGCATTTTCAACGGTAATATCTTCACCTTCCAAAGTTTCAACCTCTCCACCTTTCATTTCTATTTCATCAGCCTTTATTAAATCATCAACCCAGTCTTCTCCATCTTCTATTACGATTTTTTTGGGTCTTAAAGCAATAACATTTCCTGCTTCATCAATAATTCCCTTATTAACCAGAAATTGCTGAAAATCTTCTTTTAAAGCAGTTAAATTTAATTTTTCTAATAAACACTGATTTCCAAATTCTTCTTCTAAAAATTCGTTAACCGGATTTTTAAATTTTTCAGATGCCTGACCAAAAACATCTTCAAACTTGTGAAATTCTTTTAATACTATCGTTCCTCTACCATCAAAGTGAAGATTGGAAGCAGGTTTTTCATTTTTGTTATTATTTAAAATTGGTTTAAACTGATTGATTGTGTTCATTCTTAATTTCTCCTACTCTCTTTTCTGCTAATATAAAGTTGCAAAATACAAAAAGTTGCTAAACAAATTTAAATATTTTTTAAACACTAAAAAAGCAGGTCATGTGACCTGCTTTTTATCATTAGTATTTTTCTTTATTGAAGAACCTTCAACTCCGGCTGTTGCTGGGGTAATCTGCCTTCTTCTATCGGCATGAATACCCTGTAATCTATATCTGTGAAAGGATTATCAACAGCTTCAATTGATTTAAGATATCCTTCATCTATGTTGTTGTTTTCAATCATGCCGGCAATATGCTCGAAGTTTTCCTGATGTTTTCTAAATCTTTCGGTAGCATAGTCTCTTGCCTGCCATGTTGTAATAAGGAATGGCCAGTCACTGCTTTCAAGAAGAAGTAGTTCTCTTGCAAGCTGATTTAGTGCTCTGTGAAGAACTTTATTTTGAGGAATACTTTGATATTTTCCAGCAATTGTCTGCATTCTTTTTTCAGCAGCATGAATAATAGGCCACATCCATTCTGTCTGATGATTTTGCCATACCCAGAAATGACCGCCCTGTCCCCATGAACTTTCAGGGAGTGATATAGCAGCCGTAGGCGGGGTTTTTTCCAGATATTCTGCTGCACATTGTCTTTCAATTTCTGGTATAAAATTATTGAATTTCCTGATAACCTGTTTAATGAATTCCATACCTTCAAACCACCAGTGGCCGAATAGTTCTGTATCAAAAGCAACCATTACAAGACCGTTCTTACCTGTAGCTTTTTTATAATCGTTAAGCATATGGTATATGAGATTTGTATAATGGTCAGAATTTTCATTAATTTTTGACATTGCAAGTACAGGATCATAAAGCATTTTATCACCGAGGTCTGTACTTGGACTTGTAAGTCTCCAGTAATTCATGCCGGAATTATCGTCTTTTTTGTGAAATTCCCTGTAGCATCCGTCACCCGGATAACCATCAGCGGCAGACCAAACCTGGAATCCTGCTCTGTCATTTCTTCCCATGACAGCAACCTGAGCATCAGGCAGCCAGTAAGATTCAAATGTTGTTAAACCTGTAGCAGGCCTTGGCGGAAGTGGAATATATTCAATATTTCCGTATACACCAACAATTCTTCTATTTCCAACAGAAACTCCACCTTCAATAACATGTGATTCAGTAAAGAAATACTCAATACCACTATTTTGCATTGTAACTTCAATAGCTGGTCTCCAATATTTTCTGCCTTGAGAATCAATTGCTTCATATCCTGGCCTGTAAGCACATTCAGGAAGCCAAGCCCCTTTGGCTTTTTTACCAAAGAGTCTTTTTGTAGTTTCAGAGCCTGTTTTAAATTGGCCGTTTAATGATGAATCTGTTGCAAGTAATGGAGAAAATCCATGAGTTGCTGCAGATGTTGTAATTTCAATACATCCTAAATCCTGAAATCTTTTAAATGCACCTATTAAATCTCTGTTATATTTGTTCAAATAGTTGTCTTTAACGTTTGTATACCAGTCAAAATAATATTTGGCAAGAAAGTTAAGGTGTTGTGAATGTGCAACACTTGCATTTGGATAACGGCTTACATCTTCTGATACAGCATCAATTTTTGAATTTAAATATTTTTCAAAACCGTCTTTTAAATATTCATCATTAAGTTGTTCAGCAAGTATAGGTGTTATACCAACTGTTAATTTTGCTTTAATCCCTTCATCATAAAGCTCGCTAATTATATTTAGCAGGGGAATATATGTTTCTGCCATGCATTCATAGAGGTTTTCCTCGCCGAATGGCCACATACCAGCTTTTCTGTAGTATGGTAAATGGCTGTGGAGCATAAATACAAATGAACCGATTGACATGTTTTTTCCTCCAAATTTGTCGGATTCAATAGAGAAAATTAATTTCCTTTCCTAAAGAATTAATGTTATCACAAACTTATATAATAAATAAGCAGGTAAAAATGTAATAAAAAATTAATTTTCAGGAATGTTTTTCTGGCTTTTTGTAAAAAATTTTTTTGTTTTAAATAGAATTTGAGAGTTAATAGAATAACTTGCCAGTTTAATGATCTCTTCATATAATGAGTTTGATTATACTAATAAACTATAAACATAATAAAATAGCAAGTGGCATAGTTATACAATTGGGTTAATGATCACTATAAAAGAACTATGAATAATATTATTAAAAAACTTGAAAAAAAAATTATTATTTCATGTCAGGCAAGCGAAGGAGAGCCTTTTCATGATGTAAACTGCCTTATGGCAATGGTTAAGGCTGTTATAAATGGAGGTGCTTCAGGGTTAAGACTTGCAGGTGAAAGAGATATCAGGGAAGCAAAAAAACTTTGTGAAGTACCCATAATTGGGATAACAAAACCTGAACCCCTCCCTGAAAATTGGAAAGAAATAGTTTATATTACACCAACGCTGGAAGATGCTAAAAAAATCAGCAAAGCAGGTGCTGATATTATTGCAATAGACGGAACATCCAGACTAAGACCGAAAGAAAACCTTGCAGAGTTAATATATAAAATTCAGATGGAGCTTAATACTCCTGTTATGGTAGATATATCAACTCTTGAAGAAGGCTTGATGTGTAAACTTCTTGGAGCTGACATAATTTCAACAACTCTTTCAGGATATACACAGCAAACTTTTGATAAAAATAATGAAGAACCTGATTTTGAGCTTTTGGAAAAATTGGTTGAAATCGTTGAATGTCCAGTAATTCTTGAAGGAAGAGTCTGGACTCCCGAGCATGTAAAAAAAGCCTTTAATCTTGGGGCTTATGCCGTTGTTATAGGTTCGGCTGTTACAAGACCTCATCTGATAACTGAAAGGTTTATAAAAGCTATACAATAACTAAAGAGGCTACTTATAAAGCAGCCTCTTTTATGAATACTATATTTATTCATTTTCCAGAGTATGTCTTAAGTGAACTCTGTCTTCAAATTTTTGGTCAATTTTGCCTGAATCATATGTTCCTTTTAACAAAATTAAACCAGCCACAGTTGCAGCAGCTATTTTAAATGGTCCAGGTATAGCTTTTAGAACACTTACAGCTTTTTGTGCAACCGGAGCTAATTCTTCGCTTAATTTACTTATAACATTGGATGATTTTACTTTTGTCATAAGTTTGGATGCAAATTCACTAACTTTATCGGCAACCGGTTTAAGTCCATTATAAGCTTTTGTAGCAACTCCTTTAAGTTTTTCAGATTTAATATTATCAATTAATCCCATCATTTTATCTTTTGAAGTTCCTGCAATAAAACCAGCACCTAAAATTCCGCCTGCTGCTAAAGTAACTTTAGCATTAGTTGAATTTGTATTAACAAACTGATCAGCTGTATGCTGAACATTTTCTCCCAAATTTGCTTTTGGTTTTTCGTTTTCGTTTCTTTCTAATCTTGATGTGTACATAGGTGATACAACAACTCTTGATACGTCCATTTTCATTCCTCCCAAAAAATTGTAAACCCAAAATAAATCCATATTTATATAAAAACAATTAACTTATATAAAGTGCTTTTTATTTACAAAACTTTATTTTAAAATTTAGCTATAAATTATCAGTTAAAATATAGAAACGACTTGTAGTTTATACAGGAAAATAAAATTATTATGAAAAACGATAATGTTGCAATAGGAATAGATATCGGCGGTACAAAAATTAGTGCTGCAGCTGTTTCAAACGGTCAAATTATTAGTGAAGTACTTTCTTATAAAACACCCGATAATTCCAAAGATATACTAAATACAATTTTAGAAGCTATAGAAGGTTTAAAAGATCAGTACAAAGTTAAATATGTTGGCATTGCAACAGCCGGAACAGTTGATATTGACAATTTAAAAGTTGTTGGATCAACGGGAAACCTGCCTGAGGGTTACAACAAGCTTGAGTTTAAAAAAGTTATAGAAGAAAATTTTGGCTTAAAAACTTTAATTGAAAACGATGCTAATGCTGCTGCCTATGCAGAGTTTAAAATAGGCAGTGGAAGAGGACATAATAATACTATAGTTATTACTCTTGGAACAGGCATAGGCACTGGAATTATTATAGATGGTAAGCTTTTCAGAGGTAAATCCGGTGCAGGAGCAGAGTGCGGTCATCTGGTTATAAATATAGAAAAGAAACGCCGCTGTACATGCGGGGCATGGAATTGTTGGGAAGCTTTTGCATCAGGAACAGGTTTTGCAAAAAATGCCAGAGAAATGGCAAATGAAATTCCTATTCAGGAAAGAACAGGTATTTTAAAAGATAAAAATCCTGATGAAATAACAACTTACGATATAGTTGAAGGAATAAAAAAAGATGATCCTTTTGCTGTAAGAGTTTATGAATACTGGCAAAATCTTGTACTTATAGGATTAATTAGTCTTGCCAATGTTTTTGATCCTGACAGCATTATTTTAAGCGGCGGCATGGCAAAATTTATTAACTATGAAAAATTGCAAAACGAACTCGAAAAAGAAACTGTTGTTTCAAACGTAAAACTCCTTCCAGCAAAGACAGAAAATTATGCCGGCCTGATAGGTGCAGCATTTCTTGCTGTTGAAAAATATTCCAAATAAAAAATTTACTGTATTTTAAAAATAAAATCTAAGCTACCAAATTTAGCTTTTTAGGTTCTTGATCTTCTAATCTTTGACGTAATTCAATATTTTCTTTTTGAAGGGATTGAACCTGTTTTCCTAACTGCTTTACAGTTGTTGACATAAGATTAAGAAACACAGATGCAACGATAAGATCATTTTCTGCTTGCTCTAAACAGCATGATTCAGATGTTTTATATTTTTTGTTAGTTGAATTTGATTCAGTTAAATTTGTTCTTGCGAAAGAAACAGGTGTATAACAGGAAATTGCATCCATTTTAACCAAAAGCTCCTTTATTTCCCCATGATCTTTAGTGATTTATATTGTACTATTTTTTTTAAAAAAATTAAGTGTATAAATTACCATTTTAATTTTTCTTTACAAAATTGACATAGAGGTTACAGAAAAATTTAATTTTTTCTTATTTTCTATTATTGTCCTTTATGCTAATTAAATTTGTTTCAAAATGTTTTATTATAAAATTACCGGAAAGCACCGAAATTTGTAGTAGGCGCTTTCCGGCTCTTTTATGCATATATTTTAATCTGCTCTTTAAAATCGTAAATTTTATCATTGTGTATGCATTTGTCATTGCAAGGATTTAAAGGAGCCTGTCCTGAGCGCAGCCGAAGGATGGAAATCTATCCAATTTTGCTTATTATCTTTAAACTTAATTGGTAAGATCCTTCGATTCCACTTCGTTTCACTCAGGATGACAATTCCAGAATTTTTGATTTTTATTAGTCACAATTTGACCACTTCTATAATTTTTCCTACTCATTCTTGTATAATAAAAATATGAAAGAGTTAAACAAAGAAAAAATTTGGCATCAGGTACTTGAAAAATTAGTGGATGAACTTGAACATCCAGCTTTTGAGTCATGGATCAAACCGGTAAAACCAGTTTCTATTGAAGATAATAATTTTACAGTCTCAGTTAACAGTTCTTTAAGTAAAGAATGGATTTATAAAAATTATTCTTCACTCATAAACAAGATCTTAAATGAACTAAGTAATGAACATCTTCAGCTTAAAATTATTATCAGTAAAACAAAAGAGATTGAAGAGCCAAAAGAAGAACAAAAAATAATTCCTCTGTCAGAATTTCAAATAAATGCTCTTAGAAGTACATCAAACAATCTTAATTTAAAATATACCTTTGAAACTTTCGTAATTGGAGCTCACAGTAAATTCTGCCATGCCGCAGCTCTTGCGGTTGCCAAGTTTCCTGCAAAAGCTCATAATCCTTTGTTTATTTACGGTGGAGTAGGACTTGGTAAAACTCATCTAATGCAGGCAATAGGACACTATATTCTTGCCAACAGTCCTGACAAGAAGATTAAATATACAAGTACAGAAATGTTCACTAATGACCTTATTAATTCAATCAGAAACGATAAAATGTCTGCATTCAGGCAAAAATATCGCCAAATCGATGTTTTATTAATAGATGATATTCAGTTTATTGAAGGCAAGGAAATCACTCAGGAAGAAATTTTCCATACATTTAACACTCTTTATGAATCAGGTAAACAGGTTGTTTTAACAAGCGACAGACATCCTAAAAATATATCAACTCTTACTGAAAGATTAAGAAGCCGATTTGAATGGGGTTTGCTTGCAGATATGGGGGTTCCTGATATTGAAACAAGAATTGCAATTTTAAGAAATAAAGTTGAAAGAGACAAGATGAATGTGCCTGATGCTATTCTTGAACTTATAGCAACAGCTTATCAAAATAATATAAGGGAACTTGAAGGTGCACTAAACAGAGTTGTCGCTTATGTCAGCATAAATGATTGCCCCATGACTGTTGAAATTGTTAAAAATATAATTAATTTTTCGGGATCAGGCAGTAGTCTAACTATAGATAAAATTATTGAAACCGTTGCAGGTTATTTTGCACTTGAATCATCTGACCTTAAAGGACAAAGCAGATCAAAAGAAGTATCTCAGGCAAGACAAATAGCTGTTTATCTTGCAAGGGATATGACAAATTTAAGTTTTCCTGTAATAGGAGATTCTTTTGGCGGAAGAAAACATACGACAATACTTTATTCATTTGAAAAAATGAAAGAAGAACTACAGATAAACAAAAAACTTTCTGAAATTATAAGCGAAATTTCAAAGAGAATTACTTCAAACTGTTTGAATTAGGTAAGATGCGAATTCTTGCCTTTAGTTGTATAATTTAATCTTATTCCCGTTGGAAGATACATATACTGTGGTGAAATAATTCTAATTACTTCACCATTTACGTCAATAGATACTTCTTTATTCACATAAAAATTTTGCTGATTTAAAATTTCTGACTGGTTAAAAAATATTTTTGCTCTACCATTAGCTGCAATTTGATTTATTTTAACCCAATTGTTTAGAAAATTTTGTTTATCCTGATTGCTGAATTCCTCAGGTTTACAAATTTTTTTCAATTTATCAAATATTTCTTTAAATAATTGTATTGATACTTCCGGGTTATATTCTGACTTATTTGTATGATAAGGCGCATAAAGAAGATTTATAGAGGCTTTGTTTTCTTTAAATAAAGGTAAAAATGTTTTAAGTACATTTGCCATTCTGTCTACATATTTTTGTCTATATTGCTGACTTTTTTCTTCAAGAAGATCTTTTTTCCCAATATTTTCTACTTTTTTACTTGCTTTTTCAAATTCAATACTCTTAGACATGTATTTATGAAAAGGATGAACAGAAATCATAACAGCTGTAATTGAATCAGAAATTTTAAGAGTATTTTCAACGAGTTCTTCTGCTGCTTTTTGAACCCAGCCTTCCTCTTTATCCCATCCTGCTGTAGTTATATGAAACGGCATTTCTGTTTTATCATAAAAATATTTTACTGCTTCTGTTATATTATGGGGGTTCCCCGTATTGTCATAGCTTTTTAAAGACATTGGATCGCTGTCATGAAATGGTAAAAATTCTTTCTTGTATTTGCCAAACGGATTAAACTCAAGCCGTTTTTGTATTTCATTAATGCTATCAGTCAGATTTTTAAAATCTTCCCAGATTATTGTTCCTACTTCTCCTGTTACACCTTGCTTAAAAGGTTTTGCAGATGCAAGACAATGAATACATCCATTAGAGCAACCCCGTATCAGTATAATATTTTCAATACTACTGCAAAGACTGGAAAAATCTTCCATAGATATTCCATCAAATACAGTTCCTTCAAGTAATCCATCCAGTTTATATAAATTAAAATCATCAAATGAATTTGGTTTAAATCCTTTTGCTTCATAACGATTTTTTACTTCCTGAATGTATTCAAGGGCTTTAGATAATTTTTGTCCTGAAAAAGAAACAGTATTTCTGTTTTTAAAGTCAACAACATCATGAGAATAGTTATATTTATATTTTAAATTTAAAATTTTTCCTGATTGATCATTTTCGTTGTTTTTAATCAGGATTAGAGGGTTATAAAGATTAATATTGTTTAGATACAGCATTTTTAATATTCATTGCAATTATTAAAGTAACTAATTTAAGGAATAAACAAAAAATTTTTAGCTTTATGTCATCCTGAATTTATTTCAGGATCTTTCAATAGATAGATGCTGAAACGAGCCTGTCCTGAGCGAGCGAAGCGAGTCGAATGGATTCAGCATGACACCTGAATATAATCAGATGTTTGAAAATTTTTTGTTACTTTCTTTATAAAAGCAATGAATATTAAAAATTGCTATCTTATGTAGTTAACTTTATCTTGTTTTCTTTCAGGAGTTTTTGTTGCTTCTAATTTTTTATATCCCAGAGTAACAGCCTGATAAGGTGTAAAATCTTCCGGAATATCCAGTTCTTTTTTATAATCAGCTGCTTTGTCACTGCTAAAAATCCAGTAAGCAAGACCTATCCAACAGGAGCCGACTCCTAGAGATTCTGCTGCAATAAGCATGTTTTCTGTTGCTGCTGCACAGTCTACCTGAGGCAGCATAGATTTTTGATCCCCTGATACAATAATGACTGTCGGTGCATGATAGAATACGTGAAATTTTTCGTTGTTTGATATTTGCTGAATAAAACTATCATCAACTTTTTTCCCGATTTCTTTAAAATCATTGTTTAATTTGTTTATAATATCCTGATTCTGTATAACGGTAAAATGCCATGACTGTTCATTATGAGCGCTTGGCGCATAAAAACCTGCCTGTAATATTGTTTTTAGTTCTTCATCTTTAATTTGAGCAGTTAAATATTCTCTGCAGCTTCTTCTGTTCTGAATACTTTTTAAAGTTTCGTTCATAAAACGTACCTCCCCCAAAATTTATATTGAATTTAAAATTTTACGATACAATTTTAATTAATAATCAGACATTTAATACATAATGTCTATGCGAAAAGATATTTTATGATAAAAAAATTCAAAACACCATTAAGCAATAATATAGTTAATATAGGTACTGATGCAGGATATAACCAGATAATACTTGCAACTGAAACAAGCTGTGATGAAACAGCAGCAGCTGTTGTAATCAACGGCAGACATATTCTTTCAAATGTAGTTGCAACTCAGATAGAAACTCATAAAAAATACGGTGGCGTTGTACCGGAAGTTGCAGCAAGAGAACATCTTGAATCTATTAACATTGTTGTAGAAGAAGCTGTAGAAAAAGCCGGCATTAAATTAAATGAGGTAACCGCTTTTGCAGCTACTGTCGGGCCAGGTCTTGTCGGAGCACTTCTTGTTGGTTTAAACACCGCAAAATCATTGAGTCTGGTGTATGATAAACCTTTTTTAGGAGTGAATCACCTTAATGCTCATGTCTGTGCAAATTATCTTAGCAGTGAAAATGAAAATCCAAATATCTGGGAGCCCCCTTTTATTTGTCTTCTGATAAGCGGAGGTCATACTCAGATAATCAGGGTAAATTCATATTGTGATCAGGAATTAATTGGAGAAACACTAGATGATGCTGTGGGAGAAGCTTATGATAAAATTGCAAGACTTTTAAAGTTACCTTATCCCGGAGGTCCTCTTCTTGATAAGATGGCTCAAACAGGAAACAAAGACAGGTTTAAATTTACAGAGGCAAAAGTTGGAGAGTATGATTTCAGCTTTAGTGGTCTTAAAACAGCCGTTTTAAGACTTGTACAGAGTTTTAATGGGTGTGATATTCCAATGGAAGACATTGCAGCAAGTTTTCAGGAAGCTGTAAGTTCTACTCTTTTGAAAAAAGTACTTAAAACTGCAAAAAACAGCAATATAAATCAAATTGCAATTGCAGGCGGCGTTGCAGCAAACTCTGAAATAAGAAAAAAATTCTTTTCTCTTGAAAATACAGGGTTTAGAGTCCATGCCCCTGCACTTAAATACTGCACAGATAATGCTGCAATGGTTGCAAGTAGCGCTTATTTTCTTTCAAATGTCATGGAAGAACTTGATATTGAAGTATTTTCAAGGGTTAAATAAAATTACAATTATGTCATATTCACTAAATTGGCATAATCGATTATAATTAATCTATGAATATTAAACGGTTTATAAAAAAGATTATACTTTTGTCGTTTGGAGTAATTCTTGTAGCCGTAGCGCTGGAATTATTTCTTATTCCAAACAAAATTATTGATGGTGGAATTGTTGGTATATCAATTATTTCCAGTTACTTATCCAAACTGCCTTTAGGTTTGTTTATTTTTGTTCTTAACATACCTTTTCTTATTTTTGGCTATAAACGATTAGGAAAAAACTTTATATTAACTTCTTTTTACTGCATTACACTATTATCAATACTTGTTAATTTTATACACGGAAAACCTTCTGTAACCGGTGATCTTCTACTGGCATGTGTTTTTGGGGGTATAATACTTGGTGTAGGTCTTGGATTGATTTTAAGAAATAATGGTTCTTTAGACGGAACAGAAGTCATGGCTGTGGTTTTAAATAAAAAAACCTGTTTTTCTGTCGGCGAAATAATAATGTTCTTCAATTTGTTTATTCTGGGAAGTGCAGGTTTTGTTTTTGGGTGGGACAGGGCTATGTATTCTCTTTTAGCTTACTTTATTATCTTTAAGACAGTTGATGTAGTGATTGAAGGACTGGATGAATCAAAATCAATAATCATTATTTCGGATAAATATGAAGAAATTGCACAAGGTATAATGAGTAAATTTGAGATAGGTGTAACTTACATAGAAGGGCAAGGCGCTTATAGCGGCGAACAAAAAAGAATTATTTTTTGTGTAATTACACGTCTGGAGTTAACCAACTTAAAAAGCTATGTTCTGGATCTTGATCCTTCTGCTTTTATCGCAGTAGAAAATGTCCATGAATTTGAAGGCGGACAGGTAAAGAAATTAAAAATATAGTTATTTATAGGAATTATTTTTCAATTTTTTTCAAGAAATTAAAAAGATCCTGCACTTCATTTCTTGCCAGATATCTGTACTGGCCTTTATCCAGACCCTGTAAAACTATGTTGGCATGGGCGATGCGCTTTAGAGCGATAACGGGATGATTTATCTTATCCATCATTCTTCTTATCTGTCTGTTATATCCCTGATAAAGTGTCATTTGCAGGGTTGTTCCTGATTTGTCACAGTCAAGAATTATTGCATCAGCATAGGCTATTTTGCCTTTATCTATTTCAATCCCCTTTTTAAGATTGATAAGATCCTGCGCTGTAATCTTGCCTTCAGCTATTACTCTGTAAACCTTTGGTACATGTACTTTTGGATGGGTAAGTTTTTGAATAAGATCCCCGTCATTTGTCAGAATTAACAATCCTGTTGAATCCTTGTCAAGTCTTCCTGCTGATTTTAAATGATGAACATCAGGTGGGAGTAAGTCGTATATAGTTTTTCTACATTGGGGATCCGATTTTGTCGTAATATAACCTGCGGGTTTGTTAAAGATAATGTATTTTTCAGCTCTCACCTTTATTTTTTTACCATCTACTTCGATAACATCTTTTTCAGAAACAGACATGCCCGGTTCTTCAACAGGTTTGCCGTTAACTTTTACTTTTCCTGTTTCAATAAGCTCATCTGCACCTCTTCTTGAGGCGATTCCTGTACTTGCTATAAATTTATTAAGTCTGATTTGACTGGACATTAGATAAATTCTCTATATTTTCTGTATCTCTAAACTGATTTTCTTCTTCCCAGATGATTTTACACTTAAACTCCATAGCCATTTTCTGGGCTTCTTTGAGTTCATCTGCACTCCATATTGCCCATCCGCCTCTTATTTCCTCACCTACTTTAATTTCAACACGGTTTGAATAAATGTGCATTGTTCTTACCGGCTGGTTTTTCATTCTGTTTATCTGGCGGAAAACAACTTCTTCAGGATCTATATTGAGAACTTTCATAGCTATAAAAAGACATGACATAGCATCTTCCAATTCATTCTGGGCTCTTTCTTTGTCTCCTCTTAATAAAGCCTTGAGACTTTCTGCAACTTCTTCATTCAAATGACTCACTGCTTCTGTTTCAGAGCTTGTGTCGTATTTTCTGTTTTTCCAGATTAATTCTACTGCTTCTTTTAATTGCATTTTTATTTCTCATTTAAAATAACTAACTTAATAAATATACGATTTGTCATCCTTTAGGACAGTGTTAGATTAATTATGTAGTATCATGCTGAACTCGTTTCAGGGTCCCGTTAGATGCTGAAACGAGTTCAGCATGATACAAAATTTTAACAGAGTATTAGTTCCATATTTTTATCTTAATAAACATAGTATAGAATCTTATATCTTCCAAGTATTTTTTATTAATTAACCTGCACTGTTAATTATGTCTAAATGGTCATCCCAACCGTAGTGGGGGGATCTTGCCTGTAAACATTTTTGTATACAATCGTAAATTAGCAAGACCCATTCAACTTCACTTCGTTCCGCTCGGGTGACATATTTGACGCAATTTTCATATTGACCTATTTATATATTTTATTTCTAAAATTTAATGATATAATCAAATTTGTGTTTATATTCAGGAGGTTATAGGTAAATTATGGATAGAACAGAACTTTTAAAAAGTAGCTTAAAAGAGAAAAAATGCGTTAAAGTTATTGCAGGTATTGATAATTTTGATATTGAAAAAGTAAAACAGATTGTTACAGCAGCAAATCAAGGCGGCGCAAGTGCTGTTGATGTGGCAGCCAGAGAAAATATTATTACATTAGCAAAAGAATTAACAGATTTACCTGTTTTTGTTTCTTCAATTGATCCTGAAGAACTTGCAATGGCAGCAAAAAACGGTGCTGATGTTCTTGAAGTCGGTAATTTTGATGCTCTTTATAAAAAAGGGTTAAGAATTACAGCTCAGGAAGTTATTGATATAACAAAAAGAACAATTGAGCTTGCCGGAAATGATATTATGATAAGCGTTACAGTTCCAGGTCATATAGATATAAGCGAACAGATCGCTCTTGCACAGGAACTTGAAAATCTTGGCGTTGATTTGATTCAAACAGAAGGCGCAGCTACAACAGAACCAAAGAGTGCAGGAGCAAGAGGCCTTATGGAAAAAGCTCAGGTTTCAATTGCCAATACAATTGAACTTGTAAGAAATATTGAAATTCCTGTTATGACAGCAAGCGGTATTACAACAACAACAGCACCTCTTGCAATAGCTGCAGGGGCAAGTGCTGTCGGAGTAGGATCATGTATAAATAAACTTAATTCAACTCTGGCAATGATAGCAGAAGTTAGATCTATCGTTGAAGCAGTTGAAAAAATAAAAGCTCATTCAGAAGAAAATGCTTCTGTTTAAAACAATAAGTAATATAACAACAGAGACTGATAACTTTAAGTAAAGTCTAATAGCTTTAAAGCTTTAATCGTTAACATAAGTTAGGTGATGACTATCACCAAAATAATACTTTTATAAAACATTAAAAAGACCGGGATTAATTAATCCCGGTCTTTTTAATGTTTTAATTAACCTGATTAACTAACCTAACAGAATAATTATTATTCTATTAGTTGGTGATAAATTATTCTTAATTCTTATTATACGGAGGGTTTTTAAGAGATCATGAAAATCTTGTTTGTTTATCCACAATATCCTGAAACCTTCTGGAGTTTTAAATATTCTCTCAGGTATATATTAAAAAAAGCACTTTTACCCCCTCTTGGACTTTTAACAATAGCTCCATTGCTTAATGATAATGAGTATAAGAAAAAACTTATTGACTTAAATGTAGCAAAATTAAGGGATAAAGATCTCCTGTGGGCTGATTATGTTTTTATAAGCGCTATGATTACTCAAAAGGAATCTGTCAAAAAGATTATTGAAAGGTGTAAAAAACTGGGTAAAAAAATTGTTGCCGGAGGTCCTCTTTTTACAAGCCTTCATGAAGAATTTCCTGATATAGATCATTTTGTTCTTGGAGAAGGAGAAGTTACCTTGCCTCTTTTTCTTGAAGATCTTAAAAATGGCAACCCACAAAAAATTTATACCTCTGAGATTAAACCTGATATAACAAAATCGCCAATTCCCCAGTGGAATCTTATTGATTTTAAAAGTTATTCAAAAATGCCTCTTCAATATTCAAGAGGATGTCCTTTTGACTGCGAATTTTGCGATATTGTAAACCTGAATGGAAGAATTCCTAGAACAAAAGATCCTGAACAGTTGATAAAAGAACTTGATTCATTAGCAAAAATTGGATATAAAGGAACTGTTTTTATAGTTGATGATAATTTTATAGGCAATAAAACAAGGGTGAAAGAGCTTCTTGGAAAACTTATTGAGTGGAGAAAAACTTCAAAATTTAAACCTACTTTGATGACCGAAGTTTCATTAAATCTGGCTGATGATGATGAACTTTTAGATCTTATGCGTAATGCAGGCTTTGACGCTGTATTTGTTGGACTTGAAACTCCATCTGCTGAAAGTCTTGAAGAGTGCGGCAAATTTCAAAATAAAAATCGTGATCTCGTCGGAGCTGTGAAAAAAATCCATAATTATGGAATGGAAGTTACAGGAGGATTCATTGTAGGATTTGACAGTGATGATATTTCAATATTTAAAAGACAGATTGAGTTTATCCAGAAAACAGGCGTTGTAGTCGCTATGATAGGTCTTTTACAGGCACTTCCCGGCACAAAATTGTATGAAAGATTAAAAAATGAAAATCGTTTGATTCAGGGATCTTCCGGAAACAATACCGATTTTTCGCTTAATTTTCTGCCAAAAATAGAAACTGACGTTCTCATAAACGGTTATAAAAATATTATTGCTTCTGTTTATTCAACTCAGAAATATTATGAAAGAATTTTAACTTTTTTAAAGGATTATAACCATTATAACGGTGGAAAATTTAGCTTAAGGTATCTCTTTGCTCTCTTTAGATCCATGTTTGAACTTGGAATTTTTCAAAATGGAAGAAGATACTACTGGAAATTATTCTTTATAAGCCTGTTTAAATATCCTAAAGCCTTCCCGAAAGCCATGAGTCTTGCCATCTATTATGCTCATTTTAGAAGAATTTTTATTGAAACTGCGGGATAAATAATTTTATTTCAAAATTCTAACCAAAAAATAAATGCGACCCGCGGTCGCATCAGTCAAGAAAGGAATGGTTAGACTATTAACGTAATTTATTATTACATAGGTTTGTAGATTAGGGCAAAATATTAAATTTTCTTAATACAGGTTTACAAGTGTTTTATAGTAGAATTTACTTGTATACTATAATAATTTATCACTGAAAAGAGTTAATAAATATATAATGTCCTCAATGACAGAACTTAATAAAGCTAACAATCCATTCAATAAGCGCTGGGTTTATCCTGAAAATCAACCTGTATCTCCTGATATCTTTAAAGCTGCAGGTTCAAATATCATTGCAAAACTACTTTTAAATAGGGGTGTAAACACACCTGATAAAATAAAATCTTTCTTAAATCCTGAAAATATTGAATTAATATCACCATATGTGTTTGATCACATGGAAAAGTCTGTTGAACGTATAAATAAAGCCATAACAGATCAGGAAAAAATTGTTATTTGGGGAGATTTTGATGCTGACGGTGTTACAAGCACATCCCTTATGTATAAAGCTTTAAAACACCTTGAAGCAAATGTGGATTATTATATTCCTGAAAGAACTAATGAAGGACATGGCTTGAACAGTGCATCTATATGCAGACTAATAAGCTCACAAAAAGTTAAATTAATTATAACCGTTGATTGCGGTACAAGTAATATAACAGAAATAACTCTTGCAAAAGGGCTCGGCACTGATATTATAATCACAGATCATCACGAACCGCCTGAAGTACTTCCTCCGGCTTTTGCAATTATAAATCCGAAAGTTCAGCAGGAAAATGAAGAATGCACCAAATTGGAATGTCTTGCAGGTGTTGGGGTTGCTTATAAACTGGCATGCGCAGTTCTTGAAAGTAATAATAAAGAAAATTATTCTGAAGATTTGCTTCATCTTGCAGCAGTTGGAACAATAGCAGATGTTGTTCCTCTTCTGGGTGAAAACAGAACTATTGTTACAAGAGGACTTAAACTTATTGAAACCGGAAGACCCCAACCTATAGTCAAACTTCTTGAATCAGCAGGTTATAAAATTGAAAAAGGAGTTTCGGCAGAGATGATAGCTTTTGGCATAGCTCCGAGAATTAATGCTGTCGGAAGACTCATGGAAGCAAGCCTTGCCGTAAAGCTTTTAATAAGTGAAGATACAACTGAAATAGAACAAATTACAAAAGAATTAAACTATAATAATCAGCAAAGACAAAAAATGTGCGAAAGTATGTTTGTTGAAACAGATATGAAAATTTCTCATGAACTTGATCTTGAAAATAACAAGGCAATAATACTTGACCAGCCAAACTGGCATCCTGGGATTATAGGCATTGTAGCTTCAAAATTAACTGAAAAATACAACCGACCAACTTTTTTAATTTCAACAGACGAAGAAAAGAAAATAGCAAGATGTTCTGCAAGAAGTGTTAAGGGTCTAAATCTTTATGATACTCTTACAATACTTGAAGAATACTTTGTTCGATTTGGAGGGCATGCCTCTGCTGCGGGATTTTCCATTGATCTTGAGAAGGTTAATTTTCACGAATTCAAAGGTAAATTAAATACTGCTGTAAACCAGAATTTTAACGATACTTATCTTGAACCTATACTTGAAATTGAAATGGATCTTCAGGCTGAAGATATATCTGTTGATTTTATTAACGAGTTAAACAGGCTTGCACCTTTTGGAGAATGTAATCCTGCTCCTGTTTTTAGTATATCAAACTTTACTTTAAAACAGTATAAAACAATGGGTTCTAATAATAATCATTTAAAACTGTTCTTATCAGACAATGATGACAACAATTTTGAGGCTGTATGGTGGCAGAAAAATTGTATTGAAGCATCAGTTCTGGATAAAATCAACCTTGCTTTTTGTCCTGATATAAACTCTTTTGGCGGAAAAACAAATATTCAGCTTGTAGTAAAAGATTTAATACTTTCATCTCAGAATAAGCAGAAAGAACCTGAATCCATGCAAAATATATCTATCATAGAGAATTTGGAACCAAGATGGGTAGATCATAGAAAAAAAACAGGGGTTGAAAAAGTTTTTGCGAATTATCTGAAAACTACAAAAGATAATGTGATTATTTATGCAGAAAATAAAAATACCGTTGAAATTTTTGAAAAAGATACTTTTTTCAAAGAAAAAATTGTTAGCAGATTAAATATAAGAAAAGCTGATCAGATTATGCTTTTTGATCTGCCGCCTGATATATGTGTTTTATCAGAATTGATAAATAATTCAGAAGCTAAAATAATACATTTAACAGGTAATGATTTTGATGAAATTAATCATGTTGAAATAATTAAAATGATTTCCGGTATGCTTAAGTACGCTTACATCAACAGAAACGGTATAGTAAATGTTAGTGAACTGGCTTCAAAGCTTTTTGTTTCAGATATGGCTGTTAAGTCCTGTATTAATTTACTTCATCAAGTAAACATAATAAGTGTACTTAATGAGTCTAACAGAGTAATTAATTACAAGTTCCTGGGCAGTAAAGATCTTTCCTCAATAACTAATCTTGAAGAGTACGATTTCTTCATTAAAACTTTAGATGCTGTAAATGGGTTCAGAAAGCAGCTTTTAGAGTATGAAACTTCCAAAATTCAAAAACTTGTGAATACTTTTAATTCACCTGTTCGTTTATAAATATTTGTAAAATTAATGGCAATTAATTTTTTACCTTTGTTTTAACATACTTGGTTTTAAAAAAATCGGGAGAAAAACTAATATGTTAAATAGTATTCAATTATTTAATTATCAAATTAATCAGAGACAAACAATGCCTAAAACTGTATCAAAACCTTCATTTCCTGTTCTATCACAGGATACAGTGTCTTTTAGCGGAGGTATAGGTAATACATTATATAAGATGGCTCAAAACAAAAAAGTATCACGGCTAGATAAAGAAGCATGGTCGTTAGCCAATGATTTAATCAGAGTTACTGGTCGAAAAGATCTGCATAAATTATTTATTGAATATTACACAGAAGTACCTGCTTTTAAGAGAGCTTTAGAACTTGTTAAAAAAGAAGCAGAAAAACAGGTATGTAAAGATTATGAAAAAATTAATTTAAGTTCTGGTGAATTTAAAAATAGAGTTAATCGCAAATTTGCAGATCATACTTATCGTTTTATGAGAACACTTAAGGAAAGACAGGAAATATGGCCGGAAAACATACGTAAAGAACATGGTAGTGATTTTATACCATTTCTAAGCACAGTTTGTGGAAAATATCCAAAATTAGTTGATCAATTTACAGCAATTGCTTTAGAAAAAAAGGTAATAAGTAAAGAAGAATATAAAACAATAAAAGCGCGAGTAGATGAAAGAAACGGATCGCCTTCACATTATCCTTTTTTGTTAATGTCTGAAATTTATCTTTTCTTGTCAGAAAAAGGGGGGGGAAGTTTAAAGAATAATGCAGATGATGTTATCGAATTACTAAGATCTGTATGGATTAACAAAATACAGGATAAAGAAGTTATAATTAATGAATGGATCAATTCTCATAAGTAGAAAATATCTTAAAAATGGTTATAGACATTAAATAAAACAGACTGTTAAATTAACAGCCTGTTTTATTTTGAAGTAAAAAAACCTATGCTGTTAGATCAATAACCCTACCAACAGCTTCATTTTCATCAAGCTTATCCATAACCTCTTCAAGAGGACGTTTTATTACTGCAAGAGGTCTGTTATCCAGACTTGTTAATTTAGTTCCATCCGGTACTTTTTCTATAGCCGCAATGTTTGCAGTATTAATATATCTATCTTGGTCTGTAGAATCACTTTTTAATTTAATTAATGTTAATCCTGTCGGTTGTACTGACATATTTTTTCTCCTTTGTTTTTATTAAATTTTTTTATTTTGATACTTATATAAAAACTAAACATATAAAAAATTGCTAAAATTTATTCAGAATATTTTTTACTGAATTAAATACCATATCAGGAGTTAAATCTTCCATACAGAGATTGTACAGGTCATCCTTTTTTGAGTATTTACACTTTCTTCTGTTACAGGGAACACACTTTCTATCTGAATAAAGAGCTGTAGCTTGAGTTCCATAAGGACCTGTTCTTGAAACAGGTGCAGCACCATACAGACCAATCGTAGGAACACCAATAGCCGTTGCTATATGCAGAGGCCCTGTATCTCCAGATATAACTACATCACATATGGAAAGAAGAGCTGTGTTTTCTAAAATACTAAGCTTTCCACAGTAAGATTCAATATTTAATGATACATCCAGAATTTGTTCAGAAAAAGCTGCATCATCTGACGAACCGGTTAAAATAATTTTACAGTTATACTTGTCAATCAAAGATTTTGCAAGCTGTCTCCAGTAATTTATAGGCCATCTTCTTCCCTGTCTTGTAGAACTGACTCCCATATTAAATCCGATGACTTTTCTGCCCTCACAGATACCTAAAAACCTTTCTTTTATATTTTCCGGAATAGAAAGTTTTAAATTCTCAGGCAGAATTAAATCATTAAAAATGGATTTAGCCGTTGTCCAGAAGTTTTCAACAGCATGAAACCTGAAATCTTTTCTATAGTTTAAAGTTTTTCTGGTTCCAATAAGGAAAGAAAATATTTTATTTCTTATTGTAGGAGGTTGAAGATTTATACAAATATCAAATTTTTCTTCTCTGAGCTTTTTTGAAAAATTATGTATGTACCAATAAGATTTATTCTCGGCAATCCAGATTTTATCGAGGTCATGGTCATATTCTAGTAACTGGGATGGTATTTTAGTTGTTAAATATTGAATAGATATTTTAGAATCAAAAGCTTTTAATGATCTAATAAGAGCTGTTGTATGCACAACATCACCTATTGCCCCCAGTCTGAATATTAATACCTTTTTAACTTGAATTTTATTCATAAATATCTCAAAATAAACTTAGATTATATAATTTTAACCTGAAATTGACTAAATAAAGACATTATAAATTTTTTAAAAGTTTTGGGAACAAAAAAAAATAGCTGCGTCTATATAATCCTAGCAAATTTTTTGCACCGATATCTGATGAAAATTAAATAATATCCAATGTCATAAACAAACATAATTACTTGATTTATAAGAGTTATATAATTTTTTAATTGATTACTTTCAACAAAAAACAACTATTAAGAATTGTATACCGATTATAAATCAAGAATAATAAGGGTTTACGGCAGAGATAAAAAACTCATCTAAATAGAGGGTTGGCAAGAAAACTCTTTTGCTATAATTTATACCTACGCTCAATTTTTTGAGCAAATTAGTCGAGAATATCCCAAATAATAATGCTGGACGCATAAAAGATAATAAAAAAAAGATATTCAGACAAAAATCAAGATTTTCTCTTGACAGTGATTTTTTGTGGTGATAACATACTCATTACCGCTTTAAAAATAAACTGAAAAGCGATGATAACTTGAAATATAAAATAACGAACCTTGAAAACTGAATAACTGAAAACACATATGCGAAGCGGGAGAGAAATAAAACCCGAACGGCGAAGCGCAAGCGACGGCGTGAAGGATTTATCAACTCATTCGCTTCAAATACAACCTGTTAATTCAAAAACTATTAGCTAGGATCAATAGGAATTTAATCTTTTTAAGATTTAAATAAACTTTCTGACAATGGAGAGTTTGATCCTGGCTCAGGACGAACGCTGGCGGTGTGCTTCATACATGCAAGTCGAACGATAAGGCCCCTTCGGGGGTACATAAGTGGCGGACGGGTGAGTAACACGTAGGAAATCTGCCTTGAGGCAGGGGATAACGTTGGGAAACTGACGCTAATACCCTATATGTGGTGAGTTGAAATACTTATCATGAAAGCTCCGGTGCCTTAAGATGAGCCTGCGGCTGATTAGCTTGTTGGT
>Ga0074198_1000662_pt1 | contig 31399 bp, 18 predicted proteins | sample EPASupsiteSAE323_FD_64527 | JGI IMG/M metagenome (GOLD analysis project Ga0074198, IMG submission 64527) | Bioremediated contaminated groundwater from EPA Superfund site, New Mexico - Sample SAE3-23 | ecosystem: Environmental > Aquatic > Deep subsurface > Groundwater > Contaminated ... | reverse complement strand
ATTATAAAAACCATAGGATGGTTTTCTGGTGGGCAATAGTTTTTCCCCGCCCACAATGAGCGCCCGTAAGGACTTGTTAGCAAATTGCTGAACAAACTGCATACCAAGCTGGGTAGTAAGCAGTGATACTGTGATACTGTTCTCTTCAAAGTATTGATTTAGTCGAATAAAGTCTAGTCTCATAGAGGAAGGGATAATATCTACCCTTGCACCACAGGTAATAAAAGGATAGATATCGTTCATATGAGCATCAAAGGCAAAGTTTGCATAGGCACCTGATCGATCCTTTTCGGTAATAGCAAAGTAGCCCTGATACCATTTGCAATAATTAACCATATTGCGATTTTCAAGGACACAACCTTTGGGCATTCCTGTCGACCCTGAGGTATAGAGTATGACGAACATATCCGTAGGGGCAGGAATAGGTAGTGTTATACTTTCGTCAACTTCTAAGGATGATAGTTCTTCTGTTTTTATGATCTTTCCGCCAAAATTAGGAATATTTTCTGCTACTTTATTTCCTTCGGATAGTATCAGCTCTACTCCCGCGTCTTTGATCATGAAGTCTAGTCTGTCTGTTGGGAAAGAATAATCTAGGGGCATATAGGCTCCGCCTGCTTTTAAGATGGCAAGGGGATAAATCACCATATATTCACTGCGGTCAATGAGTACACCAACGGCTTGTTCAGCGCCGACGCCTAAGGTTTTAAGTTTCTTGGCTAGTTTGTCGGTGATTGCGTCAAGTTCCTTATAGGTATATTGTTTTTCCTCATAGACTACAGCGATATTATTTGGCATTCTATTTACTTGTTCCTTGAACATTTCAACGACGCTACCCCAAGGATTATCATATTCTTTCTTAGTCTGATTAAAACTTTCCAACATTTTAATTTCTTCATCATTTACAATGGAAAGTTCTTGGCATAACACCATTGGATTTTCTGCCATTTGCTTCGCACACTCAGCAACGGCACAACTTAGGGTTTCAATATAAGTTTCTGTATATAAGCTATTATCATACTCCATGGAAATTTCATACTCTTCATCTTTGCTATTTACAGCTACGGTTAAGGGAAATTTAGCTTTATTTAGAGCTAATCCTTCTGTTTCTACAACTTGTCCTTCTAGTTCCATTCCGTCTACTAAGCCGCCTTGATAGGCATAGTTAATCTGGGGTACAAATTTGTGTTTTTCAACCATTTTTGTAAAGGGATAGATTTCATGTATCATGGTTTCAAACATATTTTCTTGTACTGCTTTTACATAATTCACAACCTTTTCACTAGGCTGAACTGCCACAACAACGGGGAGGGTTTTGACTAACATCCCCATCATGTTGTGTAACTTATTTTCATTTCTGCCACTGGAAATAGCTGTGATGGCAATTTGCTCTTCTCTTGTATATCGGCTAAGAGTCGTGCATAGTGCTGAGAGAAATAAATTACTTGGTGTTACCGCATTTTCCCGGCAGAATGTTTCTATTTCTTTGCTAGGAATGGTAAGAATAACAGCCTTAGCTTGTCCTTCCCCCTCACCTTTTACTACTTTAGGCAGTTCTGTCATACCATCTTGCAGGCACTGATCAAAAAATGCTTCTGCCGCAAGATATTTTTCCTTACCTACCATTTCCTCTTCTGCAAGAGCATGATCAAAAGCCGTATAATGTTCTTGGATAAGTTCTTCTCCTTGATATGCTTTTACTACATCAGCGGTAAAAGTACCTAAGGCACTTCCATCCATAATGATATGGTGAATGTCCATAAATAAATAGGTGTAGCTTTCTGTATGGTAGATAGCGATTCGATATAGGGGACCTGCAAAAAGATCAAAGGGCTGAACAAAACTGTCTTTCACTGCTTGCATTTCTGCTTCTCGTGCTTTTTTGCACACAATGTCCATTGGATCTTTATCTTTTCGTAGTTGTACAATTTGTCCGTCTTTTCTTGCCAAACAAGTTTTTAGGTAAGGATGTGCTTCGATTACTTTTTCCACTGCAGCTTTTAATGTATTTTGATCTACTTTATTGGATAATTTGAAGACGGTAGGAATATTGTATTGCAGTGCTTCTCGGTCTTTTTCCCACTCGTAGTATAGACCTAATTGGTTTTCTGTTAGGGGATAAAAGTCTCTCTTAGCAACTGTTTTGATTTCTTCTTGCTTTGTATCTTTTACGATTTTTTCTAGTTTTTCTATGGTTTTGTATTTGATAATGTCATTAGTTGTTATGTTGACATTAAATTGATTGTGAATGGCAACGGCTATTTTTATGGCTAGTATAGAGGTCATTCCGACACTAAATAAGTCATCCCTAATGCCAAAATCTTTTGTTCCTAGCATGTCGGCGACTAGGTCAAAGAGTTTCTGCTGCATTTCATTTTGTGGTGCTACTAGTTCTTGCCGTTCTACCACTGGATCTGGCAGGGCTTTTTTATTGACTTTACCATTTGAAGTAAGAGGTAATTTCTCCAGTCTGGTAAAGGCCGTTGGAATCATAAAGGCCGTCAATTTCATGGCCATTTGTTCTTTGAGTTTTTCTACCTCTACTTCTTTTTCTGCCGTATAGTATGCACAAAGATGCTCAGCACCGCCAATTTCTTTGACCACAACGGCGCAGCTTGTTATTCCGGTATAGCTTAGGATGTGACTTTCAATTTCCCCGAGCTCAATTCTAAGTCCTCTTAGTTTTACTTGTCCGTCCATCCTGCCAAGGTATTCAATTTCACCTGCTATTGTCCATCTCACTAAGTCTCCGGTGCGATAAATACGTTTACCTTGCCACTGGATAAATTTCTCATTGGTTATATCTTCCCTGTTTAAATAACCTCTACCCACACCATCCCCACCAATGCAAAGTTCACCGATGGCGCCCATGGGCAGTAATTGCAAATTAGCATCTAGGACATAAAGTTGATAATTATCTAGTGGTTTCCCGATAACTCCACTATCATAGTCCGTTTTAATATCATAAATGGTTCCCATAATCGTGCATTCTGTAGGTCCATAGGCATTATAAAAACCATAGGATGGTTTTCTGGTGGGCAATAGTTTTTCCCCGCCCACAATGAGCGCCCGTAAGGACTTGTTAGCAAATTGCTGAACAAACTGCATACCAAGCTGGGTAGTAAGCAGCGATACTGTGATACTGTTCTCTTCAAAGTATTGATTTAGTCGAATAAAGTCTAGTCTCATAGAGGAAGGAATAATATATACGGTTGCACCACAGGTAATAAAAGGATAGATATCATTCATATGGGCATCAAAGGCAAAGTTTGCATAGGCACCTGATCGATCCTTTTCGTTAATCGCAAAGTAGCCCTGATACCATTTACAATAATTAACCAGGTTACGATTTTCAAGGACACAACCTTTGGGCATTCCGGTAGATCCTGATGTATAAAGTATGACGAACATATCTGTAGGGGCAGGAATAGGTAGTGTTATACTTTCGTCAACTTCTAGGGATGAGAGTTCTGCTGCTTTTATAATCCTTCCGCCAAAATTAGGGATATGTTCTGCTACTTTATTGCCTTCGGATAATATCAGTTCTACTCCTGCGTCTTTGATCATGAAGTCTAGCCTGTCTGCTGGGAAAGAATAATCCAGGGGCATATAGGCCCCGCCTGCTTTTAAGATGGCAAGGGGGTAAATGGCCATATATTCACTGCGATCAATAAGTACACCAACGGCTTGTTCTGGGCCGACGCCTAAGGTTTTAAGTTTCTTGGCTAGTTTGTCGGTTATTTTATCAAGTTCTTGGTAAGTATATTGTTTTTCCTCATAGACTACAGCGATATTAGATGGCACGCACTCTACTTGTTGTTTGAACATTTCTACGATACTACCACAGGAATTACTGTATTCTTTCTTCGTTTCATTAAAGCTATCCAATATTTTTATTTGTTCAGCACTTACAACAGAAATGTCTTGGCATAATGCCTTGGGATTTGCCGTTAATACCGCAGCCATTCCTGCCAAAACATGTGTTATCTCGTCACTACCATACAGATTGGTATGATAGGAGATGCCAATGGTCAATGCTTCCCCAATATAAGCAACAAGGGAAATACCATAGTTTGTTTGCTCTCTCGCCGTTTCCAGCATAAAATCGATACCCTGCTCTTGTCCCGTACTTTCCCCTTTATGGTAGTTTTCAAAAGCCATGATGGTCCCAATTAAATTGTTGCCAACAGCACTTAATTGCTGCACTTCAGAAAGAGAGGCAAAATCATATTGGGTACTTTCAATGCCTTGTTGCTGTATTTTTTGCAACAAACTACCTAATGTTTCACCTTTTTCTGCTTGTACACGTACAGGAATGGTGTTGATAAAGAGACCGACCATTTCCTCTGCTCCGGCAATACCTGTATCTCTTCCTGATACCACTTTCCCGAATACAACATCCTCTGTATTGTTATATTTTTGCAATACCAATCCCCAGGCTACTTCTACGGCAGTATTAATCGTAATGTCATAACGACTGCAGATATGTTGTATTTCTTCCGTAGCTTCTTTGCTAAATTCGTATTTTATGGTTTTTTCCTGTTCTACTCCGCCTTCAGGATTTCCCATAGGATGAATTTTTGCATTTGTGGTGTATTCCGAAAGAAGATTTCTCCAATAGGTATGTGCCCCTTCCTTGTCTTTAGCGAGAAGACTTCTTACATAGTCTTCATAGTATGTTTTTGTTGTTTCCCCATCTACAACATATTCTTGACCCTTGATAAGAGCATTACAAATGGCAACAAAATCCCTCATGACGATAGCAAGGCACCAACCGTCAACAATAATATGATGTGTGCTCCATACTAAACAATAGCTATCCTCCGCCATTTTTACTAATATGACGCGCAGCAAAGGATCTTCCTGCAGATCAAAGCCGCGCTCCAGATCTTGGCGTTTAATGAGATCTAGCTGTTCTTCTTTATTCTCATAACCACTGATGTCAACTTGGCTAACTTCAAAAGCTCTGCCCTTAAGAATTGCCTGCCTAGCTTCACTCAACCCTTTATAAAGAATCGCCGTGCGAAATACTTCATGTTTTTGTCCCAATTCATAGAGTGCCTTCTGTAATAATTCTTCCGATAAAACATTGGTCATACGTAAAACACTTTGCAAGAAATAGCTAGTAGACTCTGGTTCCGCAAGGCGATGAAACAGCATTCCTTCTTGCATGGGGGTTAGGGGATATATGCGTTCCATTTCCCAGCCTTTTTCTTGTATCTCTTGTAATAAGGTTTCAAACTCCTTATCCTTCCACACAATTTCTCCTAAATCCGAGGCCGTGATCTCAACCTTTTCTAGGGCAACACAATGAGATACAATGGCATTTAATTCTTGTGCCAAGACCTCACCTAGCTGGGTTACCATTTCCTTGCTATATTTTCCTTTATCATATCCCATATGGATCAACAGTCTCTTGTCTTTCACAAAACCATTTAACGCAATTGGTGCAGCAAAATTGTTGCTTTTATCGATAGTTTCCCCTTGGGGTGCTTGATTGTTGACGGTAAAGAGCTCTGCAGTATGTCCTTCGGATAATTCACCTAAGTAGTTAAAGGCGATATCTGGCTGAATGCCTTTATCTAATGCGCCTTCACCAATATATTGTAAAATACCATAACCGATGCCGTGATTGGGCACACGGCGCAGAGTTTCTTTTACGCTCCGTATATCCCTTCTTATATCCCTGCCGATTTCCCTAAAGACTACTGGGTATATGGTGGTGAACCACCCTACCGTCCGATCAATTAGCAAGGCTTCGCCGATAGGTTCTCTGCCATGGCCTTCTAGATTAATGCTTACCGTTCCTTGTCCTGTGACCTTATGTACCGCTCTGCACAGAGCGCAAAGCAGCAAGTCATTGACTTCCGTATGATAGGCGGTGGAAGCGCTAGAGACTAAGGCACGTGTTTGTTCTTCCTCTAGCTCCACACTTATACTTTCGAAACCATTTTCCTCTGTTACTGCAACAGGAATACACCCAGCCGAAAGTACCTCTTGTACCTTTTGCCAGTAAGGAATTTCTTGTTTCAATACATAACTGTTGCGATAACGTCCGATGGCTTGGCTCCACTCTTTAAAGGAGGTTGTTTTAGGCGGCAGAGTAATCTTGCCTTTTTCCTTGGCTTGTCTGTAGGAGGTATTTATATCTTCGATCAGGATACGCCAAGATACACCATCCACGACTAGATGATGTACGACAATAAGCACTAGATCTACAGACGGTGTACGGAAGAGGCCGACCTTCATCATAGGGCCAGTAGCTAAATCAATACTTGCTTGCAATGCATTGCAGCTTACTTCCATGTTTTTTTGCCATTGGTTGTCTTCTTGATACTCATAAGTATTCAGGGTGTAGAGAGCTTGGCTATCCACCCCACGAATTTCTTGTCTGCCATCTAAGCTATAGACGGAACGAAGCATATCATGGTGCTCCGCCAAAGCTTGTAACACTTGATGAAGTAAGGTTTCCTCTACCCGCTGAGCTGATTCTAACATCATGGATTGGTTAAAATGATGGGGACGGGGCAAGTTATGGGCAAAGAAGCCGGCTTGAATGAAGGTTAAAGGTACTTGCCCTACTACAGCCTCTTGATTAATGGCTGGCGTAGTATCATGACATACTGCCGTTTGACAAATAATGCGAATGGTTTTTCCTTTCATCACCATTGGCACGGTTACAAACACATCTTTTTCACGAAGCTTGGACACCATCCGGATGGCCTTGATGGAATCTCCACCCAAGGCAAAGAAACTGTCATCAATCCCTACCTGCTGTACACCTAGTATGGTTTCAAATACGCCCGCAACAATGGTTTCCGTTTCATTACGAGGAGCTACATAGGTAGTATTACTTTGTATCTCTGGCATCGGCAGTGCTTTCCTGTCCACTTTACCATTCGGCGTTAGCGGCAGATTGTCTAGTTGCATCAGAAATGGCGGTACCATATACTCTGTCAAACTGCTTGCCAGATGTTCCCTTAATTCCTCTATATTCATACTATTATTTGCTGTAAAGTATCCGCAAAGATGCTGGGTGCCACTGATTTCTTGGACGACAACAGCGCAGCTTTTTATTCCCTCATAGCTTTGGATTTGACTTTCAATTTCCCCTAGTTCAATTCTAAGTCCTCTCAGCTTAATTTGATTATCCACCCTGCCAAGAATATCCACTTCTCCATCTGCCGTCCATTTAGCATAGTCACCGGATTTGTAGACTCTTTCCCCTTGAAAGAGGATAAACTTTTCTTCCGTTAGTTCTGGGCGATTTAAATAACCTCTGCCGACGCCCCTGCCACCAATGAGCAATTCTCCCACTACGCCGATTGGCAGCAGATTCAAATCTTTATCGACAACATATAAGGTAACGTTAGACAGGGCTTTACCAATGTTTATTTTTTCGTTTTCAAGTTCTTTAGCATTGGTAGCGATGGTCGTTTCTGTGGGGCCATAGGTATTATAAATTAAAGCCTCAGTATGCTGGCGCAGGGTTGTAAAGAAGTTTGCAGGGAAATTTTCACCACCACAAATAATTACTTTAACATTAGCAAGTGCCTTGGCAAAGTTATCAGCTTCCACATATTGCATGATTCTTGATGGGGTTGTTGACATGGCATCAACACCATGTTTAGTAATAAACTCGGCTAACAAGATGGAATTATATGCCGTATTTTCGTCTGAAAAAACCATGGTTAAGCCATTTGCTAGGGTTACAAATGCTTCTTCTAAGAACACATCAAAAGCTACGGTCGTGACCGACAACATTCTAGAGCTCGTGGCTATTATCTTGTTAATATAGAAATTCGAGGGCAAAGGTAATACATAGTTTACAATGTTTCTATGCTCTATCATTACACCTTTCGGTTTGCCTGTTGAGCCGGAGGTATAGATAATATAGCAAAGATTGTTGGCCTTTACTTTCGTCCTGGGATTGTGCTTCTCTTCCTTTTGTAATAGTTCATCGACTACTAAGCCATTGCTAAAGTTAAGCTCTGCTTGCTTCTCTTTCGTCGTAATGATAAATTTAGCGTCACTGTCTTCTAGAACATGTTTTATTCTTTCTTCTGGATATTCTGGATCGACAGGAATAAACGCGCCCCCTGATTTAATGATGCCAAAGATGGTACAAATCAGCCTGCTGTCTCTTGGTAACAAAAAGGCTACTTTGTCTTCTGGTTTGATGCCCTTGGCGATGAGGGCATTTGCTATTTTATTGGCAGCAGCATTTAGTTCGGCATAAGATAAGGTTTTGTCCATGGCAATGAGTGCTGTATGATCGCCCTTTGCTTTTGCCGTTTCCTCAAAAACTTCTTGCAAGGTTTTGTCGTCTTGTTCATCCTTTACTGGATTAAAATTTTGCAATAATTTTATTTGTTCCTGATTTACTATAGAAATATTTCGGCACAATGTCTTAGGGTTTTCGGCAATTTGTTTTGCACATTCGGCAATTGCAGCACTGAGGGTTTGGATATACTCCTTGGTATATAAGCTTTCATCATATTCAATGGAAATTTCATAACTATCCTTCTTCGGCATTATGGAGATGGCGAGAGGTAATTTAACTTTATCCACTTCTAATACTTCGATCTCTACCCATTGGTCTTCAAGAATAAAGGCTTCTGCCATGCCGCCTTGATAGACATAGTTAATCTGTGGCACGAATTTATGTTTTTCTGCCATTTTTGTCAGGGGATAGATTTCATTTTCTATGGTTTCAATCATATTTTCTTGCACCGATTGAATAAGTTCTAAGGTATTTTGACGATTTTCAATGGTGACCACGAGGGGTAATGTTTTTACAAACATACCCATGATATTCATTACTTTATTTTCATTCCTGCCATGAGAAATGGTGGTAATGGCTATGTTTTCTTCTCCTGTATAGCGATAAAGAGTATAGCAAAATGCGGATAAAAATAAATTGCTGGGCGTTACGGCATTTTCTTGGCAGAATTTTCTTATCCCATCCTCATGAACATGGTTTATAACAAATTCAGCCTGCCCTTTCCGTCCGCCTTTTGCCATTTTGGGAAGTTCCGTCATGGTAACTTTCAGCTTATTGTCAAAGAAGGTTTCGGCTTTTTGATATTTTTCTTTGCCTACCATTTCCTCTTCTTCTAAGGCATGTTCAAAAGCAGTATAGTTTTCCTTTTCTAGTTCTTCCCCATTATATGCTTTTGCTAAGTCAGCATTAAAAATACCCAAGGTGCTGCCATCAACAATGATATGGTGGATATCCATAAATAAATAGGTGTGCTTTTCTGTATAGTAAATAGCCATCCGATAGAGTGGTCCTTGAAAGAGATTAAAAGATTTCACGAAGGCTTTTTTTAGGTTTTGAATGTCTGCTTCCCTAGCCTCGCTTATTTCAATGGTTACGGGTTCCTCATCTTTTCTCAGTTGCACAACCTGTCCTTCTTTTCTTCCTAGGCAGGTCTTTAAGTAGGGATGGGCTTCCATTACTTTTAAAGCGGCAACTTTTAGTTTATGGGGGTCTACTTTATTTGATAGTTTTATTATTTGCGGAAGATTATATTGCAGTACTTCATTGTCTTTTTCCCATTCATAATAAAGTCCTAGTTGGTTTTCGGTTAAAGGATAGTATTCCTTCTTTTCGAAAATTTTGATTATTTCTTCTGTACCACTATTATCGGCTACCACTTTGGCTATCTTGGCGGGCGTTTTTTCTTGCATAATCTGCACCATAGTTACGCCAAGCTTACTGCATAATAGCTGCAGCTTCATGGCCTTTATGGAGTCTCCGCCCAGCATAAAGAAGTTATCATTTATGCCTACGGCCTCCATGCCTAGTATCTGTTCAAAAGCTTTACAGATTGTCTCTTCCCCTTCATTCCTTGCTTCTTGGAATGGCTCTCTTATGGTTTTCGAAAGTTCAGGCGCTGGTAAGCTTTTACGATCCACTTTTCCATTGGCATTTAAAGGGATTTCAGCAAGCTCTACAAAAAAGGACGGCATCATATAGTCTGGTAAAAACTTAGCTAGTTTTTCCTTGATTTCTTCCCCTGTAATGCTACTTTGTACGGTATAAAAGGCACAGAGATAATTTTGCTTATTTTGATCAATAAAACCTTTTACCACGGCATTTTTAATAGCCGGTATTTTTTTTATTTGATTTTCTACTTCACCAGGTTCCACGCGAAAACCATTGATATTTACCATCCAGTCATTACGATTTACATATATGATATTGCCATCGGCAAGTTCTCTTCCAATATCACCGCTCAAAAATAAAATTTTATCCTGTTCATTGGTTGCAAAAGGATTCTTAATAAATTTCTCATTTGTAATTTCGGGATTATTCAAATAGCCACGAGCCAGCTTTGGCCCCGCAAAACAGATTTGTCCTTGTTCGCCTTTTTTAACAGGCTTTAGCCCATCGTCAAGCAAATATACTTTTACTGAATCCATGGGTGTGCCAATAGGCGTATCTTCTTCCACTACGTTTGTACAAAAATAATGTGTTGCAGGCCCATTTACTTCTGTTAAGCCATATAAATTTATTACCTGCACATGTTTAGGGTCAAAAGGTACGGCCTTGTCACTGCCAATAATTAATTTCTTTAATGGTGAGTTATCGTCTATTAAAAATTGCGCTAATTGGGGAGGGGCAAAGCTGATGGTAACCTTATGGTCTTCAATATATTTTTTTAATTTGGTAATGTCTTTTCGCACTGAGTCAGGGGAAAGATGGGCTTCCATGCCATGACCTAAGGACAAGAGCACTGTAAATAAGAAACCGACAAAAGTAGTACTGGAATTCATTAGAAATACATCATTTTCGCAGCCATACCTGGCATCAGCAATGTCATGATAAATCATGGCAATATTTTTTTGTTCGAGCATTACGCCTTTGGGATTTCCTGTGGAACCGGATGTATAGATAACCGCTGCCAAATCATTAAGTCCTATATCCCTTGGCAAGTCAGCAAGTTCCATCTGAGCTAGGTTTCTAATATATTCATCATTGATAAGGACTTGAACATCAGAGTCTTTGAGCATAAAATCAATTCTCTCTTTAGGGTAAGACAAATCAATGCATAGATAGGCTGCGCCAGCTTTCCAAATACCTAAAATGACAGCTATCGATTCTATAGATCGCTCTATCATCATAGCGACAATGCTCTCTCTGCCAATCCCCTTGCCTCGTAAACTTCGTGCCACTTGCTCAGATAAGGCATCTAGCTCAGCATAAGTCATATGCTTCTCTTCATACACAATTGCGGTTTTGTCTTGGTGCTTCCATACAATTTCTCTAAACCTATCGTTCCAAAGTTTCATTTATTTCCACCCCTTTATTTCTTTACCTGCATTCATGAAGGATTTAATTTGATAGTATGTTGTATGCTAGAGCTCTGCTCTTAGGTTTCACTCTATATAGTGACGAATATCACTTTCGCCATTTCTCCAATAATTTCCTTCCGTTATTATTTATATTTTAATAAAGTGTATCGTTATTTCTACTAATTAAACGTATCGGAAACACATATTTTTTTGTACCTCAACCTTTAGAAAATAAGAAAAACCGAGGGAATATTTTCCCTCGGTAATCATACTGTTTATACATAAACCATTTCAATACATTATATTCTGCGTATCAACTCTAACAGCGAAACATATTAATAATATTGAACCACTTTCACGCTCAAAATAACCCAGTATTTGGGAAAGAATTCGGCTCATGGTTTTATCCTTTGAGCAAGTACCGAAAGTAACTCCTTCACCATTTCTTCGAATTCTTTATGGAGCTTTGGGATTACCTCTACTTCTCCATTACTAAGTGACTTTTGGAATTTTGATGCAACTTCATATAATCCTTTTGCACCAATACTGCCAGAGCTACTTTTTAGCTTATGCACTATTTGCGCCGCCTCTTCATAGTCTTCCTTTTCGATTGCCCTGTTTAAAATCAAAGACGTCTCCTTATTTTCATTGTAATATTCCTTTAAAACCATGTCGTAGAGTTCTACGTTTCCACCCATATGTCTGATTCCATCGTTCTCATCTAGCAAAGCTTTATGCGCCCTCATTTGGCCTTCTTGTTTTGCTTCATCCTCTGATTTTATGAGCAAACCTTCTTTATATGGTTTGACCACCTGCCATATGGTTTCGACAAATTGTTCTGGATCAAATGGTTTGCTGATATAGTGGTCAATTCCAATACTACTGCACTTTTCCTCAACCCCTGCTATGGCATCTGCAGTCATGGCAATAATCGGGATACTGCTATCCACATTTCTAATGAGGCTCGTTGCTTCATAACCGTTCATTACAGGCATATGAATGTCCATTAATATTAAATCCAGATCTTTTTGATTTTTTGAAAAAAGTTCATAGCCTTCCCTGCCATTATCTGCAAGTGTGACTCTAAATCCAGACTGTTCCAAAATAGATTGGGCAATGAATTGATTTGTTTTATTATCCTCAACAATTAGAACATGATAAGGATACTCAACCATAAAGGGCTCCTGTTTATTTATAAGCACAGAACTATCATGCATCGCGAGCACATTTATTTTGAAGGTTTCAATAATAGCATTATATAGAATAGAAGGTATGATCGGTTTTGTTATGCCAAAATCAAGCCCGGCGTCTTCTAGTTTTTCCAAAAGTTCTTCTTTCGACAATGGAATCATGACTATAAATTTTGGTACTTCTTTAAGCCAAGGCATTTTTTTTACTTTGGTACAAAATGCAATCCCACCATCTTGCGGAGTCTCATAGTCCACGATCAGCAAATTATAGGATGTCCCATCCTCCGTCGACACCTTCTCCATAAGCTCCATTGCTCTGGCTTCTGAGGGTGCAAATTCGGCAACCACATTAAAAGAATTCAAATAATTTCCTAGTATTTTTTTATAAAAAGCATTCTTTTCTACAACAAGTACTCGGATATTCTGAAAATAAACAGATGCAGCTCTTTTCTTTTCCTCATAATCTTTGTTGCGATCCGCTTCCAAGGTCAGCTGTATATTAAACGTTGAACCTTCATCTAACGCACTATATACCTCTATGCTACCGCCCATCATCTCAACTAAGCTCTTGACTATGGATAAACCAAGTCCAGTGCCACCAAATCTCCTGCTTATACTAGAATCAGCTTGGTTAAAGGGTGTAAAAAGCTGTTCAAGCTGCGAGCTAGACATACCGATTCCCGTGTCCTTAACACTGAATTCAATGATATAAGAATCCTTTACCTTTGCTACCAATCGAATCGAAAGAGAAACAGCACCATCCTTGGTGAATTTCACAGCATTATTTACTATATTCAACAAGACCTGTTGAATTCTCTTCTGATCCCCAAAAAAGAATGGTGGTATCTCAGTATCTCGATTCATAGAAAAATCAATATTTTGCTCATCGATTTTAAAGGACATGATGCTGATTAACTGTTCTAAAACATCATCTAAATTAAAGGAAATTTTTTCGATATCTATTTTCCCAGCCTCTATCTTTGAAAAATCCAATATGTCATTGATGATACCTAACATATCCCTCGATGCCCTGGTTATTTTATCGATATAATTTTTTTGAATCGTTGTTACCTCTGTTTTTTTAATTACATAAGCCATTCCTGTAATGGCGTTTAATGGTGTTCTGATTTCATGAGACATTCTGGCCAAAAAGGCTGATTTGACTTGATTTGCATACTCCGCCTCCTCCTTGGCAATCTGCAAAGCCTCCTCAATCCTTTTGCGCGTTTGTACCTCTCTTCTTAATTTAATAATCCAATATAGGGAAACAATAAAAACAATCCCAATCACGACGCCAACAAATCCAGCAATTCTTATGATTGGCGTATAATCAATCTTCTTTTCGATACCAAGCCAACGATTATCGATATTTATTTTCTCTTCTTGTGTTATATCTGCGAGTGCCTTATTGAGTATGCTAACGAGTATTGGCCAATCCTTTCTTACTGCAAAATAAAGATACTGTTTTTCTTCCGATTCGACTTTTACATACTTTAAATTTGTAATACCATTTCCCTTTATTAAGTAGTTTGAAGTTGCAAAATTACCCACAAACGCTTCTTCTCTTCCCTCTGAAACAGCTTTAAGGGCTTCATCAACATTAACATAAAGACTGAGTTCTATGGATTCAAACGGTTTTAAATAGCTATGGTGAGAACTGTTTGCCTGCACTGCTACTTTACGCCCCATTACATCTGCAAAATTCTTTATTGTATTATTATCTTCATTTATATAGATAACCCTCTGAAATGCATAATAGGGCTCTGAATATAAAAAGTACCGTTCTCGCTCTCTTGTTTTCGAAACGCAAGGAAAAGCATCCAATTGCCGCAGTACACCCTTTTCATATGCTTCTGGCCAGCTCAGGTTCTTTTCAATCACCAGCTCTAGACCCGTCCGTTCACGGATTAGTTTAATATAATCCGCTGCAATCCCTTTATACACGCCATCTGTGTCGATAAACTCATAGGGAATGAATTTGGGGTCAACACCAAGATGAATCACAGGATGTTCTTTAATAAAATTCTTCTCCTGCTCTGTAAACTGAATATCCCTTTGCCCAGCAAAACAAATAGTCATTAAAATGGGAAGCACTACTATACTAAGAAGAACATTCCTAAGTAATTTCATATGTTTCACCCTATTTCATCTTATTCCTGAATGTACATAGCAGTTATATTTTTTATCTGTTCTTCAATGGCTAAAAAGGCATCGACAAGACTAGGATCAAAGTGTTTTCCCTTCCCCTCTTTTATTAATAACAAAGCCTCTTCGTGTGTAAATGCTGATTTATACACTCTTTTACTTATTAAAGCATCATATACATCAACAATCGCCATTAAGCGACCAGGAAGTGGAATTTCTTCGCCCTTAAGCCCTTTTGGATATCCCGAACCATCATATTTTTCATGATGTCCAGCGATACATTCTATCGCTGTTTTTACAAAGGAAGGAACATTATCCTCTACAACCTCATATTGTAGCGCATTTATTCCATAGGTAGTATGCTGCTTCATTATTTCAAATTCTTCATACGTTAATTTGCCTGGTTTTAAAAGAATGCTATCGGGTATTCCGACTTTCCCAATATCGTGTAACGGTGCCGTTTCAAAAAGCTCTTGAATATAAGTATCTGACAATACGTTGCAATATGCTTCCTTATTACTTAGATGTTCACATAGGGCTTTTATCATCCACTGGGTTCTTTTTGTATGATTGCAGGACTCAATATCTCTTACTTCTAATAGACCAATAAGAGCATGAATCGTAATATCTCTCGTTAAGACCAATTCCTTCGTTCTTTTTTGTACCGTTTCCTCTAAAATAGCGTTATTTTGTTCCAAGGATTTACTGTTATTTTTCAGTTTAACATGGATTTCGATTCTCTTTCGTAGCGATTCAAGGTTTAAGGGCTTGCGAATATAATCTACCGCCCCAAGCCCTAATCCTTTTATTTCATTTTCTGATTCATCATGGTTAGTAAGAATAAGAGTTATGATTTGTTTATAATTTTGATTCTGCTGGATGGCTTCTAAAACCTCAAACCCATTCATTCTGGGCATATTTAAGTCTAAAATCATTAAATCAATGCCAGGTTCTTTTTCAATAATTTCCAGAGCCTCAATACCATCATTGGCAATCAATAAATGATAGCCATATAACATGTTGGCAATCATAACCCTATCTGTTTTTGAATCATCTACTACCAATATCTTAATGTCCATTCTAGCCACCCTTTCATTTATCCGTTTATTATTTAATCAGTATCTTATTGCCTTCAACCTCAATCCTGTTCAGAAACTCATCAATTGATAGTTCTTCCTTCATGACTTGATGCAATCCAGGTGCATAGTACCCTTCCTTTATACTTTGCCACTTAGGAACAGGAACATCAATGCTCGGCCTCTTAAATCCCTTTAAGAATGGAAGGTATTGGGGATGTTTTTCAAATACTAGGCTATCTGATAGATCCTTACGTACAGGCACTCTAAATGGGTAGTATGTATCGTGCTCGGGGCTGTATTCCCCATCCATAATTTTTCCCTGGGCTTCTTTTGAAATCATAAATTGTATAAACTTTATCGCTTCTTCTTTTTTTTCACTCTCCATGCTACTTGGTATTGATAGCATCATAGGACCTACTTCAGAGCAAAGGCCGATATCTTCTAAATTAATAATGCCTACCGGAAAGGATTGTCCATGTTTTTCATGATCTGCAATCCCCCATACGCCTTGAAATTCAAAGGCAATTTCCTGCTTCCTAAAATGCTCCAAGACCTCTACTCCAGTATCGTTAACCCAAGAAGGTTGAGCATGTTTCCCTAAAATATCCTTATAGAATGCAATAGCCGCTTTCCCGTTCTCATTATTTATGGCAACCTTTGTGCCACTTGCATTTACCAAATTGGAACCATATCCATAAACAAACTGATTTACCATCCAAGAAATATCATTGTGATTTGCACCAACGAGACCAATCCCTTTCGCATCGGTTTTCTCTTCTACTGCTTCGAGCGCTTGCAGCAAGGAATCTAAGCTCTTAATAGAGGCACCATCCACACCAGCTTTCCGTAAAAGATCTTTATTATAAATTAAACATATCGAGTGTCCTACCCATGGAATACCATAAATACCGTCATTAATTTTACCCAACTTCCATAATTCCGGATAAAACAGTTCCTGCTCTTTCTGAAAAGAAACTGAAAGATTTTCCAAATTGCCTTTATCACCAAAATACTTCACGTATCGATAAGGCAAAACATAAATCGTCTCGGAAGATTTTTCTGCTAAAAGTTCTTCAATCGCCTTAACATCTTCATCTCCACCATGTAACACGATTTCGAATCCATCATTATTTTTTTTATTATATAAATCCACGATCTTTTGAATTGCTTCTCCACGACCAGAATAGGCTGTCCAAGTAATTCTGAAGGACAATTGTTGTTTTTTATTGGTTGGCTCTTCTACTATACTTTGCTTTTTTCCACTACATGAAGTAATAAATACAGCGACCAAAAAAACCATACTTAACAGTAACAATATCCTACTCTTCATCCTTTTTGCCCGCCCTTCTATACCTACATGATTTCCGAATTATCTTACAATTTTATCTTATCACACCAAATTGTTAAATAGTAGTGCTTTTATCGTAATTTGTATGTTTAACTTGTGACAAAATCACTAGGAACAAAAACATAAAACCTACCTTGCTAACAAGGCAGGTTTTATGTGAACCCAATAAAGCTAAAATAAAAATTGGTAGGATTTTCTTTCGCTATTACCAATGATACGGTTCTGCGTATCACTTATAATGGCGAATTGAGGCAAAAAGAATAACCATGTCATGGACTGCCCCACCGATACAGGCACCGATAAGTAACCAGATCATACTTGGTAAATAACCAAACTGTGCGGCAAGTACTGGACCAACTAGTGGACCAGCACCTGCAATGGCAGCAAAATGATGTCCAAAAGTTACCCATTTATTCGTTGGTACATAGTCAGAACCACCGTCACCTTGTCTCCCCGATCTCAACAGGGATGATATGACGATTAGATATGGGCGAAGATAAAACGATAGACGTATTCACATTTCCGTAAGGAATGAGTTGATCTACTAGCGCTCTAAGACTATCCATTCCTGGAACAGCAGCTTTTATAAAATAACTTACATTTCCTGTCACACGGTGACATTCAATAATACTTAGATTATTTTCAATTATTTTTTCAAACTCGTGCACAGGGATGCGAAGTTGACTCATTGCAATAAATAAAATTATGCTTCGTCCGACCGCTGCTGGAGATACTCGAGCACTAAATCCTTCAATAACATTTTTTTCTTGTAGACGGTGTAACCGTTCAGAAATACTTGGGCGACTTAGAGATAGATTTTTGGATAACTCACTTATTGTCATGCGCCCATCTGTTTGCAGAAGCTCAAGCAGACGAATATCTAGGTAGTCCATAGAAATACCAACTTTCATTATATATATTTTTTTATCATTATTAGTTCAAAATGAAGGATATACTTATTTTTTTCATTCATTATAACATGTTTCAGCCGACAACAGCATTATATAATGTATATAACACCTCAAAAGAAAGAAACTAGAATCAATATTTTAGAAATAGGGAGACAATATGAATAAAATAATCAATGTTTTACTCGGCTGTCTGATTACCAGTATAGGAACAGTCATGCTACAGCATTCTCATTTAGTGATTGGAGGTACAGCTGGAATTTCCCTCACTCTTTCTTATAATTTACATATGCCCTTTTATATTCTATTTTTTCTAGTAAACCTTCCATTTTATATTTTTTCTTTTATGAGAATGGGCTGGAAATTTACTGTATCCACATTGTTTGCTATTACAACTTTATGTTTTATGACCGGGACAGAACAATTATTCTCTGATTTTAATGTTTTAGGCTGGATTGGTGCGGTTGTTGGTGGTGGACTTACAGGGTTAGGATTATCTATTCTATTTGCCAATGGATCTTCCCTCGGTGGCGCAAATATACTTGCCCTCTATTTGCAGAAAAAATTTGGTTATAATCCTGGGACATTCACCTTTATATTCGATGCGATTGTTGTTCTATTTGGAATTTATTCTGTAGGATTAGTAAAAGGGATTTACTCCATTTTATCAATTATTATTATAAACAGTATTATTGCCTCCTTAGATGGCAAAATATTTATTGGAAATACAGCTGAAAAGTCTGCCACAACGACAATTTAAAGTTAGGTATGCCTTATGTTTATAGGTTTTTGCGATCGAATCACTATAACGAGAACAATCCCGACATTAAAGGCCAGGTATATGCCGCTCCAGCAGCTACCTCTAGTGAACCTTCTCATTCACCGACCACTCTACATAAATTTCTCTACTTTTATCCATTGCAATGCTTTCAAGAACTTCAGTAGAAGGTGTTCCTGGATACCCAGAAACAACATTCACTCCTGCCCTTATAGCCCCTTGTGCAATTGCCTCATTCCCTATCAGAAGTTTGATTTTCATATCTTTTCCTTCCTAATTTTTAGATATAAAAAACACCTGTCCTTATATAAGAACAGGTGTTTCGCCTGCGGTACCACCTTGCTTGTCAAAAATTTACTACTTCACTCTGAATGCTAACACATTCTTGGCTCTATAACGTGAGCACACGTTGAAGCTACTCAGTCATCGACTTTTCACATCACCCTCCAGGGTCCATTTATTCAATCCTCTGCCAAGCTCCCAGCTTTCCTTGCAGATATGGCTCTTTACCAAGCAAAGCAACTAGGAAAAAATTGCATTGTTTTTCTAACCTGCTCGTAGAACAATCTTGCTTTAATTTTTTCTAATAAATGATCTACATTATCTTTTGAGAAAATAAAGGTGACCTGCATTACACCTCTATCTACAATTCATGCACCGCGCGCAAAAAATTGTTATGAGAAACCGCGCGTGCTGTATTATCATCTACCAAATCCAACAGTCGATCGTATTTGCGAATATTGTAGTTATCAAAATTACCCACCGTATCCGTACCAATCAGGAAGCGATTCGGATATTTCTGCAACAAAGCAGCCCATGCATGAAGAGAAGCATCATCTTTATCAATATCTTCCTCAAACACTATCCAGGATAAATCAAAGGATAGATTCGGATATTTTTCTAAAAGTTCATCAGCTATACCAATCAGATTATCCACATTGGTATTGTAGGTTTTACCAACATGGGCCCAGATGATATGGGTAGCAGGATGTTTTTCCAGCGCTGTCTCCATCTCGAATTTATAAATCGGCATAGTAGAACGCATTGATGTCATATCTTGATGCAATATCACTGGCAAGTTGCGTCTTGCTGCCAAATCAAAGATGGCATCAGCAGCAGCGTTATTAGGTGTCGGTATATCCTCCCCTGCTTTCCATGACAAATAATCATGACGGAACATCAATTCCCCGATTCCTTTCCATTTGCCAGGATACATATCAAGCAGATGCTCAATTTCCTGTGCACTATTGATATTATTAGTATTCGCGCCACAAACAAATGGGTAAAAACGTTTTTGCTGATCGGGACTCAACTTCAGATAATCATCCATAAGTAAAATATCGGTCATTCCATACCAAAACACCTTAGAATCATCGCTCAAATAATAGGTAGGATTGTTGACCGACTTTTCAGTTACCACAATATTATAAGGCATACCGAATATTACACTTTTGTCGACATTTTGCTCATCCAGCTTTTTTATCAACGAAGCAAATCCCTGGGTTTGCTCCACAAAATTCAAATAATGTAAATGCGTATCAATATATTTATAATCACGAGCATAACCTGTCGTTACCATAAATACAAGAATACCAAGTATAATAATTGTTTTTTTATACATCTAGATTCCCTCCTTTAAAAATTCACCTGACTCATTTAAGTGTTCAAATCAACGAAACATCTAATTACTGCTAATCATTTCTGAGACTATTTCTCCCGCGACGTCAGCAACAACTCCAACTACCTCTCCAGCAGCTTCAATAAAACTTCTCGTAGTTCCCGCGCCACCACCGCTTCCGCCTCCGAATTTCGTTTTCAGACCATTCCCACTACTTAAGCTGTCAGTAAAATTCCCAATTGGAACATCACTTCCTAGTTCGAACCGCCGATTGTTTTTTCGTTTTCTGAAGTATCGATCTATAAGGAACATGAAAATTACCATAACTACTATAATAACTAGCTAAAGTACAGTTAACCAATCCATATACAACCCCCTAATACGCTAATTCACACTCTGTCACATTCACAAATACATTACTCCCGTGTCTCATCTCTAACGGTGCAGAATTTCGACTATCTTTCCACCTTAATTGCCCTCTAAAAAAACTGGGGGACAGATATAGCGTTTTGAAGCACTACACCTGTCCTTTTCTTCAATATCGTTCCTCCCACCAACCAAAGGCAATCCTGGTCTGCAGAGCAACATTTTCCCTTCCTGCCAAAAAAACGGTAAAATTCCCTCCCGGAGGAATAATAAACTTCCCGTCTTCCTCCTCAACAATCGTCGTTTGTGCGGGAATCATCCTATCAAAAGCATTTACCCCACATTCGGGGACACCTCGACTATTTTCCGAAAATTTTAATTCTACCTCCGGTTTGGGCTTAGGGCATATCGCAAGGTTAGCTGGTGTTACCCTATTTGAGATAATTCCCACCTCGGGCAATTGGGAATTAAACCACAATTCAGCCAAAAAATTATTCTGGGATGTATTGGTAACAGTAATCACATTTACAAATAGCTTTACCGACGAGTCGCATGGGTTAAATAATTTCCCCCATGCATTCTTACCATTGCCAAAGCATAATAATTCGGTCTGCCCCACAAAATAGTTGCCTTGATGTGATTCGTAGAGCGCTATAGGAATATTTACCATTTTCCCCAATACTATCTCATCCCCCTTATCCCAGTCACGGTAAGTTTTGTGTTTATACTATATAACTATGAAAATAGAGTTCTACATATGTTAGGAAAAATGATAGCGTGAATATTATCTAACAATACTTGCTGTCTCAACTCAGCGGAACCGTCCCTTCGATTCCTCCATGGCTTTCCCCGATATAACGGCGAAGCATTAACCAAGTATATATTTCGTCACCGCTTCATAGAGGTTAGCCGCCCGCGGAACATCTGGAGCAACAAATTCTTCTGGTCGATAAAAATAGCCCTTATCAAGATTAATCGTGCCATCGCGGTCTAAGAATGCAGCAGCCTGCTTTTTATAATCAGCCATTTCCCCCTCCAATGATTCATCCTCCAATACTAATCCCACACCGACTTCTTCAACATTTGCAACTTGCCCTAAACTTATTTTCGAAGGCAACTCAGTACAATGGCATGCATAGATAGCATGATGTCATTCTCAAAACAGGTATTTTCCATCCTGAATTACGTTCTTTTTCATTTCCATAACTCTTTTTCAATGGGTGCAATAATTGAATGTGCAACTCCTTCTCGTGGTTGTGCCATCCAATCTGCAACAGTATCCCGCCATTTTAGATAATGGGCGGTTTTTTTATGCGCTACTGACGCTTCATCCGTTAAATAGGCCTCATACAAGAAAAATCTTGTTTCATCCGTGTTACATTGAAGTACATCAAAACGAAGATTTCCTGCTTCTTTGATAGAATTTTTGTGGTTTTTCAATGTAGCTTCAATAAAATCAGCGATGAATTCTTTCTTCACATAAACAGTAACGCAGGTAACAATCATATCTATTCCCTCTTATATATATATTGATTTTATGTATACTGCCAATGGCAGAATTCCCTTCCAAATAATTAATTATACCAAATATAGTTAAACCAATACAACTCCAATAAGGCATTGGGGGAATCAAATCTATTAAGTAGATACTATTTAGTGCGGGGAGGCAGGTTTATTGTTTCTTAAAAATTGGGCAGGAGTTATTTAGCTATTAGTTCCAGAATCCTTTAAATATCCAGCGAGTAAATACCTAAGTTACTTCGCTCCTTAAAACCAATATATTCCCAGAAGGTTTTACCCTTTTGGTTAGTAGTAAAAACAAATAAATGGCACTTTCTTATACCTTCTTCTCTAAGTCTTATTATGCAATGATCAACTAAATTCCTTCCAATGCCTTTTCCTCTATGCAATGAATCCACCGACAAATGATAGAGAAATCCTCTTCTCCCATCATGCCCGCAAAGTACTGTACCAATCACCTTGTGCGCCTCTTCCGCAACAAAACTTAGTCCAACATTTCGGTCTAAAAAGATATTTATTTCATCCTTATTGTCTGAATCACTTAATCCTATGCCCTCAACCCCCTGCCATAGGCTCAAGACTTCCTCATAATCTTCAATCTTCATTTCCCTAATTATAATTTGATTCTTCAAGGCTGCTCCCCCTAATATTATACAATTGAGTGTTTTACAACTCCCAGTCCATTGCGATATTGATCCTTTTGTACGGCACTCTGACCATTTTATCGATAGCAAAGTTTATAGCCTGAATATTAAAATCCATTATTCCACCCCTTATTGGATTATTGATACGGTCCTGCGTAATATAGGTAATATGGACTATTCATTTACCGCCATCGCGACCAGCGACTTCGTTCTTCTGCGTATCATGCTTCTTTCATTGGTACATCTCTAAATATTCTTTTTCTACATAACGAAGCAATTCTTGTGCAATCAAATCATGTAGTTTCACATTACCAAATTGAAATCTTTGGTGAAAAAGATTAGTATACAATAAAAACCATCGGTTCTCTGTAATGATATGCAATCCGCTAAAAAAGTGTTTATTCTCTTTTAATACCTTCTCTACTCCGGCAGGTAAAGGCTTATCAGCCGGCAATATAACCTATTACTGTTCTCTGCCAACAACGCTGGAGCAAAACTAGATAGATGTTGGTATGGTCAAACAACTTAAAGAACTCTACGACCGGCTCCTCGCCGAATTTTCAACTTGGCTGCGTGAAGCTAAATTTAAAGGAATCATTGACTATCTAATCAAAGGTATAATCAAAGGGACGGTTATTGTGAAAGTTATTTTTCATTAGTTCTCCTGCGACAGGTATTGTCGTGTTTGTTCTTCCGAGTTGATCCCATAGCATAATACTTCTTTCCCAACTCAGAGGAACCGTCCCTCCGATTCTCCAGCCAGCATCGTAATTACGTGAGTGTCAGGGACGGGGTTATTGACATCACTTTTTAGGACTTTAGAACAATTGCCCTGTTTCTAACATCTTTCCTATTTCACCTTCCTATATGCACAAAAAAGCCTTGAGAACCACATAAAGTACTCCCAGACATCCTTTCCGTGTATACAGCGTACTGTGCGCTTTCTCTTGGACCAGACTGACATTGCAAACTTAAGTGCTACTGCCAGTGAGGCAGTAGCACTTAAGACTATTGCTAATAAAACTAATTTTTCACATGTTCGAATCAATCTAAAGCCAAAATTCACTTTGCTCCCGCATTAGTTAGGATACTAATCATTTCCTTATTATTTTCTTGTCTAGCAAGAGAAAGGACTGTAGCATTATTTTTCGCTTTTGTATTGACATCCGCACCCTGTGACAAAAGTTCTTTTGCATTTTCAACATTATTATTGAGCACCGCCATCATTAAAGCAGTAATTCCCGTGCCGGCGTCCACCGCATGAATATCTGGTTTTTTTGCCAATATCAATCGGACAATTTCCGTATCTTTTTGCGCCGCCGCCATCATTAGCGGTGTTGCTTCAAAGCCTTTTGAAATATAACGTGCATTCATATCCGCACCTTTATCCAGCAAAAACTTAATCGTATCCTGCTTTTCATTCCCGTTCCCGAGAATTGCAGCAAACAGTGGTGTCAAGGCCTCCTGACCCTTGCTCTTACTATTTATATCAGCCCCTTTTTCAACCAAAAGTTTGACTATTTCCAGATTACCGGTCACCCCTGCGGTTACCAACGGACTTCCATTGTCAGTCGTAACATTCGGACTCATTCCTGCCTCAATAAACAGCTCAACCACATCCATTTTTTGATCCTCTACTGCTTTTACAAAGCTTTGTGCATTATATTGAATATTTTTATCAGATAACTCTTTCTTGGCATCCTCTGGACTTCTTGAACACCCAGAAAGTACTAATGACAACGCAAGTACTCCCACCATCAATATTCTTATTATCATACTCTCCACTCTCCATTTTTTATTTATCGCCTTTAGTCGGCAATGTGAAATTCACTTAAAAAGTCTTGCATATCTTCGCTGGCTTCTTGTTAATTTTCTTAGCTTATACCGTTAACCAACAGAATACCGGCAGCTATCATCAGGCCAAAAATGATACCCATTGTAGCCGACACCACAGCTAATAGCGGACTTTTCTTTTTGATACCCCAACCAACTCCTGCTAGCGAAACAATACAGTATACCAGACAAAAATCCATACGCATAAGAAAACTTAAATCTACCATGGCCCTATCAACCGGCCGCATCGCTTTGTTTCCATTTTGTATAGCCCTGAATCACTTCATATTCCTCGACAGGCCAAATTATTTGTGCATTTCTAATTCTAAACTTGTAATTAGAGTCACTATAAGGATCAATCATCTTTTCAAAGTTACGAAATACTCCATTTACTGTCCCTATATAACCTGCACCAATATCGGCTCTCATGGTAGCTGAAAGATTTAGTTCATAAAAATAATTGATATATTTATCTGTATTATTTGTAAAATACCCTTCGATCACAAGCACATCTTTGGGGCTCCCCTGGCTATCCAATTCATAATACAAATTGGTTGTTGTCCAAACGACTTCGTCTGCGGCCTCCACCCTAGCCGCACCCAAACACCAAGACCCCAGACATACAACTAGACATACTAACAATATTTGCATACACTTTCTCACGTTCATACCTCCCTTTTATTGAAAACGTCGCCCACCCACAAAGTATTTTCTATTCCAGTTATCAAAGGAACTCACTGTTACTTCCCCAGTGGCTCCTGGACCGGCACCGACTGTATTCTGGGCATCAATATATTTCCCATTGCCGATATAAATCCCTACATGCTCTGGCTCTGCACCATGCCAGGAAAAAAACACCAGATCTCCTGGCAATAACTCTTTGAAACTGATGGCTTCCTGCTTGTGATACTGCAAATCAGCAGTACGTTCAATATTTATCCCCAGCTGTCCAAGTACATAGTAAGTAAATCCCGAACAGTCAAAACCGATTTCTGGCGATGAGCCACCCCACACATATGGCTTTCCTTTCATTTTCATCGCAATATCTACAATTTTATTACCTAGAGCTGCCGGTGCCGCTTTCCCTGCCCCAGTTTTCCCGTCCCCCTCAAAAATAAGCCGTGCATGACCATCATGAATAGCAAATTTACCAAAAGTCACTAACTTGGCATCAGCGCCTTCCGGAAAATTTTCATCCTGATAATAGCGAAATTTATGGGGCGTCACAATCATTTGGATATCATCGCTTCTATCTCCCTTATGCCATGCTGTGCTGAAGGCGAAGGCATATGGCAATTCTTTAGATTCATCAAAAGAATATTCTTTCTGACTGTTTGCCGCTACGCTATACCAACCAACGCAAAGCCATTTATCAACGATTTCATCATAATACAGTATGGAAAACGTTTTAGGTTGGTCATAGCGATTGGTTACAGAGAGCTTGAAGGCTGATGCTGTTGGTACTTCTGTACTGTAGACTATCGCCAGCAAAACTAAAACAAACAGCATTTTTCTTTTTACTTGTAATAACATCGTTATCCTTTTCCTCCTGGTTAGCCCATACTATCGATCTTGGAACCACCTGTTGTTTAGACAAATTCACTGGCTATGTGCAGCATATCATCTCAATGAATCACTCTATTTTTGCGCCAAATGAAATACTTCGCTAAGGGAAATTTCCACTTGCTTTCCCCAGTGAATATATTGACCATCTGTAGTTGCGCTTTCAAAAAAAGACTGGTCTTTGAGCGCAATAAAGCGAATGCTGTTGAGTCTAGCAGCCATATTCAGAATGATGATGGTATCGTTGTCTAATAGGACTTCCAGTCGATACTGTTCTCTGGCGGTTACCTTGATGATATGAAGCAATTTAATTCTCCTCTCTGCCAAATCTAAAAATCCCCTATACCAATACTAAGATTGTATAGGGGATTTTTCTCAAGCGCTATCACCCATTGGGTGACAAAATGATTATTTTTTTACTTTTATTCCAAACATTTCATTAGCAACGCCCGTGAGTTGACGCCTAGCTTTTCAAAAATGCGTTTGAGCTGTGTCTTTACCGTATTTTCAGAAATACTCAGTCCAGCTGCAATCTCCCTATTGGTTAATCCGTCCACGACTAAAAGGGAAATCTCCCGTTCTCGATTCGTCAACTTGGGTTTTGCGGCCTCACTACAAATAGTTTTATTCATAGCAATAATCGCCTGCTGGTAATTTTTTGATAACTTTATTATCTTCACTGTTTCCTCGCGGTAGATACCCTTACCGCCCAGTTCTTCGAGCAATGGCTCAATTAAATCCGTGTTTTCCACAAATGGCATTATTATATTATCAGGCAACGCCATATCAAGCCCCTGTTTCAGTGCACAAAGCGCCTCTTCCCGCCGGAAAAGTTTTTTATTCGCCGCTGCAACATAAATGTAACTATATATTTGGCTAAGCAGGTTGGGGCAAAAAGCAGCAACATCCATAAAGTGATCCGCCACGCCTAGCAGCTTCCGTTCTTGACCGGTAGTTAACATCACCCGGCCATAAATTATATTAAAGTATGCAAGGACAGGGACGAGAAGTCGGCTAGCGGAAAAATCCCCGGCTCCAATCCAGGCGGCAAGTTTTTCTGGTTGACCTAGATGAACGAACACAAAGGCCTCACATAACTCAGCAGTGTGCAAATATAACACTTGCCTGCTAGCTCTAATCTCTGCCCGCATCTCTTCCAGTAGTTTCAGTACAAATGTCAAGTCCCCCTGGGCAAAGGCCACCTGAATCTGAAGAAACAAGGCCCCAACAATACTGCCAATCTGCCGCCCAGTCTTGGCCATCTGGAATGCCTTGTGGCTAACAATCTCGGCATTTTCGAAATCACCAGCATAGTAATATCCTTCGGCCTCCATTATATATTCCACGCCTAAGCCATGGTCCCCAGTCAGTTTATAATATAATGGCATTGTCGCAGCCAAACTTTTGACTGCTTGCTGAAGTTCACCGCTTTTGCGGTAAAACATATAAAGAACAGAAGGCGCCCCTAGTGTCCAAGGCGTATTATGATCGCATAGTTTGGACCTCTCCAGCAGTAGTTCATCCGCCCGACGTACATGTTCTGCCATAGCGAATATATCGTTATATTTAGTAAACATATAAACCAGTTCCAGTTCACCAGCCAACCAGTCTTTCCTTCTTTGATCTGTGAGCTGAGCAATATCCCGTTCTAGCTCTTGGCAGTGCAGGCTAAAGAGCTCTGCCTCTCCAAAGATAAGTAATTCCCTGGCATAAACTACGCTGGCACCAGGATGGTTTTGCTTAATTGCTTCCGGGCATTCCCTAAAAAAACGGATAATCGATTCTTTATATTCACTATTAATACTATTGCCTTTGTCTAGTTCCACAGCGTCAAGCAGCCGATCAAAATCGTCTGCCTGATAGAATGATTCCATAGCCTCAAGGTAACTTCCTTCCCTAGCATACCATTCGCCCGTTGCTTGCCAGATTTTCCCTTTGATTTCGTCATCCTGTTTTGCAAAAAGCTCCCGCAGGTAGTCGGTAAAAATATTGTGCAGGTAATAGACCTGACGACGTGCATCAAACTGGATGAAAGCATTTTGCGTCAATAGTTGCTTCAACAGTACTGGTACATTATTCTTTGGCCACATGGCCTGAGCCTGTGGCAAGGTAAAATGGTCAAACAGGCAAATATGCAGCATAAAATTCTTAAGTTCACCGGACAGTGGTCGGAAAACAGCCTTGGCAAAAAGTTCCTGAAGGCTGGCCGGTTTCTCTAATTGCCCATCTTGTAAAAAACCCAGCAAACACAGGTATAAAGCACTAATCCAGCCTTCGGTATAGGCATACAGAATGTGGGCTTCTTCTTGCTTCAGCCGAACACCGCACTTCTGATAATATTTGATAATTTCAACTGGTTGCAATTCCAGGAACATTTGGGTAATATGCTGAGCAAGTCCTTTTATTTTCAGTTCATCCAACTTATCAAATAAGGCCATGCGAGTCGTGATAACGACATGAAAATCAGGAATTTCATTTTTAACCAAATACTCGATAAAATCATAAATTTCCGTCTTGGCAATCAGATGAAAATCATCAATAACCAGTATTGTAGTGTTTTTGCGTTCTATACCAGCAATATAGTCTACTACCGTACGCCTTGCTATACTGTCTTCAGGTATACCAATTTCCGCTAACTTAACTGAGCAGACGGAGTCCAATTCGGCAAACAGTTTAGAAAAGTTACTCCAAAAGTGTATGTCTACATTATCATATACTGTTTGCCAAAGGACTTCAAAATCACTATTAGCAATGTATTCTTTAACTGCCGTCGTTTTTCCATAGCCCATTGGTGCTTCAATAACGGTCAGAGGGTAGTCGGTAATTTTCTTCAGGGCAGCAGTAAGCTGTTCTGAAAAGTACCGACTCTGAGTATTATGTCGTTTATTTTTAAGCATGCATTGCACCTCTTTCACAAATTACCAAATCCCAATCCTTACGGCAGGAAGTTGTTAAATTTTTACTTGCTAAAGATGTGGATTTAGATGTACGATTTATATCAAGACGCTCCACCACCTTCTGTCTTTTATGAGACTGATGTGCAAGACAAAAGAACAATAAAAAAATATCCAAAGGAGATATCAAGAATATGAAAAACTATCGACAAAACATTTTGCAAAATTTCTTAGCTTTGCTTTTGTTTACGCTGGTTATGGCAGCTATACCAACTTCGGCTTCAGCTGCAAATACAGCTACACTAGAACTGGCTAACAATCGCTCAGAAGCTGTATATGTAGCCGTTCAAAGCTGGGATGCCAGCCGCAATACCAATTATACTAAAGGCTGGTTTCTTGTCAACCCAAACGCCTCTACTCGAGTAACAATCGAAAATTATGGTGATTGGGAACAAGTCCTTTGGTTGTATGGCGTGTCAAAAAATAACGTCTGGCAAGGCGATCCCAATGCAAACCTCGCCGATCCAGATCTTTCTGCACTGGTTAATACCTCCATTGAATTTCAATACTGGGGACACGGCGGACAATACGCTACCCAAAAAGGTTGGCAAACCGTCTATTTCTTTTCTATTAAGGAAAATGGGTCTCACGGTAACTTTATCTACTCTTTTGAGTAATTATTATTCCTCACGAAGAAAATCTAGAGATACCCCTCCTCATAATTATCATATAGACAAAACTCCTGACAAATTTATCAAATAAATTTGTCAGGAGTTTTGTCTATATTAGAGATGTTAACCTAGGGCAATAGTAATCAAAGGTAATCAAAGGGACGGTTCTGCCGAGTTGGTCCCATAGCATAATAATTGTTACCTCAACTCAGCGGAACCATCCCTCTAATTCTGCTTAACTATTAACGCTACCAATGGCCGCGGGAAACTCTTGTATCATATTTTTCCTCTGAACTCTGAGGAGGCGCAGCAACAATGCAAACGCACCAACAGCCAGCCCAGCAATAAAACCAATCCAGTAGCCAAATGGACCAAAAGCTTGGTTATAGGATAATATATAGCCGACCGGCAAACCAATAATCCAATAAGAAATTAATGCCATAATAAAGGTTACTTTTACATCTTTATAGCCTCTCAGCGCTCCTTGTATAGGCGCCGCCACGGCATCAGAAAGTTGGAAAAACGCCGCATACACCAAGAAGTGCTGTGTCAATTTCAACACATCATAATCATTTGTATATAATCCTGCCACTTCTAAATTAAACAATACTAATCCTAATGCACAAAAGACAGCGGCAACTATGGCAAAGGTCACGCCTAAATACGTATAGAGACGAGCATCTCGGACTCTTTTTGCTCCAATTTCAAAACCAACAACAATAGTCAACGCCGTACTGATGCTTAGCGGCAGCATATAAATTAATGACGCAAAATTAATAGCAGCTTGGTGCGCAGCAATAGTAACAGTGCCAAATCGTGCCATTAAAATAGCCACAACACCAAAGATACTTGTTTCGCAGAAAATAGCAAAGCCAATAGGTATACCAATGTACATTTGTTCTTTTAATCTTTCCAGGGAAACCGCGTACATTCTTTTAAATAAATTATAGCGGCTGAATTTCTGCATTCGTACAATCGTTAGGCCACTGGCAATTAGAATAATCCAATAGGTAATGCTAGACGCATAGCCAGCTCCGACACCACCTAAACGAGGAAACCCAAAATTACCAAAGACAAGCAAATAATTAAGTACCACATTTATCGGCAGCGCTCCCAACATAATAAACATGGTTATACGCGTGTAACCAAGAGTATCAATGAAATTGCGCAATACCGTACTTAAAAAAAATGGAACTACTCCAATAGCAATTGCTTTTAAAAAACCATAAGCGATGTCAAACACTGCAGGTTCGAGATTCATAGCAGAAAGAACCGGACGAACAAAAAATACACCGGCAATGATGACAATGCCAGCAAGCCCAAGGGCAAGATAACAACCTTGCATCACAACAAAAGGCATTTCTTTGTGACGATCCGCACCGTTAAGTTGAGCAAGAATTGGCGTAAGTGCCATCAGTATTCCGTTAATTCCTGTAAATACAGGCATCCAAAGATTCGCCCCAATTGCCACGCCTGCCAAATCATTCTGACTGGCATGACCTGCCATTATGGTATCAAAAAAACTTAGAGCACATAAAGA
>Ga0074198_1000661_pt1 | contig 31457 bp, 32 predicted proteins | sample EPASupsiteSAE323_FD_64527 | JGI IMG/M metagenome (GOLD analysis project Ga0074198, IMG submission 64527) | Bioremediated contaminated groundwater from EPA Superfund site, New Mexico - Sample SAE3-23 | ecosystem: Environmental > Aquatic > Deep subsurface > Groundwater > Contaminated ... | reverse complement strand
GGAGAAAAAAAGAATGACTTAACCTCACGTTTAAATATAGCCCACATATTACTCCACCTCCCCTTTTTCAGTTGTCGTAAGCTGAAGAAATACTTCTTCAAGGCTTAATCCGAGCATTTTTATTTCAATTATTGGGAACTTATTTTCTGCCATTTTAAAGAATAGCATCCTTCTTACATCAGTCGATGGTTCAGACTCAATTATATATTCTATACTGTCTTGTTGTTCTTCTCCTGTTTTTACAACATTTTTTACTCCTTCAACTTCCATAATTGCTTTTAATACCTTGTCCGATGGACCTTCAATCTTAGCTTCAACTTTTGTAGAGCCAGCAAGACTGCTTGAAAGCTTCTCAGGAGCATCAATTGCAACAATTTCACCCTTATTAATTATAACAACCCTTTCACATACTGCATTAACTTCTGGCAGGATATGTGAACTTAAAATAATCGTATGATTCTTTCCAAGTTCTTTTATCAGGTTCCTTATTTCAATTATCTGTTTTGGGTCAAGTCCTGCTGTAGGTTCATCAAGAATTAATACCTCAGGATCCCCAATCAATGCCTGTGCGATTCCAACCCTTTGCTTGTAGCCCTTTGAAAGGTTGTTAATAAGCCTTTTCTTTACATCTGCAATCTTTGTCAGCTCCATAACCTTTTCAATGCTACCGGAACGCTTTTCCTTTGGAATCTTTTTTAATTCAGCAACAAAAGAAAGGTATTCCTCCACAGTCATTTCAGTATATATAGGAGGTGTTTCGGGAGCATACCCTATTATTTTTCTGACTTCATTTGAATCTTCAAGGATGTCCATGTCATTAATCTTAACAGTCCCCCCCGACGGTGGTATATATCCAGTAATAATATTCATTGTTGTTGTCTTACCCGCACCATTAGGTCCCAAGAAGCCAAGAATCTCCCCTTTTTCAACTGAAAAATTGAGATTGTTAACCGCAGTAACATTCCCGTATTTTTTGCATAGATTTGTTACTTGAATCATTGTTATCCCTCCTTTAAAATCTCGTTGTAATATATTTGAAATTGAAATCCATCTTAATTTCCCCCAGAATTATATATTTACTTAAATAAAAATTCAAGCAAATGAACAAATTATGATTTTAAAAACAATCTGTATCTTGTTGCCCTCTGATGTATATTGATTAAAGCAATTTAAAAAGAATACTAAGATTAATCAAAAGGGCGAAAAATGGTGCCTATTTATAATTTTTGACGTGACTTATGTCTTTTTTTGTTATATAATTATAATATAGGAATAATGTTCACGGGAGGTTGTATAATGGAGGAAACTATACCTCAGACGATTCTCATCGTAGACGATGAAGAGATTATTACATATTCTCTTTCTATGCATTTGAGTCTCTCCACAAACCTGAATGTAATCACATCTAATGACCCTGTAAATGCTTTAAAAGAAATTCGAAATAGAAATATTGACCTTGTCATCTCTGATTATCTTATGCCTGGTATGAATGGAATTGAGTTTCTGACCGAGGTAAAGAAAATCGATGAAGATATTACCCTGATTCTTCTTACTGGTTATGCTGACAAGGAAAATGTTATTAAAGCTGTAAATCAGGTTGGTGTTTACTATTATATCGAGAAACCCTGGGACAATGATAGCCTTATTAAGGTTATTAATAATGGTCTTGAAAAGGCTTCCCTTGTAAAACAATTAAAGAAAAAAATCATGGAGATTGAAACTTCGCAGAACGAGATAAATCGTCTTTATCACATATTAGAAAAAGATTTTCGCGTACAAGTTGAAAGTATCGAAAATGTTATGGTATCACTAGCTTACCTTTTGGAAGCTAAAGATAAATATACCGTCGGTCATACTCAAAGAGTAAGTGAATACGCTGTTAAGCTTGCAGTAAAAACAGGTCTGGAAAATGACAGAATTGAAAAACTCAGAATGGCTGGCTTGATACATGATATTGGAAAAATCGGTGTTCCAGAGGTTATCCTAAATAAACCTGGCAAACTCAGTGAAGAAGAATTTGAACTAGTAAAGGCACATACGGTTATTGGCAGCAATATTTGCAAACCTTTAGTAAATTTCAGTGATTTATATGATATGATAAGGCATCATCATGAAAAGCTTAATGGTTCAGGTTATCCAGATGGACTTAAAGATGACGAAATTTCAATAGAAGCTCGTATCTTATCTGTTGCAGATGTTTTTGACGCTCTTTACTCTGATAGACCTTATAGAAGCAAATTACCCCTAGATAAGGTAATCGAAATTTTGCGAGAAGAATCAGATAAGCGTAATCTAGATGCACGTTTGGTTGAAAGCTTTATTGAAATGGTAAATTCTAAAGAAATTCAAGTATGAATGTATAAGAACAAAGACTTGCCAATGGCAAGTCTTTGTTCTTATGTAAAATATCTACATAAACAATAGAAATTTTTAGAAATATATGTTATAATATGTATATGATTATGTTTTTTTTATAAGGGGGAGTGAATGGTGAGTAGTTCTATAATGAATCTTAATACATATAGTAATTTGTTTTCTTCACTGTCTGGCAACTCAAGTGTAAACCCTACAACTAATCTTATTTATGGGAGTTTGGTTGCCAGTCGATATGCACAAAAATTATCTGCATCTATGCAATCAACAATGTCTACAACCCTATCCCCTCTTAAATCCAGTGCATATGCGCTTAAAACAGCATCCCAAACACTTATTGAAACAAATAAGTCAAATGTTTTTAACTCAAGAACTGTTTCTAGTGATAATACTGCAATTACAGGAAGTGCACAACAAGGTGCCAAAGCAGAAACCTATAAGCTTTCAGTCTCTCAAATAGCTAAAGCACAAGTGAATAAAGGTACTAGTTTATCCTCAGATAATAAAACTTCATTGGAAAAAGGTACTCATTCTATAAAAGTTTCTTACAATGGAAAAGATTCTATAGTATCATTTGATGTTAAAGAAGAACAAACAAACAAGGAAACTTTATCCAACATGGCATCAGCAATCAATCAATCCAAGACTGGTGTTACAGCCAAAGTCGTTACCGACGAAAAAAGCAAAACAAGTTATTTAGAGATAACAGGTAAAGAAACAGGAGCAAAGAATAGTTTTTCAATAACTGATGTCTCTGGAAATGCCGTCGAAAACACAGGAATAGACAAAATTGAAACAAACTCCCGCGATTCTGAATATAAAGTAGATGGCAAGGAATTCACAAGCAGTTCCAATAACGTTTCTCTTGATAATGGCAAAGTAAATTTAACACTTAATAATATTACACAAAAAGAAGCTACCGTAACAGTCAAAGAAGATAAGGACAAAATTGAAGATAGCGTGGTAAAGTTTGTATCTAGCTATAATAACGTAATTGATAACCTAACCAATTCAGATTCTCTTATTGGTAAGGACAAAGCCATAAAGGATATTAAGAACCTAAGTTCATATAATAAGAGTTCCCTTTCAGATATTGGCATTAGTACTAACAGTGACGGAAGTCTTTCTGTAGATAAAGAAAAACTTGAAACAGCAATAGAAAAGGATCCTTCAAAAGTTAAGCGGTTATTCAATGGATTTGATGGAATAGCCACGAAATCTCAAAAAATATCAGATAGAATTTTGACAAGCAGTGTTGCTTCAAGCAATTCAGGAATTTACGGTAGTGATTATAGCTCTTTCCAGAATTATCTTAAGCTTTCAGGAAATAATACGTTTTCTCAGAATAACTTGCGCGGACTCTTGGTTGATACGCTTTTATAAAAAAGATTTATCAGTGGTTTTCATGATATAAAAAAACTCCTTGTAACTAAACCAAATAGCTACAAAGAGTTTTTATTCTTTCTACTATATAAAATTCCCTTAATGCAATACTATATCCTATGAACCTACTTATTTTTTCTTATCAATGAAAACTGACGATTGCACATTATTTGAATTGTATCCATTTAAAGCCCTTATATCTTTCTTTGAATTCTGCATACTCTCTTTTATTTGCTTCTGATATTGCTCCGCAATGAAACTGTTATGCATTTCTAATTCCATTATTCTTTTAACAACATCCTTAATCTCAGTTATAAACACCTGTATAACTTTGAATTCTTGGAGATTATCCGTAGATTGCTCCAAACTATCTACTCCAAGGAGTTTTTTAATTTTTGCGAACTTATCTTCAAAAACTTTATCCAACTCATTAATTTCATTTATTAATACCTGTTTTTGATCTATAAGCTTATTAAGCTCATCCACATTATAATTATTTATAACATCAGTTTGCTTTTTTGTAATATCAAATATTTTATTCAATTTTATCAGTTTATTATTTAGATTACTCTTAAGTTCCTCAACCTTTTCTTTTATCTGTATCATTTTATACCTCATTAACCAGGTTAATACGCCTTGCAGGAACACCTGCATTATTTCTCTTTGCTATTCTCATAGCTTGTTCCCAAGTATCTCTCAATTCCTCAACAAAATTTTGTGCTTCCATTAATATAGCATCATCTTTTTTAAGATTTCCTTCTACAAGTCTTCTGTATATGTAATCATACAAATTATATAACTGTTTTGATATATCATATTTCATATCTAATGTGCTCATTAGCTCATGAATTATATTCTGAGCTTTTATACAATTTTCGTTTCCCTTATCATAAAGCTTATCTCCTATTGCCACTCTTGCCTGTTTAATGAATTTTACCGCACTACTATAAAGCATAAAGGTTAATTCTTCAGGTGTAGCAGTAAAAACTGAATTGTGTTCATATTCTCTAGCATATTTATTAAGTGCCATGTCAGTCTCCTCCTCGGAATTTTTTATGATATTTTTAAAATCATTACGTACTACTTACTTGTGCCTAACTGCTGGGAAAGCCAGCTGCTCTGGGAGTTTAGCTTGCTAAGTGCAGTCTCCATAGCAGTAAAACGTGCATAATATCTATCTTCAAGATCACTTAGCTTTGTGTTCATTTTAGTTATGCTTGTCGCAATTCTAACCAACTCTAGTCCTAAGTTGCTGGTGTCATAATAACTGGTTGAAGCTCCTGCTTTAGTAGTCAATTTGCTTCCCCCAACAATAAGTCTGTCATAAAGCTTGGATACTATGCCTTTTTTGCTTGAATCATAGGTATCATTATTATTAAACCCCAATGTTGAAAGAGCATCATTAGTAGTTCCTGAATTTAAAGTCATAGTATACCCCTTATTTGAGGCTATCGTAAGTTTATTGTTTGAATAACTTGCTACTATTTGCCCTGAACCAAAAGCAGTATTTATTTTACTTTGCAGCTCAGAAACAAAACTTGTTTTTCCAGCATCACTGCTTAAATCATAACTTCCCGAGAGACTTATTGTTCTTTGCTGTCCATTAAGCGTAATTTGAAAATCCTTCCCTTCAACATCAATAGTTCCACTCAAATTGCTGCTTTGCAAATCCGCAGGTGCAGCTGTAAAAATATTTGTAACCTCTTCAAGATTTTCACTTATTGCCTGTTTAAGTTTTGCTTCATTTATATACAACTTCCCATTTTCTGAGTAATCACCTGATGTAATGCCAATCGCACTTAGCCTATCGAGACTTCCGCTCAAGCCTGTTACAGGATTAGACATTGTATTTCGCAAGTCATTTACTATTCCTCCTAAGATCATGTCACTCCTGAGTATTCCACTTTTCGCTTTTTTCTCCCATGTAGTTATCTGGTCCTCTGTCATACTTTCACGCTGATCGTCAGTCAATGGTTGATAATCGTTATCTCTTTCTTCATAATATTTTGTAGTAATTGCACTTAATGTTTCATTATATTTATCAACAAAGCTTTTAATATTGTTGTAAATTGCATCAACATTTTTAGTTACCGTTACTGTCTTTTCAACACCAGCATCCGCCTTTAACAAATTAAAGTTAACTCCTTGAAGAGTAAAGTTATTTGTTGACATTTCAAGGTTTGTCATAGTTATTCCATTTGGTCCTGTGAAATCAACAATCGCATTCTGTCCTTCAGTAAGAGCTCCTGCATCTGCAATACCAATCTTGGACAAAAAATCCGTCCCATTATTATCACTTACAGCCAGACTAGCTCCTTCTCCAGCAGAATCCCTTTTCATAATAAATTTATCAAGGGCTGAATCATAAGATAATGTTACATCTGCACCCGTACTTGCATTTACTGTATTCATCAGATCTCTTATTGTTTTTGTTTTATCAATTTGAAAGTTCGTTCCATTAATTGTAAAATCAAGTTTATCACTATTAAAAGTAAGTGCCCCGGTTTTAAGTGCCAAATCCTGAAGTTTTGTATCCAAGCTTATCTGATAACTCTGTCCGCTGGTCATTTTTAGTTGTGAAAGAGCATCATTTGTGGTTCCACTGGTAACCAACAGATTTGGTTTAAATGTAGAATCTTTTGGTTTCAATATTATCTGATTGCCACTTTTTGCTACCTCTACATTATTTGAACCAAATACATTGTCAACCTTGCTTTGCAGTCCTGCCTGCAATTCATCAATATTAGCATAAACCCCTTCAGAATCAGACCAGGAAATGGTTTTCTGAATTCCATTAAAGGTCAGCGAAAAGCTTTTTCCGTGAAAATCAAAGTCCGTTATATCTGCCGTGCTTTGCAAGTCTTTAGAAATTGTATCAGTACTTTTTCTTTGCGTAGAAGTTGCAAGCTGATCAACGGTAATCTTATATGTACCTTCCTGAGCAACCGTTCCTGCCGTTGCAGAAAGAACAGCCGTGTCAGAAGCTGTAGCTGAAAATACTTTATAAGAAGAACTGAGTTTCATATTAACCGCTTGTGTTCTTAGTGCTAAAATTGACGTGTTTATTTCCCTGAAAGCAGTTCTTGTCCATTCAGTTTTTTGTTTCTTTTGTATCAACTTATCTTTCTGCGCACTTTCAGTTTTCATTAAATTTTTTACCAAAGTTTCTATATCAAGTCCACTTGATCCCAAACCAGTTATTCTATTTGTTGCCATCTTAAATCCCTCCTCTAAATTACTTTATTATCTTTTTTCATCCACAATTATTCCGGCCATTTCCCACATTTTTGCAACCATATCAAGGACTTTCTCAGGAGGAATTTCTCGGATAACTTCTCCGCTATCTTTATCAAGAACTTTTACTGATATTTCATGGGTTTTTTCATGAATTGAGAATTTGAACTCTGTTCTTGCTCCTTCAATAGCTCTGTTCGCTCTTTCTATAGCTTCTATGACAAACTTTTCTGAGACAGGAAGAATATTTCTCTCTGCCTCTTTTAAGCTGCTAATTTTCTTTGTTTCAGATGATATACTTATACTTGTTGAAGCCTTGATATCCACCTCTTCTACCTCAGGTGGCACAGATGTCGAAACTTGAGTTGGTTCATTCTTTGCTATTGGTAAACTTCTATCCATAGCTTCAATTTTCATAACTTTTTTCCTCCTTGAAAATATAAATTCCCTTATTATATATATCGGTTAAAAATTTTTAATCTTAATATCTTTTGTAAATTTTTATAAATTATTTTTTATCCATTCTGCTGTTTTTTGTATGCCTTCTTCTAAGCTGGTTTTAGAATACCATCCAAGAAGCTTGTTTGCTTTTGTACTATTGCAAAGCAGTTTTGGAATTTCACTCTGCGGATGTATGTGCTCAATGTGCTTTATTCTTAAAAACTCTTTACATATTATAGAAGCAAGCTTATTAATGCTTACATCTTTTCCTGTTCCTGCATTTATAATATGACCATTTGATGAGTCAGATTCCCCCGCACTTATAATAAAATCCACACAATCTTCTACATACAACAAATCTCTCGTTTGTGTTCCATCACCATATATATTAAGGTCTTCACCTTTTAGCTTTCTGTTTATAAATATTGAAACCACTCCACCTTCGCTGTTTGATTTCTGTCTTGGACCATATGTATTAAAAGGTCTTATTACAACTACCGGATGTTTATATGCATACCAATAAGAAAGCACCATATTTTCTCCTGCAATTTTACTTCCTGCATAAGGTGAAGCAGGTTTAATAGGATGCATCTCAGTTATTCCAGTATCATCATTTGCCCTATCATATACCATGCATGTACTCATGAAAACGACCTTAGTTCCTTGCTTCTTGCATTGTTCCAAAATATTGAATGTACCGATTGTATCATTTTCAAAGGTTGTTCTCGGGTCATCAATGCTGTCTTGAACATTAATACTAGCAGCCAGATGATAACATATCTCAAAATTATTCTTAAAAATATTTTTAATAAGAGATACATCCTTTATATCTCCCTCAATAAATTCAACTAAATCAGGGTTGTCAAAAAATTCTTTTATGTTATCCCTGCTTCCGTTTGATAGATTGTCCAGAACCCAAACCCTGTCTCCTTTTTCAAGCAGCTTTTTAACAAGCCATCTTCCTATAAAACCCGCTCCGCCAGTAACTAGTACATTCATATGATTCTTCCTTTCATAAATAAAATAAGCCATTAACTTTTCATCTTTCCAATTGTGGAAGAAAAAATGAGAGTTATTTATATTTTTCTATTATGGTCTTCACAGCTTTAATTACATATTCCACATCTTCTATTTCCATTGCGGGATATAGCGGAAGAGTAATAATCCTTTCATAAAGTTTCTCTGCGTTCGGGCAAACACCTTTTTTGTATCCAAGGCTTCGATAATACGGATGATAATATACCGGTATATAATGAACATTAACCCCTATACCAGCATGTATAAGCTCTTGAAATATCTCCTTCCTTCCAGCTTTAAGCTTTTCTAATTTAAGCTGAATAATATATAGGTGCCATGAAGATTCGGTTTTGCTGAGCTGCTCAGGAATAATTATATCTTCAACCTCTGCAAAGGCCTCATTGTACAACTTTACATATTCTTTTCTTTTGCCTACAAACATGTCTAGTTTGCTTAATTGACTTATGCCAAGCGCCGCCTGAATATCCGTAATCCTGTAATTGTAACCTAAAAATTGCTGCTCATAGTACCATGGTCCTTCATTCTTATTCAATTTACTACTGTTTCTAGTAATTCCATGAGCCCTAAACATTGACAGCTTCTCATATAGATTTTCATCATTGGTTGTAATAGCTCCGCCTTCTCCGGTTGTTATTTGTTTGACTGGATGAAAGCTGAATGTTGTCATATCAGAAATGCTTCCTATGGACTTTCCTTTATATTTCGCACCTATTGCATGAGCTGCATCTTCTATAATAGTTAACCCATGCTCTTTAGCGATACTCATTATAGAATCCATGTCGCAAGGCTGTCCAGTATAATGAACTGGAATAATTGCTTTAGTTTTTGCTGTAATCTTTCTTTTAATATCTTCAGGGTCTATATTATAGGTTTGGGTGTCAATATCTGCGAAGACAGGTCTCCCTCCGCAATAGATTGCTGCATTAGCCGAAGCTGCAAAGGTTATAGGAGTTGTAATGATTTCGTCTCCATCCTCAACTCCAGCAGCAAAACAAGCTGCATGAAGTGCTGCAGTTCCATTTGCAATTGCTACTGCATATTTGGCTCCTGTGATTTTTGTCAGCTTTTCTTCAAATTCAGCTATTTTAGGACCAGTTGTAAGGTAATCACTTCTTAGAACCTCTTCAACCGCCTTTATATCATTATCATCAATCCACTGTTTTCCATATGGAATGTATTTTTTCATTGTTCCTCCTCCAAATATGTCCGTTTTAGAATTAAGAACAGACATGTCAATTTATTTGCTTAAGGATTTCTTCAGCAGCCCTTCTAGCCCCATTGCCATCAACTACTTCCTGCATTTTTGCACTTAATTCTTTTCTTCTTTTAAAATCTATACACAATGATTTTATCTTTTGAACAGCAACATCTGTCGATAATCTATGATACCAACCCAAACATTCTATAATACCTTTTTTACTTAAAGCCTGCGCCGATTTTTCTTGATTTTGTGCAATTATGTACGACAATGATGGTGTTCCACATGCACACAACTCGTAAAGGGTACTTCCGCCTGAAGAAATCGCAACATCGGAAGAAATCATTAATTTTGACAAGTCAGATACATCCTCATACAATATAATGTTTTTTCTATCCCGTGAAGCAACTTTTATTTCATCAATATTTTTAAATCCTTGCCCTATTACAACATTAAGTTTAGTATCTGCAAAATCTGTTTCTCTTACAATAGCCTTTAGAAAAAAAGGAATCGTTGAATAATAATCTGTGGAACCGCTGGTAATTAAAATTTCAGATACATCTTTTGCAATATTTTGATTATTAATGTTTCGGTATTGTTCTCTCACTAAAACATATTCAGGTCCCAAAAGTTTTTTTACGCTTTTATTAATTCGCGAATAATCCTCAAGATTCGCATTTGCATTATAATTTATTATCAGGTCAACATCGTAATCAAACGCATTCAAATCATCTATATACACAAGTTTCTTCACCTTTTTTCTCACGCTTGAAAAAAACTCATTGTCAACATTATAGCTATCTACTATTAAGCTTTTTATTCCATGTTTATTTATAAACTGAATTATTTCTTTTGTTTCAGAAATTAATTCTGATTTATCACCATAATCAAACCCATCAAAGCTGGAGCTCTTTTTATTAATCAATCTTAAAACTTCAAACTCACTTTGCTTAATTTTTTTAATTCCCTCTTCAAATTTGCTGATAAAGAGCACATTTTGCCCAAGCTTTCTAATTTCTTGTGCTAATGATAAACATCTGATAACATGCCCCATCCCTATAGATTGTCCACCGTCAACTCGAATAGCAAGCATAACTATTCTACCTTTCTAATTAACTTGAATGCTTCAACATATTTCTTCCCTACTACAGTTCCCCATCTTGCTGATATAATCTCAAGTGCCTTTAACGATCTAGGATGAGGATATTCCCTTAACTCTGTCTTGTAGCACTTCATTGCTTTCAATTTCTCTTTAATGGTTTCTTCTATATCAACAAATACATTTGGGTTAAACGAACTCTCATTATATTTAAAATTCCATTAAATATTTCTTCAGCAGTTCCTTTTAAATTAAGAGGTTCTTTAATAAATATATCTCCTGTATCCACACCATCTTCTACCTTTAACGCAGAAATTTTTGTTTTTTCTATTCCTCTTTCTATAAGGTTTTGAAGTGGGCTTCCACCCCTTCCCAATGGTAAATCAGTCATATGAAAAACAACGAAGGTAAATTCAGAAAAAATGTTAAAAGGTATAATCCAAGACCAATGCGGGAAAAAGATATAATCCGGATTTATTTCTTTAATTCTATCATATTGAATATCATCCTTTTTTGTAATTATTAAAGTTTCATATTCATTTTTAAATCTTTCCTTTAATGCCTCTGCATCACTTATGTTCCAAGACTTTTGCTATGCGATTATTATTTTCATTTTAGTCACCCAAACTTTATTAAAATTTTATAACAAATTTTCCCTCTTACGCTATAAATAATATACCCTTATTCTATTCAATCATGTTCCATTTTAAAGGAGTCGCTTCTTCAACATCACTATTTGCCTTCTTTCCTAAAATTTCTTTAAAAAATTTTGGTTCGAGTCCATGCCCAGGTCTAACAACTCTAAGATTCTCTTCGGTAAATATTTCTCCCTCTTTGATATCTTTGGCAACCCAGATTGAACGCCTTAGGCCGACGTAAGTTTTTTCACTATTCGAACGTTTATAAGCTGCTTCACCAAGAGCTTTTTCTACAATTCTAATATCTTCAACCATTTTCTTGAACTCCGCCGGCTCCATCGAAAATGTAGAATCAGGATTTTTTATTTCTCTACTAATACAGAAATGTTTTTCGATTACTTTCGCACCCAAAGAAACTGCAACAACAGCAGAAAGTGGCCCCACGGAATGGTCTGAAAGACCTGCAGGAACATTGAATGTTTCTGAGATATGTCTTATGGCGTTTAAATTCATATTTTCTGGATTAGCTGGATACTCGCTTGAACATTTCAACAAACAAAGTTGATTGTTTCCTTCTCCCCTAATCGCACTAACAGCTTCTTCAATCTCTCCCAATGTTCCCATTCCGGTTGACATGATTATGGGCTTTCCTTTTGATGCAACATATTTTAAAAGAGGAATATCAACCAACTCAAATGAAGCAATTTTATAAAATTCAACTCCAATACTTTCTAAAAAGTCAACAGCCCTCTTGTCAAAAGGCGTAGAAAAAAAATCTATCCCTATTTTATCCGCTTCTTCTTTTAATCTTGCCTGCCATTCCCATGGGGTATATGCCTGCTGATATAATTCATAGAGGTTTGCACCCTCCCACGTTCCCTCTTTTATTAAAAATTGTTCCTTTCTGGAATTAAGTGTCATTGTATCAGCTGTATATGTTTGAATTTTTATAGCATCTGCTCCAGACTCCTTAGCAAGATGAATAATTTTTATTGCATTATCAAAATCCATTGCATGATTTGCTGACATCTCAGCAATTATGTAACACGGACATCCTTCTCCGATATGTTTACTACCAATTTTAATTTTTCTTTCCATAAAACCCTCCTAAATTAACAGATATTCTTAAAATACTCAATATATTTTTCATTGTTTTTGCATTCGTATCCTGCTTTCTCAAATGCCTTTTGTGATGCAATATTTTCGTATTTCACTTTACCTTTCAGTATAGAAATTTTCACATCTTCTTTTTTTATTTGGTCAACAATCATTTCTAACATCTTTGTGCCATAACCCTTCCCTCTGTTTTGACTATCTATACTGTAAGCAATTATCCCCACATTGTTTTCAATATCTACACGAATTTGCCCGATTGGTATGTCTTTCTCATAGCAAATATACAAAAAACAGTCCAAGGATAAAATCTTTTTCGAGAACCATTGCACATGCTCTTCATAAATTATAGGCTTCGAATTGAATGCATTCGCTCTAACTTCTTTATCATTAGCCCATTTGAAAAACAAATCACAATCATCAATTGTTGCTTTTCTAAAAACCATAAAGCCCTCTCTTTTTATAAAATTTAAAATAAATTTTTTCTTAAAACCTAAAATCATATAAGCAGATGTTCATTGTATTTTACATTTTACTTGTTTCTTTTGAATACTGGATTAATCTTTCCGCCCTTCAATATTCCTTCTAATGAATCTTGTTCAATCGCCTTCTTAACATCTTCCATTGCTTCTTCTGATGCTTTCACAAAATGATTTGTCTCTTTCTCGGTATGCGCAATACATAAGTTGTTTATTCCTATAGTCAATATTCCTAATTCCGTCATCTTTTGAGAAAAAACTGACTGTATATCAAGATAATTAAGGTGTCCTTTCCCTTCAAAGGATACTCCACCATGAGGTGCTAGTCCACTAACCTTAATTACATTATCTAGTCCATATCTGATAACATTTTTTCTCAACCCTTCAAGTATAATTTCACCCAGCCGCCAAATTTCTTGATAAACTCCTGGTTGTTCAAGAATACTTATTGTTTCCAGTGCTCCTGCTATAGAGAGTGCCTCTCCTCCAAATGTGCTTGAAATAAATACATTTTTTGTTTCGATAAGCTCTAATATTTCTTTTCTTCCTACAACTGCAGAAATTGGAAGTCCGTTTCCCATTCCCTTGCCTATTGCCGCTAAGTCTGGAACAACATTATACATTTCTGAAGCTCCACCCAATGCATATCTAAACCCAGATACAACTTCGTCAAAAATTAAAATTGCTCCATTTTTATCAGCTAATTCCGCAACTTCTTCCAAAAACCCTTTATCAGGTCCATTTGATTGAATTGGTTCTAGTATTACCGCTGCAATCTTTTTAGGGTTTTCGTCAAATATCTTCTTTAAAGACTCTATATTATTATATTCAAAGTTTACCCCGAGCTTTGTAACACATTTTGGAACACCAAGCTTGTTTTCTGTTGTACCAATATACCAATCATCCATTCCATGATAACCACAAACCGCAAACATTTCTCTTCCTGTATATGCTCGTGCAAGTCTTATAGCTGAAGCAGTAGCATCAGAACCATTTTTCACAAACTTGACCATTTCAGCACATGGAATAATATTAATTAGCTTTTCTGCTAATTCTACTTCAACTTCTGTTGGCTGAGAAAAAGAAATTCCTTTTTCTAGCTGTCTCATTATTGCTTTATTTACTCTTTTATCGTTATATCCAACAGTTATAGCTCCTAATCCACAAATAAAATCACTAAATTTATTTCCATCAGCATCCCATACATGGCATCCTTCTCCTTCTTCTAAAAACAAAGGTGAATTGCCTTCGCAAAAATATCTATAACTCTTGCTGTAAGTCTGTGCAGCAACAGGTGTAACTACTTTTGCTCTTTCTAATAATTCATTACTCTTTTGATAATTTTTTTGCATATTGTTCATCTCCTTTAAATACTTGTCCACTTTCTGGGATCAATTAGTTCAATATCTTTTACCTCAATGTCTGGGAAACTATTAATTGCTATCTCTTTATACTTTTCTATTGTTTTAATATTCGCTTCCAATTCTTTAACCGAATTTACCCCTAATATGGTCGAATTAATAAATTCCTTTTTATAGATGTAAAGCAATGCTAACTCCTCTACCTTGATTGAAAGCTTATTAGAATAATTCAGTAATGCTTTTTTATATGGTATTAGCCCCAAAAGCTCATCCGGCAAGTCTTTTTCCTTGCATGCTATTACCCCTTTTAAAAATGCAGACCTGCTGATTACATTAATGTTTTTTTCTTTAAAAATATGTTTTATGCTTTCAAATCTTCTGTCAAATATATTATAAGGAATTTGAATAAAATCTATTAATTCCTCAAAATGTTCAATTGCACTCAATGTTTCTTTTTCTTCATAAACAGATATACCAATGTTTTTTACCAATTTATCTCTTTTCGCTTCAGAAAGAATATCCCATAAAATTGGGTTATCCAGCACAAAACCTTCTGTCTGATGAAGCTGTAATATATCTATAGCTTTAATCTTTAAGCTTTGTAAAGATTTTTCAAGGGATTTATAAACTTTGAATTTTAGAAGATTTTTTTTCTGTGATTCTTCATATGAAATTTTTTCAAGCTTTGTTGCTATAACAAAATTATTCTGATTCGTTGAAATAAACTTTCCTATTTTTTCTTCACTATCACCATAACTACGTGCCGTATCTATTAATGTAATACCGCTTCTATTGGCAAAATCAAGAATCTCATCAACTTCACCCTGGCTTTTCTTTTTTGTAAACCCATAATCAAGGCCGAACTGTACTGTACCAAGCCCTATTTTCGATATTTTACATATCTCTTTTCTTGAAATTGTCTGTTCCATTATTTCCCCTATATTTATAATAGATTTTCTTATATGATAAAAATTTAGACTGCTTTATATATCGTATCAATAAGTATATTTTATTATATTTACTTCTGTTATTCAAACTCACCATAATACTTAAAAACATTAACCTTTAAATCATAAAAAAGCATTCAACATTATATTGAATGCCTTTTTTATGATTTCTTGTTTTCTACAATTCTATCATTGCATAAAGATTTTTCTAGACCTTCATTCCGAATAAATTTTTTATTTATCTCAATTATTTCTTTTTTTTCATTTAACAATCTTAGAATATCATTCATCAAAAAAACCCTGTCCCCGGAATATAAATTTTCATATATTATTTTGATTACTTCAAAATCTTCAGGTTCATCCAATGTCCATCTTAAGTCAGAATAATCAATATCGCTCACATAGTTGGATAAAGAAAAATTTTCTGGATGGTTTCTGATGTAAAGAGTAACATGTTCTCTTTCAGATAAAAGCTTTGCTTCATTCCATGCCTTTTCTAGTAAAGAGAACTTCATAACCTCTATATCGAGACCATCTGGAAAAGTTGGAGGATTAACATTTGCTCCATAATCCGAGTTGTTTTCCATATACATTCTTATTACTTCATCAACTATTACCGGATCAATAAGTGGACAATCTCCTGTTATCCTGACAATTGAATCGCCTTCAACTGCTCCAAAATGTTTTGCCGCCTGATAAAATCTGTCTAAGACATCATCTTCCGAACCCCTATAAAAAGAAATTTTTTTAAGGCTACAGAAATCCGCAATAACATTGTCTTTTTCTGTTGAACTTGTAGCAATAACAATTTTATCTATTTTCTTAGAGTATTTTAACCTGTTAACAATATGCTCAATAATAGTTTTGCCACAAGCTTCTTTGAGCACTTTTCCAAAAAATCTTGAAGAGCCCATCCGAGCTTGTATTATTGCAATTGTGCTCATATTCCCTCCATAACAACTCATTTTAGTAAATTATTTTTATTAAGAAAATTTCTTACTTCTTGTTTAGTCATGATAAATTCGCTATCAGAGTGATAATTTTTAGTTTCAACTTTTTTTGAGTACTTATTTTGCTCAATGTCTTCAGGAAGAATAACATACATATTCTCTGTTTCAAATGCATTTTTAGATTCTTCATATGTCATAAGTTCTTCATACATTTTTTCCCCAGATCTCAATCCAATTTCCTTGAACTTAACATTTTCAAACCTTAGATTTTTCTCTATGCAATACTCTTCAGCAAGAATCTCTATCAGATCTCCAATCTTTACTACAGGCATCTTAAGAACAAATACTTCTCCTCCAATGGTTATATTTAGAGCTTCTAGTATTAAACTAACCGCATTATCAATTGACATAATAAACCTTGTCATATCTCGGTTTGTGATAGTTATATCAGTATTATCATCAATCTGCTTTTTAACGAGGGGAATTACAGACCCTCTGGATCCCATCACATTTCCAAACCTTACACATGAAAATGCTGTTGACCTTAGACCTTTGTAATAATTCGCTGTTTGCATCAATTTTTCCGCCAAAAGCTTTGTAGCTCCCATAGTATTGGTTGGGCTAATTGATTTATCACTGCTTGTATATACAACCTTTTTTACATTCTCTTCTATTGCTGCTTCAATAACATTTTGCGTGCCTATAATATTAGTTTTTACAGCCTCAAAAGGATTATATTCGCATGCCGGAACATGTTTCATAGCTGCCAGATTGAATACTATATCAATTCCTTCCATTGCTTTTTTTATTCTATCCTTATCCCTGACATCCCCAACAAGGAACCTCATTTTCGGATGCTGTTTAAACTCTTTTTCCATAATAAACTGTTTGTATTCGTCTCTTGAAAATACTCTTATAACAAAAGGATCATGAATAAGCATTTCTTTAATAAGAGCTTTTCCTATTGTCCCTGTCCCACCAATTACAAGAATTTTTTTACCTTTTAATAAATCTTTCATATTAATCGCCACCCTATTAAGAATCAAGAAAATAGTATCATTATGCAGCCTTAATTTCTACTGTTTTTGCTCGCTCTGACATTTAATTTTTGAGAAGCAAGATACGAACGTACTTTTATTGGACTGTGATCTGTAAATAAGAACATGCTGCTTATGGTTATAGCTGACGCTCCGGCATTTAATGCTTCCACACAATCTTGTAAACTTCCTGCTCCGCTTGAGGCTATAAGTGGAATTTCGAGCTTTTCACTTAATATTTGTATCATTTCAATATCATAGCCTGACATTGTTCCATCCTTATCTATAGAACACATTACTATTTCTCCACAATTGTGCTCCTGCATTCTTAAGGCAAACTCAATCGGTTCAAGGTCTGTTTGGTAGTTTCCACAATGCGTAAATACTCTAAATATTCCCGGCTTTACTTCTTTGTAGTCGATATTTACCACCATACATTGATCTCCAAAACGTTCTGCGGCTTTTTTGATAAAGTCAGAGTTCTCTACTGCAGCCGTGCATACAGATACCTTATCAGCTCCGGCTCTTAGAAAATCATTTACATCTTCAAGCGACGAAACGCCTCCTCCTGCACAAAAAGGCATAAATACCTCCTGCGATACCTTTTTGATTACATCTACTGTCGCCTTTCTGCTCTGTTCACTTGCCAATATATCAAGAAATATTATTTCATCAACACCATACGAATCATATACTTTCGCTGTGCTCACGGGGTTTCCGGCTTCACGAAAATTCTCATGAAATCTAACACCTTTAACAAGGCGCCCATCTTTTAATAAGAATTTTGGTATGATACGTTTTTTTAGCATGACTCACCCTATCTTAGCTATTAGCTTTTTTATGTTTTTTAATTTTTGTACTTTCTAATAACTAAAAGTTAATAATTAACCTTTCCAATTAACAAAATTTTCAATAATCTGCAAACCATTTTGCTGGCTTTTTTCAGGATGAAATTGAGTAGCAAAAATATTACCTTTTGCCACTACTGACACGAATTCGTAGCCATAATCACAGGTTGCAACAACATCTTTCTGGTCTTTGCAAACCATATGATAACTATGAACAAAATAAAATGTGAATTCCCCTTCTTTTAATTTATTAAACATAGGATGTTGGTCTTTAAGAATAATATCATCCCAACCAACATGCGGGATTTTCATTTTTTCTTTTTCAGTAAAATCGAATTTTGAAACCTCCGCATCAAACCATCCTAAGCCTTCACTAATGCCATGTTCATAACCAATTTTTGCAAGGAGCTGCATACCTAAGCATACTCCTAAAAAGGGTTTTCCTTTTTCTAATACTTGCTTATTTAAAAGTTCAATTAATCCTCTACTTTTTAGGCTTTCCATTGCATCACAAAAAGCACCAACTCCAGGAAGAATTATATGTGAAGCATCTCCAATTTCCTTCTGATTAGAAGTGACAATTGCTTCTTCTCCTATATAATCAAGCGTGTTATAAACTGATTGTACATTTCCCATTCCATAGTCAATTATTGCAATCATACATAAGCACCTTTTTTATCGTTTATACCTTTTTGCGGTCCAACTTTAGGCTCATCAACCTCCGTTCTATCCCACTTATCCATATCAGTCAGCGGTTCTCCTCTTTGGACTTTTGTCTTATCAAAAACCCATGGTGCAACTTGATGAGTTGTTAAAATATCAATAAACTCATCTTCCGAAATTTGCAAAAATTTCAACAATCCGTCCAGAGAAGCCGGTCTTTTTCCATCATATTTTTCGGTCAAAGCCCAACCTTCTTCCCTAGATAATCTTTTATTTCTAATATCAATACAAGCAAGATGATTTGTCCTTGCTACTCCTCTTTTTACATATCTGCAATAATCCCGTATACCTTGCCATTGACATTCAATTTTTTCATAATCGTATTCGGGGGGAATTCCTTCAACAAATTGTCCTTTCCACCCTAATTCTCTTTTTATTATTTCAACCTGTTTTTTAGTGTCCCATCTTATAAAGTTTCCCAAACTAATCGAACGACACTTTATTCTCATTAATTCTTTTCTGGGCGGATAGGTAAAAGGATTAAGATCCCGTCTATCAACTCTTCCTTCTAGAAACTCATACATATCATCAGCGGTTATCCCAAGGTTAACAACACGATTGAATTTCTTTTCATCAGTTTCTTCAAATTCGTCATAAGAATACCATGAAGCATATTCTGCTCCCGATTCACCCCATATAAGCAAAGGCGTATTAAACTTTAGTGCGATTTGCATTGGGTAAGCAAAAATTCCCGTATGGCAGTGCCAGCAAAAATCGCCCCTTCTTTTTAATGATTCTAGCATTAACTCTCTTACAACGTGCCAGTTAGGCGTAAATTTAATCACATCCACACCTAATATTTTAAAGGTACGGGTATTATTCTCTTCAACCAAAGGTCTATATCCCCAATGATTTATGCTTACCACCAAAGGTTTCAGTTTCAATTCTTTAACAATATACCATAGTTGGAAAGTGCTATCCTTTCCGCCGCTAAAAGGTATTATACAATCATATTCACCTTTGCCTTTATATTCATTTGTCAAATCAATCAGCATTTTTTTTCTTTCGTCCCAATCAATTTTTTCGTCACGATAGTCAATCTGCCGACAAACACTGCAAACACCCTCTTCATCGAACATTATAGTGTCATGCGTTTCAGGCAAAATACAGCGGGTACAATATCTCATCTTGATTTTCATTCCTTTCGGTTTAATTGATTTAGAACAATCATGCCTATTCCCTACAGTATCTAAAAATTCTTAATCCAAATTACTAATAATGGCTTTTGAGTATAAACTATTATAGTGGCGGCAGTTCTCTTTTTTTAAAATCTTCATAATGGGCTGATTCAATTTCTACCAACCCCTTTTCTTCGAATTCTTTTATATATTCATAAATTTTTTTGAAAGGCATTCCATGTTTTTCAGCTATTTCAATAATCCGTGTCTTTCCATCGAAATACCTTGGTATACAATCCATCAGGTAATTCCACTTTAACTGCATATCGTCAATATTTTTTCTATGCTCTTCAGATGGATCCCAGAATGGCTTATATAAATTATACCGCGGATGGCTTAATGCTACCAGACCCTTAAATTTCCTTTTTATAAATGAATCATTTTCAATTATATAAACAGCCTCTAAAACTGTATTTACTGCTTCCTCAAGCATGTCCTCATTCATCAAGTCCGGGCTGTCCTTACTTGTATGGTATTGTGGATAATGTCCCTTTCCCTCACTCCTACTAAGACTGGGGAAGGGTATTTCATAACCAGCCGCTTCCCAACATGTCTCGTCATTCCCAACAACCTTTCTAAAAGGCTCATTTCTCCACAGTTTCCCCTGATAACTAAGAACATTGATTAGAACTCTATCAATAAAACTATTTCCTTTAAAGCTCCTTTGAAGAGCTAGATTGCCTTTTGTTCCAAGCATTTCTAAGAACATACCTGCTTTAATTTTTTTTACCTCATCATCTTTAAGATTGTTCAGATAAAAAATTGAACCAAAGTGTTCTGGCGCAATTATCAATCTATATGTATACCTACGATTAGACCATTTTTGAAGCCTTTTCATTATTTCTACACCCACTGCTACTCCAGCCAAGTCATCATTACAGCAAAAAGCATGGCAATTGTGTGCATTAAAAATTATACTGTCTTCAGATTCGCCTTTTAAGACATACTCTGCAACTTTCATAGTGCCCTCTTCAAAAGAGGTTTTTAATTCTATTTCATATTCTTCTTCCTCAAGTGAGTCGTAAAACTTTTTGGGAACACTAAATCCCCATTCTTCTCGAAAAGGCTTGTAAAAAAGGTCGCAATGATAAATTAGTGCATCTTCAATAACAGAAGAAAAATATAAATGTTTTTTTAATTCTTCTTTACTTACTTTTCCATTGAAAGAACGGCTATATCCAATAACAGCTAATAAATGCTGCATCCCATCATAAACTACATTGCCTTTCATATCCCTGATTTTTGCTTCAATTACTTCCCACTTCTTTGGAACTATCCAACCGTTTACTTCACTTCCATCGCAAACTTCATGAACCTTAAAAGGAAGCTCCTGTTTTAATATATTAACGCATTCATCAAGCCCCACACTATTTGGAGCCATCCTTAATGGTGATAATTTTCTTATCAATTCTAACATTTTCATATCTTGTTACTCTCCCATTCTTCCCGAAGAATTCCGTAAAATTTATGGTCTTCCCACCCATTTGGAGTCTTAAGCTGTTTCCTCATATGGCATTCATATTTATATCCTGCTTTTTCAAGACATTTTCCGCTTCCAATATTACCTTCATACAGCCCTGCTTGCATTCTATGCAATCCAAGCATTTCAAACCCAAAACAAGTGACCAGTTTGATTGCTTCGGTTGCATAACCTTTTCCCCAGGCAGCTTTGTCCCCAATAAAATAGCTTACATCTGCAAAAGAATGATTTATGTTTATAGGCCCGATTTTTATATTTCCTATGTGTTTTTCTGTAGACTTTTCTATTATTGCAAACAGATAGTTTTCAGTGCTTCCAAGCATTTGACCTACGAATGATTCTATAGCTTCCAGTGATTGATTGCTCCAGCGGGTTTCGAGATACTTGTTAACCTCATCATCTAATAACCACTTAAGGTATTTATCCTTGCAATCTTCAAGAATAACAAGTCTTAGGCAAATTTTTTCTCCGTTTATAACATCTTCAGGTTTTATTAGCTTATCCATTAGTCAGCCCCCATGCTCCATATGATGCTCTGAAAGACATTGCCTCTTCTAATTTTTCTTTTGGTGTAAAGAATCTCGCACCAAGTCTTACGCTTTTATTAATATTAACACCCTCTGAATTATTTAAAGTCATTATTTTTAGTAAACCATCTGTTGTTATCACAACAATACTCTTATCTTCTTCAATTCTTGCTATCAACCCCGACTGGAATGGGTGAAAATCCTTTTCTCCCTCTATGAGCTTTGCACTTTTCAATCTAACTACATTGCCCTCAATCATTGTTCCTGCACCAACATAAGGTTCGTCAAAAGCACAAATAAATCTTTCAATTTCTTTTCCTGACCAAGACCAGTCAATCCAACCATTTTGAACGGTATTTAACCGTGAGAAAAAAAGAGATTGTTCTTCGTTAATCTCTTCAAGTTGATATTGTACATTTCCCTTTATCTCACATATAAAATTTTCAATTAATCTTATGTTCTCTTTTTCTGCATAATCAAAAAAATCTTCAGGCAGCCTGCATTCATCAGGGAAACTATAATACCTCCTTTTAATGATCTCTCCGGAATCAAATTCCCCTTGAATCATATCCTCATTTATGACTTGAATACAGCACCCCCATTCCCTTTGCCCACTAAGTATAAGCCAAGAATAATGAGCTCCTCCACGATACCGTGGCAACGGTATGCACATGAAATCAAGCAATTTCCCATCAAAAGCATCAATTATTGTTTTTGAAAAACTCCATGCTTCTCCAAAACCAAGACCAATTGTATTGTTAGAGATTTCATTAATCAAACTGCTTTCCGAGTTAATATCCTGAGTAATAATACATTTAATATTTTTTTCATTTAAAATATCAATGAATTTCTTGCCATTCCTCTCAATGCCTTCTTCTGCATGCCGCGGGGAGGTATAAACCAATATTTCCAAGCCTATTTCTCTGATTTTGTCACTCGCAGCAACAAGCAACCTTGAACCTCCAAACAATATTACCTTGTCGATGTTCTCAAGCCTCAGAATCTTATTACTTTTATTTGACATACTTATGCTAATCCTCCTCAACAGCCTTACTTTAATTTTCTATCTTTTATTTCCTTTTCTACTATCTTTAAGTCCCTTTCTAATATTGGAATTAATTCATATTCAAATAAATCCTTTAATAACACATTATCCCTGTTTAATATTGCACTATTTATTTGGGTCAATATCTCTTGCGTTTCTTCCTTATTAATAGCGCTTTTCAATTTGTCTGATAGTAATTCCAATGCCCTGAATTGCCAGTCAAGTCCTTCAGCAAGCTTTATTAAAAGCTCATTTGCTTCATTACTTTTTCCTTCATTTGAGTACTGAAGATATAAATTCAAATGATGAATTAATACCTGTATATATCTTTTTGATTCTAACAAAGTTTCATTAACTATTGCTTCATTATTTTCCATATTACGCCTCCCATTCTTCCTTGGTCGTTCTTAAATATTCATAAATAAATTCTGAATCTGTATTATTAGCATCTAAAATATCTTTGAAAATTTTAACAACATCATTTTCGGTTTTTTTGCCTTTAATCTGCAACTCAAGATATTCTATTCCCCAATTGAAGAATGCCAGATTAAGTTTAAAGATATCTCTTATTAATTCTATATAATCATGCTGAATGTCTACATGTTTTAAGAACTTGGTTTCAAAATCACTATCGGGAATCTGATTGATTTCTTTCTTAAATGCTGCAATAAGACCTTGATAATATAAAACCAGAAACGTATTTTGAGCTAAACTATCAATTAATTTTTGGGAAAGGTTTAGAACTTCGAAGTTTTTTATCATTTCTTTATCGTGTTGAATAATTGGCTTTTTAACAATCATATAAGATTTATACATTTTTTCTAATTTGTTTGATTGTTTTTTAATGTCTTCTTCTATTTCTCTAAATTCAATTAAATCTCCCTGCATTTTTGTTAAAAGGCTTTTTAAAACCTCTTTCTTTTGCTTTTCACTTATTCTTTCTTTTATTTTTTTAATATGCTCATTAAGATTAGGCAAAACTTTATCACTATTATCTCTTATATACTCACTAAGATCAGTTTTTGGTGCCCCTTCAATTTTAGCCCCCTTATCAGCCGCATTATAAACTTTAAACTCAGGAGTTCCTTTTATAAGCGCTTCGAAGGATACCAATTGATCCTTCCAAAAAATATTTGTCAGCACTTCTTCTTCATCGTAGTTTTTGACTTTTTCGATATAAAAGGAATTTTCCATCCTTTTCCTTTCTTCCTCATTTCCTTCTTTGCTTATATCATCACAATAGATCTGTCCGTCTTTCCCATAGGATAAATCCTGTCCAACAAGAATGATTTTCTCAAACCCCATGTCAGTAGCTAAATGAAGACCTGCATATGCAGCAGAAGTCCCTGTAGGCATAATCCCCTTGTTCAGTCCTTCATTGAAATATACCTGTGTTCCAACTCCCTTTTGGAATACTACAACCTTATTATTCTTTTTGAAAAAATTCATGGTGTTTAATTCTATTACCGGTGGAGCCGCTAGAATAATTTCATCTGGGATTTCCATCTTTATGTTCTTAAAAATATTCCTGTATACTTCCAATCTTTCAACCGTCACCAACATGTCAGGAATAATGTTGTTTTTTAACAACTTATCTAAAACAGCGTCAACTGCAATAATAAAAATCTTACTCTTGGCTTTTTTAATATATTTTAAATTTTTGTCCAAGGAAGGTCCCGCAGAAATGAGCATAGCCGCTTGTCCTTTAAAGAAATCTTTCACATCATTTAAACCAACATTGTCAATTACTTGTTGTACATTCAGTATAGTTTGTACTACACCTATATTGTGATCCACTTGGCAATTTCCTAAAGTTTTCCACTGGAAAGACAGAATATCAGCTATCCTTTTAAAGAAGTCTAAAACATCCCCACCAAGTTCAGTATAATAATTTAAGCAAATATATTGGAGGTTAAATGCCCAATAAAATAAAAATTTCTCTGACATATAAGATAAAATCATAGAGGTATTACAAGTATTTATATTCACAAGTAATATAACCCTTGAATCATTATAAATAAAGTCAGGATTTCGCATTTTAAGAAAATTATCATACACTTTTTGACTTGGTTCTATAATAATCAAACGGCTGTTGGCTGACATCCGCTTTAAAATTTCTTCAATATGATACCCCATTCCTAGACCAAAAACTATAATGGCCGATGGTTTCGAAAAGTCTAGGTTTTCAATCATCTGCTCAGCTTCTCTTTGAGGATTATAAGCACTATGCATAAGAATAAACGAAGATACATCTTTCTTTATTTTACATGAAATCTCTCCATTTTTTGCCGTAAAATTCTCTATTTTAATTTTATCATCTTCGCAATTACCTGAACCTATAGCTATAGTCGCAGGCACCCCTTGTACGTTGTTTTGCTTATGTTCGTCACTAGCTGAAGTCATTATTAATTCCCCCAATTTTAAAATACGGGATGGTTATAAACCATCCCGTATAAGTATATACCTTGCAAAAAATTATTTCAATAATTGCAATACTCCTTGAGGCTGTTGATTTGCTTGTGCAAGCATTGCTGTTGCAGCCTGCTGTAGTATGTTATTCTTTGTGAAATCCATCATCTCTTTTGCCATATCAACGTCTCTGATACGGGATTCGGATGCTGTCAGGTTCTCTGCTGCTGTTCCGAGGTTATTGATGGTGTGTTCTAACCTGTTTTGGTATGCACCAAGATTTGCTCTTGCTGTTGATACTGTTACTACTGCCGCATCGATTGTTGTTATAGCTGCAGCTGCACTTGAATTTGAACTTAAATCAAGAGCATTTACTGATAATGCAGATGCCTGCATGTCTCCAATAGCAATTGATACAGTCTGATTCTGATCTGCACCAATCTGGAATGTAGCACTGGTTCCAGATACTGTGATAGATGCTCCATCCCAATATGCTGCTGTCATAGCACTTAGTGCAAAGTTTGCGTCTAACTTAATTTTAATACCCATATCGCCAAAATCTAAAGTCTGAGCTCCAGAAGTTACAGCAGATAGTTTTACAGAATATCCTGAAGCACTGCTTATTAATGTAATAATTCCAGCTGTAGTTCCACTGATATTATAAACTCCTGCTTGTGCTCCAGCTACATCAACTGCTCCCGCAACACCTGTTGCAGTTGATACTCCCATGATTGCACTTGCTGTTATAGTTGTAGCCATGATTTTTGACCCTAATGTACCATTCAGCAATGATTTGGTGTTAAATTTTGTATTAGATGCTATGTTGTTAATTTCTTCTACTAACTTTGTTATTTCTGTTGATATTGATGTTCTATCATTTGATGTCAATGTGTCACTTGCACCCTGAACAGCAAGCTCTCTCATCCTCTGCAATATCGAGTGGGTTTCATTTAATCCACCTTCTGCTGTCTGGATAAGAGAAATACCGTCTTGGGCATTTCTTGATGCTTGTTCCAAACCTCTGATTTGACCTCTCATTTTTTCAGAGATTGCCAATCCAGCTGCATCGTCTCCAGCTCTGTTGATTCTCATACCAGATGACAATTTCTCAAGTGATTTGTTTTGTGCTCCTGCGTTTGATGTTAACTGTCTGTAGGAATTTAGAGATGCGATATTGTGATTAATTCTCATGGTTTTTTCCTCCTTGAAATTTGATTTGATTTTCTTCCTTGATATAAAGGAGTTCATGTCTCAAAAAATCGGCGCTAAGATTTGTATGTAGACACTTATCCCTTACATATAATATATCGGATATTCTTTAGTTTTCTTTAACGCTGAATTTTGTTATTTTTAGATATTATATGTAATTATCTCGTAATATTTATTGATATTAACATAATATAGGCTTTTTTCTTTTTTATTTTAAATTTAAAAGGAACAGGTGAATACCTGCTCCCTTTATCTTCAACTTACACAAATCTGACTATTCACTGTAAACTATGTTTTATCCTTCTAGCTTTTTCTTCAATTCATCAAGTGACACTTCCTGATTCTCCACTGCTTTCTTATTCTCCTCAAGAATCTGGATATATAATTCTTTTCGATATATCGAGACATCCTTTGGAGCTGTTATTCCTATTCTAACTTGATCATTTTGAACATCTATAACCGAAACTTCTATATTATCATTAATAATAATTGATTCATTTCTCCTTCTAGTTAATACCAGCATCCTATTTGCCCCCCATCTTCTTGAATTCATCAAGAATTGTATGCTTAAGTCCATATTTTTCATCTTCAAGGAACATCTGGCAGCCTTTATTGTTTTTAGCATTTATTATTATAGGAGCTTTTAAATTGGCTGTCATCTTTGAAACTTCTTCTGGAATAGTAACAATGCTATAAACAATAACATCTTCCAGACTTTCAATATTTAGCTCATCCGATATAACTCCATCAAGCTTTACTTCATAATGATCTTTGAAAATCTGAGGATTTATTATTACAAAAGCAACTTTTCCATCATCCACACATTGAAGCCATTTAAATGGATTATCTTCTTCAACCTTATGAAGTATCGCAAATTTTTTATTGCTTTCAAACCCAGGCATACCCTTTTCAAAAGTAATTATATCCTCCTCGTTTATTTCAACATTTCCAAAGTGCTTTGTCTTTAATACCATTATTATTTCCTCCTTATTAGTAATTTTATCTCCAATATTTTAATAAACCGGAGATACCGAAAGTTAATATACTGTATTTCTATTTAGCAAGCCTATCTCAACCATTTTGTCTACTATTTTATATACATCCTCAAACTTTAGTGAAAGCTCATCAGCAATTTCAAACACACTTGCATCATTATCAAGCTTAAACAATATACTGTTAATCATTATTCTGTACTCGGGATTGTCTTTCCATTCAGTCCATAAACCATATTTTGATAAGAATGGTATTCCAATATAGTTTCTAATAGGAATAAAGTCTTTTTCCAAAATATTTATCGCTTTCATAGCTGTTTCAAAAGCCTCCTGAAGCTTTTCTTCAGATATTTTTTCCGGTGTATCTCCACTTGTTCTATATTCATAAAATGGGAGCAAGTCATTTCTATTGTCTACTCTGGAAATGGAACAAGTCGGTATATCAACTCCAGGCGAATTAAATACTCTTTCACCACTATAGAATATCTTGTTAAAAGGTCTTTCATTGAAAGGTTTTCCACTTTGTGATAATACATTAAATATTATTCTGTCTATGTATTGATCTTCTTCGCACGAATATTGCAAAGTAAGGTCTTGATCGTTTCCGAGCATTTCCAGGATTATTCCTCCGATTGCATCATTTACCATTCCTGGATTAGAAGCAAGATAAGCCATAGGCCCAATAGTTCCTGGCAAGTATAGGAATTTATAAGTATAATATGGATTCATGGTTGAGAGTTTTTTTGCAATTTCAATTGATACGGCAACTCCCGAAAGATTGTCATTTGCCTGCCCAGGTCCGTCCAGATGACAAAGAATATAAACAGTATAAGGTGTCTTTCCCTTTACTATATACTCTCCTATTTTTAACTCTCCCTCCGAATAACTGCTTTTTATGACTACCTTATATCTTTCACCCTTTTGCAATTTTTCGTATTGTTCCTTTGTACAGCAAAATCCCCAATCAAGCTGATCATAATACTTATATACGCAAGGAATGTATTCTGGTCTTTTTTTATCATAATGTACATGCCTCAATAGTTTATCTTTGGTTATCTCTGCCTCAAAAGGAAGGGCTCCTATTACCAGATGAAGAATATTATTCTGAATATCTATTACCTTTTCTCCTGTATCTAGGTTAACAACATAGGCTTCCTCTACATCCCATTTTTTTGGAATCTTCCATGTTAAAAATTCTTTTCCACTCTCATACTTAAGAATATTAATGTTAATTTCTTTTTTTATGCATTCAAGTGCTTTGTCATAACCTCTGCTAACTAAAGCTCTGTTAAGCTTCCACATCTTTGAAATGATTTCTTTCATTTACATCATCTCCTTCGCTGCCTAAAAATAAAAAAGGATATTAGAAATATCCTTTTTGTTATACTGATTATATAAGATATGTTTTATTTGTTCAATCAAATCTTTACGTCAATATTATTGCCAGTATATTCTATATTGATATACGGCTTTTGCATGAGGTACATATTAATTTGTGGCTGAGTAAAATTAATATCTATTCTTCCTTCTTGAACATTAGCCGATATTTGTCCCTCTTGGAAGGATTTTTTTATATCTCCGCTAACTTCAATTCTAGGTCTTGCCTTTGGAATAATATCTATGTCAAAAACATTCTGATTAAAGCAATTTGCTCTGGCAATAGCGGCTATTGGGTTTCCTTTATTCCTTATATCAGCTAGACTATCTCCTTCTTGTGCCTTTTTTGCTGTATACGACATTGCCTGTTGGTAAGCCGCTTGTGCTGCATCCTCTAATATCTCAGTATTATTCTTGAGGCCAGCAGTAGCAAAACATTCATGCTGGTCAATCCACACTTTTGGAAGCTGCTGGCTGATTTCAACTTTGATGAAAGTTTGTTGCATATCCAATTGAGCAGCCTTAGTATTTATTTCAGGCTTTGATGGATATGTTTGTATTCCTATCTTCCCATAGCCTTGTTCTATCCTTAGAAAATTCATATATTCACATCCTTGTATGTGGCTGTTGGCTATTAGCCTAACTTTTTATTTGTTACTAAATTTTTCCGTTAAAGTCTACTTAATAAAGTCAACCAGGGTTGGCTGGATAATCCTTGCTCCTCCTGAAAGTGAAGCATTGTATACATTTTCTTCATTTTTAAGCTTCATAATTACTTCTGCCATGTCTGCATCCTCATTTTGGCTCATTAATTTAGTAAAGGTACTTTCATCGGCAAGTAATCTATTGCTTGTTAAATCTAGCCTATTTGTCCTTGCTCCAATATCAGAACGTATCATAAGAGTATTATCTATATTACTTTGTATATCTGTTATCGCCTCTCTTATCTGCTCTCCATCATTACCATTAAGTGCAGCTATCATCTTATCCAAATCATCAACCATTTTTGGTGTACTGCCAGCAGTGCCAGCACCCCCAAAAATCTCGCTTCCAAGTGCATTAATATTAATTGTATCTCCTATTCCAATCTCATATTTAATGTCTTCTCTGCCAGCTCCGGTTTTTTGAACTTCAATGTTATAAAACCCTGTGCTTTCATCAATAAGGGTTTCATCTGTCTTAAAGCCCGAAAAAATATATCTTCCAGCATAAGTTGTATTTGAAAGCTGAATAATTTGACTTCTAAGCTGCGTAACTTCTGTAGCAATTTTTTGTTTGTCACTTTGAGTAGTAGCATCATTACCAGCTTGAACGGCAAGTTCCCTTGCTTTTTGTAATATATCTCCTACACTGCTTATTGTCGACTCAGTTACTTCAAGCCACGAACCGGCATCTTCAACGTTTTTCTTATATTGAGCTATCTCAGCTACATCAGTCCTCATTTTCAATGCCCGTGATGCAACAATCGGGTCATCTGAAGGTGTCGCTATCTTTTTACCTGTTGCCAACTGCTGTTGTATCCTATCCAATCTTTCAAGGTTATTACCCATGTTGTACATCATGTTGTTTACAAGCATATTATTAGTAATTCTCATATAACGTACCTCCTGCAAAATTTCTTGGATTTCCGGACAGCCACAAGGGCTTGCTTCTGCACTTTTTTCTGCTTTCTGTATTTTGACTATTAATTAACTAAAATCGTCCCATTCTGTTTATTAACGTATCATAAATTGAACTTAACGTTGTAATCATTCTTGCTGCTGCATTATAAGCATGCTGATATTTTACCATGTTTGCCATTTCCTCATCCAAGGAAACCCCTGAGTTCGATGTTCTTCTATTATCTATCTGCTTAACAATGGTTTCCTGATTGAGGCTCATTCTTCCAGATTGCTGAGAGTCAATACCTAGATTTGATATAAGAGATCTCATAAAATCTTCAGGCGTTCCTTCGTTGAAAACCTTCGAATCATGCCTGAACTCAATTATACTCAACAGGACTTCCCCATTTCCTTTTTCGCCTGCAGTTGTAGATGTAAAAATATTGTCAACACTATCTTGAATATCTTTTGAAAGCGTAAAATTTTTAGCAGTCATATTATTGTACAAATCATCAATATCATTAGGATCAGTTGGATCAGCAGCTGAAGCTACAAAATCAGCAGCTGAGATATCATTCATTGTAAAAAACCTTATACCCGGCAAAGCATCTCCTGTTGCGCTATTCAATCCATAGCCATCTGCATGACCTGTTTTATTCTCTCCGATATCAAGAACTCCATCTCCATTTGCATCTTCTCCTACATCAAGAACTCCATCTCCATCTGTATCTTCTGTATCAACAGCTCCATCCCCATCATAATCAATAAATCCTTCAT
>Ga0074198_1000660_pt1 | contig 31491 bp, 29 predicted proteins | sample EPASupsiteSAE323_FD_64527 | JGI IMG/M metagenome (GOLD analysis project Ga0074198, IMG submission 64527) | Bioremediated contaminated groundwater from EPA Superfund site, New Mexico - Sample SAE3-23 | ecosystem: Environmental > Aquatic > Deep subsurface > Groundwater > Contaminated ... | reverse complement strand
CCCACAGATTTTATGATGCAGATATTCCTGAGTTCAAACAGTTTTTAAGTGAAACTTACGGTTTTAACACATGGTACTTTGAAAACCAGACTGTTGGAATTCAGTTTTAACTAAAATAGGTAAGTTAAGGAAGATAACTGACCATGCCTGCCTAAATCTGACAGTATGGTCCTCATGAAATCTCCAATAAGATTAAATGAAGGATAGAATGTATTGTATATAAGGTGAAAAATTTGCGATGTCCAAAATGTGGAGTAGAATATCCTGAAAATTCAGACCGCTGTCAGTTCTGCGGTTATCCAAAAAACCCAATATCTTTCGTTAATGGAGAAAATGGGAAAAAAATCGAAATTAAGAGTAGCATAGAAAAACAACAGACTAGTAATTCATACTTAGCATCAAAACTAATTGGACTTATTGGCATAATATTCTTCCTTCCCTTAGCCATAGCTTCTGGTTTATACCTGGTAACTCGGAAAGAAAGAAGTGCCAAATACTGGGGACTTGCATTCCTGATAATTGGGGGAATTTTCTGGGCCATTGGAATAGCATTGCTTTATACCATGGGCTATGATAAATTCATGGCAACCTACAACTTAACCAATTACTCCTATGATCTGACCAACTATGGGTTGAAATTCTAATTATCCCTTTTTATAGTCTATTATTTCTTTTTAAATTAATTATTTCTTTTTAAGGTGGAGTATCTCTTTTTAAGGTGGAGTATTTCTTTTTAGGACTATGAACATTGTTATGGTAGTGTTATGGCAATCTTTTTTTTAGAAATTCATTTTTTTAGATTTTTTTTAAAATCGTTTTTGTTTTGATTTAAAAAATAAGAGAAATAATTATATTAGATTGTTTTTGTTAAATTATAATCCTGAACTAATAAAAAAGAAGATTAATTTAAATCTTTAAATTAGTTTAAATCTTTAATATTACAAAGGGCCTTAATTTGATTGATGCCATAGGAGCTATAAAAAATGGAAAAGATAATAATCGGCCTTCCTAAAGGAAGTTTAAACAATGTTAACAGGGGAAACACTTACCAGTTATTTGTGGATGCAGGTTACGAGGTCCGGGGATACGAACCCGGCAAGGAAGAAAACGAAATCACCATCCTGAACGACCCGGAAATAAAAGGATTCCTAACCCGACCCCAGAGTGCACCAGTAGAGCTCAACCGCCAGATCCTGGACCTGGCAATCATTGGAGAAGATTGGGTCCGGGAAGAATCTGTCAATATGGAAGGAGAACTCATAAAGAGGGTAGGTGACCTGGATTATGGTCAAACCAGGCTGATAGTAGCTGTTCCTAATGATGACCCTTATGAATCCCTTTCAGATTTTTTCAGGGCCAACAAAAACCGGGAAACCCCCATACTCTGCTTCACAGAGTACCCTAACCTCACCAGACAGTTCTTCATGGAAAATGATGGCTACCAGGAACTATTCGGTGAAAGTAAACCTTTAGTTCAGGTACGTGGTCTTTGGGATGGGGACAATGAAATGGTCCAGATCATCAACTCCGACGGTGCCACCGAGGTCTACATAGCTAAAGGAGCAGATCTGGTAGTGGACAACACCCAGACTGGGAGCAGTCTGCGGAAAGCAGGACTGAAAATCTTAGAAACCATCATGGAATCCAGTGCAGGATTATACGCAGGTCCCAGTTGCACTCAGGAAAAGGCAGAGAAGGCAAAAATAATCTTCGAACAATTATTCGGAGCAATAAAGGCAAGGAAATACTTCGATGTCAAGTTTAACATTGCCAACCAGAGATTGGGTGAGGTGAAAGATTTCCTGCTCTCCAATGAATACTGCTCAGATGAACCCACCGCAGTTAAAGGAAGCAGCTTCTCTCAAGTTAATGTCCTGATTCCTAAAAATAAATTCCCAGAAATGTTAAAAGGAATAAAAAGCTTCGGAGCCTCAGCCATTGTCCGGGAAAATGTTAAACAGTATGTGCAGTAAGAACAAATTAGGGTTAGCCCTAAAGAAGACTTCAGAAAAAATTAATTAAATAATTTTTTTAAATCTTTGGGAGGTTCTTTTTTATAATTTTTTTTAATCAAATAAAATAGACCCTGCAGTTATATTTTGATGAACTTAACTCTATCAATAGATTATTCAACAAATTTTCTGGATTGATATGTAATACCTCCTTTTTTCATTTGGGTTCAGCCTTCCCTATGTTCAATATTCCCTATGTTCAATATTCCCTATGTTCAATATTCCCTATGTTCAATATTCCCTATGTTCAATATTCCCTATGTTCAATATAATATCACATAAATCACGACTATTCAGCCAGTTCTTTTAATTTATTTAGAGCTTTAGGCCAGGTTTTCTCAGACATCTCCAACATCTGGCGATCTACATCCCCCTCTGAAGTTAAATCCACATGTAGTTCAGTTTTACCATCTAACTCCTTAAAAGTGTAATTTTCAAGTGAACCAGCCCATTTTTTAGCTTCCTGGCTTGAGGTATCCTCTTCGCCATCAGACACTATACCAACACTTTCGATGGAAATATGCTCATATTGATGGTTCTCTTTTATTCGGCTTACCATTCCAGACACTTTACCTGTCTCATCAGGTGCAAGGAAAAGTATTTTACTTCCCTCAGTCCAATCACCGACGTAGCTTGAACCAGGCATAAACACATCTGTCCATTTTTCATAGGTATCCTTATTGAGCATGGTTTTCCAGACCTTTTCTTTAGGTGCATTTATAACAATTGAATATTGCAGTTTTCCCATAAAATTTTCCTCCTTTTATTTTTCAACCAGTTCTTTAAGCTTTTGCAGGGCCTTATGCCACATGTCCTGGTACATGTCTTTATAATCATCTGGTATATCCATAACTGGAGATTGTTCCACCAGCACTTCAGTTGCGCCATTTATCTCTTTAAAAGTGTAATTTTCAAGTGCACCCGCATACACTGTAGCCTCTTTACTTGTGATATCTTCTTTTTCACCCTTCACCATGCCAATATTTTCCATGGAGACCAGTTCGTAAGGCTTATTTTCTCTTACTCGGAATACCGTACCGGACATTTTGCCCGACTCATCAGGCGCGAGGAAAAGTATTTTACTTCCCTCACTCCAGTCACCCTTGAAATGGGAGCCCGGCATAAACACATCAGTCCACATGGGATAGGTTTCCTCCCCAAGCATCACTTCCCATACTTTTTCTCGGGGTGCATCTATAACTATTGAAAAATATAGTTTTTCCATAAATCAAACACTCCTTGTAAACAAACTAATTTTTTTTTTATCTGTTATATGGATTTATCTGACTATCTTCCCTCATATGCCTGCTTTAATTTCTCTAGTCAATTTGATTCATCTGCATCATGGCCTGCATCACCCGCTGGGATTTCTCCGGGTCTGGATCACTTAAATATTCATTTAAAAGATTGGGAACGATTTGCCAGGCTAAACCAAATTTATCCTTAACCCAACCGGGTCCCAGTTCCATTCCTCCCTCTTTAAGCTTCTTCCACAACTTGTCAACCTCTTCCTGAGTATCACAGTTCACGAATAACGATAAAGCTTCAGTAAATTGAATTGTGGATTACCATTTAATGCATAAAAATCCTGTCCTTCAAGCTGGAAGGTAACAGACATAACCGATCCTTCCAGGCCGGGGCCGGATTTCCCGTATCGCACGGTATTTACTATCTTTGAATTTTTAAAGATGGAGGTATAGAACTTAGCTGCCTCTTCAGCTTTACTATCTTCAAACCATAAAAATGATACTATCTTTTGCATTTTAATCCTCCTTTATATTATTTCTTCATCTTCGCCAGCACTTCATCAAGACGTTCATAAGACTCATTTATCCCTTGTTCCATCCCTGATTGCATCATGCCATCCCGATCCTCTACCGATTGGAAGACGGATTTGTCAGTTAATTTTGTCCGGTTACCCGGTAATTCTTCGAGTTTTAACGTGTCCAGAAGTACATGACCTGGTTCTGGAAGACCTTCGAACTCAAAGGTGCTGATGATTCTCTTGAGGCTGACTTCATGATTCACCCCATGAAATGCAAACTCATTGCCCTCTTGATCTTTTTGTTTGAACCTCCAGGAGCCACCATTTCTGGGTTCAAATGTTTCAATGGTTTGTGCTAAGTCCACGGGGACCTATCCATTGTGCATAAGTTCTGGATCGGTTAATGCTTTAAAAACAAGTTCCTGTGGAGCGTTAAACTCTCTTTCAATTAATATTTCCTGCTTCCCGGGTTCTACCGTAATTTTAGCCATATTTCTTACCATAGTAGTCACCTTCATCAATGGATATTAATCCTTCAAATTTAAACTAAACAAATTAAACTTTAAGATATTCAGCGAGCTTATCAAGGGACTCATTCCAACCAGCCTCTGCCAATGTTTTATTTTCATTGTCAGGGAAGTCGGTATGCTGCAGAGTAAGCCGGGTCTTACCATCATTTTCCTGGAAAGTTACCATCACTTTTAACTCTAAAGGCCAGTCACCACTTAATCCATAGTCTGAAGCCGGGACCACATTACCATCTGCATCTGCGAAGCTATCTGTGGACATAATTCGCTCCATGGGAACTATCTCTTTATAAACACCGGTGCTCCAGATGTCATGGCCTTCTGGGGACCGCATGCTGTAGAGGGAAGAGCCTCCCACCCTAAAGTCATTCTTAACTACCGGTGCTGTGTAGTCTTTCGGACCCCACCACTTTTTAAGGGTTTCAGGATCGGTCCATGCCTTCCATACCTTCTCCAGCGGTGCATCGAAGGTACGAGTTATAAATAACATGGTAATTTCTATTATGCCCATAACATTTCCCTCGGTGTCCTGGAAGGATCCGGTGTACCCCATATCTGGAATGGTCATCTTTTCTGTCAACATCTTCCCACCCTCAGCTTCAATTTTCCGGGCAAATTCATCATAGGAATCAACATTTATGACATCACTAATCATAGAACCAAATTCTTTTGGTTTTATAGCCCCGTTGATTCCGGGTTCATCTTCCTCACCAGCTTCCACCAGCCAGTAATCAAATTCACCTTGCCATTTATCTATTTTCCATCCGAAAACTTTTCTATAGAACTCTATTGCTCTTTCTGGTTTTTCTGCAGGTATCTCAAAATGAATAACTTTTGGCATACCCCTAACACCTCTTTTTTAACAAATAAATGAATAAAGAATCTTTAATCATGTTTTAAATATTTTAAATCCTGTTTTTCATCTCTATATAAAGTGAATATTATCTAATTACAACAATATTAAATCACCCTAATTCACAGTTTCTCACCTTAATACATTATATTTCTTTTAGAATAATAAAATTTCTCTTATCTGAATACATAAGAATAGTCCAAAGATTAACTAAAAATACAAAAAAACATTAGTAAATAAAGAATGATTAAAATTTAATATCAATGAAGGGTAAGCTTGAACTTAAGACCATAATCATGATTCAGGATTAGGAATAGTTTATAATTTTAGAAAAAAGATGATAAGAAGGGGATAAAGGATGAAACAGTTTCTGATTACTCCGGCAGCAGGTAAAAGGCTAATTGCACAGGCATTAAAGGATCATTCGGCCATTAAAGAAGCCCTTAAATCAGGGACCGTGGTTATCATAGCTGGAACAACCAATGGATATGTGGCTGAAGAGATCCTAGCATCCCTGGATCAACAGGGGGATTTCTCCAGAGAAAGGTTCTTCAGGGGAATCGTACTACCTCCTCTGGGGATGACCAGTGAATCTGGACGATTGAAGAATGAAACTGGATTTCCAGGTGACGTGGTAATAGTTAAAGGTGTCTGGAAGAAGGGCCTTACCATATTTGATATTGTTGACGACTTGAAAAGGGGAGATGTTATTTTAAAAGGTGCCAATGCACTGCATGTCTCCAGTAAAAAGGCCGCTATCTACATTGGCCATCCCCAGGGAGGAACCATTGGTGCATCAATACAGGCAGTGGTAGGTCGCAGAGTACATTTAATTCTTCCCGTGGGACTTGAAAAACGCATCACAGGTGATCTGGATGATCTTGCCCTGAAACTTAACTCTCCCGATGCCCATGGGCCCCGCCTCCTACCAGTTGTGGGTGAGGTCTTCACTGAAATTGAAGCTATAACCAGTTTAACCGGTGCCAATGCAGAACTTGTAGCTGCAGGGGGAGTTGCTGGTGCAGAAGGCTCAATATGGATTTTAGTTAGTGGAAAACCCCCCGAAGTGGAGGATGCCCAGAAACTGATAAAGTCCATTTCAAAGGAACCTGCATTTTTATTATAAGTAATTAAGGGTTGGAATTTTGAAAAACTACTGGACTATCTGTTTTTGAAAAACTCTTTTATAGGCATCTATATTGAAAATTTTATACATATATTGAAAACTCTCTCAACACCTATTTCAAAAACCCCTATTTTAGATACCTATTGAGAGTCTCGGAATTTTTAGTACTTTTCAAGCAGTAAACCCACTTCATTTCCAGAAGGTAACTTTTGCAGAGCTTCATATTCTGCTTTTTTAACTGCCAGGTAAGATTTCCAAAGATCCACGCCCATGGCATTTAAAATAACTCCATTTTTTTCTAATTTATTCAGTGCATCCCTCATATTACTTGGAAGTAGTTTAATTCCCAGATTATCTATTTCAACCACTGAAAGAGTGGCCGGATCCCGTTGCAATGGTTTTACCAGTGTCATTTTCTTCCGGATACCATCAAGTCCCGCGGCAAGAACTCCTCCCAGGGCCAAGTAAGGATTGGAAGATGCGTCCACTGTTTTTAGTTCCAAGTGTCTTATTACTCCATCCTCTTCTTTGATCACCCTGATGGCAGCTTCACGGTTGTTGAAACCCCATACTTGAAAAGCCCCACTCCACATCTGGGGACGTATCCTGCGGTAAGATCTGGGGATAGGGGTGGTGATGGCCATCAGTGCCGGTAAGTGATGTAAAATCCCGGCTATGAATTGTTCCCCCGCTTCACTAAGGCCATACTTAGCTTTAGGGTCATGTAAAATATTCTCATTGTTCTGCCACAGGCTAAGGTGGAGATGGCAGCCATTACTTGCCGTATCTGGGAATATTTTGGGAAGGAAGGATGCTCGAAGGCCGTGTTTAGGGGCAATGGCCTTCACTGTCTCCCGGAAAATTATCTGATTATCAGCAGCATTTAGTGGATCAGAATATTGGACAGTTATTTCGTGCTGACCAGGACCAGACTCTGGATAATACTGTTGGACAGTGATGTTTTGGGCAATCAAGGCTTCAATTATGTCGCTGATGATGTGGTGGTTTAAATCCATGGAGTGGGTGGATGCAAAGGGGGTAAACTCGGATGGTTCGATTGATACATTATTATTGTTGTTTTTATTATTTTTACCATTCTTATTATCCCTCTTCCTCTTATCATCATGTTTTAAAAGGTAAAATTCATTTTCAAATGCTGCTTTAACCTCTAAACCTTCCTCTTGAAGAGTGGTGATCATTTTTTTCAAAAACCCACGGGGACAGTTACCCCAAACCTTCCCTTCATGGAACATGTCTCCCATGACCCTTGCATGACCTGGAGCATAGGGTATTGGTGTTAAAGTTGACATATCACCCTTTAATGTTATCTCACCCACTGGATCCAGGCCGCATCCTACTACAACTCCATCATACATCACTGGAACTCCCTGCTGACCACGGGAAATACCCACTGAAACTTCATCATCCTTCACAGAATTCACGCAAACTGCTTTTGCCCGGATGATATTGGCATTATCACACCATAATACTCTTATGAAACCTGTTTTAGGGTCTAATATATCTTTTATTCTCTTCATAACGTCACCGTTGGCCTTAAGTATTTATTGATTATGACTCCTGATTATTTAACTGTAATGATATTATTTCGGTTATGATTATAATGAGAAATGTATACTCCTTAATGGGGCTTAAGCTGGAATAAAATTAGTAGAAATAAAATTAGAATAAAAAAATAGAAATAAAAATTCAAATTAAAATAGAATCCTGGAAATAAATAATCCTGGATAATTTAATAAAAGGTTACAAAAAGGAGTAGTTGTTCATCCTCCAATCTCTTTAATTATAGCTTCATGCATCCTGCGAATGAATTCTATCCTCTCTTCATACTTTAAAACATCTAGATATCCCTGGGATACCAGGTTAAAGGCAAATGGTGATGGTATTTTAGTGTTAATCTGTTTAATCTCCATTTTACCATTTTTAATTAATTCTAAAATTTTTTGGGCATTCTTAACATCCATGAAGTCTTCGGTAACTTCCCTTCGTGCTTCCTTGAGAATGGGGAAATTGGGGTCCAGTTCCTTCACGAACTTTAAGAGGATCTTAGCCTTAACCTGCTGACGCCCCACCGACTTTTCCTGACCCTTGTAACGCCTGAGGATCATGAGTGAACGTCCAGCACAGTGTCTGAACCGTCCGGCCAGTGTTTCTGTACGGTCAATTGCTTCTTTAAGGTATTCTTCCAGGTTTTCGGGTGTGAGCTCCTTGAAAGCCTCCAGAGCACCGATCTTACCTTCACCGGAAAGGTAGAATCCATTATCTGAAATGGAAATCATCACATCGTGACGGTATCTTCGGGCAATAACGTAGGCCAGGGCACGGCTAATGGCATCATTAACCCTTCTGCCAAAGAGGGAATGGAACACCACAAACTTACGACCACCAAAACCAGTGTAATATTCCACCAGAAGAGTTTTAAGGTTGGGTACCACTGCGTAGAGGTACTGCTCCCGGAAGTACTGGTATATAGAATTGGCAGCGTTTTGATCCAAGTAGAGATACTGGTGTATGAATTCAATGATCTCATTTTTACTCCTACCCTTTTTAAACTCCCATTCCAGTATCCCCCGGAACTTTCCGATGGCCATGGCCAGGTCGAAGGATAATGGAAGCTGCTCTGAAAACCAGGAGGGAATGGTGGGAGGGCCTGAGGCCGGGCTGACATTAACACTCATTCCCCGGGCATAATTGAAACGATAGATTCGGCCGCCTAAGACGAAACTATCTCCTTTTTTGAGTTTTTCCATGAAATCTTCTTCAATGCGGCCCACCACCTCGCCACCACATTTAACCACTGCTGCGCTGCGGTCTGGTATGGTTCCAATGTTGGTCGAATACAGCATACGGGCCAGTTTTCCCCTTTTTCCCATACGGTTTTCATCCCAGTCCACCCATATCTTGGCGTAGACGTAACGATCCTCCAGACGGGTGTACTCTCCTGCAAGGTAACTTAAAACACTCTTGTAATCTTCTTCTGTAAGTTTACGGTAGGGATAACTTCCCTTGATAAGTTGGAAGGCTTCATTGAGATCCCAGCGCTGTTCAATGGCCATACCATAAATTTGCTGGGATAAAACATCCAGACAGTTTTCTGGGATGTGTATTTCATCGATCTTTCCCTCCAGGGCGTTTTTAAGGATGAGGGCGCATTCCACCAGATCATCACGGTCCACTACCATCATCCGTCCCTTGGACTTTTCATGCAATTGGTGACCACTTCTACCTATTCTCTGCAGGGCTCTGGAGACAGATTTGGGACTGGAAACCAGTACCACTAGGTCAATGTAACCAATATCAATTCCCAGCTCCAGACTGGTGGAGGAAACCACAACCTTCAACTCACCCTCCTTTAACTTATTCTCTGCTTCCAGTCGCAGTTCCCTGGAAAGACTGGAATGGTGGGCCATGATATTCTGATCATGGTAACTATCAGGATATCTGTTTTTGAGGTTGAAAACCACACTTTCAGTACCACTACGGGTGTTGGTGAAAATGAGTGTGGTCTGGTGTTCCTGGACGAGATCATGGAGCATCCGGTACATGGCTTTGTTGGTTTCATCGGGTTCTGTGGCTATGATATCATTTACCGGGCAGATAACTTCCATGTCCAGTTGTTTCAAGTAATTCACATCCACAATTAGACAGTCCCGTGGCTGGCCATAATGGTAGCCTACCAGGAATTCTGCCATCCTCTCCAGGGGATGGACAGTGGCGCTGAGTCCGATGCGTACAAATCCACCGGTGAGGTGTTCCAGTCTCTCCAGACTAAGGCTAAGGTGCACTCCACGTTTGTTTTCAGCCAGTGAGTGTATCTCATCCACTATCACGTAGCGAATCTTGGATAACTTCTCCCTGAACTTGGGCGCGCATAGGAGGATGGAAAGAGATTCAGGTGTGGTAATCAGTATATGGGGAGGGTTTTTAAGCATCTTTGACCGTTCGTATTGACTGGTGTCCCCGGTACGCACTGCCTTACGAATGCCCAGCTTACGACCCGATATTTTCTCAATCTCAGTTAAAGGTTCTTCCAGGTTCTTCTCAATATCATTATCCAGAGCCTTTAGGGGGGATATGTACAGGCAGTAAACCCGGTCTTCCAGGATCTCCTGGTCAGCCAGGCGGGTGAGTTCGCTGATAATGGATAAGAATGCAGTGAGGGTTTTACCAGAACCAGTTGGTGATGAAACCAGCACATTTTTACCCTGGTGTATGTCTACAATTGACTGGCGCTGTGCCTCGGAAAATGTTTTAAACTTCCCCTGGAACCATTCCCTGGCCCACGGATGTAAAATATTGTATATATCTTTATCAGAGTATTTTTTTTCCTGTCGGGTTATCATGTTATCTTGAATTCAATTTTAAAGTTAATCTCAAATATTTTCTATTGTCCTAATAACTATAATTTTGTCCTAATAACTATAATTTTGTCCTAATAACTATAATTTCAGTCATTAGGGCAGTTATGTGTTTTAATCTTTGCAATGAATTTCTTTGCATGTTTTTTGAAATCTATTAATGGATGATTTGGGGTTAGGGCCGTTTTGGGGATTAAAATTCTATAAAATGAGAGTCATAGGGATAGGGTTCCTGTTGAACCTTCAACAGATGACTTATTTTGCCAAAATAGAATGTTTCAAAGTTTTCAACCCCAAAAACCTCCAGATCATCGTGGTCAGTCTCTTTTAAAAATGGTGAGAGAAGTTTCTCATTGAGAACATCAGAACCTTCGGTAATGAAGTTAAATGAAGGCATTACAATCATTTTTTTATCCCGGAAATTCCCGCTCAGGAAACATTTAACTTTCTCCATCCTTTCACCACTTCTAATTCCAACTGAAGGGTGTTCATGTCCGATTATAATGTTTTTTTCGGTGATTTCATCCCATTTTTCAGGAATCTTATCACCATGCATCACTAGAAAATTACCAGTTGAATAAGATGGACATACGTCTAATCCTGTTTTTCGGGCTATTATGGGTGTCAGGGGGTCGTGATTACCCTTGATGAGGATGATTTCCTGGAATCTTCTTTTTAGATAATCCATGAATTTCAGGGTTTCATTCCACTCCTGACGGTTTATCTTACCAAACTCGTGTTTAAGATCACCATTAATGATGATACTGGTACAATTGCTCTGGGAATGGATTTCTTCCATTCTTTTAATGATGTTGGGATACTGGAATTTGGGTATCATTATACCTTGATAGTTCAGTGCTTCTTCATATCCCAGGTGAAGATCAGATATTATAAGGTGATCCTCAACTTCCAGGGCCAGATCTAAAATTCGGGCACCAAAAATATTATCATAAACCATATTCATCCTCTAAATCCTAAAAATATTTTCCAGCAGGTAAATTTATTTTATAGAAGGCTAATTATTTGATAAATCTAATTATTAATAGAAAAAATATTCTTTAAATCAGTATGTGATGGTAGTAATTTTCATTTTGATTAATGGGCAGATTTAAGGATAATGGAAATATAATTAAGGAATTATCATAGATGTTTTGAGTATCTAAATTAGGATATCAGTATACGGATCCAAACTATTTATAGTAATCTATTTGGTGGTTAATTGTTTTATATTTATGCTTACTCTATTTTTTTAGGCCATAACCATGAGAAAAAGATATGAATGAGGAGTATCAGGAGAAATGGTAAAAATAGCAGGGTGTGTAACTGGAAAGAAAGGGTTTTATCCAGTAAACCTCCGGTGATTAGTTCTATACTCCGGTAATATGTTATTCCCAGACCAGAGATTATAACAATGAATATCATGATTATCAAAGTTATTTGAACAGTTTTTTTGGTGGTTTTCCTGTCCATGTTATCACTCTGCAGAAATATTATGGTCTTATTTTTTTAGTGATTTTTTTTTATTTGGCAGTTTGATTACAATCTACTTCTAATTTGCTCAAATAATTCAATAAACGGTTTTAATCATTTTAAAAAACTATCATTAAGATTACCACTTAGAGAATAACCTCTGCTTTCCCAGTAACCTTGGTAATTGGGATTATCAGATAGTTCAATCCTGTTGATCCATTTTATCCACTTATATCCCCATTTACTCTCCGCCACCAACTGGAAGGGGAATCCTCTTTCTGGGGGTAGAGTGGCATTGTTCATTTTATAGGCCATTAATATCTGGTTGTTCTGAAGGTATTCTAAGGGAAACGAGGTGGAATAACCGTCAGAAGCGTAAAAAATGACGGTGTTTGCTGTGGCTAATGGTTTCACCTCATTCAGGATGTCTTTTACAAGCACTCCCTGCCACAGTATATTCACACTCCATCCTTCCACACAGTCAAGTTTAACCACTTTCTGGTAACTCTGGAAATCCTTCACCTGATCATAGGTGTAATTTTTGGGATTGGCTACCAGTCCATCTACCTCCAGATGATAACTTGTAATATTCACGTACTGGGGGCCTTTAATGGAGTTTTCGTGGAAGTCATTAACTGAGGATAATTTTTGGCCCTGATATTCTGTTACTTCCACTGAATCCAGGGGTATTGTACTTGGTGGTAATATGTCCAGGCTAATTACAATGGCCAGTAGCATGATAATAACGATTGCCGCCAATGCAATGTATTTTTTTATCATTTATTCCCCCTCCCCCATAACAGATTGTACCTGAAAATTTACTTACTTCCCGTTTATTACTTATTTCTTCAGATTTATCTTATTAATTTTTACCTTATTTCCTTATTTACCATCAGATTTTATTTACTATTTTTGACTGTAAGTCTGAGTTACCGGCAGTTTACGCAGCCATCCCAGATCACTCTGGTATAACATCCGTATATCCTTAATTCCCAGGCGTATCATGGCCAGGCGTTCAATTCCCAGGCCAAAAGCAGCCACAGGTGTTTCTATTCCCAGTGGTTCCAGTACTTCTGGACGGAACATTCCGGATCCTCCCAGTTCAATCCAGCTTTCCTTCTCAGGCAGGTAGATCTCACACTCAGTAGATAAGTAGGTGTAAGGGAAGTATGCCGGTCGGAAACGGACTTCAAAGCCCAGCTGATGGTAAAATTCCTTTAATATTCCCAGGAGGTTCTTGAAGTTTATCTCCTCAGCAGCCACAATACCCTCCACCTGGTGGAATTCAGGGAGGTGCTTGTAGGTTATGGTTTCCCTACGGAAAACCCGGCCCACTGAGAACATTTTTAAAGGAGGTTCATTCTCTGCCAGGTAACGGGCGGAAACACAGGTAGTATGTGTCCGGAGCACTGATTGGTGGGCCACATCCACATCCCAATGGTATCCCCATCCTTCACTGCCAGTTGCACCACCATCTTCATGGGCCTGACCCACCTTTTCCACCAGTTCATCTGTTGGTAATCTGGTGTTATCTGGTGATTTAACATAGAAAGTATCCTGCATTTCCCTGGCAGCATGGTCCTGGGGCTGGAAAAGGCAGTCAAAGTTCCAGAATGCTGATTCAAGGATGGTGCCCCTGGATTCAGTGAATCCCAGGTTCAGGAATATGCGACGGATCTCCTGAATAGTCCGCTGCAGGGGATGCATCTTCCCAGGGAATATCAGAGGATGCTCTGCCTGGATATCATAGCCACGATAGTGCAAATTTTTCCAGGAATCTGTTTTAAGCTGTGCATGTGTAAGTTGGGTTGCTTCTTCACGTATTTCGAACCCCTGATCCAGAATATCCTGTCCCTTTTTGGTAACAACCAGGGTATAACTGGAATTTTTGTTTAAATTAATGAGTCCTTTTCGTTTTTTCAGTTGTTGGAATCCTTCGTTAAGGGAGTTTGACAGGCCACCCAGGGTTAACATTTTAGTGGAATCCATGATGGTCTTGAGGAGGATCTCATCAATACCTGGTTTTTCCAGAGCTTTTTCGCCATACTGTGTTATGGTAACGTTTCCTTTATCCAAAACTGCCCAGCCTTTCTTCATGATCCATCCAATGGCTATTTTAACTTCAGATGGTTCTATTCCTGATTTCTGGGCCAGATCCTTCATGTGGATGGTCTGATCTTGGTGGAGTGCTTCTAAGATTTTCCTTTCTGGTAATCCTTCCTGGGCATAGGTAGATCCTGAGGGACCCAGACTTAGCACTTCTTCCACGTCACGTTCTATTTCTATGATTCCTTTGGATTCCAGTGCCCCGGCAGCACTCATAACCTGTTTAATATCCAAAGCTGTAATTTTGGCCACATCTTCCGGTATGTCCTGGCCTCCTGCTTCCCCTAATGCTTTTAAAACTTTTTTTTCGTAGAGGTGCATTTCATTGATTATCTTATCCAGCATGTTTGAAACCTCGGTAATCGTTATTTAATGGTTGATATTGATTGTTTATACCTGATGATATTTTTATTTTCATTATAATGTTATTTTGTTTATTTTCATTTTGAATTGAATTTTTATTTAAGATTTTTTTACATGGTGAGAATATTAACTGTGTTATAATGAATTTATTATTTTCAATGGATTGTATTTATGAATTTGCTATTTTTCAATGGATTTGCATTTATCATTTTGAAAGTTTAGCTTTATAATCATTATAACCTTCAAGAAAGGCCACCATAATCGATGAAGCAGTGAAATCTGCGGTGGTACCTGGGTTTAAACCATTAGTAATCAGTTCCTGGTCGAATTTTTCCACCATGGATATCCCCTTCATGGTTAATATTCCACCTTCTTCCAATATAGACTTGGCACTGGCTGAAACTTCCATTGCCTTTTCATCCCCGAACTTCCGGCTAATGAGAGTATCTGGAACTTGTGATAAAATGGTTAAAAATGTCTGTACCGTGGCCTGGTTGGTTTCATATTCAGATTTAACCTGTTTAAACACAGGATATCCAGTTTGGAATGAAACTGGCATTTTATGGGTGAGTTCGTATGACAGTTTATCCCAATTAGAGGACATCTCCAGCACACTGAACATGTTAACCTCTTCATCCCGCAGTTTCTGGAGGGAACTTTCTGTAGCCACATCCAGATCATCCTGTTCGCCCATTCCTCCCGCATCAGCAATGTTAATGGCCCTGTAAAGGTTAACTGCATCTTCAGGAGTTGTAGTTCTCATTATATGGTCAATTCTATCCCTGAAACCATTCCAAATTACGCTTAACCCTTCAGTTCTCCTTTCAAACCCACTGTTATTTTCAGTTTCACATTCGTTTAAATCAAACATCCCGGCAACCACTGAAATAGGGGCAAGTAACATCACAATACCCAGATTGGTGTTGTTAGCCACCCAGTGGTCTGTTTCTGTTACCGCCTCCAGGATCAGTTCACCTAACCCAATTTTATCCCAGTTTTCAGCCTTGTATCTGTATTTAAAGCCTCTTTCTGCAGCTTTTTCCATGGTCTGGCCAATGGCAATTCCACTGAGAAGAAAATCTTCAAACACCATATCCGGGAAGTTCCGGGTGCGGTGTACATTACCTGGTTTAGGATGCCCGCTCACCTCAAGTACCGAGGCAATTTGGGCGCATTTAGCAACATAACTGGATTGCAAGGTGATTCACCTCAAGTAGTTATTATATTTTTATAGTGGTAAGTGGATTTTTATAGTGGTAAGTGGATTTTTATAGTGGTAAGTGGATTTTTATAGTGGTAGTGGAGCTTATAGTGGTAGTGCAGCGCCTATTTAAATCAACACTTAAAATCCATACTTTCTTGGTTAACAGCCCTCATCCAGTTTTCCTTCCAGAAAGTCAGGGGTGAAGTGGGATATAATGAGATCAGCACCAGCACGTTTAATGGATAATAATGATTCATATATAGCATCTTTAGTGAGATATTCGGCTTCAATTCCTGCTCTTAGCATGGAATACTCTCCACTAACCTGGTATGCAGCGGTGGGCATTCTGAACTCTTCTTTAACTCGATGGATCACGTCCAGATATGCCATGGCTGGTTTGATCATTACAATATCTGCTCCTTCATTGAGGTCTAATTCCACCTCCAAAAGGGCTTCCTCAATGTTGGCCTGGTTCATCTGATGGGTCCTGCGGTCCCCAAATGATGGGGCCGAGCAAACCGCATCCCGGAATGGTGCGTAGAAACTTGATGCGTATTTGGCAGCGTAGGACATAATCAGTGTATCCTGGAATCCTCCATCATCCAACATTTCACGAATGGCTTCCACCCGACCATCCATCATATCTGATGGGGCTACTATGTCTGCACCGGCTTCAGCATGACTTAAAGCAATTTTAGCAAGTAAACGCAGGCTTTCATCGTTGATAATCTCTCCGTTTTCCACTATTCCGCAGTGACCGTGGGTGGTATACTGACAGAGGCAAACATCGGTAATAACCACCAGATCAGTTTCTGCTTTTAAGCGTCGGACGGTTTGTTGTACTATCCCATCAATGGCATAGGCTGATGTTCCAAGTTCATCCTTTTCTTCAGGCATTCCGAATAACAGGACTGATTGAAGGCCCAGCTTTTCCAGCCGCTTTGCTTCCTCCACCGCGTCTTCTAAACTGTAACGGTACTGGCCCGGCATAGTATCAATGTGTTCTCCTGCCCCCTCCTCCAATTCTTCCTTTATAAACAAAGGATAAATAAAATCTTCAGCATTTAAAGTTGTTTCTTGGAGGATCTTCCTAAGCTGGGGGGTTTTTCTTAGTCTTCGCATTCTACGAGTTGGGAAATTCATTTACACATCACCAATGACCAGTTAAATTAAAAAAATCTATTATAATCGCTCTTGTAATATATTGATCAAATAATATGTGTTTGATATATTATAAAACTAATGCCAAAATTTATCAATAACTTTTAATTTCAGAAATTTAAATTTTTAATAAAAACAGCATTTAATCCCTGATTTTAAGGGATTTGAATATATTTTTGTCTAAAAAAACCTTTAATAGTCTCTTAGAATGTCGTCTTTATAGGGTTTCCTGCCATAATACCTTTTGGCATGTTCCACAATTAAAGCATGGTATTCCTGATAAAGAGGCACATCCTCCATTAAATTATCCTCAAACAACCTTTTAAGTTCCATGTAACTGATCTTTTCATTTATTATCTGCAGATGACTGAAAATCCTCCGGGTATAGGCATCCACCACAAATTCAGGTTGATGGTATGCGTAGAGTAGGATGGAGTCTGCAGTTTCATTTCCAACACCCTTAACCTGTAAAACTTCCTTTCGGCTGGGTGTTCTGCCTTCCAGTAACTGAAAAAACTGGCTTATGTTTTTAAGATAAGCAGATTTCTGGTTTAAAAAACCTGCCGGACGCACAGCGCTCTTTAGTAGTTCATCATCCAGTAACAGCAACCTCTCTGGATGAATTGCATCCAGTTTTTTCAGATTTTCCAGTGCTTTTTCTGCTGAGGTCCAGGCAGTGTTCTGGGTTAAAATCGTCCCCACTATAATTTCAAACTGCTCATCAGGATTTCCTGGTAAATCGTAATTAAGTGGATGATAACCACGCAGGGAACCTGTTTTTGTGAGATTTCCACTCTCATAATCCATTAGAGGCCACCATCCCTGTGGGCCGTAAATATGGTAAAGTTTTTCAAATATTCGCCTTAAAGGGGACATGTAACTAAACCTCAGCTCATAATAAAACTATTTTCCAATGCAAGATAATTATTTCCAATGCAAGATAAAATTGTGTTTTTTTATTAGATGTTTTGCAATGTAGATGTTTTGCAATTATTAGTAAGGGCAGGTTTTAATTTTTAGGAATTAAAAATTTTTTTAGGAATAATTTTTAAAAAGACTAAAGTAATTATTATTCATGGTTTAATACTATAACTAAACATGGTTAGTTTATTAAGGAGGATGCATCTTTATGGCAGGAAATACAACCGGTGATTTTTTCGCCGTCACCACATTTGGAAGCAGTCATGGGAGGGCCCTTGGGGCAGTAATTGATGGTTGCCCCGCAGGATTAGAACTATCAGTTGAGGATATACAGTCAGAGTTAGACCGGCGACGACCTGGAACCAGTAAAATAACCACCTCTAGGGGGGAAACAGACCAGGTTGAAGTTTTATCAGGGATTTTCCAGGGAAAAACAGATGGCACGCCCATAACTGGTGTTGTGTACAATAAGGATGCAGATTCATCCGTCTATGAACCATTTAAAAATAAACCAAGACCCGGGCACGGCGACTACACTTGGACTGCTCGGTACGGATTTTATGATTACCGTGGAGGTGGCAGAGGCAGTGGTCGAACCACCATTGGTCATGTGATTGGTGGAGCTGTTGCCAAAAAGCTCCTTGAACTGGTGGAGATTAAGGTGGTCTCCCATGTAACCCAGGTAGCTGATGTGAAGGCCAACCACGTTGCCTATGGACTTATTGAAGAATATGCTTCCGGGAACCCGGTTCGATGCGCTGATGAAAAGGCAGCAATCTTAATGGAGGCAAAGATCCTGGAGGCCAAAGAAAAAGGAGACTCTGTGGGGGGAGTGGTGGAAACATTGGCCTTCGGTGTTCCTGCCGGTTTGGGAGAACCTGTTTTTGACAAGTTAGATGCAGACCTGGCCCGGGCCCTCATGGGAATCGGATCAGTGAAGGGTGTTGAGATTGGTTTCGGATTTCAGTTAGCAGAATCCACAGCCAGTGTGACCAATGATGAGTATTATCTGGAAGGAAAAGAAATAAAAACCACCACCAACACCAGTGGGGGCATTATTGGTGGAATATCCAATGGTATGCCTATAGTGGCCAGAATGGCAGTCAAACCCACCCCCTCCATCAGTACTGTTCAAAAAACAGTTGATCTGGAAAAAAGGGAGGAAACCAAAATCAGGATAAAAGGCAGGCACGACCCATGCATCTGTCCCAGGGTCACACCCGTGGCTGAATCAGCAATGGCAATGGTCTTGGCTGATCACCTGTTAAGATCCGGCTTTATAAACCCCAGACATGTATAAAAACACAGTCCGATTTAGTTAAATCCATGTTTAATTCTTTTAAAGGATTCTGAGGTTTATTTTTTTATTTTTTTTAATTATTTTGCATTGATTTTTTTACACTGGTTGATTATTGGAAATCATTTTATATTCAGTTAACAATAATGTTTACTAAATGTAACAGGGGTATTTTTTAGGATGAAGTGTATTAACTCAAAATTCAAACCAACTAAACGTGCTAAATATATTCTAACTTTAATTATCATTTCAATTACTTTTATTATCAGCCTATACATAATGCGTTGCAGTTTTGTCTATGATAATGGTTTGTATTATTCTTCTTTCCCTGAGATAAGTTCTTCTGATCGAATATTGATTTTTGCCCCTCATCCTGATGATGAGTCATTGGGTACCGGGGGAATTATTCAAAAGGCTCTTGAAAAAAACGCGTCAGTTCAGGTGGTAATGATGACCAATGGGGATGATATGAACACCACCAGTTTCAAATATTTCTTAAAAAGCATTAATAATTCTAATTATAACGGCAGTATAGGTGATCTGAGGTATAATGAAACCCTGAAAGCTACTAGTGCACTGGGATTGAGTAAGAATAATATAATATTTTTGGGGTATCCTGATAATGGACTTAAAAGCATGCTTGAAACTAATTGGGATAATGATCATCTTTTCAAACGGACAACAGGATCTAATCAGTATAATCATTCCCCTTATTCATTTTCCTATGAAAAAAATGCACCCTATTCGGGTTCCAATGTGGTTAAAAATATTGTACAGATTATGAATGATTATAAACCCACGATAATCATTTATCCTGATGATAATGATGACCATACTGATCACTTTGCCACCGGAGTTTTTGTGAAGTACGCTGCTCTTCAAACAGGTTATAATGATCAAAACTACACGTATCTAGTGCATAAAGGCAGTTCATGGCCTTCTCCTCTCCTTTATCAACCTACCCTTGGAATTTGTTTCCCCTGTGAATTTTCTGCATTTGATGCACACTGGTTCAACTCTTCTTTAAGCACCTCCGAAGTGACTATTAAGGAGAAAGCAATTAGATCCCATAAATCCCAATATTTTCTCATGAAAGATATTTTACTATCCTTTGTGAGAACAGATGAGGTATTCGCCACCTATCCAGTGATAGATGTGGATAAGGTTGGAGGAATAATTTCCATAGGGGCTGATATTCCCACATCTTCTTACAATGATACAAAAAACGATGCATTAACAGCTTTTCTCAAAGAACCCGGTGGATTACTCCAGCAATCTGATGATCTCAATGCAGCAGGGATATCTTACGATGATAAAAACGTTTATCTATTCTCACAATCAGATGATGTTCAAGATTATTTGACTTACAATTTCCATTTAAGACTATTTAATGGAACGGATTTTAAGCAGTTGGACATAACAGTCATGAATGGAACAGTAACTTATCAAGGACTCGCTGAAAACAGCATAAAATCAGAACAGCCACCCAGTGTAAAAGTTGCCAATGGCACTATCTTTGTAACAGTTCCCATGGAACATTTTAATGGAACCCACTCCATGATGATGAGTACGGATATGGTAAATCCTCAAAACAATGAAACCTTGGACTATCTTGCTTATAGAATATTTAGATTCCCTGAGAATCTGGAAGATACGTATTCTCTTAGGGGATAGGTTGAAAATCGATTAACTAGGAAAATATGGTATTGTCAATAAATAAAGAAGCTCTGTAGACATTTTTTAATAGAAAAAATATTTATTAAATTAGCATATTTACAGTTAAATAGTAAGAATATCATTTTTCAATCGGTGTTTTGGTGCAGCTAACCATTTGACGTAGTTTTTGGCATCTGCGACTCTTACATGATTCTTTTTTGTGGTGCCAGGAGTAATGTTTGCAGCTTTCATACGGGCAGTGATAATGCTCCCGACACATCACCAATCCTTCCTTGAATATCACTTTCATAGTAATTACTCTTGTTTAAATGTAGTTTAGTGTAGGTATCTATTTAAAAGAAGTAATTTTCATATTTTATGTAATTTATTCGAAAATAGTTTAAGTTTTACAGAAGTTATTTTTACAGTTAAGGTATAAAAATTCAGTGTTAAAGTGTATTAAACTGTATATTTTTTTATTTTCATTATATTAAATAATTTGTAAAATGAGAAGATCAGGAGTACGATGGTTGTAAGATTTAGGAGGGTGGCAGTATCATCAACCAGTGAAGAGGCTGAAGTTATATTCAAAAGGTCTAATAATCTCCCCATGGCGAAAATCAAAGCAGCAATAGCCAAAAGTTTGAATATTAGTATGCTTTCATCTAATTTATTAAATATTAGGCTTAAAGCAGCTTCTTTGTATTTTAACATATTTAGGAAAATCATTAAAGAGAATAAGAACACGGTAAAAGTTACTATAATTGTTATGGCATTGATCAACGTGTCCATATTATTTCCCTCCTTTCATTATTCTTTGCAGTGAAACAACGAATATTAAAAGTACAACGGCATTTAAATTCAGTAATCGTTCAACGTATATGCCATTACCAATAAAAACATAGATTAAACCCGTCACAAATGATAATAAGCCACTGATAAACAGTAAGGAGAAGATAATAATCATCCGGTTTTTATGCAGGAAAACCATTGAAATGGCGATTTCTTTATTTTTTAATTCGTTAAGCAGTTTTAAAGCTGCGTAGAATAATATTAATCCAAGTATGAAACCAAGTAATCGTTCAACCAATAAATTTGGTAATAAGTTTGATAAATCCATTCAACACCCACTTTCAGGTTTTATGAACCGTATTTTAGTTAATTCATTTTTAAGTGAGATATTTATTTATTTCAGTGATCTGATTTTTCAGTAACTATAATAGATTGTATTCAGGCATTACCCTGAATAAATTATTAATATAATATATATTTTTGAAAGTATTATAATTTATTTATATCATTTTATTTATATTATTTACAAAATAAGAAATTAAAGCCTCGGGGGGGATTTGAACCCCCGACCACGAGATTACGAGTCACGCGCTCTACCAGACTGAGCCACCGAGGCACATACCACTTATTCGATCAAATATCATTTATAATTTCCTTTTAATAAACGATAGATCATCATCATGTAAAGACTAGTATTTATCCAGGGTCTGCTGTTTTGCCTGGAAATTATCCAGATCTATAACCATACCATCCCTGGCAGCTATGGTTTTAACACCAGTTTTCTTACTAATTCTGGTGGCCTCTTCCACAGGATGGTCAGTAATGAGCTTCATTCCCAGGTGGGTCATAATGGCCAGTTTGGGAGAAGTCTCATCCACTAACTGTTGGAATTCATCGGCGCACAGATGGCCCCTGATCTTCTCATTACCTGGCCGGATTACACTGGCAATGAGAACATCGGCCTTTCGATGATGCTCTTGAAGTTCTTCAAAGTAAGCAGTATCTGAGGTGTAGGATAGGGTGAATCCATCCCATTCCAGACGGAAACCGATATTTTTAGGATCACCGTGCTGGGTGGGTGTGGCAGTAATTTTTAGATCATCTTTTCTCAGGATATCACCGGCTTCCATAACTTCAACCTGTGGTTTGGAAAGATGGTAATGAGATATACAGGGCCCCCACTGTTTGTATCCATTAATAACGCTCTGGCTGCCAATTACAAGTCCCTTCTTTCGGGTCATGCCCCGGGTCATGGCTTCAATTAAGACCTCAGCATCGCTATAGTGGTCGGTGTGGGAGTGTGATACCAGGATTCCATGGAGTTTAAGGGGGTTCACACCGAACTGATAGCTTCTTACCAGAGCCCCGGGACCCGGATCCAAGTGCAGGTTTTTACCATCTATGCCGTCGATTCTAAATCCGCCGGTCATCCTGCGCTGAGTTATGGTGGCGAAAGCGTCCGCCACCACTTCCTAAAAATGTTAGTTTCATCTTATTCACCTTGATTTAAATTACAATTATATTTATGCATTGATTTGTAAATGTCATCAAAACATTATAAATTTATTTAGTTATTATTTCACTTATCCAATTTTAACTTGATTTACAGAGGATGATATCACAACTTAGGAAGGTTTTATCCTTTTTTATACACAGATTCTCATCTTCAATTACAACCATGTCACCCAGATTGAGGGGAGTTGGAGTTTCCATTTTCATCAGGATGGTTTCTCCTGCACTGGCCATGGTGTCCCATTTGGTGTTTAAGGCCTCTACACCCGGTGAAAGTATCACTTCCACTTCATCTCCTTCCACCTTCTTCACCCTTCCCACTTCACCTTGGGTTAAAATTCGCGAAGCCATCTGAATGTCCCTGGTTTTCTCCAACATTTCCTGTTTGAGTTTTTCACGCCATTTTTCCAATTCCTTAACATCACTGATTATAGTGGTTCTCAAGAGTTCCATGGCCTGTTTATGATCCAGCCTGGGATGAATAATGAAAATATCGTGTTGTTGACTTACCGAGGGTGTGGCCTGTGCCACATCTTCCATGATTCTTTTAAATATTTTACCAACTTCATCCAGGCTTGTTTTGGATTTCCAATACTTTTTAAGGTGTTTATTGGCAATTTCCTTGGTTATCCTATTCCCAAAGACAACAATTGAGCTTTGACCACTTTGAACCTTTTTGATCTCGGATCCAGTAAGTTCAATCTGGTGGTAACCGCTACTGGTACCGTATATTCTTTTTCGTCTGGTTTCAAGGGTAGTTCGAAGTTTAACTTCACCCACCAGCACGTCACCCAGATTACGCACTTTTTCCACATTATCTGTGATTTTTAGGTTTATATCCAGCTGTGCTGCTCTTTTGTGGAGTTTTTCTGTGGTTTTTATTTTACCAGCGTAGAGTTCTTCTTCTAGTAGTTCTCTCTGTTCCTTATTCCCAAGGAAACCTATGCTACGTTTGTCCCCGGCCATTACGCAACCTTTATTTCCAACGTAAGTTATAATCAGGCTCATTACATCACCAATATTACTGTTTACTCATAATATGATATTATTATGGGATTGATTTACATGAACATTAAATCTACATTGAATATTGATCTATTCGAATAAAATCCTTATGTCTGATTTTAATTATCAATCTCATTAAAATAATCATTATCTTAAATTTATTATCGATCTATCATTTTGATCTAGTCTTTTTTGAATCTAAAATATACTAAACTAAATCTAAAATATAATAAATTACTATTATTTTTACTGATGGGGGTATGCTGGTCTAAAAAACTTTAATAGGTATCTAAAAAATTTTAAACTGTCTCAAACCTTGATTTTAATTTAATTTTTAAGAATTGTTTCTAGATCCGGTGTTAATTCCTGACTTTCTTCATCCAGTGGAACCAGTTCAATCTCTTCTGGGGATGAAATACCAACTTCCAGTTCTGCAGCCCTATGGATCTGGCTTAATTCGAAGATTTTACCTTTAGAAACGGCTTTGGTAGTCCCATGATGACGGAGAATTGCCACTCCCACAGCATCAAGAGCAACCCGGTCACTGGATGCTAAAATAAGTCCGGGTTCAGCTATTGTTCCTTCAGCAGGACCACCATCAACAAATATCTTCATGGCATCCATTAAAACCAGATCAACCGGATAATAATTGTTTATCTCTGCTATCATTGAACGCTGGTAAGGTGAGATGTGGAGTTCAGCCATGTAATCATAAATACTTCCTGGCAGTTTTTTAGCAACCAGACCAACCGAATTTTTTAGGGAGAGAGTAAAATGACCTCCAAAACTGTGAGTTTTAAGGCAGCAAGTTTGCACAACCATATCTGCATCACATATTATCCGGGGAATGTAGAAACCTTTCAGCCAGTGTGTTCCATGTTTTTCAATCTTGACCCAACTATCACGTTCTTCTTCATCCAGAACAACTACTTCAAAGCCCATTTCCTGGGATAGTTTAAAGATGCCTAGTTTTTCCAGGACATCACGGGTGTTTCCCATGCCACTGCGCTCAATGAGAGTTATTCTACCAGTTCCGGATTTTCCCAGACAATTAATTAGACTTTTCAATGTTTCAGGATGGGTTGAAGCAGGGAATGGATCTCCACTATTGAAATTGGCCTTTAAAGCCACGTTTTTCCCTCTAAAAGTATCAAGTTCAAAGTATTGGAGTACCTTTTTGATTCCAGATATTCTGTCTGCACTCTTAGCCAGGAATACCTTTGAATAACCATCTTTAGCCATATTATCACATTCTTCATTCTGAATGTAAGAGAAATAAATTTTTAAAGAAGGACTTCTAGTTATTAATAATTATCGTTTCTTGAGGTTTTTTGAGGTTTTTTGAGTTTATGTGGCAATGTTTTGTAGCTTAAATCCTGATTTTAGACACTTTTATTAATTTTGCAATGCTTCAAGTTAGTTGGAAAACTAATCCACAAGATGAATATTAATGAGGTGTTTCTTTTACATGATCTCTTTCTTCTTTTTTCATGAATGGAACATTGAATCTGAAGATGCATGTGTTTGAACCATCAGCAATAGTGGCCTTTTTATCCACCTTTCCATCCATTCCAGTCCAATCAAAGGTTTGCTGCATTATAGCCTGACAATTAAGGCAGAACACTGGTTTTTTCTTCGCATCTTCAATCCATGGGCAGTTGAGGAATTTAAAAAGATGTACATGGCCTTTAGCTTCGATTTTGGTTTGAACACCAAAATCTGCAAAGAGTTTGGCAACCCAATCAAGATAAGCATTGTATATACTTTCCAGATCAGATAAATCCTGTTCCTCAACAATATCTCCGAGTTCACGCTCAAAACGAGGTCTCATATTCTCTTCCAGGCGTGATGCAAATATTTTAAGTAGGGTGTTCCTGATCTCTGCCTCAGATTGATCGGCAGTGGTGGGCATGGAGTTGAGTATGAAATCATAAAAATCTGCTAAAACCTGCTTTTTAAGATTTTCACTTTTTTTCTGATCCTCGGCATGTTTATAAAGAGCCATTTCTATGTTGGCATTCAATTCACTCTTTTTGAAGGGTTTGATTATATATCCATATGGCTCGGTCATACGGGCCCTTTCCAGGACTTCTTCATCTGAATAGGCAGTCAAGTAGATTACTGGGATATCCAGCTGTTTACGAATTTTAGCAGCAGCTTCTATGCCGTCCATGTTCCCCTTAAGAACAATGTCCATTAAAATTAGGTCTGGTTCTTTTTCCAGGGCTGTTTGAACAGCATCCTCCCCTGTGAAAACGATATCCACTACTTGATGACCCAAGTCTTCCAATTTTTGTTTAATGCCCATGGCCACTATTGCTTCGTCTTCAACCACCAGTATGTAGGATTTGGTCATCAGATCCGCTCCTTGTATTTAAGTTCCTCAAACTCGATTTTAAACTCTTTATTATCTTTATCCAGAGTTATGTTCCCATCTAACTGATTCACCAAGCTAGAAATTAGTTTCATTCCCAAGGTATCCGTGTCATCAAATTTAAATTCATGAGGGAATGGATTTCCATTATCTTGGACTATTAACAAGTATTTGTCATCATCTTTTTTGGATAATTCCAGATATATTTCGCCTTCACCCTGTGGAAAGGCGTGTTTCAGGGTGTTAGAAATCAGTTCATTGATAATAAGACCGCCAGGGATTGCGGTTTCAATACCCATTTTAACATCTTTTATTTGCATGTTAATCCGGATTTTATCGGGATCCACACCATAAGAGTGGAAAAGATCGTCAATGAGGTTTTGCACGTAATTGGCAAAGTTGATGTTGGTTAAATCTTCAGATTGGTAAAGGTTTTCATGTATCAATGCGATGGAGAGTATGCGGTTCTGACTTTCCCGGTACAGATCAATGACTTCCTGGTCTTCAATTTGGGATGATTGTAGACTTAGAAGGGTGGAAATGATCTGGAGATTGTTTTTCACGCGGTGATGGATTTCCCGGAGTAATAATTCCTTTTCCTTTAAAGATCTCATTATCCTGTCTTCAGCCAGTTTACGCTCTGTTATGTCACGTCCCACTCCTACAAAGGCTTCCAGTTCGTCATTCTCATCCATTATTGCTTTATCTGCCCAAGCAATCCAGCGCCAGCCGTTCATGGTCAGCAGGCGGTGTTCCAGGAAAACCACGTATGGGGGACGATGCAGTTTTTCCAATGCCCTGTGAGTTTTTTTCTGGTCTTCCTGGTGTACCAGGGGTAGGAAGTTGCTTCCCAGAATACTTTCTTCGGTACGTCCCAGAACTTCGCAGTAAGAAGGGCTGGCAAAGAGAACTTCTCCTTCTGGATCGAATTTCACCACCATGTCGGTTTGATTTTCAACCAGAAGTCGATATTTCTCCTCACTCACTTTCAGGGCATTTTCCATCCTCTTTTGTTTGGTTAGATCTCGTCCGGTCCCGAAAATAATGTTACTTTCACCCAGTTCCACGGGGGTGATGGTTAATTCCAGTATTTTAAGTTCGTCATTAATATTTAGAGGTAATTCCACTATACGTCCCGTGGACCAGTCTTTCATATCAACCGGATCTGATTCCTGGGCAAGGAAGTGATGAATTTCATGTTTAAGGAGTTGGATGGGTTCTGTTTCCAGAAAATCCAATGCAGCCTGGTTAAAATCTGTGAAGGTACCATCCTCAGTAAATACCAAAATGGGATTTTTGGTTTTCTCAAAGAGGGCCCTGTATTTTTTTTCACTTTCCAATAGGGCTTCCTGGGCTATTTTTCTTTCCAGATGTTCTTGCGCTTCACTGAGTGCTCTTCGAACAGCATATCCTAATTTAGAAAGGTTATGTTTGAGTACGTAGTCTGTAGCTCCTTTTTTAAGCATTTCAACCGCAAATTCTTCTCCTATCTTCCCGCTGACGAATATAAATGGAGTGTGGGATGATTTCTCCTGAGCTATGTGAAGGGCGGAAACACCGTCAAATTGGGGTAATGAATGATCTGCCAGTATAATATGTGGTTGCCATTCTTCCACTTCCGTCCGGTATTCATCTTCGCGCTCAACACGATGACTGGTAAAATCGAAACCTTCTTTTCTAAGTTCCCTTTCTATTAATTCCGCGTCTAAAGGAACATCTTCCAGGATCAATACTTTAATTTCTTCTTCCATATAATCACTAGGGAGTTATACTGCGTAGAGATTGTATTCCCATAAATTATTAGGGTGATTCTCCTGAACTAATCCTTAGGATATTGTTCTCTACATAACAAAGGCTATTATCACTATTCTGGGGTATTGGATATTCATCATTGGATGTATATTCCATACCATTATCCGGATATGATATCAATTAGGGTGGATTGTTGATGAGCATCCAGTAGAATCCCAGGGTGGATACTGCTTCGATGAAATCATCGAATTCTACTGGTTTGCTGACATAGCTATTTACTCCTAACTTGTAACTTTCTACTATATCCCGGTCCTCTTGGGAAGAAGTTAGAACAACCACGGGTATGCGGCTGGTTTGCTCATCAGCTTTGATCTTCTGCAAGACTTCCAGTCCATCTACTTTGGGCATTCGCAGATCCAGTAATATGAGTTTAGGAAAGTTTTCAACATCCCTATGGGCAAACTGTCCGGTTGCGAATATAAATTCCAGAGCTTCAGCCCCATCTTTCACCCAAACTACCTGGTTGGCCAGGTTTTTCCTTTTAAGTGCCCTCATGGTAAGCTCGGCATCAGTGGGATTATCTTCCACCAGTAAAATATCAGCCTCTTCAAAATCCATTAACACACCTTCCATTGGTCTTTAATCTAATTTTATTTGTTATTTCTCTTTGATTTCATTTTTAAATCTTTTCTAAAAAATTCATCTTTACTTCGGCTTATCTTTGGGTAGGGTGAAATAGATGGTTGCACCACCATCAACGGATCCTTCACCCCAAACACGTCCACCGTGCCGTCTTACAACCCTTTGGACAATTGAAAGACCAACACCAGTTCCCTCAAATTCTTCAGGACTGTGTAGTCTCTGGAAAAGTCCGAAGAGTTTGTTAATGTATTTCATATCAAAACCGGCTCCGTTGTCCTTAACGTAGTAGGTGATTTCTTTACCCTTAACTTCGCCACCTACTTCAATTATGGCAGGGTCCCGGTTGCGTGTGAATTTAATGGCATTACCAATGAGGTTCTGAAATACCTGTCCCAGCATGGCCCTGTCCCCATAGACATGTGGAAGATCACCTACAGAGAACTCAATGTTCCGTCCTTCTACATCTGTCTGGAATTCACCGTAAACACTTTTTGCCAGGGCTGCCATGTCCAGTTCATTGAGTTTCATCTCCTGACGGCTTGCCCGGGATAGGAGGAGGATGTCGTCAATGAGGTGCCCCATTTTGGCAGTGTTATCCCTCACAATGTTCAGTAGTCTTATTCCCTCTTCATCCAGCTTATCCTCATAATCTTCCACCAGTATCCGTGAAAAACCATCGATGGCCCTTAAGGGAACTCTCAAATCATGTGATACCGAATATGCGAATGCTTCCAATTCTTGGTTGGCATCTTCCAGTTTATCAGTTTGAACCTTTAACTTCTGGTTTAGTTCATTGAGTTTTCTTATTTTTTCAATCCTTTCGGCAAGAATAGCCACCAAAACCACTACAATAATAAGCATTAATAAACGGAAGTAATCTTCATTAAGGGACATGTTTAAAACGTTGTACACGGGTTCTATGGCGTATAAAAAAGTAATTAACGCAGGGTTGGCGACCATATTTTACCCCCTTTTTTTATTAAATTGTTAAATGATTTATGTTCGTTATTATACATGTAATTTACCCCTATTCACAACTTTATAAATGTTCCACCCAATTTTGGGACCATTATCACAAATAAATTTGATTAAATGATTTATTAGTGGTGATAAGGTTGTAGGCCACATTTGTGCGTAATTTTATTATTGATAGGGGGGCGTAATTATTATTTATAGGAATATATGGTAATCTGGTTCAATCGATAGAAAAATATTTCGTTCCTAAAAATTATATTGCTGCATTTCATTAAAGATCAGTAATGAAAACCAATTAGTCCCCATTAAATTTTTGTATAATTGATACAACAAAAGAGTGTTTAGAGATTATACTGAATCTGAAATATATGGGGATAGGTATAACTTTAGATAATCCCTAATTTAGTTTATATTCATTGATGTCATTATAATCATTAATTTATCCATTATTATGTTAAAATATAGAAATAAAACTAAAATCAAAGTAAAATAGAAAGGAAACAAGGGTTTGGGAGTTTAAGATTGAAAGATGGGTAAAAAAATGGATGGTGATGGGAAAGGTGGGTGAAAATTTGATTCAACCCTCAACTATACCAATGGTTACTTAGCACGGTTATCCGTTCCAGATTCACCAATTTCTTTTCCTGGTTTTATATCACGACTCAAGGGTTCTTTTTCATTGGTTAAATCTTTCCCATCAGTTAAAACTTCTTTTAAAAATTCTCCAGTGTAAGAACCACTGGCAGCGATTTCTTCTGGTGTTCCCTGGGCAACCACCATTCCCCCACCATCTCCACCTTCAGGTCCCAAGTCAATGATGTGGTCCGCGGTTTTTATAACGTCTAGGTTATGTTCAATGACTATTACCGTGTTTCCACCATCACGCAACCTTCCCAACACTTCCAACAACTTCCGGATGTCTGCAAAGTGCAGGCCCGTGGTGGGTTCATCCAGTATGTACAGGGTACGGCCGGTACTCTGACGGCTCAACTCCTTGGCCAGTTTCACCCTCTGGGCCTCTCCTCCAGATAAGGTGGTGGCAGGTTGTCCCAGTTTAATGTAACTTAACCCCACATCATCCAGGGTCTGCAGTTTCTTCTTGATACGGGGAATATTCTCAAAGAACTCCAGTGCTTCCTCAACAGTCATGTCCAAAACTTCTGAGATGTTTTTGCCCTTGTAACGAACTTCCAGGGTTTCCTTATTGTACCGTTTACCCTTACAGACCTCACAGGGCACATAGACATCGGCTAGAAAGTGCATCTCGATTTTTATAATACCATCACCGGTACAGGCCTCACATCTTCCACCTTTAACATTGAAACTGAACCTTCCAGGTTTGTATCCTCGTTTCTTGGAGGTGGGTGTTTGGGAGAATATCTCCCGGATGTAGGTGAACACCCCAGTGTAGGTGGCCGGATTGGAGCGTGGTGTACGGCCAATAGGGGACTGATCAATGATAATTACTTTGTTCACATGTTCTGTGCCAGTGATGGAATCATGCTTACCTGGATTCATGTGCTTATGGTTTAAAGTCCCATAAAGTCCTTTGTATAATACATCGTTGATAAGAGTGCTTTTACCTGACCCTGAAACTCCAGT
>Ga0074198_1000659_pt1 | contig 31508 bp, 31 predicted proteins | sample EPASupsiteSAE323_FD_64527 | JGI IMG/M metagenome (GOLD analysis project Ga0074198, IMG submission 64527) | Bioremediated contaminated groundwater from EPA Superfund site, New Mexico - Sample SAE3-23 | ecosystem: Environmental > Aquatic > Deep subsurface > Groundwater > Contaminated ... | reverse complement strand
AGATGCGGGGACATTTGGAACAAAGCAAAAAGATCCAAGACACAATAAACGCCCAAAAAGCCTATGGTGCCATTGCGTCGTCAAATACCCCGCCTACAGAAGCCTCACCTTCAACCCCTATCCGGTCGTGATCATCCTCTCACTTATCGATCTTTCTTCATATCTATTGACCTATACCGTCCGGTTCAATACAGACACCTCATAAATTGCTTCTCGTTCGGAATTTGAGAGCGCACCTTTTTTGGTATCATGAACCAATCCGGTCAGAGAATGATAATCTTTAAAATCAACGCTTCGGTTATACAATGCCCGTTTTGAAAGCACTCGGAGTAGACCCTTATCGTCAATGCGAAGTTCCGGATGAGAAATGAGATTGTCAAACTGGCGATCAATCCCGGCATAATTTGATTTAAACAGGCTCGATGCTTTTTCTAACGCAGCCTCTTTCTCCAACCCGCCATCTTCCAATAGTTTTAATACACTGTGATGTAGATTAGAAGTTTCAGATTTTCTTTCAAATATTTTTTCAAAATTTTCTGCATTGACGGTAGGTATAAAGAAATTTGTAGAGAGAATAACGACCAATGCGGCACGTGGAGTAATCCAAAACATAATTTTCATAGCATTTCCCAAAATTTATTTTCCATATGATCGTTTATTTTCAACAACCGATGGTAACAGAAAGGAAAAAAACGCGATTAAGTCGGAAGTAAAAATCGGAAGAAAATTTGATTGCTTGGGTTTAAAACAGATTCATGAAGAAAAAAAGTTTTTTGGAAACTCATAAAATGAGTTAAGTAAGTGGTACCAGTGGGCGGACTCGAACCGCTAATCTAGCATTTTTCATACCTCTTCAAATCTACAAAAACCCCATCAAATCGCCTATTTTAGGCACTTTTGTACTTTTTACGATTTTGCAAATTTAGTCAAAAATTTCCGTTTTTTAGCACCTATGGTGTAACATAGGTGTAACAAGAAAAGGAATTATCATGGCACGATTTACCGCTTCCGGCAAATTCACCGGAGTCAAATATGAGATTTTAGATAATAATGATCGATCATATTATATCGTTTACAAAATCGCCGGAAAAAGCAAAACGGTACACGTCGGCAAACGCTCCGAGGGGATCACCGAAGAGTTCTGCCACCAAAAACGCAATGAAGCTATTAACCGTGCGAAATTCGGGGATGATGCACCCGTTGTTAAGTACAAAAAAAAGACAATAGCAACACTCGATGAATTAGCTGAATTGTATTTCGAAGACAAAGCCTTACATAACCGAAATAATGAAAAACGACGCAAAGATTACAATAAACATTTTTCTCCCCTCTTCGGGCAAATCGACATTACTGATATTAGTTCTGAACTGATTGAAAAATGGCAAAGAGACAAATCAAAAGAGATTTGTGAAGCCACCAAACGCGTGTATGCTTCCAAGACAATCAATAATCTCATAAACGATTTATCCGCAATCATAAACCACGCAATTTCTAAAGGGAAATTCAAAGGTGAGAATCCGATTAAATCCATCAAAAGACAAAAGGTTCAAAACGAACGTCAACGATATTTATCCATTGAAGAGACAAAATTATTGATGCAAGAAATCCGTAAACACAAGGACGGCGAAGTACTTGAACTATTTGTAATTCTCTCCCTCTCAACAGGTGGACGCATTAAAACGATCTGCAATATCAAAGTTCAAGACATCGATTTTACAAATGGTATTGTCACCCTACTCGACTTTAAAAATGGAACACCATACAAAGGCTTTTTATCCAAAGAGGCAATGAGTCGTTGTAAAGAATGGTCAGCTAAAAATCATTTCAAAAGAACTGATTTTTTGATTAGCTACGATGGAAAGAGACTATTTCAAGAAGACACTACAAATGATGAAGTGAAATTCATTTCAAATAGGCTCAAGCCTATTCTCAACCGTTTGTTCAATAAAGGGATAGATGCGAGTAATGCGATTGATAGAGCCGTTATACACACCCTTAGACATACATATGCAAGTCAATTGGCGATAGCAGGAACACCCATTTTTACAATTCAAAAATTGATGAACCACAAGGATATAAGCCAAACTCTTCGCTATGCGAAGTTGGCTCCTGATACGGGGAAAGATGCTGTTTTGATGATGTCAAATAATCTTTTGGGATTTAATTAGCTACTTAAATATTAATAAATAGGAAAGTATCTATACTCTTAAAACTCCACTAATATCATCAAGATCAAATTGATTACAAAATTCAATCATACTTGGAATAATATCTACTAACTCACTTGGTTTGAGTAGGTCATAAATCATAAAAACGGTATCACTACCTTCTTCTTTGTTAATCTCTACAAAATCAAACTGTTTGTAAAAATCTATTGCTTCGTGCTTGCTATCTACAATGATAGCTCTGCATCCGATTTTCTTTTGCTGTAAGACAGCAAGTATATGTGCAAACTGCATAAGCTTAGTACCTACACCCTGACGACAATAGGTATCAAAAGTGCATAAGCGTGTGATTTTGATAGCAGGTATAGAGTACATGATCGAACTTGGTATATCAATATTACCATCCGCCACTTCACGTTCAATCGTAGCGACAGTAAAAGAGATAAATCCTAAGAACTGTTTCTCATCATCACAATACAGATAGGTTTGAAAAAGTCCCTCTTTCTGATGACCAAAAGCGTATTGGGAAATATAGTTTTCTAAATCTTTATTTGTGCAGGAAAAGGATTTTTTCTGCCGATCAAACTCGCTTCTTGACAAACTAGACAAAGAAACGATTGAAGGCATAAATCGTTAAGAACGAGCAGTTACAGGTTTATTATTAGCAAAAAGAGATTGTAATTTACTTTTTTTCTCTTTGATATACGATGATGTTTTATTATCTGCAAACATTGAAAATACTTTGTTCGCGTCTGCTCCTGAAAGGAGAATACCGCTTTCTTCTTTAGCGTTTTGATTAATATGTTTAACTGCCATGATGATAATTCTCCTTTTCGCAGATTTTATTAGTAAAAGTATAGCATATATTGGGCAATGAACGAGTGTTTTTCCAAGCAGAATCGATAATTATAAACTTTTCTAGATGTCCCCGTCACGTTCTTCGTGTTACTCAGACTTTCGCAACGTGGCTTTTATGAACTATAATATAACAATGATTCTTTAACAAATTTAATATACAATTGAAAATAGACAGTTTATAACTTTGGCGGTTGGGGGATAGTAATGGATGAAAAATTTAGAAATCTGATGGATATATGGAGACAAAAGCTTCGTATATCAGACAATCATAACGCCAAATGGACTACATTAAAAGAAATCGGAAGTTTATTAGAAGTCGATGATTATGAACTCATGAAAAAAGCATACGCCTTTGAACTTCACGTTACAGCAAATGTCACATCAATCAATAGTCGAATCAACACTGATACGGCGCAAAGCTTCATCAAATTTGTCCTCACCAATCCATCTTAACAACATCTCTTTTATAACAGTTTAAACTGCCTTTTTCAAATTTTCCATCATTCTGTATTTATTCCATCCTAAACTATCAACTACTCCGGCTTCTAAAAACTTACCATTAAGTTCACTTGGATCAGCCATCATAGATCAGTTTACAACTGCATCAACTGACATAGGTTTATTTACATCTCAACTGATGAGTTTGTTCATAAATTTCACCATATTGGTTTTAGAACCCATATTTAATCATTCTCATTTATGAATTGAGTCTTCACCGAAGTTTCCGTTTTTTAAATCAATATTTTTGATGTTCATATAAAGTCCGGGAATTTTTAGACTTTCACCTTGAATGTCTGCAATGATGCTGTTGCTCAGCTCTTTGGGAATCAAATCAAAACCGCTGCCTTTCATGAAATTCAAAACCTCTAATTGTTTCTTTTTCTCGTCGGATTTTTTAGTTAGAAGTTCTTTTGTTTCAATCTGATATTTCTTTATAGTTTGCGCTTGTGCTTCTTGGATTTGTACTTTGATATGTTCAAATTTTTCTTTGATATTTTCTACTTTTTGTCTCACATCACTTTCCGAACTTGCATTTATCAATTCAGAGAAATCTGATTCTTTTACTTGAATATCTGATTTAATACCCATCTTGTCATACATATCATTGGCTTCGCTAAATATACCTTTTGAGATGTTGTTAATAACTCATTGCATATTTTCTTTATACCTATCTTTTCACCAGTTCTTTCTTGTCTCAGATACTAGATTATCAAATGGCTTGTACAAGCCATTCAAAACCGCAACGCTGTTTTGAACTTCGTCCAGTTGCTCCCTGCTCTTTGTTGTAAGCTTATCCAGTGCCTTTTTATCTATTTCCTCATCGAAGCTATATTCGCTTCAAATAAGGTTCATTTTTGACATTGGAGTCTTTGAATTCAAATCGATACTCATCATTCAACCCGACTCTTTTTCGATTCATTTAACGATTTCATTTGTACTTAGACTATTTCACGAATTCATCTTTTCCAAATCATTGAAATAGCTCTCAAAGCCTGAATCAACACCAAGCAAGGTATTCTTGAATTCTAAGTACTCAGGATTGTTTTTATTGGCTCATCATAGTTGGTCGGTAATAGATTTAAGATTGTTTCAACTTTTCAAGAAACCAAGCAGTCCATCAAAATTCTTTTCCTCCAGCATTTTAGTAATTTCTGGATTTTTATCTAGAACTGATTTTGGGAAAGCAGATTTTAGACGATTAAATTTTTCATCATTTTTAACATCGATATCTACTATTTTATTTTCTTTTGCTTGAATCAAAAAACTTTGAATTTCTTGTTTTGATTTTTTTGCCAGTTTTTCAAGAGTATTATCATCATGTTTCAAAAGAAGCTGTCTGATTGGATTATCTTGTTCGTCAGGTAAATCAAGAACGTTCATAACATTGTGAGCTTTTACAAGACGATTTGAATATTCAATCTGTTGCTTTACATTTTCAATATCTTTAGGGGTAGCTTGCGGTCTATTTATGGATTCTTTATATTCTCAAAGATTATTTTTAAACTCCATAGTTTGATTGTATTAATTTATAAATTTTGTACACTCTAACATACTTTTTGTTTTTGTGCAAAAAATCTGATATTTTTTATTTCTGTTTATCTACGCCAAGAAGTTTATTTATCTCATCTAAGGTTTCACCTTTTTTGATTGCATCTTTTTCTTTCTGATCTAAAGCCATAAATTGTTTCATGAACTCTTCATTTGACATCGTTTTATTTGTGTCAGCCGATTTGATCTTTTTAGTAGATTTTATGGTTTCAGCATAGGCAAAATTGCTTATTAGCGCTATTGTCAATAGCATAGAAGATAATAGCTTGCTCATGGATTTATTTCCCATAATGCGAAGACCGTGAATGCCCACAAGAATCACAGAATTGTGGATCATCTGAAATGACAAATTTGCTACAAGAACATTGAGAACATCCGCTACCGCTATAACTTTGCGGATTTACTACATAGAATCGAATGATTTTTTTCATGGGAAATTCCTTCTATAACTAACTATAGTTAGTTGCTGAAAAATCCTATAACTTTTATTCTTATGGTTAACTTAACCATAGGTAGTTTTGCAGTGAAACAGACCACAATTACTGATAAAAAAATGCGTGAGATTTACAAGGCAATTGGGCAGAATGTTAAAGATATCAGAACCGAAAAAGGTGTGTCTCAATTAGCTCTATCAATGGCTATTGGTCATAAAGCGGTTGGGACGGTTTCGATGGCTGAAGTATGTTTAAACAATAAGCACTTCAATATTGAACATTTGATGAAAATCGCTGAAGTGCTAGGAGTGGACGTGTGTGAGTTTTTTAAAGTAAAATAACTATATAGTATATGTATCAATACAGTTTAAAAGAGTAAAAATGCCAATATTAAATTTTCAAGAAATCCCTGAAGCTCATATAGCTAGTGGAGCCCAAGATACTTTTGAATTATTTGCCAGAGATTTTCTAGAATTTATGGGATATAAAATAATTTCTGGACCAGATAGGGGAGCAGATGGAGGAAAAGATTTACTTGTAGAAGAAAAAAGAATTGGTGTTGGAGGAGAAACAATTATTCGATGGTTAGTAAGTTGCAAACATCAAGCATTTTCAGGGAGTTCCGTTTCTCCAACGATAGAATCAAATATAAGAGATAGAATTGAAGCTCACTCTTGTCAGGGCTTTATTGGGTTTTATTCAACTTTACCAAGTACAGGATTATCATTAAATTTAGCTGGACAAAAACAAAATTTCGAATATCAAATTTTTGATAAAGAAAAAATAGAAAAGAGACTATTATCTTCTTCTGAAGGTATTAAAATAGCAAAAAGATATTTTCCATTATCAGTAGACAAGTGGGAAACTGACAATCCTAAACCCGCTAAATTATTTATAGAAGATCCAAGCCTAAAATGCATGGTTTGCGGAAAAGAACTTTTAACAAAAGATTATATGAATTTAATAGCTGTTTGGAAAAAGACCGAAGAAGATGGCAACAAATATATAAAAAAAATAACGTGGTCATGCAAAGGGCACTGTGATGATATAATGAATTTCACATTTAGGCAAACAGACCCTGAGTATGAATATATTGATGGATGGGAAGATATATCTGATATTATGATTCCAACAACATTTTTGAGATGGATAATGAGCACCCTAAATGAGCACCGGAATGGTGTTACTTATTCAAATGAAGCATTTGAAAACTTGAAACATTTTTTAATTCAAGTTTTCCCGCATATATCGAGACATCTTACAACAGATGAACAAGAGCGCTTATCTGCTCTTTCAATGATTCCGTCATATTTGGGTGGATATGGTAATTAATATCAACTATACATTATATAACTTATTCATAAAGTCATTTAATCTACTAATATTTTTTTCTTCTAGCAAATATTTTTTTTCTTCTTTTGTAAACTCATAAATACCAAAGTATTTAATGAAGTTTCTTCCTAGTGAAAAGTAATTAGAAGCGTAGTGCTTACTGATACTTGAGACATAAGTCCAAAAAACATCTGTCATGAAAATTTTTTGTAGTATTTGTAACTCTTCTAAATTATCTGACAATGCTCCCATACCATTATAAAAATATAAATCTTCATCATCAGAAATACAACTTTGAAACCCTTTTCTAGCTAATTGAGGAAATAAAAGTTTATATTTACTTTTCTCTAATGATTGGTTTCTTCCAAAAGCATACCAATATAAATAGTCTTTACCTTTTCCTTTATCTCTTATTGCAAGTTCTTCCTTTTTACCCAATAAGTATTCATAGGTTTTAGGATACTTTTTTTGTAATTCATTTTCAGCAATAACATAAACTTTATTATTCTCATCATAAGCATAAGGGAAAATAATTTTTTCAATAAAACTATCAATTTGATTTGTTTTAACGAGTAAATTGGAATTGATAATATTTTTACATACTTGCTTTTCTATCATAGTATTTTCATCAATAAAATAATATTCTTCTGACTCTTTTATAGGCTTAAAAATGTATACATGATTTTTTAAAGTGGCGATACCACTTTTGGTATTATATATATCTCCAAATTGTATTCCTATACTCTCAATGTTTTTTACTAAATCCCTATTTTTAAAGTACCAGCCATTTTCTATAGAAAGTTCATCATAATAATGTTTTTGATATTGGAAATCTTGTTCAAGCTGATCTCGCTTTAAAGGAATATATTGAATGTAATACGATTGCTTATTCGTTAAAAAACATATCGATGTATATGTCATTCTTGATTTAAAAATTTGTTCATTTCCAAAATCAATAATTTTAAGATCTACTTTTTTATCTTGAAAATATGTCCTTACTGCTCTTCCGTTCAAGCTTTGTATAAAAGAATTAACTGTTATATAACCTAAAACTCCATTAGGCTTTAATAACTCAAAACCTATCTGAAAAAATGGAATGTATAAATCAGGATGCCCCGTTGTACAGGTACTCCATTCGGTCATTAAAGATTTTGTTTTATCATCCATATTTCTAGAGCAAACATAGGGAGGATTTCCTAAAATAATATCAAATCCACCACTTTTTTTGATCTGTTCATTTTCATATCGCCAATCAAATTCTAAGGAATTTCCTATATATAAATTAAACTCAAATACTTTTTCATCTTCACCTTTTTCTATTGCTAAAAGTGATAATAAAATTTCTGTTCGTTCTATACTATAAGCTTGAATGTCTATTCCAAAGATATTTTCTTTATATATTTGCTTGTACGACTTATTAGTTGTTTCTTTTAACATCTTTGTAGCATCTATCAAAAATCCGCCACATCCACAAGAAATATCTACAATCTTTGCATTTGAAATATCTGCCTTATGTGACAAAAAACACTCTTTTGTAATATACCCCCGGATATCACTCGGAGTATAAATAGCCCCATTAATTAATTTATCTGATGGAGAAATAACAAATTCAAATAACTCAAGCAGCTCTTCAAAAGTGAAGTCTCTATCCACTTGCTTTATAAGTCCGATAAATTGTACTAGCTGTGAATATTCTAATTCATCTTCTTTAATGATATAGCTATTTATTTTGTAGTTTTTTACGCTATCTATAGTATGAATTCTAAGATATGAAGATACAAGTAGTCTATTTATTGAATATATATCTGTCCCGTAGTTTTTTAAATAATTAAATATAGATTGATTCAATATTTAACCTCAACCAATTGAGGGTAAATATCCTTAGAACTCCATGGCTGTTTGATAGATTCCTCAAAATGTTTTGTGATAGTTCTAAAATAGGGATACACAAAATATGATTGATATTTTGTAATTAAGTTATTGTATAAACCATTTTTCTTTAATTTTTCCCAAACTTTTGGGAAAAAATTTGATAGAAGAAAATCAATACCTAAAAAGACATCCATCGGATGATGCATAATTCTAGGTGTATCCATAAATAAAGCCTGTCCTTGATCTATATCTTCATCCTTTATCTTTCTACCTCCAAACTGAAAGTGATAGATTGGATGAACTTCATTTGATGGGTTGCCACCTTCAATATGTCTATCAAAATGCAATGAATAAAACAATTTTGACGATGGGTTATTTTTATTGGTTCCAGATATCCATATATTAAACTCTAAATTTTCCAATGGGTCTTCATATTTTGTGATTTTTTTATGGTCACCACCCAACTTAATGCTAAAACTTAATCTTAAGTTATCGACATTTTTATGTGATAAATGTTTTGGATAGTCGATAAATTTAAACTCTATTGGAGGTAAATCATATTCAAATCTCTTTGTAGTTTTTAACTTTTGTGCAATTGCATTTAGTCCAGAAGTAGAAATACAAACATTATTTTCAGCATTCAGGATAGCACCTAATTGTTGTAAATCACTCGACATATTCAAAATAAATATATTTTCGTTAAAACTTTTAAAGATATCCGATGCCATTCTTAATACTCACTTCTCAGTATTTCTAATCTTTCCTTATCACTTGGATGTATTTTAATTCCTTTGGCTTTATGTTTTTGTGTCAAAATCGAGTATAGTGAACAATAGTCATATTCCTGCCATGCTTTTGGTTCTATTGGTGTATTAATCTTAAATCCCTCTAGCGGGTCTAAAGGTCTTTCCAATACCTTGCAATATGTCCAGAATCGATTGCTATTATTTTCCTCTATAGGTTCTGCTGCAATTAAATTGTCTAATCCTGTTATTTTCTTTAATATATTCACTCTTTCTCTAGCATCTAGATATGACAAATAAGTGCCTGATTGTGAATAAAATATATTATTTACCAAGTGCATCCACCATCTGTTCCATCCATCTGAAAATACACCAATATATTTAGAGTCTTGGAAAAAATATTTTAACTTTTCCCAATCTGAAGATTTTTTTATATCAATTCCTAATCTTGAAGCTAATAAAAGTTCATTTATTAAAACCCCTGATGTATAAATTAAATCTTTTAAAATAGTTTGTGCATATTCATGCGTTGGTATTGCGAGATCATTATATCTCGCAAATATTCTCTCATCTAACTCGTCAAGGGTATCTAAACCAATTAATGCAGAAATATCCTTTTCACTATTTATTATCTTATATCCATTGGCTAAAGAAAATAGCTTTAAAATGGCATTTTCCGGTATTCTGGTTTTTTCAATATATCTATCGAACAAATCTTGACTAGTAAGGTCTACTGAATAAACTTTTTTCAATTTTTCATCAGTGGAAAACAATACAATAGGAATATCTTTACTTACATGTCCATTTGTAACTAAAGTCCTTACGTGCTGTGCATAAACTGTAGCGGTAAATGGAATTTTAATTTTTGCTTCATCCTCACTTGCCGTTTCATCCAATCTTAAATCCAATAATAATCCATCGAATTCATTTATATATTCAATCATTTTTTCAGTATCAGATAATATAACTTCAGAAACGTGTTTAGGTATTACGATAACATTTTCATTAGATAACTGCTTTGCAAAAGGCTCTCTAATATGTTTTTCTGCGTCATCTATATATAAATATTTATATGTCATCTTTGTATCCATCCTTATCATGCGGTAATTCAATTCTAATTGTAGTGCTGTAACCTTTTACAGGTTCTTTTACATAAATCAAACCACCATATCCTGTAATAATGTCTTTCACAATTTTTAATCCTAATCCTGTTCCTGTCATCTCTTCATAATTTTTAGCGATTTTTCCAACTGGTTCACTTGTTGTAAAAAAAGCATTAAAAATTTTATCTCTATTTTCAAGAGGAATTCCTATGCCATTATCTGAAAATTCAAGATAAACAATTTTTCTACTTTTTCCAACTTCAATAAATATTTTCCCTTTTTGTACAGTTGTTTTTTTAATAGCTTTTCTCGCATTAGTATAAAGATTAAACAATATTGAAGCCCACTCAGATTTATGCATTGGACATGTGTATAGATTGTATCCATTAAATTTTTCTATAAATTCAAAGTTACGTCTTTGTAAATCATTTAAAATACTGTCTTTCAAAGATTCAACAACACTTTGTAACTCGATTGGGGTTAATTCTCTTTGTATATTTTCAGATATAGCTTCATCAAAATACGAGGTATAAGCATTAATACTTTTTACATTGGTATCTAATCTATCAATTATATTGATTTCTTCAGTATTAGTAACAATCTTTTTTATATTTCCAATATCTGCGGACATAGCACCTTGATATTGTTTAATTTCATGTATAAATTCTCCAATAGTAAGTCCTAACCCAGCTAAAATTCTTAATAAATTTTTTTCCTCTAATCGCTCTTTTTCTTTTTCTTTTTGTTCTGCTTGTGCTTCTTTTAATCTTTGAGCTATAAACCCGAGTCTTTCTTTTACTTCTTCTGCGTCTTCTTGATGATCAAAACTTTCTTCATTCTCATCATTTGATGAAGACATATTTTCTAGCTCTTCAATTACTTCATCAATTGTTTCATCAGGTTCTTTTTTCCAGTCTTTCTCATTTGTTCTAGTTTTTACACCTCTGACAGAACCTATTTTTGTTACTCCATCTGTTAAAACTTTATATCCAAAATCTGTCAATTCTTTAAAGGCATCATTTTCTAACAAACCTTCTCTACTTGAGAGTTCTTCAAATTTATCATCTTGCCCATCAATTTCAATAAAACCAAAAAAGTTTATATTTGCATGAGACGGTAAAACTGTTCTTCTTCTAACTGACGCATCGAGCCCTAACCAATCATTATGTGGTTCAGCATATGGTAAAACCCTAAAACCATTTCTATATAGCCTAATGCCACCTTGATCTTTTGCTTTTTCTCTAATAAAAGATTCAGTTTGTGGGGAGATATCTGAAGCCCCATAAACAAAATAGTAAGCTCTTAAATGAATATTTCTAATATTTTTATATGGTTTGTTTTCATTAAGTAAGACATCTTTTATGTTATATTTTAATTTTTGACTTTTTATACTAATTCGCATAAATCCTTCATCATCTATGTGACCTTTAATTTCAGCCAATGCATGTTCGAAGAACATAGTACTATCACTTGCAATTACTTCGCTGTAACTGCCCTCTTTTCTTTTACAAATTAATTTAAATCCCGGGTCTTCTGTTTTTGTTTTTACTTTCGCAAGAGGGAAAGGTTGTAAAATTTCTGAAGCATATCTATAAACTCTTCTAATTTGAGCTTCTGTCCATCTATCTCGTAATTCTCTTATTACTAATCGTGTACCACTTATTTTCTTAGGAATTCTATCTTTAAATTCTATTTTATTATCAATAGAAATTAAATCTTTATCATTTTTAAAATCATCCCAATTAATTGTAACTTCAAGTGCTTTATCTGAATCTTCTGTTTGAGTAGTAATCGTTAGTTGTTTACCTAGCCTTTGAGCCGCAAAACGACCAATACCTTTTTTACCAGCTCTTTTTCTGTTATATATAGGAGAAAAAGGATAATGAAGTTTATCACTTGACGCTAATCGCATAAAACCATTAACTAATTGTTCCTTGGTCATTCCAACACCATCATCATTAAGAACAATGATTCCTCCAACTTCAGAAGAATCTATAAATGTCAATTTAACTTTTTTTGCATCAGCATCATAAGCATTTTTAACTAGTTCAGATACAGCTGTTTCATGCCGAGCTACAAGTTCTTTACCTAGTCTATCAATAATACCTGCATCAATTGAAAATCTAACATTGTCTTCATCATGTTTAGAGAGTTCAGACGAAAGTTTTAAGATTTTTGAGTAATTATTTGGCTCAGCTTCCAGTGTTTTTTTTAATTCTTCTCTAATATCTTCCAAAAGATGCATTTTCTACCAACTCTCTATGAATAAGATTGATTAATTGAAGATGTTATCATAAACAACCTGACAACTTAAAATATTCATTTCTTTATATGTCATCTATTATTGCTGATCAAAAACTTCTATAAAAACTACAGATCAGAGATATTTTCTTAAACTAAAGTATTTAATTACATATTTTATTTTTTCAGCCCATCTATAACATATTGCCACTTATCGATCTTGTCTATCAGCTTGACAATCCAATAATATATTGTTTGGCGATTTTTATTTTTAGCCCACCATTCGTGATTTTGGACTGATTTTCAAGCTTCTTGAAAATCTTTTTTGTTTTGTAAAAGCGAAAACTCTTGTACTATAGGTGTTCGAGATACAAATTGCTCATACTCTATTTTTCAATCAAAAAACACCTCAAATGCTAGTTGAATCATCTCCGGTTTGTCTCTTTGCAATAGGCTCTCTGGGTGTTCGAGAATTTTTTTGGAACACTTCTTGAATCTATCTAATCCTATTCCCTCTAAAGTATCGACTTTGAGAGTGTGTAATCTCGTGATTTCACTTTTGATTTTTTGCAGTTCTTCATTCTGATTTTCAAGCAAGTCAGGGTAGTTCAAGAGATTTGTAACATTCTCAGATATATGTTTCTTTTTAATCTCTAGTTCTTGTATATTTTTAGCGATAAGTTTGTTTTTTTCCATACACTCATTTTTTCTCGCTTCAAAAATTATCTCAGATAGTTTTTCAAACAGACCTATGGCTTTTTTGTCAAACCTGCTCTTACGAAAAAAAGTACTTATTTGCTCGTTGATTTCATCTCTTCTCAAAGCATAATTTTTGTGGCTTGCGCACTGTTTACCTCTGCAACTATAATAAAAATGGTAAGCTCAACTTTTTGATCTAGCTCTTTCAGCCGTTAAATGACCTGAACATATAGGGCATTTCAACACCTTTCAAAACGGATATTCAGGATTGTAACTTTTGAACTTTTTTATAACTGGAGCATCAACTTGTTCACCTTTATGATAGTGCTCGATATAAATCTCATCATCACTAACGACATTAATTCTACACTTTCATCTATTGGCTCTATTCCACAAATCTATGCTGATAAATCAGCTATAGGGTGTTTTTACTGGCTTGTTTCACGTCCACTCTTCGCATATAATTCCAGCGTACACCGTATGACTCAAATATCTCTCCAATTGCCGTATCGTTAACGGAGATCATCATTTGGTTCAAATCGCTCTTGTTTTCTCTTCGTTCCATCTGATTTTTTGCCTCGATTTAAAACCCATGAGATTTATCTCTTGGACAATTTTGCTTTCACTCAAATCTCATCTTGCTTTGAGTTCAAATATTTTTTTGATAAAAATACTCTCTTCAGGATTTTCAACCTGTATAGTCTTTTTTCAAAATTCTGTCATTACTTTTGCATTTTTGAATCAAAACTCGGAATTTCTGACTTTATAACCTCTTTTGTTATTCTTTATCGCCTGTCAAATTAGCCTTTGTAAAATAGTATTTCTCTCATTTTGAGACATCATAACCGTTACATTCTCTGCTATTTGATTCATATTCGTCTTTGACCAGTTGTATTTATCCGTATTGACTCATTCAATCTCTACAACGTTTCTATCTTCTCAAATTACCCCATGAGTATCCCTCAGGGATACTCAAAGGTCTTGGAACTTCTTTTTAAAGCTATCATGTATGGTAATTCATCATCTGCTGACTCTATCAATTTTCAGCACTACTACATGGTCTACTTTTAATTCCGAATGTCTTATAAAATTTAGAGCTTCATCAACTTTTGGTCTTTCGTCTTTTGTTCATGTAAATTGTTCCGAAAATACTGCCAAAACTTGATAGTTGTTTCTTTTGCAATAGGCTCTACATTCTCTCTCTTGTTCTTCTAAACTTTCACCAGTTTTTGATTGTTTATCTGTAGATACTCTACAGTAGATAATTACATTTTTTTTGCTCATAGGTTTTTTATATTACGATGTAAACGTTAGAGAACAATCTTTCAATTGTTTTCTACGAAATTATTAAAATTTATGTTTGCCAATCTATACAAACTCTCTATCAATCTAATTTTTCTCTCTTCGCTCATATTTAATCATTCAAGGTATGTTAACTCAAGACTATATTTATCCATAAAATCAATTTTTTAGAAATTACGTACATATATAAAATTAGTTTTATTTCAAGCTATCAATATCAAAAAACTTATCGAAATTTTGAATCATTCATCTCCAAAAGTTCACTCTCAATTCAATTAATTCTTCTATCTGTTCATCAGTATAGTCTGGATAAACTACTTTCAATCGTTCCCTATATTCGTTCATGGATTTAATGGATTAAAAAATACCTTGATATTTGCTATTATGGTTAGAAAATTGCATAAAGCAAAATTTTTTATATGGCATTTTCTCTTGTAAATTACGAGATTACAGAGTCAATATTACGAATCTACATCAAAAGCACTAACGCCCTTGCGGTTGTTGGCTCATCCACGACTCTTACGAGCTTTCGCGGTGAGCTTTACTTCAACTTCGAATACGCTGCATTTATCTTCTGAGATATGCTTGTGTATTCCTCTTTTTTGGTCTGTGTTAAATCGGGATGATAGAGCTTTTGAAGCTTTCGATACTGCTTTTTAATCTCTTCGGGTGTAGCTGTCCTTGAAAGGTCTAAAACAACGTAGGGATCATGTGAATCCCATCGTGATGTTTCATTGTGCTGTTCTCCCCTACTCTCATTTGATTTATGTTTATTCTCTTGATGTGATGATTGTTCTTCTCTTCGATGATATTGTTGCTCAGAGCGTCTGTAATAATCGTTAAAGCCACGTTGTCTGTACTCTTGGTAACTTTGCTCATTCTCACTCGAATACTGCTTGTGTTGTGCTCGTGTATCATAATAGGCTTTAAAGCGTACAAACTGGAAATAGACAAATACAAAAGGTCTTGAAACGGTATAGAGGAAATCTTTGAGCTTTTCGTAGAAATCTATTATCCCATACCAAATTCTATACGCCAATATATGCACGAACTTTATATGAGGGAATGTTATCCCTAAAGCGAAATACAAATTCAAATTAAACAATATTACATTTTGTCTCAAGATATCGGAGATTATCGCATAGGCAATAAGAAGAATAATGATTCTAAACGGTGCCCATTTGAAGAAATTGGATATTGCATAGCTTATCGTCATAAGGATACTTGCTGCTATCAGCAGGTTTATTCCTACTCTATGAAGTTCATTAAACACGATATTTAGAACGTCAAGCATCGTCAAGTCCAACGTTCAGATCAATATACTCGATACGTGTATCTATCAGGTGCTTGTCCGATTTTACCGGAAAGAACTTCGTATAGCTGTTCAACATGAAGTCTTTGTAGTAAGGTTTGACTTTCATCTTGAGAGGGAGTCTGTTTCCATAGATCAAAAGCACTTCATTATCTTTCATCGTTCTAATCTCTGCATTGCTTAAAATAGCTTCTTTGACATGATGAAGCTTGCCGTATTCATCGAGCTTGTTCACGTAGTGTTCCCCGATCATCTGAGAGAGCATATTCGTCGTTTGAAAATCTGCTCCTGAGAAAAACAGTTTACCCGTTACACCACCGTTTAAAATGGTCAGAGCTTCATTCTTCCCGTATTGGTGTTCAAGCTGATTATAGTCTTGTAAGACGATAGAGATAGAGACTTTGTACTTTCTAATTGTCGTAATGGTTGAGGAAAATCCGGGGATGTTCATATTCCCAAACTCATCAAGCAGACAATATACGGGTAAGTCTCCCCTACTCGGTAGTTTCTCCATCATAGCATTAAAAAACTGCTTGTAGAAAAGATTGAGAAGAAAACTGTACTGTTGTTGCTTCTGTGCCGGAATACGGATAAACAGAGCCGTTTTTTGTTCCCTGAAACTTTGAAAGTTGATATGGTGGTTTGATGTCAGATAGGCTAAATTATCATTGATACCTATAGCGTTAAGAGCAACATTAGCGGTCGATACGAAAGACTGAACGGTTTTTGGATTTCCGCTTACAAATCCTTTCCACTCATTGAAAGTTTTTTCATCAGCATATTTAAAAATCAGCTCATCCAATGCTCTACCGCTCTCACCAAAATTATTGATTAGATACCTTAGATTGGCAAGGTTGATATAGCGGTGGTCGTGCGTAGACACAAGCACCTTTATCAGGATTGTTAAAAGGCTTTTTGCTCCATCGAGCCACATCTTATCTTCAGACTTGATTTGCCCCGGATTGGCAGACTTGATCAAAATCTCGGCTATCTCATCGATTTCGATGGAAGAGAGTGCATAATAGAGGGGATTGTAGCCGATGGAATCGTAAAGCTTTTCAGGATCAAGCACTTGTACTTTATATCCCTGTCGCTCTAAATATCCACTCGTTTTATCATACAGTTCACCACTCAAATCAGTTAAGATCATCGAGCTTTTATCCCGTGCAAGTTTGAGGATATTGGGAATAATGTAACAACTCGTTTTTCCTCCGCCGGTTCTAGCGATAATCCCCATATGGTTAAAACTATCTTTTTCGGAAAGCCTCTTATCTTGTCCATCAAGGACAAGACCTTTGTGCAAACCGCTCAAAAATCGGTTGGCTTCAAAGTATCCCATCATCCCTTTTTGAGGAAGTGATATGAGTGTTCTAAGCGGTGTCAGTGCCATATGTTGAAAGATATTGCTCGAAGTATTGGTAGTTTTAGCCACTCCAAAAATGATTTTAAAAACATACTTCATGGTTTGGTACATTAGATAGATAAAAAATGCCAAGGCTAATAATGAGGCAAGTGCTTGCATTAGCGCTTTCTCACTGCGGATGATGTAGTTTTCATATATTTATCACGACGGGAGAAGCGGTTTTTAATCGATCACTCTTTTTGACGTTCTTGCGATTTCTCAGACGATTTAGCCGTCCTCGTATTTTTCATCTGCTCGCGTCTTGAATCGATTTTACTTTCAGCCCGTTTTTCTTTCCTGTTTTTTATTCTTTCCAGTTTATTAACGAACTGATTATACTCACTTTGCAATCCCAATGTATTTAAACGATATTTTTTATCCTCAAAAACAATCCCTGCCGTTTTTCCTCTGATATAGAAATCGATACCGCGATTTTTCAGAGTGTTTTTGAAATATTCTTCGCTTGTCGCTTTTTCAAATACCGTTCTCATAGTCTCACAAAGCTCATCTTTTCGGGATGATGACTTTTTACGGGTTTTTAGTTCTTGTTCTTTGCGTGGAGTCTTTTTATCACCTTTATTCTGTTGATAGTGCTCAGTCGGGTTTAATTGCGGATAGTGTTCATTTAGATAGCTTTCCATTTCCTTTTGAATCGATGCAAAAGAGTTTTTGGAAAGTCTGATACGCTTATCACCTCCAATTTCATTAGCACTTATCATCAAATGAATGTGTATATGCTCCTTATCTTTGTGCAGAGCCGTAAATACCAGATGGTTTTCAGCTCTAGCAGATAGATATTCGCGTGATAAATCTTGAAGTATATGCTCTTGTTCTTGGAAAGAGAGATTATTTTTACTGAGCGAAATAATCTCATGATAGAGATAGTTTTTCCCTCTTGCTCTCTGGAGACAATCGGCATTTTTCATAAACTCGTCTACGATTTTCTCTTTATCATGAGGACTGGAATAGAGATTATACGCACCCAACTCAAAATCGCTTTCACGGGTCAAATAGTCGTAGAGCGAGGCGAAGCTTGTCGAGCTACGAGACATGGATTTTATTATCATGTGGCTATTGGAGTTTAGCGACTAATAGCCTGAACTCATCTTCGTACTTTTTGAGTGCAGAAATGAGGATGTTGACATCGATGTATTCACCGATATTGGCTTTATAGGCAATTTGGTTGATGTTGTTTGCGATACCGCGTGAGATACGGATATAGCTTTGAACAATATCTTGTTGGTCTTTGCTCATAAAGTAATTTGGAGAATTTTCTATGAAATTCAAGATCACATCTTTAGCGAGTTTTGAGACTTTCATATCCAGTGCATCGGCTCTGTTTTTCAATGCCTCAAAATCCTCGCTTAGCAAAGGAAAAGTCACTATTTTACGGGTTCTGCCGTAATGGTAGTGTTTATAGTTTTTCAAGTACTCTTTTCTATCCATAGGTTTTACTTTTGTTAGATTATATAGTCTTGATTTGCTGAGATATTATGTAGCGGGCAATCTCCAAAAGCGGGTAGTAGATATTCCCCTGCCCTGATTTGATGTATTGCACACCTAAAGCCATTTTACGTTCACGGTCGAGCGTAGCAACGCTTTTATTGAGTTCGCTTCCACACTCTTTTTTAGAGAGAAGCATCTTGTTGTATTTACTGTACAGGCTGTCAAAAATGACTTTTTCATCGCTACTCATCATCTACTCCTCACAGGTCTTAGTTTCCAAATGATATGATTAAAATACTTATCGATTTATTAAAATACATATGTATTTAGTTATATAGATATGTTTTTATACAATTTCATATTTAATGCACGAAAAAATATATAGTTGGTATAATGACCGTACTAATTAAGGAGCTTTTGATGGCAGATGATAGATTTGAGCGCTTTGATAAACAGCAAGAGCGTCAGGCTAAGCCGGAGAGTGAAAAGAAATCAAAAAAGATCATTTTTTCCATGACGGAAAAACGCTTTGAAGAGTTGTCACGTATGCAAAAATTTCTTGGAAAGAAAACGCTTACGTCAACGATTGATTATTTTATTGATCAGGGACTTGAAAAAGTCCGTGAAGATTTTGAGAACATTAGAGAAAGGTAAAAATTAAATTAATTCTATATGATTCTCACAAATTGCATAATTTTTATCATCAATAAACAATTTTGTACAATTTTCTTTATTACCAAAATTCACTAAATCTTTATCATGTGTCGTTATGATAAAAGTCATTTGGTTGTTTTCATCTCGATGTAGTTCAAATATACTCTTCCAAAATTCTGATTTTTTTTCACTATCCAATTTACTTGTAGGTTCGTCCATAATTATCAAATCCGGTTTTAAATACAATACTATCGCCAAGTTTAATAATTGTTGCTGCCCCCCTGATAAGTTTGAAACCGGTTCATTCAAATTATCATATAAAAAATCAAAAAAATTGTAGAGGGTTAAAAACTGACGTATTTTTTCTTCTTCTTTTTTTGAATATACATATGTGTTCAACCAACTTTGTAATGACAATGTATTTCTAATTTTTGGTCGAAAAGCAAAATTTTCACCTATAGAGAAAGAATCAATTAATGCTTCTTGTGGATGTTGTGGAATGTAACCTATTCTTACTTGTTTAACAAAACTTTTAGCATCAATATGTTGATCATTATACTTAATATATTTTTTATACAGTTCTGTTGTTTCTAATTCACCTAACATGGCTTTAACAAAAGTTGTTTTGCCAACACCATTTCCACCGAGTACTACATACAAATGATTTTTATAAAATTTTTGATGAATATTCTTAAGCACATCTTTTGGCTCTAGATTATCCATTGGATATGTTACATTTAAATTATGAATTGCAAATAAAAAATTCTTAGAAGGCGTCATCAGATTTTACTCCTTTCTCTTCTTTAATTTTGCTAGTAAATACAATTAATGCAATTATTACAACTGATAAAACTAATTGAAAATCAGTCGTAATTGCTACTTTCAACTCACCAGATAAAAAATATAAAACACCTGATTTAAGCACTGTATAAAAAAAAGCTCCAATTAAAGGTATTAAAAGCAAAATATGTAAAGAAAGATTTTTAGCATCTAAACTTGGTATGAAAAATGAGAGTAAAAGTAAAATAAATTCTCCTAACAAAACTGCTGCAAGAGCATTTATTATCATTGCGAAATTACTTAATTGTACACTTGTATTGGTTATTGCATTTAACCAACCGCCTATTGCAACAATGGAATTTGAAAATGCCAATCCAAAGATGGTAATAACATTAGGTTTCTTACCAATGACTCTTAAAATTGCAGGGTTACTTCCACTCGCTTTCATTGCATAGCCAAATGGAGTTTTAGCAACTTGAACAACGACTAAATATACCAATATCACAATTAAAATATTTACCAATAATATATAATTTTCTGTATTAAATAAACTCAAGCTATCTTTTGAATTAAACAAACTCAAGCTAGCAGTTCGTCCAAGCATTCTATAACATATTGAATATGAAGCAAAAGCCACAAGCATACCAGCTAAAATTTTGCCACCTCTCTTTGAATATATAACTCCTGTTGTTGCACCGACTAGAGAACCAAAGAATATTGATAAGATAAGTGCCAAAAAAATATTTGATGAGAAATTTAATATAATCATTCCTACTGATGTCATTCCAAACATATAAGCTGCATCTATAGTTAAATCTGGAAATTTTAAAAATCTAAAACTAATATAAAATCCAATAGCAACCAATGCCATTATAGGAAATTCATTAATAGCTGAATATAAAATTGGGGAAATTATCATTCATATACCTTGTAAGGTTTTAATCTATTAATATTTACTCCATAAATATCTGCCATTTTTTTATTAATATATAAATTCGTTTTAAAAAAATAATTTACATCTAACTTATCTATCGGAGTTCCTTCTAGCACTTTTATAATCATTTCAGAAGTTGCTTTCCCTAACTCATTATAATCAATACCATAAGCGGCAAGACAGCCTTGTTTAACAGATGTATTCTCGACTGCAAAAACAGGTTTTTTATTTTTAGTAGCTTCATTAAGTAATGCACCTAAAGCACTCACAACAGTATTATCTCCACCAACTAAAAAAACATCGCATTCCAACACAACCGTACGAGCCGCATTAGCAACGTCTGAAGCTGCATTTACATTAACAGGAAGAATTGATAGATTTAATTCATCAGCAAATTTTTTAACTTGTTTCAATCCATCTCTTGCATTTTCTTCAGAAGCATTTACTAAATAACCTATTTTTGTAGCATTTGGAAAAATTTGTTTTATTAGCATTAAATTTTTCTTATAATCTAATTGGTCACTAGTTCCTGTTATGTTCTTAGGTTTTCTTACATTTTTACCCCATATACTCTCAGGTGTTGATACAAAAGAAAAAATCATTTTATCTGATGATTTAATTTTATTAGCTAGAGAAATTGAGGCAGGTGTAGTGATAGGAATCACTACATCAAAATTTTCATGTACAATTTGTGCAGACGATTGACTTAGTAATGTATCATCAAAATTTGCATTATATACTCGTATGTCAATTTTATTTCCATATTTGTTATTCAATTCATTCTCAATTGAGTTTTCCACAGAATCAATAATTTCATGAGAACCAAGTTTCAAAATAGCAACAGACTTTCTATTCTTAAATATTTCATTTTGATTTGAACAGCCTGTAAATAACAATGTTAAAGTTATACAAGAAATTAATATTTTAATAACTACTTTCATATTCTGAGCCTTTTTTTTGAATTTTTGGTCATTCGATAATTTGTCCGATTATTTTAAAAACTTTTTTTATTCCAAAACTTCTGATTAAAGCAAGAAGCGTACTTTTTAAACTTTGTTCTGATGTACCAAGTCTAACTGTATTTAGTTTATCAAAAAGAACAATGTTCCCTACAAATATATTGGCAGTCGCTGGTTCAATTGTTGCAACTTTTAATCCTTTATTTTTTAAGGATCTTCCAAGTTTATCTAAAAGTATTTTGATAAAGTTAATATCATTAGAAGCTATAGCGCTTAAATGTCCAAAAGGGATAATTGAAATACTCTCAATTTCATCTTCTATATTCATGTACACATTATGAATTCTATTTGCAGCTTCTTTGATCTCTAGATATGTGTCACATTCTTCTATACAACAGAGAACTGCTAATGTATTGTGTGCTATAAGTAAAGACTTATAATCATTTCGTTTTATTGCCAGACTCAAGGGTTTACCTTCTATTTCTCTTGCAATTTCCAAGTCTCTAGTTAGTGCAGTTAAAAACTTCATATTTTTAATACCTTAAAATAATAAGGGTTTTTAGGGATGAGCTTTGCTCAATCTCCCTAAACAAGTTTCGCAAAGTTCTCAAGAACATACCTGTTCCAGAGAATTTGCAAACTTGCAACTCTCTCTAATCTACAGCTATTATAGTGAAATATTCTCAAGAACAAAATATTTTTTAACTAAAATCTTTCAAATTCGCTTTGTACCTCTTCATCCTCAAAATAAACGTGGCTATCCAAATAATTTGTAAAGATTTCAAATTCTTTGCTTTTGTCTTCAAACAGCTTTTCATTTTCCTCAATGAATTTCTGAGCTACCATCGTGAGAGCAACGTAAATCAGATAATTGATTTGCGTAGTGTACTCCTTTCAAAAATCCTGTTCGACACTCTCGATGATTTCATCTACCGATAGCTTATATTCTTCAATCGTATTCGTCAAATACTCCAAATCTAAGTATCATCCATCCAGTATATTTGTAGTAATATCAAGCAATATTTCATTATTCATAAGACAAAAAATTTAGACTATAAAAATGTTATTTATACGTTCAAATTAGCCAACAAGTTCAAAACTTGTGATTTCTTCTCTGTTACCTCTAATCGCTTTCATTTTCACTCTTGTCATTTCAAGCATTCATAATTCTTGTTCTAGAGAAAGACAAATTACTTTTGGCATCGTTTGGCTTTGGATTCTTCTAAGGATGTCAATAAATCCACTCATCTCTTGCTTGTATGCCTTGTTAATAATTTGTTCTAAAATAGCTCTACTGCTTTTCGCTCATTCCAAGTCATTGATATAAAAAGCGTGTTTATTCACGTCGTAGTAGTAAATATAGTATCTCCCTACCTCGTTATCAGAGATATAAACGGCTTTCATAGCTAAGTCTTTTTTAGCAATTTTAATTTCAAGTACAGTTTCAAATAAGTTCATTTTCATAATAGTTTTAAATAAAAAAATAATAGGTAGTTGCGCAACTAGTTTTCTATTTAATCATATGTACTTGAAAAAAGTCAAAAAATCATCTTGACATTTAGTTGTGGTGTAGGCTTCTGTAAGCCATTTTTGTAATATAGATTTAATATCGAAGTAAAATTATCTGATGATTAAAGGATTAAAAGGATGATGAAAAATGGAGTTTTTGAGCTAGAAAACAATCATTTTTCGATAATAAAAAAATGAGAGCCTATTTCCGGCTCTCAAATTGTTGTTGAACAATATCGGATTCAAACCGAAGATGGCTGTCCATATAATTTGTAAAAATTTCGAATTCATCGCTATTGTCTTCGAATAAATCTTGATGTTCAGCGATTAAATCAGTAGCTATTTTGTAGAAAACTTCATACACGATTGTATTGAATTCTGCAATATAGTTTTGACCGTAGTTGCATTCTATAGAATCCATGATATCGTCAAAATCAATCTTGTATTCTTCAAGTAAATCAACTAAAAATTCAAGATCAAGGTATCAAGCACCTAGTAGGTTTCTTGAAATGTCACACAATATATTTGTATTCATAACCACAATATATTAAAAAATAAAGTGACGGGTTGAGAAAAAATTACAATAAAAAAATCAAGGTGGAGACTTTGTACTACCTTGATTTTTGAAATTTCATTTTTTAAAATTAGTCAGTTTATTTGAAAAGATGTGAACGCTGATTTTGTGTAGTTATGTTACAGATTGGTGTAACTTCAAAAGGTGTAACAAACTATGGTGTAACATAGGTGTAACAAGATAGCAAACTGTTTTTCTTCTTTTGGCTTGAAAGTTCGTATTTTAGGGAGTTTTTAGAGAATTATAAGTGGTACCAGTGGGCGGACTCGAACCGCCACGACTCGCGCCACCGGATTTTGAATCCGGCGTGTCTACCATTTCACCACACTGGCATGTCTTGTGAAGAGGTGGAATTATAGAGAGACTTTGCTTAAAAATACGTAAAAGTGATTTATCTAATCAATTTTTTACTTTTGCCGATAATAGAGTATGGAACTTTTATTGCTTTAGGCAGATATGCTTGTACAAAAGGATTTGACATGAGAATTACATCAGGCTCTTACTACAATAATATATATGGCGAAAATAATAAAATAAATAGACAATTGTTTGATGTCAACAAACAAATTTCATCCGGCCAAAAAATTCAATATGCACATGAAGATCCGAGCATATTTATCAATACGATTCGTTTAGACGATGAGTTAACGACACTTGGGCAAGTTAAAAACAGTGCTCAAAATGCTTATAAATTCTCTACACAAACCGATACGACGATCGGGGATATCGTAAAAACACTCGAATCAATGAAAGTAAAACTCCTCAATGCAGCATCGGACACCCAATCGGATGCGAGCCGAAATGCTATTGCGCAGGATTTACGCGGATTACAAAACCATTTACTTACATTGGCTAACACATCGATAGGCGGTCAGTTTATCTTTTCCGGAACAGCACTCTCCATAAAACCGATTGACGAAAACGGTAACTACCAGGGAAACGACAAGACATTGGAAGCCTTCTTGGGCGCAGGTCTTAAACAACCGTACAACATTTCCGGAGCCCAACTTTTTTTCGGTGACGAGAGTATAATCAACCGTAAAATTACGACCAACGTTCCCCAAACAAGTTTAACGGATCTCTATCCGAATATTATGCAAGGTTCACAAATACCCGATAGTTTCTCGAAAGAAACGTACATAACTGCCAGCAGTACCATACGTGATTTAATGGGGGACACCAATAGCGATGCCACTGACGATCCGTTAAGAAAAGCTTATTTTTACATCCAAGGAACCCGTTCAACCGGAGAAACGTTTAAACAAAAAATTACCCTGGGAACAGATGCGACAATGGAAGATTTAACGAGAGAAATCAGTGATGCGTTTGCTCCCAATCAAGTCGATGTCACCATTAATGCCCGCGGACAAATTGAGATTAAGGACAAAATAGCCGGCTCGAGCAAATTGGATTTTCATATGATCGGTGCCATGGATTTGGGCAGTGACGGTATCGACAGTGCTGATACGCCGGATTTAACCACACTGCAATCGGGAACAACCGATTTTGCCAATGTCCTCTCAGGCTCAAATCAGCTCTACATTAAAGAATTTGTCAAAAGCGGCCTGACACCTACCGATTCTACAGCTACTATAGAGGGGTTAATCTACGATCAATTTAATTTTACAAAAGACGGGGCAAAGCTTTTATCTAATATGTCGCAGATTTTAAAAGATACCAACGCTTACGCCACTCCAAGCGATAAACTTGTCGACGCATCAGGCTCAAACAATGTCAACGGCAGGATTTTAGCATTAAAAGGGACCAATATAAACGGTTCTGCATACGATATCAGCATCAATTTAGGAACTCCGTCCACCTTTACCGATAATATCGGCGGAACTACCTACTCTATCTACGGATCGGCTTTTAACGACTTAAATGCAAACGGTGTGAAAGAGGCATTGGAAGGTATTCCTTCCAATGCGAATGAAGTTACCTATCAGCAGCTTATAGACGTCGTGAATATGGCGGTAACCAATACCTTGCCGACGGCACCGAACGATCCGGTAAGCTATGATGCCGCTATTACAGCATCAAACGTACTGGGCAAAGTTTCTTTAAGTACAGACGGAAAACTGGGTTTTGAAGATTTACACCAACCGGTTACAAGAGCTGAACTTTCATTGTACGATCAGACAAGCAGCAGTTTTTTCCCTCCTCTGATTACAGGAAATGCACTTTCGTTTCAAACCAATAACGCTTTAACGATCAGCGATCCGAAGAAAAACTTTTTTGATGAAATCGAAGAGATGATAAAATCGGTTGAAGAAGGAAAAATGCAGGCAAACGGGCAAGACGATATAGACCCTCGAAATATCGGTATTCAAAACTCGATTCAGAAAATGGATGATCTTACCGATCATGTTTCACGTCTTCAAACATTAGCGGGGTCTTATTCTCAAGTGCTGCAGGCTTCATCCGACCGAAGCGATCTTCTAATCATCAGTACCAAAACACTTCAGTCCGATGTCATCGATACGGATATTGCCGAATCGCAATTGAAATTGCAGCAGCTTACACTTAATTACCAGGCACTTTTATCTAATATCTCAAAAGTTTCTCAACTTTCTCTCGTCAATTATTTATAGCATAGTGCAATAAAAGGGGTTTATATCCCCTTTTTTGCTATAATCGATCTACTTTTCATACTGAATTGCAAGGATCTCTCATTTTACGCGATACACTGTTTATTGCCGGCTTCGGTATTTTATTTTATTTAGGAATTGCGACAATTGTCGCAGATGCGTCCATAATCGGAGCATACGGCGAATCGTTTGCCCAGATGAATGTCCATGTGTTCGGATATGTGGCGTATACCTATCTTCTCCTTTTAATGGTTCCCCTGTTTTATTGGTATAAATACCATGGTGACTTGAATCGACGTCTGGAGATGACCGGAATTTTCGTTTTACTCTTTTTCGCCCTCCTATTTTTTCAGGCAATGGTAGTTGATGATATTTACAGAGGTGCCCTGGTCGGATCAATCGTAGACTTCTTATCACTGTACATCGGAGTCTTCGGGTTATGGATATTATGGCTCATGATGGTTACCGTATCAATCATTTTGGTGATGGAGCAAAGCCTATCCGAACTCGCACAGCCGATTAAAGAGTATATGGACAAGCCCCTGACTTCTCCTAAACCACACCAAATGCCTGCTCATGCAGAAGATATTTACGCATCAGACAATATCAAAGAAGAGTTTACAATACACCACGAAGAAGAAAAACCGTTTGTTCCGGCTTTTGAACCGGCGCCTGTTTTACAGCACGATGAAACAAACTCTCATGTTCCCGTATCAAAACCGAATGAAACTCTTTTTTCAGAACCTGCTGAGACGGAAGAGACCCCGAAAACAGCCGACATCACTCCTAAAGAGTCAACGATTCTGAGTATGGCAAAAAAAGTCAAAGAATCCAAACAGCACGCACTCGTCGTCGATGAGCTCGAAGAAAATAAAATGCTCTTGGAGCAAATCGACAAAGGGGTCAGCGAAAAACCGAAAAATTTCAAGCTTCCCCCTTTGGATTTTTTTCAAAATCCTCCCAAAAAACAGACTTTAGTGGACGAAGCTGAGCTGGATGATAAAATCCGTGATTTGATCGAAAAACTCAAACACTTTAATATTGAAGGGGATGTGGTACGAACCTACGCCGGACCTGTCGTTTCGACCTTTGAGTTTAAACCGGCCGCCAATATCAAAGTTTCCAAAATTTTAGGTCTACAAGATGATCTTGCCATGGCACTCAAAGCGCAAACCATCAGGATTCAAGCCCCTATTCCCGGCAAAGATGTCGTAGGGATCGAGATACCGAACAAAACCGTCGAAACGATCTATCTGCGCGAGATGCTGGAGAGCCAGCTCTTCCAAGAGGCTGCTTCTCCCCTTACCCTAATACTGGGTAAAGACATCGTCGGAAAACCGTTTATTACCGATCTTAAAAAGCTCCCACATCTCCTTATCGCCGGGACAACGGGAAGCGGCAAGAGCGTCGGTATCAATTCGATGATTTTGAGTCTGCTGTACAAAAATTCACCCGATCAGCTCAAACTCCTCATGATTGACCCGAAAATGCTGGAATTCTCTATCTATAATGAGATACCCCATCTTTTGACTCCGGTCATCACCAAGCCTAAAGAGGCCATTTCGGCACTCAACAATATGGTATACGAGATGGAGCGTCGTTATCAACTGATGAGCGAGACACGCACCAAAAATATCGAAAACTTTAATGAAAAAGCGAAAAAAGAGGGACATGACCTTCTCCCCTACATCGTCGTTATTATCGATGAGCTTGCCGATTTGATGATGACCAGCGGAAAAGACGTCGAATACTCCATCGCACGCCTCGCACAAATGGCACGTGCCAGCGGTATCCATCTCATCGTTGCGACACAGCGCCCGAGCGTCGATGTCGTCACCGGTCTGATCAAAGCCAACCTCCCCTCACGTATCAGTTACAAAGTGGGTCAAAAAATCGACAGTAAGATTATTCTTGACGGCATGGGAGCCGAATCGCTCCTCGGTAGAGGCGATATGCTCTTCACCCCTCCGGGTATGAGCGGGCTTGTAAGGCTGCATGCTCCATGGAGTACCGAAGTGGAAATCGAAAAAGTAGTCGATTTTCTCAAAGCACAGCGTGAACCGGAATACGATCGACGTTTTCTGCGCGATAAAGAGGATGTTCTTGCTTCGAACGGAGGCAATAGCAGTGACGAAGAGGCTGATGAACTCTACGAAGAGGCTAAAAATATTATCCTCACTGAGCAAAAAACTTCTATCAGTTATTTGCAGCGACGGCTTCAAATCGGCTATAACCGTTCGGCACGCCTTATCGAGCAGCTCGAAAACAACGGTATCCTCTCCGCCCCAAATGCCAAAGGGAATCGTGATATTATCGTCAACGACCCTTTTTAACACCATCTTGCGGAATTTCTCCGCATTCCACCCAATTTGTAACTTTTTCTCCCATTTATATTTTTACAAATAGAACATAATTAATATCTATCTCCGTATATGTTACCTATTTACTCATTAATAATTTAAAATCAGTAAACAAATGGGTAATATAGTAACATACAAATAAAACTGATTTTTTCTTCTGATATAATCATTCAAAATTAACTGGCACAGGAGTCACTATGGCTTTTATGGACGAATACAAAGCACACGTAGCGGAACGCGCAGCTCAGGGAATCCCTCCATTCCCACTTACAAAAGAGCAAGTTACTGAATTAGTAGCGCTCATTACTCGCGAGAGTTCTAAAAATGATGAGTTGGTAACAATGTTGGCAGAACGTGTCAATCCGGGTGTTGATGACGGCGCTCACGTTAAAGCGGCATTCTTGCACCAAGTCGTTCAAGGACAAGTAAAAGCTTTCTTGGCTGATAACAGTGACATCAACAGCGACGATCATAAAAAAGCGGCTATCAAAATTCTCGGTAAAATGGTCGGCGGATACAACGTTAAACCGCTTATCGATGCACTCAGCAACGATGCGATCGCAAATGAAGCCGCACATGAACTCAAACACACCCTTTTGGTTTACGATGCGTTTAACGATATCGTTGATCTCTCTAAAACTAATAAATACGCAAAAGAAGTTCTTCAATCTTGGGCAGATGCAGAGTGGTTTACCTCTAAAAAGCCTCTTGTTGAAAAATTCAGCGTAGTCGTTTTCAAATTCCCGGGTGAAACCAATACGGATGACCTCTCTCCTGCGAGTGCGGCATTTACCCGTTCAGATATTCCGCTTCACGCAACAACAATGTTGAGTGCGAAAATGCCTGAAGGTATCGCTAAAATCGCGGAATTGAAAGAAAAAGGGATGCAAATCGCTTACGTCGGTGACGTTGTCGGAACCGGATCAAGCCGTAAATCAGCTGCTAACTCGGTTCAATGGCACATGGGTGACGATATCCCTGGGATCCCGAACAAACGTACCGGCGGTGTCGTAATCGGAAGCATCATTGCTCCGATCTTCTTCGCTACGTGTGAAGATTCCGGCGCATTGCCGATCGAAGCCGATGTTAGCCAAATGGAAACCGGCGACGTATTGGACATCGATACAAAAGCGGGAACCATTACTAAAAACGGTACGCAAATCGCAACGTTCAGCCTTCGTCCGAATACGATCGAAGACGAAGTACGTGCAGGCGGACGTATCCCACTTATCATCGGTCGCGGTTTGCCGGCTAAAGCGCGTGCGGCGCTCGGAATGGCTCCGGCAACCATTTTTGCTCAACCGATCCAACCAGCCGATACCGGTAAAGGGTATACTCTTGCGCAAAAAATGGTTGGACGTGCATGCGGAATGGACGGTGTGCGCCCGGGTATGTACTGTGAGCCGATGACTAGCACCGTAGGTAGCCAAGATACTACCGGACCGATGACGCGCGATGAGATCAAAGAGCTTTCAGCTCTTGGATTCTCCGCTGATTTCGTATTGCAGTCTTTCTGTCATACGGCAGCATACCCGAAACCGTCTGATGTGAAATTGCACGCAACATTGCCGGCATTCATCAGCTCACGCAGCGGTGTCGCTCTTCGTCCGGCGGATGGGGTTATCCACTCATGGTTGAACCGTATGGTTCTTCCGGACACGGTCGGAACCGGCGGTGACTCTCATACCCGTTTCCCGATCGGTGTGAGTTTCCCTGCAGGTTCAGGTCTTGTTGCATTTGCAGCGGTTACCGGTTCTATGCCTCTTGAAATGCCGGAGTCGGTACTTGTACGCTTCAAAGGGCAAATGCAGCCGGGTATCACATTGCGTGACCTCGTTAATGCGATCCCGTATTATGCGATCAAACAAGGATTGCTCACGGTTGAGAAAAAAGGTAAGAAAAATATTTTCAACGGACGTGTTTTGGAAATCGAAGGTCTTCCGAACATGAAAGTGGAACAAGCGTTTGAACTTTCCGATGCATCGGCTGAGCGTTCAGCGGCGGCTTGTACCGTTCGTTTGAACAAAGAACCGGTTATCGAATACCTAAAATCAAACGTGACGTTGATCGAAGCGATGATTAAAGACGGTTACGAAGATGCTCGCACGCTTCAACGCCGCGCCGATAAAATGAAAGAGTGGTTGGCTGCTCCGTCATTGATGGAACCGGATGCGGATGCAGAGTATGCAGCG
>Ga0074198_1000658_pt1 | contig 31530 bp, 22 predicted proteins | sample EPASupsiteSAE323_FD_64527 | JGI IMG/M metagenome (GOLD analysis project Ga0074198, IMG submission 64527) | Bioremediated contaminated groundwater from EPA Superfund site, New Mexico - Sample SAE3-23 | ecosystem: Environmental > Aquatic > Deep subsurface > Groundwater > Contaminated ... | reverse complement strand
CATCCCGGACAAAAAAATGAATTAATCCCGGTTAAAAGTTGTCCACTGATCTCAAGACAGAAATGGCGATCCCCACTGCGTGAAGCCATGGACTGGCTCCGTCGTACACTCGTGACACTCTTTGATGAAAGAATGAGCGTGTTTGTAACGGATCCCTGGCAGGCACGAGACGATTATATCGATATTATTCTGGATCGGTCTTCCCATAACATTGATCTGTTCTTCTCAAAACATACAACCCGTGCACTTTCAGACAACGAGAAAGTCGAGGCACTCAAACTTCTCGAGATCCAGAGAAATGGGATGCTCATGTATACAAGCTGCGGATGGTTTTACGATGATATTTCCGGTATAGAATCTGTCCAGGTACTTCGTTATGCCTGCCGTGCAATGCAGCTTGTACGTGAAGTGGCAGGCATTGATCCCGAACCGGATTTTATTTTTATGCTGAAAAATGCTCCCAGTAATGTACCAGAATACAAAGACGGCGCACAAGTGTACCGGAATTTTGTCCAGACCTCTCTTATTGATCTTTCAAGAGTTGGTTTTCACTTCGCATTGACATCATTGATCGTTGATTCCCCGGAAAAGATTCGGATAAAAAACTATACTCTTAAAATTGTTGATTACAAAAAGACTGATACCGGCGAGCTAAAACTGGCTATCGGAAAACTCTTTTTATATTCCGATATTACCTGGGAAGAAAATACCCTGATGTTTGCCGTTCTTCATCTGGGCAACTACAATTTTATGGGAGGGGCAACAGAATTTTCGGATGATAAGACATTTTTGGGCATGCGGGATGAATTAATGGATGGTTTTTCCAAAAGTGATATCCCAAGAATGATCCTCTGCCTTGAGGATCACTTTGGCAACCGTTTCTACACTCTGTGGGATTTGTTCCGGGATGGGCAGCGGAAGGTATTATACTCGATTCTTGATACCACTCTTGCAGATATGGAATCTGCATTCCGACACATATACAACCAGTTTTTCCCGCTTCTCTCTGCCATGAAAAATATGCAGATTCCCGCACCCAAAGTGCTTGAGGATCCCGTATGGTACATCATCAATTTAGATCTTAAAAAAGTCCTTTCAGACCCCGATATCGAAACACAGCGGATAGGGGTCCTTGTCGATGAGATGACAAAAGGCAAATTCATGCCGGATTCTGCAACCCTCAATTTTACTGCAAGTAATGCAATAATCCAACTTATCCAGCGCCTTTTTGAGAACCCAGATGATTTCATCCTGATGGAAAAGATCGTAACCGTTTTTAACCTATTATCCCCGCTCTCATTGAAATACAATCTTTGGGAATGCCAGAATATCTATTTCCACATCGGTCGGAAAAAAGGAGCCGATATGAAGTCACTTTCAGTGTCTGGGGACATTCATGCAAAGCAATGGATAAAAAAATTTGAAGAATTGGGAGGATTCCTGGGAGTGAAATTTTTATAATCCCCAATAAATATTGAATCACTAAAAATGAGTTATGGATAGAGTCCCTGAAGTAAGGATTCAAACTTTTCGGGATGGTTGAGAAAATCGAGAACAGGGTCCCGGTTTTCAATGAGATTGTAGAGCGGATCAGGAATCATATCACCGATATCCGCAAGACGCTGTGCTTTTACCAGCCGGAGATGGGCAGGATTCCGGTAGGTTGGGTTCTTTACAAACCCTTCTTTTATCCACTCAAAATATGCGGCGCCGTTCTTTGCTTCATAGCCATGATAATTGCTGGAAAAACGCGAGGACACTATGTTTGCCATCTGGAGAATGGTAGAATGTGTAGGGTTGATAGTCACGTGCCCATATCCCGGGGGAACCACAACTACATCGCCGGCACATGCTGCAATCATCACTACATCGGAACAATCGTGATTCTGGATTAGGTAATGTGCCTCACCTGAAAGGACTTCATATATTTCCGGGTAACCGGTGCCAGAAGGATCAGCCGGGTGATAATGCCCTTTTGTTTTGTTGTACTCCCCACAGAGTGCACGCGGGGGTATCACCGTGATATCGAACCGCAGATCCTGTTCAGTAAGCCAGCTGCGATCTTCGGCAGACCGGGCAACATCCCGGTACATATAATAAACCGGCCCTGCACAGGAACAGCCCGGATTTGCCAGAACGCTCTGTAAGTCCTCTGCTGTCCTCACAACAGGTTTGGGAAGTGGTCCATCCCAACAGACAGAAAATGGAGATTTTTGAGGGGGAGAATTTCGGTTCATTTCCGACCACCGATTACGGTCATTGCCAGTTCATAGAAATCAGGATCTACCGTTTTTAGCTGGTTTATCGCTGTTTCAAGAGGGATGCTGACAATCCTGTTTCCCTGCAGAGCAACCATCTTCCCAAAATCACCCTCATGTACAAGCTGGACTGCAGCAACGCCGAAGCGCGTAGCAAGAACACGATCAAATGCAGTTGGCGATCCCCCCCGCTGGACATGCCCGAGTATGGTTACCCGGGTCTCAATTCCCATCCTGCGTTCAAGTTCTTTTCCCAGAATATTTCCAACACCCACAAATTTCTCATGACCACATTCATCCCGCTCATTCTCAGGAACCGTGGACATACCGAGATCTTTTGCGTGAGCGCCTTCAGCAATTACCACAATGGAAAATTTTTTTCCCGCATCGTAACGATCCTTTAGTTTTTTACAAATCTCTTCGATGGTAAAATGCACTTCCGGGATCAGGATCGCATCGGCTCCCCCGGCAATGCCTGCCGTGACCGCAATCCAGCCTACATTCCGACCCATTACTTCAACCACGATGATCCGGTGATGTGACTCTGCGGTTGTGTGGAGACGATCGATCGCTTCAGTTACCGTAGATACAGCAGTATCAAAACCAAATGTCATATCGGTTCCGCTGATATCGTTATCAATGGTTTTGGGAATTCCAACAACAGGAATCCCCTGCTTTGCTACGTCCCGGGCAGCAGAAAGGGTTCCGTCACCGCCAATGACAACCAGTGCATGGATACCATATTTTTTTATATTGGCTTTGATCTTCTGGAAATCCGCCGTTTTTTTCAGCGGATCTGTCCGGGAGGTCCCGAGAATTGTCCCGCCCTTGGGCAGAATGCCCGATACAGAGAAGTCGGTGAGTGGCTCCACATCGCCATCTATGAGACCCTGCCAGCCGTTCCGGATACCCAGGGTTTCAAAGTCATATCTGACTCCTGCTCTTTCCACTGCCCGGATGACCGCATTAAGCCCGGGGCAGTCGCCACCCCCTGTCAGCACTCCAATGGTTTTCATCACATGACCCTCCATAATTCATGCCCTGCAATGGTTTTTCTGCACGATGATTGAAAAGCACACATCAACTTTTTGATGGTTGATTCCATTTCGTGAGAATCGCTTACACCTTCCTTCTCATCCAGAGATTATGGCTTTTTCGTATGCGTATATACTGTGCCGTACTATGATCGGCTGGTCTCCATGAAGATCCTGCGGTGGATAATACGCCAGCAGAGAATCAGCTGGGCAAGATCCCCTGCGTTTATGTAGTTCCGGTGTTTGAAGATCGAGATAGGATGGACCCGGGTCTGCTCTTCAATACTATGCTCAAGCTTTTTCACCACATGCCCGCTCAGTTCACCGTCAATAATCAGCTGGCCCATTTTGTGACCTTTCACCTCACTGGTGACAAACTCCAGCGAGAAATTCCGTTCGGATAACGAGAGGATGGAATACAGGTCTAATGAGAGATCAATATTTTCAATACTCTGCTTCATCCGGTTCTGGGAGAGTGTTACCTTGTATACGTTACGCTCTTTGCCATATTTCTGCCCATACCGGGAATAATCGATACCAATCACGGCATCTGCATACTCTTTCTGCGGCGCAATGTAACGTTCATACTCCGGTTCCCGTTCTGCAATTTCCTGGAGCACGGTATCCCGGGAATACCCCCGCTTGTTCATATCCCTCCGTATTTTCCAGTCATACTTCACCTGCCGGGCAGGATCCACAAAAAGAGTGAAATCAAGATATTGTCGTAACAAGGGCGTGAACAGCGTGTGAAGTCCTTCAAGTATGAGTATCTTCTTTGGACGGAAAATTGCCGGTGGATCAAATTTACCGGTTGCATGATTGTATGATGGTTTTTCAATCGGAACCCCCCGCTTGAGCGAGATGAGATCCTGTTCAAGCTGCTCAATACGGTTTGCCCTTGGATTCAAGGGCGTGATTCCCTGTTCCCTCCGCATGTCCCGGTCCATACCGTGGTAATCGTCAAGCGTAATGGTTGATACCAGATCATTGCCAAAAATGCTTCGCACACCCTGCGTAAACGTAGTCTTGCCGGAACCGCTGTCCCCGGCAACCCCGAGGGTAAAGATATATGGCGATGCCGCGATTGTATCCTTAAAGTTAGGATGGTGCATGCGTATTTCCTCTATGGTCATGTATCAGGTAAAAACTATCCTGCATTTTTTCAGAAACTATTGAGTTACTGACCGTCCCGATACAACACCTGTACTAATCCCAAATGGAAACCCTGAAATTAACCATCGGAAAATCTCTTTAGGCCATGTCCTTGAAAAATTAGGGAGCATATTACTACACTGCCCATTGTTTATGAAACAGAGCGGGCATAAGTTTCGGTCAGTCCTTTTACGATCGGGCCCCAGAGAAAGATCCGATCGACTTTCCTTCGACCCCGTTTCCCAAGAGCCCCGGCATTCCAGGGTTCATCGATCATCGTATTGATCCCCCATGCAAGGGATTCCGGGTTCACCTCGACTTTTACGCCGTTGACAAACGCGTCTATATTCTCTGATAGTCCACCAACATTGCAGGCGACAACGCATTTTTCCGCACTCCACGCCTCGAGAAGCACGAGTCCGAACGGCTCATTGCGACTGGGAATAACAACAATATCAGCAGCATTCAACAAGCGGATGTACTCTGAATCAGGGATATAACCCACAAAGTTTACCGGCAGATCCCGCGCCCGTTCCCGCAGGAGCTCCCGCATACCCCCATCACCGGCAACGATCACTTTTGCATCCCAGCGGTACTGGCAGACTTTCCGGATCGCTTCGATGAACAGATCCGGCCCTTTCTGGTAGACCAGCCTGCCGATGAACAGGATCATGGGGGCATAGGGATGAATACCATACGCTTGTTTCACTTCTCCCGGGTCAATATTTGTCCGGTACTCCCGTGGCACAACACCATTGGGAATAACATCGCATTTTTCCTGAGGGACATTGTATAACTGCATCACCTCATTTTTTAAAGTGGCCGAGACGGCCGTTACCCGTTTTGCAATGAGACCGCCATACCATTCCTTTCCGGAGACTTCCTTAAACTCCCACCAGTCCCCTGCCTGATTGCCATTCCTGCCATATTCCGTTGAATGAAAAGTAAGAATCGTATTCCTATCCTTCAACTGGTGAAGAGCCTGAACTACGTGCCAGTCATGGAAGTGAAGAAAGTCGAACTGGTCTGTGGCATCGTCTTTTTTGAAATGGTCAACCATTGCCCGGCTCATGGCATCGCAATATTCAACAATATTATTTCCGGCTGGCTGGCAGTAGTGGTAATGAACACCTTTGATGGTCTGATCTGGCATCATGCCCCGGGTGTAGAAATGCACATCGTGCTCCTGTTTTACCAACGTTTCTGCAAGATTGGTTGCAGCATTCGCAAGTCCGCCAACCCGCTCTGCATACATCGATTCCCAGCAGAAAAACGCTATTTTAAGTGACTCCATAATAGTTCCCTCCGTTCTTTTATTACAGTCACCAGATCATGGCGCTCTTTCAACCCGGCCATACTCTCTGCAAGACGTGGATCTTCGAGAATATTTGTTATCCAGCGGGAGAAATCGCCACGTTCGATGTGGAACTGGATCGAATCTTTGGGAACGATATATAACAGTTCTTCAAACTGGTCCAGGTTATATGCACTATGTCCTATGTAGCCGGTGGGCCCTGCAAAGTGAAAGGCCTGTTCCGGGGCCAGGGTCCGCAGGGTTTTTGCTGATTTCCGGTTTTTCATTACGCGGATATTCCGTGCTTCATAGTCTGCCAGTACCTTCATGTAGGTTTTGAATGCATCATCGGCATCGTGATGGCTGAAGTAGGTATGGACTTCGCCGCATGTGCCATATTTGGAAGCCATGTAATAGAAATGGTCACTAGTCTGGAGATACCGCCAGATCGGTTTATCGATTGCATACGGCTGTGCGATCTGGACTGCATGGAATGCTGCCCGTTGTCGATCATTTCCCATCCATGCTGAGGTATCCTTCTCAAGATCTGCCCAGGAGATTGTCTCGCTGACATTTATTTCTCCTACGGGAGAAAAACGTGAGACACACTCTGAAGGCAGGATAGACTCTACGCCACGCCGGGCAAGCTCGTCAGGCAGTGAATGTAAAAAGTCGAATATACCGGTATCCTTCCAGAAATGTTCACCAAAGGTCTCGAAATCGAGAAACACATTGATCACATCTCCATGAGATGAAGCGATCCATTTCGCATATGTATCTGCCGTCAGGGGATACATATCCCAGGTGCGGTTGGCAAACCGGAAAGCGATATCATCCGATAACTTGGTGTTGCGAAGCATTACCGGAATACCCTGGCAGGTATAGAGATGATTTGGGCTGCGCCACCCGAGAACGCGATCCACACCCTCGGTAAAAATACCGGAGAAATCCATATCTTTTACAGTAGCGGCAACGTCGTTATTGAACGTAAATTCCGTATTTTCAAAAATTGTCGGCCTGACTTTGAACCGGTCATACATCAGGTCGGAGTGAAGCCGGATTTGTTCCCTGAATTCGGTTTTATCATGAAAACAGCTTGCAATACTATGATAGTAGGTCTGCCCGATGATCTCGGTATTTTTATGGCGGGCAACCTGTTCAAAGAGAGAAAGGGTATCCTTGCCCCATTTTTCGAGCTGTTCTATGAGTATTCCCGATAACGAGAAGGCACAGGAAAATCCATTATCAAGTTTTTCCAGAATGATTTTTGTTGCAGGATTATAGCATTTTTCTGCAACGCGCTCAAGAATTTCCTTATTCAGGCCATCAAAATAATGATCAAAAAGATCTCTCTTTTTTATTTTCGGGACAGATTCAAACTGCCGGTTCAGCCGGTATGGCTGGTGAACTTCAAATCCAATACAGACAGGGGGCATGACAACACTTCCGGGTCTGAAAAAGGAGATAATCCACCGGTGCCGGATCAACCAGATAGACTTATGTATTTTTTACAGGGTTTGCATGATAACCACGAGAAAGCAGGGTGGAATTGTTCCCCGTGGAAGCGGTAGATAGTTCCTTTCCCAAGTGATACTACCTAACTCATACATATGATATATATGTTTGTATAATTAGCAAAAATTGAAAATATCCAGGAAAATATGGATCGGTTCAAAAAGAAAAATTGCATTTATTACATGTTTTAATGGATTGGCTCCGATAAGAGCACAATTCGTATGGAACGGGTCATTAATCAAAAAAGATCGGCCACGAACGCACTGGACGAAAGGATGTCCCCCAGTCCGGAGGTCTTTGTGATATTCTGCGCAATGATTGTTGGAATCATCACGATCGTATGGGTGTTGGTTCGAAAAATTCCCTTCGACAAGGATGGCCCGAATATTTTTTCAATCTCACCATATGCAAGGATTCCCGCGGGAGAAATTTCCCCTCCACTCCCCCGGGCTGCCCGGGCAACGGCACGGGAAGCAAAGATCAGGGCATTTCGCGATGCCTCAGGTTGAGCACAATCATTTCTGATAACCAGCACATAGTACCCGAACGTGTGAAGGTGAAGGCGTTTGAGTCCGGTTTTGTTACATAGATCAAGTGCACCCATTACCTGTTGAATTGCAGAGAGAGTCTCCTTTACTCTATATTCCGGTTTTTGTGGGTCCAGGCAATGAAGGAGTAAAACAAGCTCGTTCTCATTCAGGCCGATACTGTCTGCCACCGGGAGAATAGAGTGAATAAAACCACGGATAACACGAGTATCTGTTGCCGAGACACATTCTACATGCACCCGTATCCGGTTATTATCCTGTTTCATCAGCAGGATCTGATCTGCCGCCCGGGCAAATTCTGCTTCAGTCCGGAGATACTGGTATCCTGAGAGAAACGCCCGGGTGTATCGACGGATCCTTGCACTGAATGCATTCATTTCATCACAAGGAACAAGTATCGATTCCGGTGAATGGGCCGGTGATACAATGAAGCGATTGTTCCGGAGTATGACACCTTCAGCAACCGGTACGAGACCAGGAGGATATTCAAAAACGAGATGAATGGTATCCTCAGGAGAGTTACTTCCTGTGTTTGAATCCATCAAATGGACTCCCGCATTATCCAGGATTTTCCGGGTTTCCGGTCCCGGAGAAAATGAGACACAGAGCACATCTGCACAACCGGATGATGCCAGATGAACCGCTGCAATACCTGCCTGTCCCCCCATGAAGAGATGACCAGAATCAGCAAAAATGCGGGTAATTTGCTGGTACAGCAGTTGATCGGAAACAATCCACTCTTCAGCGGTGCAGGTATGCATGGAAGAGAAGAGCCGGGATCGAAGATCGGAAAGTACCGGGAGATTGAAGATCCCTGATGTGAGCAATTCAGGAGTAACAAAGATAATACGGTCAAGATTTACATTGAACCCGACAAGTACAGGGACTGGCGTTATGGGTTTAACGTTATCGTAGAGTTTTTGCCACGTCATTTCGATCATGCCCGTCCATCCTTTTAATCCTCTATCGATGTTCTGCGATTTTAATTGTACCATCAATAAAGAATGCACAGGTGCACAACGGATGATGGGGGTCGGATGGGGACAAATCGTTTTTGCACGGAATGGTGAGATCCTCAAATGTACTTTCGTAATTTCTCAAATATATCCACAAAGTCTGGGCCGTGATCGGACAAATGTCCCTCACTGACCCCCTCATTACTCTTTGGTTTTTATTCGGAAATCTTCTTCTTTTACACCGTAAAGTTGAGTAAATATTGTGTTGAGGGGATGGAGGGGGTCAGTGAGGGACAAAAAGAATCTGTGGTGATAATTATCCCGGAACAATATCAAAAACAGCGGGCCTGATAAGATTTATCAGAATTGGAAAAATTATTTTTATAACAATAGTTATTATAAGGAAATGGCACTACTACTCATTAACCGAGGGATATCGTGGCTGATATCGCCAACAAGGATTTTCCGCATGTACCGCATCGGATATCGGGTCTTGTAGATCTAGCTTACAATCTCTGGTGGAGCTGGAACCCGGCAGTAAAGATGGTTTTTAAAAACCTGAATCCGCAGGCATGGATTGAAAGTATCCATAACCCGGTAAAAATGCTGCGGGAACTTCCCGAAGAAACCCTCATTGCCGCTTCAAAAAATCCCCAATATCTCAGGCATTATGATCTCGTTATGGCACGTTTCCGGCAGGAAATGGACCGGAAGAACAGCTGGTTTACCGAACACTTCCCGGATAACCGTGGTCTTACCATAGCCTACTTTTCCGCAGAGTACGGCCTCCAACACTCCCTGCCTTTTTATGCGGGGGGATTGGGATTTCTTGCTGGCGATCATTTAAAGGAATCCAGCGATCTCGGCCTTCCCCTGGTGGCTGTCGGGTTCATGTACTCGGAAGGGTATCTTCACCAGCATATAGGTACCGATGGCTGGCAGGCAGATATCAATGAACTCCTGAACCGGGATGCAGCCCCCATCAAACGGATCATGTATAACCACGATACCCAGCTGGTAGCCCGGGTACCGTTTATCGATCCCCCTATCTATGTAGCGGTCTGGAAAGTAGATGTGGGAAACATCCCCCTCTACCTGCTTGACACAGATATCAAACAGAATGATCCGGTCAACCGGATGATCACCTACCGTCTTTATACCGGGGATAATGAACTCAGACTCAGGCAGGAGATCGTTCTGGGAATTGGCGGGAGTTATGTACTGGATATTCTTGGGATACGGCCTTCTATCGTTCACCTGAATGAAGGCCACCCGGCATTTGCACTTCTTGAACGGATCCGTGAACACGTTGCTGACAAGATGAGTTTTGAAGAGGCAGCAGAACAGGTACGGGAGACCAGCATCTTTACCACCCATACGCCCGTACCGGCCGGCCACGATGCATTTTCCTACGCACTTATGGAGAAATATTTCACTCATTATTTCCCCCTGCTCGGAATTGATCGTAAAACATTCCTCGAATTAGGACATTCCACCAGGGATAACGGGGAATTGTTCAATATGACCGCATTTGCCCTGAAAATGTGTGCCTTTAAAAATGGCGTGAGTAAGAAACATGGCGAGGTTGCCCGGGAGATGTGGCAGCAACTCTGGCCGGAACTCCCCAAAGAAAAGATCCCGATCAACCATATTACCAACGGCGTGCATGTGCCTACCTGGCTCGATCCCAAAATGTCGCTCCTTATCAACAAATATTTCTCGCCTTCCTGCCCGGACTGGATGACAGAACATGACAGCCCGCTCATATGGGAGATGATCAACGAGATCCCGGATGAAGAATTGTGGGCGGTCCATACCCAGCTGAAAAGAAAACTGGTGAACAGGATACGGGAGTTCAAACGCCGAAAATGGAGTGGGGAGGGGACGGATCCGGTCAATGTAATTACCGGCGGAGCTCTGCTCGATCCTTATACGCTTACGATTGGATTTGCCCGCAGGTTTTCTACCTATAAGCGCGCCGATCTCATCTTCCAGGATCTCGAACGACTCAAGAAAATCGTAAACAACCGGTGGATGCCGGTACAGGTAGTCTTTGCGGGCAAAGCTCATCCTGCCGATGATGATGGAAAACGGATTATCCAGAAGATATACCGGTATGCCCACCAGCAGGATTTCGGGGGGCGAATTGCTTTTATTGAGGATTATGGAGAGCAGATGGCGCAATACCTTGTCCATGGTGTTGATGTCTGGCTCAACAACCCGGTCCCTCCCATGGAAGCCTGCGGTACAAGCGGAATAAAAGCATCGCTGAACGGTGTCCTCCACATGAGCGTGCTTGACGGTTGGTGGATTGAAGGGTATAACGGCAAGAACGGGTGGGCATTCGGGGATAATCCCCCCGGATTGAACCGGGACCATGCGGATGCCGAACAACTGTACAACCTGCTTGAACGCGAGGTGATCCCGATGTATTATACTCTTTCAGACGACGGCATTCCTCACATGTGGGTGAAAAAAATGAAAGAGACCATACGGAGCACCGCACCACAATTCTCCGCAAAAAGGATGCTGAAGGAATACATCAGGAACGGGTATGATCCGGCGCTCAGGTTTGCAGCGAAATACAAAAAAGGGAGAAGGGTGCAGAGATCGCTGATGTGAAAAATGATCTTTCCGATTCTTTCAGGCTTATTTGAGATCCGGTGAATCAATCAAGAACTTTATATCTGGTAAAAACCCGCATGAAGTCAAAGACTTCACACCAAAACAATGAAAATTTGCTTTGGGAACTCAATTTCCGGTTGTGTTGAGCATCATCGACAAACCTCAAAATTTAATAGAAAAAGGGGGTCACTTTTTTTCATCTTGTATGCTTGTGGCCCTTTGGCATCATGTCTGTTTTCATGACAAAATGTTGGTAGGCGAGCTGCCAGTTCAGGCTGCCTTGTCTGCCACCTTTTCGTCTTCAAGAATCGCAGCTTGTGCTGCCGCTAGCCGGGCAATGGGGATACGTGGACCGGAGCAGGAGACGTACGTCAGGCCAATGTTATGGCAGAACCGTATTGAAGCGGGATGGCCACCGTGTTCGCCGCAAATGCCCATCTTCATATCGGGGCGGGTGTGCCTTCCCCATTTCACCGCCTGTTCCATGAGCCTGCCCACCCCTTTGACATCAAGAACCTCAAAGGGGTTGTCCTGCAGGATACCACTCTGGTTATACATTGGCAGGAACTTATTCTCTGCGTCTTCACGGGAAAAAGAAAACGTTGCCTGCGTCAGGTCATTTGTCCCAAACGAGAAGAACTCTGCTTCTTCAGCGAGATTGTCCGCACGCATGCAGGCGCGGACCACTTCGAGCATGGAACCAAACTTAAAGTCCAGTTTTACCGAATAGGCAGATTCCACATCCTTGCGAATATCGTCTACCCAGGCTTTTACCCGTTTGAGTTCCTGGGATGTGCAGACCTGCGGCACCATAATCTCCGGATGTACCTCGATACCTGCTTTCTGGCATTCGGCAGCGGCTTCGAGAATGGCCCGGATCTGCATGGTATAGATCTCCGGGAAAGTGAGCCCGAGACGGACACCCCGGTGGCCGAGCATGGGGTTGACCTCATGAAGGGCACGGACCTTCTTTAATATGGCCTCCTTCTTTGCTATCGCTTCATCCACCAGCACCGGGTCGGTGAATTTTTGCACCTGCGGTTTTGTATCCCGGGTATGGTTCATGAATGTGACCGCATCTGATAATACCTGCATGCCCCGCAGGATCTCGCGCAGGTGACGAAGATGCTCGATATCGTCAACAAGAAGGTTTTCCGTTGGCAGGAACTCGTGAATAGGAGGATCCAGCAGACGTATGGTCACCGGGCGGGGCGTCATGACCTTGAAGATGCCATTGAAATCGTCACGCTGGATCGGCAGAAGTTTGTCAAGAGCGGCCTCGCGATCGGCTTTGGTCTCGGCTACAATCATCTCCACCATAATCGGCAGGCGTTCGGTACCGTTGAACATGCGTTCGGTGCGGCACAGGCCAATGCCCACAGCGCCATATTTCACTGCTCTTGCAGCATCATCCGGGGTATCGGCATTTGCCATGACCCCGAGCCGGGCCCTTTCATCCGCCCAGGAAAGGAGTGTGTTGAGTTCAGGAGAGAACTCCGCCTCGATCATGGCAACCTCGCCCAAATAGACTGCCCCGGTCGTGCCATCAATAGTGATCAATGCACCCTCCCCGAATTCCTGTTCACCTGCCCTGGCCTGGCGCATGCGGACATCGACATGAATACCTTCGGCTCCGGATACGCAGGGTTTTCCCATACCGCGTGCAACGACTGCTGCATGGGAAGTCTTGCCCCCACGGCTCGTAAGGATACCCTGCGAGGCAAAAAACCCATGAATGTCTTCGGGTTTGGTCTCCTCACGCACGAGAATAACGCGTTCCCCGGTCCGTCCCAGTTGTTCGGCCCGGTCGGCATCGAAGACTGCAATACCCACAGCCACTCCCGGAGATGCAGGTAACCCTTTTGCAATTGGCTTTTCCGTGACCCGCGGATCAAGACGGGGAAAGAGCATCTGGTCAAGTATTTCCGGCTGGATGCGAAGGAGAGCATTGGATTTATCGATGAGTCCTTCATTGACCATCTCGACAGAGGTGCGTACCAGTGCCGAAGCATTCATCTTACCGTTTCTTGTCTGAAGGAGGTAGAGGATCCCTTTTTCAATGGTAAATTCGAAATCCTGGACTTCCTTATAATGAGATTCCAGTATTTTGTGCAGATCCTGCAGTTCATGATAAAGACCCGGCATCTCATCGGCCATTGCGGCAAGCGGCTTTGGCGTCCGGATACCGGCTACAACATCCTCCCCTTGGGCATTGACCAGGTACTCACCGAACATAACGTCCTCTCCCGTCCCGGGATCGCGGGTGAAACCTACGCCGGTAGCAGAGTCATTTCCCATATTGCCAAAAACCATCTGCATAACATTTACTGCAGTGCCATTAGCCATATCAGGGGTGATCTTAAATTCCCGCCGGTAATCTACCGCCCTTTTGCCACTCCAGGAGTCGAATACCGCCCTGATTGCGATCTCCAGCTGTTCATAGGGTTCGACCGGAAAGGGTTTACCGGTGTACCGGTGGACAACCTTTAAAAAACGCTCTGATATCTCCGCAAGATCGTGCGAAGATAGATCGACATCATGTTTTGCGCCGGATTTCTGCTTGATTATCTCGAATTCTGCATCGAATTCCGCATCTGGGACACCGAGGGCGACTTTACCGAAAAGATGGATGAAACGCCGATAAGCGTCATAGCAGAATCGTTCATTACCGGTCTGGGCAATCAGGCCTTTGAGGGTATCTGCATTCAGGCCGAGATTAAGAATGGTGTCCATCATGCCCGGCATGGAGATCGCAGAACCGGAGCGGACTGATATCAGGAGAGGGTTATTGCGCCCGCCAAAGACACGGCTGCTTTTACGTTCCACTCCCGCAAGATGAGTATGTACCTGTTCCATCATCCCTTGCGGGAGTTCTTTTTTCGGATCATTCACCACAGCGAGACAGGCTTCGGTAGTGATTACAAAACCCGGCGGCACTTTAAGCCCGATCTGTGTCATCTCGCAGAGGTTTGCACCCTTGCCACCTAGCAGTTTCTTGTTTTTACCATCGCCTTCTGCGAATGCATACACCCATTTCCTGCTCATGATTTCCTCCTCATAAAAATCCGCACTTGGCCACCGGACTTTCAGAACCGCAATCAGGGTTATCCGGGTTGAGCTGTTTCAATGCGAAATGACAAGAAAAAAGCAAAGACGGAGTCGTTGATCTCTTCAAATCGTGAACGCAGTTCGCGCATCATACCTGAAAATCCAATGAACGCGAAGGCGTCCAGCTCTTTTTTAATTTCCAATGAAAAACTTGGCACCGGGACAAAAAAAAGGTTCTGATTTTCTGATGATTTTCCTATCGGTATTCATCATTTATACAGCCTTGTCTGCAATTTTTTCTCCTTCGAGAATTGCAGCCTGTGCCGCTGCAAGCCGGGCGATCGGGATACGAGGGCCGGAACAGGAGACATAGGTAAGGCCAATCGTGTGGCAGAACCGTATGGATGCCGGATGCCCCCCATGTTCTCCACAAATTCCCACTTTCATGTCCGGACGCACGCGCCGACCCCATATTATCGCCGATTCCATGAGCCGGCCTACTCCCTTGACATCCAGCACCTCGAAAGGATTATCCTGCAGTATACCGCTCTGGTTGTACATCGGCAGGAATTTATTCTCAGCATCTTCACGCGAGAAGGAGAACGTTGCCTGGGTCAGATCATTTGTTCCAAATGAGAAGAACTCGGCCAGTTCTGCAAGATTATCTGCCCGCATGCAGGCACGGACAACCTCAAGCATGGAGCCGAACCTGAAGTTTAGCTTCAGGTTATAAGCAGACTCTACCGAGTTCCGGATCTCATCAACCCACACTTTGACCCGGAGGAGTTCCTGGGCGGTACAGACCTGGGGGATCATGATCTCCGGGTGTACTACGATACCTGCTTTCTGGCATTCAGCGGCAGCTTCGAGAATCGCCCGGATCTGCATCCGGTAGATCTCCGGAAACGTAAGACCCAGCCGGACTCCCCGGTGACCGAGCATCGGATTTACTTCGTATAACGCCCGGACTTTCCTTAAAATGGCCTCCTTTTTCACAATCGCCTCATCCACCAGCACCGGGTCGGTAAATTTCTGTACCTGCGGTTGCATCTCTCTCGTGCGGTTCATAAATGTCACTGCGTCAGAAAGTACCTGCATACCCCGGAGGATTTCTCTCAGGTGGCGAAGGTGGTCGAGATCGTCAACAAGAAGATGCTCGGTTGGCAGGAACTCATGGATAGGCGGATCGAGCAACCGGATGGTTACCGGAAGAGGTGACATAACCTTGAATATACCTATAAAATCTTCACGCTGGATGGGGAGCAGCTTATCAAGGGCAACCCGACGATCCTCCGGTGTATCGGCCACAATCATTTCAACCATAATGGGCAGCCGCTCGATACCGTTGAACATTCGTTCCGTCCGGCAGAGACCGATACCCATTGCACCGAATTTCAGCGCGCGATCCGCATCATCGGGGGTATCTGCATTGGCCATGACCTTGAGCGTTGCCATGCCATCAGCCATTGACAGGAGTTCGGCCAGTTCTGCGGAGAATTCTGCTTCTAACATAGGTACTTCCCCAAGGTAAACAGATCCGGTAGTACCATCAATGGTGATCAATGCACCTTCACCGAATTCCTGGTCACCTGCCCTCGCATGGCGCATACGGACATCGACATGGATTCCCTCGGCTCCCGATACACAGGGTTTGCCCATGCCCCGTGCTACTACCGCTGCATGCGAAGTTTTGCCACCCCGGCTTGTTAAGATACCCTGCGATGCAAAGAAGCCATGAATATCTTCGGGTTTGGTCTCTTCCCGCACAAGGATCACACGCTCACCGGTACGGCCAAGTTTTTCAGCACGGTCCGCATCAAACACCGCTACACCGACAGCAACTCCCGGCGATGCTGGCAGTCCTTTTGCTATTGGTTTTTTTGTAACTTTTGGATCCAGCCGGGGAAACAACATCTGCTCAAGCACCTCCGGTTGGATGCGCAGGAGTGCCTGGCGCTTGTCGATAAGCCCTTCCTTGACCATTTCTACTGATGTGCGGACAAGTGCATGGGCATTCATCTTGCCATTCCGTGTCTGCAGGCAGTAGAGGGTGCCTTTTTCAATGGTAAATTCAAAGTCCTGGACTTCCTTATAGTGAGTCTCTAACTTGTTGCGCAGGTCAACAAGTTCGCGGAACAAACCCGGCATCTCATCGGCCATTGCGGATACTGGCTTTGGCGTCCGGATACCGGCTACAACATCCTCCCCCTGGGCATTGACCAGGTACTCCCCGAACATGACATTCTCGCCCGTGCCGGGATCGCGGGTAAAACCAACCCCGGTAGCTGAGTCATTACCCATATTGCCAAATACCATCTGCATGACATTCACCGCAGTGCCATTGGCCATATCAGGAGTGATCCTGAATTCCCTCCGGTAGTCAACCGCACGCTTGCCACTCCAGGATTCGAATACCGCCATGATAGCGATCTCCAGCTGTTTACGGGGATCAGCCGGGAAAGGTTTGCCGGTATTGCGGTGGACTACATTAAGGAAACGCTCAGAGATCTCGGCAAGATCATGGGATGAAAGATCCACATCATGCTTTGCGCCGGCCTTTAACTTGATAGCCTCGAACTCGGCATCAAATTCCGCTTCGGGAACCCCAAGAGCGACCTTACCGAAAAGCTGGATAAAGCGTCGGTAAGCATCGTAACAAAACCGTTCATTCTTTGTCTGTGCTATGAGACCCTGGAGTGTTTCAGCATTAAGACCGAGATTAAGGATAGTATCCATCATACCCGGCATGGACATCGCGGAACCGGAACGGACAGATATCAGGAGAGGATTATTCCGCCCGCCAAAGACACGGCTGCTTTTACGTTCCACTTCCGCAAGATGGGCATGTACCTGTTCCATCATTCCCTGCGGGAGTTCTTTTTTCGGATCATTCACAACCGCAAGACAGGCTTCCGTTGTGATCACGAAACCGGGAGGCACCCTCAGCCCAATCTGCGTCATTTCGCACAGGTTGGCTCCCTTGCCACCGAGAAGTTTCTTGTTTTTGCCGTTGCCTTCTTCAAAGGCATACACCCATTTAGTACTCATGATTACTCCTGAGTTTGGCAGCGTCAGCGCTACTTAAAAAAAACAGGAACTTAAGCTGTCCGTATGTGTGCATAGTAGAAATGAGAATTATATAATAATGATCCCATTATTAACACAAGGAAAAATGGTGAGATAAAAAAAAGAGTAAGGAAACATATCAGATGACAGTCAACAGAAAAAAATTGGGTGGATCGCTCGTACCAACCACCATTACAGGAAATGTGATTTTTTACGGAGTTTGCGCAACATTTGCAAGCGAGCGTATCAGCCTCTGGGTGGCCTGCGCAGTATTTGTCGTGTTAACGAGATAAACGGTAGTCCTTTCAAGCAGGTTGGTAATATAGCGTTTCCGGATATGTTTTTTATAAGAATTGTTAACGAGGATGTGCGGATTGAAATAGTTATTTTCCTCGAACAACTCGAGACCTTCCTCGGGTAGCAGTGAGCGGGCCTCGTTGGAATCTTTTGAATCCCGTTTGAGAAGAATCATCATCTTTAAGGTAGTCATGGAAAGGATTCGGCCTTTTCCAATAACCCACCGCAGATCTGCAACTGCCCTGCCTTCCTTATCAAAATCACCCTCGGGAACAAGCCCGTCGTATTCCTTCCAAACGGTTGCGAGATCCTTCCGGATGTAAAAATTTTTTTCTGACCCATAGGCGAGGATATCCGGCCCATATACCCGTGAAAAGAACCAGTCATCCGAAACAATCCGGGTATGGGAATCTTTTAAGAGCCCATAGGTCTGGGTTGTTTTACCTGCGCCGGAATTCCCAATCAGGCAGAGGCCTTTGCCGTTTATATCGATGCAGGCGCCGTGCACAGAATAGATGTTATGTTCATCTTCCAGGATATCCCCGGCAAGACTGAGGGCAATGGATTTTATCCAGCCATAATAGTTGAAATTGATCAGGTACGCTGACCGGGAATGCGGATCAAAAAATACCGTGTCCGGAGCGCATGAAGGATCTTTGAAAATGAAAAGCCTGCCATGAGACCGGACATTCTGGGACATGGGGTAAAAATTTTCCTGCCAGGTTTCCTTTACCCCATGATCATCTGAGAGGAGTTTGATACAGCATCCATATATTTCCGATTTGATCTCATAGAGGACTTTGGGGAGATAAAGCTCCATCAGGCGCTCGTTTTCATCAGTGGAAATCAGGGTAATGGTATACATCGTTCGTCATCCTTTGAAAACCCGGAGATTATCTTCCTATTCCTAATTGGGAATTATTAATTATTTCCCTTATATTAGTTTCCGGTTTGAAATCAGATCTTCAGCAAAGAGTATTCGAAAATACGACCCTCTTTAATCCAATCAAGCATAGCTGGGCTTCCAGCCTTCATGATGCGAACCGATCAGAAAACAAAAGGGTTCCTATCCGGAAAAAACAACCTCACCAAAACAGGAAAAATAGACAAATTGGCACGCAAAAAAAAATGATTTTACAAGACATTACCGGGGCCGGTAGAGATCGTAATAATGCCTGGGTGTTTCAAGACTGATATAATAACCATCGATATAGGCTGTACTGATAATCATATAAATATCAGTGTTGGAGGTCTGGACAACACGGTACGAAGAACCACGGTTAAAGATCTCTTCTCCTTCTATAATTGAGCCATTGTCTGCATAGCAGAGTGCCATGCGGAACCTGCCATACTGCGGAGTTACATTTGCAGTAACGGTAGTATTGAGTATCCATACAGGATAAGGTACAGAGAACACCTGAGTAAGGCCACCCCTTTTTTCACTGACAAATGCAAAAGGAACCATCTCCTGGTTCCGCGCAATAATATCAGATGCACCATAGGTCTCCATGTTCTCAGGAAGTTTGAAGACCGGGTACGTGAACGGTTTGTCAGTGTAGAAGATCTGATACGGCGGTGCATCCGCAGGTATTAGCGTAGGGGTAGGTTCGACATAGACTGGGGTAACCGGGGTCTGGTGAATGACCGTTGGAACCGGAACAGGGATTGGCGTGGGGGTGGGAGTTATCTTCACACCGACACTTTTAATGGAGGCCAGGTATTGGGGATTTGCAACTACGGCTATGATGAGCACGATGAGAAGACCCCCGAAAAGGGTGAGAATATCGCCTTTTTCCACACAAAGTACTGGATGAGGGTCTATAAAAATGATGGCGATATTAACCTGATAATTATCAATAACATAGAAAACGGTACGGTTTGAATGGCGGTTCCGTAGTTGATAAACGCGCCATAAAAGGTCACAGATATTTTTTATGCATTCGGCGAATAACTGATGAGTATGGAACTGCCGGGACTTCAGACGTGGGTTGTATTCTACCTCATATCGTTTGTTGTTCTACTCTGGGCTGCATTCCTCTCGGCGCAGGGTATCATGCTGTGGGTGAGCCTGATGCTTGTCATTGTGATTGTAGGGGTTAATTTCTATGTAGTGTTCACCCAGATCAAGCTGCACGCATCCCGCAAACAAATACAATCAGAACTCACTAAGGATTTCGTTCGTGGCGAGGATCTGGAGCAGGACGACCGGCAAAAACATTAAGCCGCCTTGGGTGGCGCGGCTTTCTCCTTTTTCATAAAAATTTTCTGGGCTGTATTCTTTGATACAAACAGGTCCTCAACCTGGCGCCCGAGATATTCTGTCTTGCCCATGATATAATAGCCATCAGCAATGAGCGCTGAATGGAAGGTACGGGCAAGGTCATCTTTCTGTTTTTCCGTAAAGTAGATTGTAACATTGCGGCAGGTGATGAGATCAATGTACCGTGCCGGAGGGACACCGCTCATGAGGTCATGAGGGCGGAACCGGATCAGATCTTTTAAGTGCTGCTTGGCTTCATAGGTGCCATCCGGTCGTTTGGTAAAATGACGCTGGATCTGAAGGGTACTCAGTTTGGCAATCGCTTTCTCTTCAAAAATTCCTGCTTTTGCCTTTCCCAGCACGACTTCATCGATATCAGTGGCAATGATATGACCGGACAAGTCCTTATGGCTGGAAAGTATGTCATACAGGATAATGGCAAGGGAATAGGGTTCTTCGCCGGTTGAACTGCCGGCACACCAGATGGAGACACGTTTTCTCAGTTGGAAGAGTGCAGGAAGAACCGTGTTCTTAATCTCATCAAAAACCTCCTTGTCCCGGAAAAATTCAGTCACATTGATCGTGAGTGCATTGCGTAAAGGCTCGTTTTCCGCAGGATGTGCTTTGAGATACCGCAGGTAATCTGCATAGGTTGCGGAATTTGTTGAACGCATTCGGGATAAAAAGCGTCTTTTGATATAATCTTCCTTATAATTTGAGCACTGGATTTTGAGCAGCTGCTCAACATGCCGTTTTAATTGATTGAATTCAGTTGCCGACTCGTCCATAATGGTAGTTCCCTGATGAGAATTTAAGTATTTTCTATATCATTAAACATTTTTTGTATATCCAGCCAGATGATCAATCCCTTTCCAGTGTCCTCTCCATCATCGGTGCGGGTGTTGATGATCCCCTTGATATATCTCGATTCATTCCCGGCAATTCCTTCAGTCATTAAATCAACCTGGGCTGTTGAAATTTCCGTTACACTGCTGACATTGTCGACAATTACTCCGACATTGTTGCCTTTTGCTGCATCTGCCATAAATACTATGATTTTCTGTGATTCAGTGATCGGCTGGTTGGGTAACTTGAGGAATGAGTTAAGGTTGAGAATATTGACAATTTCCCCGCGCAGGTTGATCACACCTGTAATATGTCCGGGTGCACGGGGAATAACCGTGATAGGTGTCATTTCAACGATCTCACGAACCGGGGTTATATCGAGTGCATAATGCTCACTGCCCAGGGTAAATTCCAAAACTTCTCCTTCATCTGCCATTATCTTCTCTCCTTCTCATCAGTCATGTTCTCCTGCCATACAGGATTTATTACAATGCTGTTATTCTGGTACATATGACAACCATTCCTCCTTACCGGTACATCCCTTCAGGTACCAGGATCTCAAAGCGTGCTCCTTTACCGGTTTGCCCGGTTTCAGTAATGGTAAGACCTGTAATCGCGAGTACTTCCCGAGAGAAAAACAGCCCATAACTTATACGTCCCCTGCGAGTATGTTCAAAAACCAGTTCTTTTTCATCTGCGGGAATTCCAACACCGTCGTCTTCATAGACAAGGATAAGGTTCCTGCCCTGCTGTTCGGAAAAAAACCTGATTGCTGTTGTCCTGACACCATGTTCGAGGGTGTTTTCAATAAGGTTTGAAAAAACACGTTCAATTAAATTATCGGCAAAGACCTCAATATTCTTAATATCTACAGAAACCGAGATTTTTCCCAGCGGGACCGATGCAACTGCGGTATGGAACCGTTCTGCAATATCCTTCCACTGGGGTGGACGGATACCAATACTCTGATAATCCCGGGTAAAATTAATCTGGTGTTGTATAGATGCGATGATTGTTTCCTGTTGTTCAAAGAACCGGAGGAGTTTTTCATCCCTTGTTTCATTTTTCGCAAGATCCAGAGATAACCGCATCTTCGTGATATCATTGAGAATATCATGCCGTGTGATGCTGGTGAGGAGAATTATCTGTTTGTTTGCATGGCGAAGTGCATCTTCCATACGTTTGCGCTCATGAATATCAGCAATGACGCCATGATATCCGATGCCTGCCGCTTTTCCCGGAAGAATTTTTCCGGATACCTGAACCCAGCGTACCGCCCGGTCCTTAGCCAGGAAACGAAATTCAAATGGTTCAAAGATACCACGGCGATTTCGTTCAAGACCTTTTTCGAACGGAACGATATCTTCATTATAAACAAATTGCTGGATTGGGTGCCCGAGGAATACTGATGGATCGTTTCCTGACAGGTTCGTTATAGCCGGGCTGACATAGGTGATCTGGTTCTGATCATTGAGCGTGAAGATGACTTCCGTAATATTCTCCACAAGTGCCCGGTACTTGGCTTCGGATTCAATGAGTGCCTTTTCGATCTTCCGGTGTTCGGATATCCTGCGTTCGAACTCATCCTTTTCCGATAACTTTCCGGTATCGGTCTCTTTATTCTGATCGGGTTCCGGGGATGGTTCCACCACGTGGGGAATCTGTTCAAAGATGACCCCGAGCCCCTGCTCTCCGTGGTCAAGGACAAGAGGAATCATCTTCACGCGGAAATGTTGTGCCTGATCCTGGATTATGAACTGAACAACGTGTACCTGTTCATGACCTTCACGCGCTTTCTGCAAGTGACTCACACCTTGAGGGGTTAGCATTACCGCCATGGGGGACTTGTCGATTGGCATGCCAACAAGATCCTCACGCTTCAGGGACAGCAGGGTGAGTATGGGATCGTTCACCTGCTGGATCAGGAGATTATTATCAAGAATAATAATGCCGTCCTGCCAGAGATTCAGGAAATGGGAGAGCGGTATGCGGGGCGACAGGGTAAAGATTTTTGCAGGCCCGAGATTACGTTTCTCTATTTTCCCGGATGCGATTAAGAAGTTCAGGTACTTTGCTGCAGTGGTCCGGTTAATTGCGAGCTGGCGGGAAACCTGCTCGATAGTAAGGCCTGCCGGGTTTTCCGCAAGCAATTGAGTAATCCGGTTAATTTCCTCCTCACGCACCATCGTACCTACATCCTGCATATACAATTTTGTGTATTCATAGCGGTCCTGTCACCCAGTAAGTATTCATCATTATTGCTCAATGGTATTAAACATTACTTTTGATGAGCGAAAGCCCAACATTTATATACATTTGATGACGAACGTCTATGTTACCCTAGCCCTTTGATGAGCACAAGTGATGAGGGATCGGGGTCATGAATGTTTACTCAAAGATATGAAACCTACTTGACAACCATCTGGAGATACCCACTATGTTTGAAGAAATGACAGAAAAATTCAACCGCATGAAGATCGGCACAAAAATCCTTATCATCTGCCTGATTCTCGTTATTGTCCCGACGCTTCTGCTTGGAACCGTAGCTTATATCACGGCCACCAATGCGATAAACGACCAGCTTGACATGACCCTGAACACGCAGATCACTGATATCCGGGGAATGACATCCAATTCCTATGATCTCTCGAAGAGCAAGCTGAACGGGGACTTAAACCTCTTAAAAAGCCGGTTCACTGCGAACGGAGCACCTGCTATAGTAGGCGACAAAATTGTCTATGGCAGCCAGGTTGTCAATGATAACTTCCAGATTGTTGACTCCATTGAAAAGGACATGGGCAGCAAAGCTACCGTCTTTCAGAAAGTAGGGGACAAGGCAATCCGTGTCTCAACAAATATCATCGGCGCTGACGGGAAACGTGCCATTGGCACTGCCATATCAGATGCAGTGTACGATACCGTCATCAACAAAGGCCAGACCTTTTACGGGACTGCCGATGTTGTCGGAAAAAAGTTCGTAGCAGTATATGAGCCTATCAGAAATGCAAAAGGAGATATCATCGGTATTCTCTTTGTCGGGGTACCGGAAGATACCGTTTATGGGCCATTGAAGCAACAAATCCTTGATACGCAGATCGGCACGAACGGCTATATCTATGTCATGGACACCAAGGGCACCCTGCTGGTCTCACCGGTTGCACAGGGTACCAGTGTTGCTGACGCAGATTTTGCCAAGAAGATGATTGCAAACACGGCAGCAGTATCCAGCAAAAATGCTCGTCTTGCCTATAACGACAATGGCAAGGAAGTAGTAACCTATTACACCTATTATGCACCAACGGGCTGGATCGTCGCATCCCATGTTGATCCGTCGGACTTCAGTGGTCCCGTTGACAGCCTGAGAAATGCGATTATCATCATCCTGATCATCAGCATCGGTGCCGGCGCAGCAATTGCCACTCTGTTTGGCAAATCAATTGCCCGGAGAATGGGCGACCTTGTCGGCCTTGGTAAGAAAGTAATGGATGGGGACATCTCGGGTGCTGCACTGGAGATCGACTCCAATGCCCGCATGGTCAGCGGCGGCGACGAGATTGGCGAAGTTTCTGAAGCCTTCAGCGGTGTGGTCAACAACATCCAGCGGTTCAGCAATGAAATCAACACGATCAGCAACGCTGCTGTAGAAGGTCGCCTTTCAGCCCGTGGTGACAGCGGCAAGTTCAAGGGCGAGTATGCGACCATGATCACCGGCTTTAACAACACGATCAACTCGGTTGTCGGCCATCTTGACGCAATTCCCGTCCCGGCGTTTATCGTTAACAAGGAATTCTCTATCCTCTACGCCAACAAGGCGTCGGCTGCGATGGCCGGAACAACGGTAAACGATATGATCGGCGCAAAGTGCTACGAACACTTCAAGACACCGGACTGCCGTTCACAGAAATGCGCATCCGGCCAGTGCATGCAGTCAGGAAAGATGGCGACTTCCGAGACACAGGCAAACCCGAATGGACGCACGTATGATATCATGTATACCGGCGTTCCGATTAAGGATACCAAAGGAGCGGTCATCGGCTCAATGGAATTCTTCACGGACCTGACTGACGTCAAGGATGCTGCCCGCCAGGCACAGAAGAGAATTGAAGATGCACTCGCGATGATCAACAACGAGATGTCAAGGATCTCTCGGGGTACTGAAGAGGCAAACGCGAATGTCGAGGAAGTCTCTGCCGGTGCCGGACAGGTAGCAAAGAATGCAACCGCTGTCAGCGTGAACGTGGAAAAATCCATGGAAGGTATCATCCAGGTACAAAAAGCCATGGAAGACCTGTCGCGTACCATCCAGGATGTTGCAACCCGGGCTGAAGCAACCGCAAAGATCGTCCATGACACCGATGATTACAGCAAGGAAGGCATGGCACTCGCACGAAAGACCGAGCAGGGCATGCTGGGCATTACCAAGTCCTCAAATGACGTGAATGTCATCATCCTTGATATCAAGGGCCAGATGGACAAGATCAGCGAGATCGTCAACCTCATCACCGACCTTGCAAACCAGACAAACCTCCTTGCACTGAATGCAGCGATTGAGGCAGCCCGGGCTGGCGATGCTGGACGCGGGTTTGCTGTTGTCGCAACCGAAGTCAAATCCCTTGCAGTCGAATCCCGTGCATCCGCAGAACGGATCTCGGGTATGATCGAGAACCTGCAGAGCCAGACCCTGCATGCCGTTGATGCGGTCTCCGCAGCCAATGCCGGGGTCAAGGAAGGCAGTCTCGCGCTCCAGGAAACGGTTGCAAGTTTCTCAAAGATTGCAGGCTCCATTGACCAGATCACTCACAATGTGGGCGATGTGGCATCCGCAACGGAAGAGCAGGCGGCCTCGGTCGAAGAGATCACCGCCAGCGTTAACGAGGTTAATGAACTGATGCAGAACACCGCAAAGGAGTCCACTGATGCAGCGGCAGCAAGTGAAGAGTCCTCTGCGGCAATCGAGCAGATCAGTAAAGTCATCGGCAATGTTTCCGAAGTTGTCGAGAATGTCAAAAAGGAGATCAACAATTTCAAGTAAGGAGAGGGAAAAATGACCGCTGACAGCACGGGACCGGTAAAATCCCACGGAACTGCGGGAACGGTTACACCGCCGTTATCGAACGGGAGTACTGGTTCTGCCCGGCAGCAGGATTCGTTCCAGGTCCTGGAATTCCTCCTGGGAAAAGAACACTTTGCCATCGATCTCTTCGATGTGCGGGAAGTAGTGGAGTATACCACTATCACCAAACTTCCCAACTCACTTCCTTATATGAAAGGAATCATCGATCTCCGTGGCGAAATTACCACGATTATCGATCTCAAGGAACGGCTCCACATCCCCCGTGAGCCGGAACAGTCCGATGAGTCGGGCAGGATTATTGTCCTCGATGAAAAACTCACCGGGGCCAAGACCGGCATTCTTGTCGATGACGTACTGGCGGTTTCCACCTTTGAAAAAAGCGACGTGGACGCTGCATCGACCGCCGGGGCAGGCGATGATGCTGCTATCCTCGGTATCATCAAAAAACGTGCAAAAGACAAGGATAACTCCGTGCATGAACTGGTCATCTGGATCGATATCCGGGAAACACTCAGCCATATCGAGAAAAGTGCCTAGGTCAGCCAAACCGGCGGAAGTGATGGGACAAAACCCTGATCTGCCGGCTTAAATTTTAATCATTCTTTATCCAGACAAAAAAACTTCCAGACATGAAAAATGCACAAATAATTACCCATTCAGGCTAGCTATCATGGAATTTATTGACAACCTCCCTCTTGGAAAAAAGATCACCGGATCATTTCTCATCATAGGACTGATCTTTGCAATCGTAGCGTTTGTTGAATTCAGTATGAACAGTGCTGGAACAGTTGTATTGTTAAGTATCATCGGTTTTGTTGGTGCTGTTGGTATGGGAATACTCCTTACCCAGAGCATTGCAGAACCCGTACAACGGGTGACAAAGAACATTGGCGAGATCCATAAAGGTCACCTCGGCGACCGAATCAGGCTCAACCGCAAGGATGAGATTGGTGCGATGGCTGAAGAGATGGACAAATTCTCTGAAGATCTCCAGAAATATGTTGTCGGTACCATGAAGATGATTGCTGATGGAGACCTGTCCCGTGAACTTAAAGTCCGTGATGATAAGGACGAGATCGTTCCCGCCCTTAAAAAGACCATCGATACGTTGAGAGGCCTTATTGCTGAATCGAATAAACTCTCGATTGCCGCAGTAGAAGGAAATCTTTCCGTACGCGGCGATGCTGAAAAATTCAAGGGCGGATATTGGGAAATTATAGCCGGCATCAACAAGACATTTGACAGCATCACACTCCCCCTCAATGAAGGCATGAGGGTTTCGCACGAGTATGCTTCCGGCGACTTCACTGCCCGGTTCGATGAATCGATAAAAACAAGAGGGGATTACAAGAACTTCAAAAATTCCCTGGACAGTATCGGGACTGAAGTGTCGAAAGCAATGCAGGGTGTCAACCAGCAGGTCACAAATCTTGCAGCAAATGCCGAAGAGGCAAATGCCAGCGTCCAGGAGATTTCAGCCGGGGCAAACCAGATTGCACGGAGCGCTACTGCGGTCAGTGTAAACACGGAAAAGTCCGCCCAGGGAATCGGACAGGTGCAGCAGGCAATGGATGATCTGTCCCGGGCAATCCAGGAAGTTGCCACAAAATCCGAATCGGTTGCGCAGCTCACTACGCAATCAACAAATTACAGCCGTGATGGGATGGCACTTGCAAAGAAAACCGAAGGCGGTATGCAGGGCATCACCAAATCATCTAACGATGTAAACCTGATCATTACCGGGATCAAAGGGCAGATGGATCAGATCAGCGAGATTGTTGACCTGATAACGGATCTCGCAAACCAGACTAACCTGCTTGCACTTAACGCAGCTATTGAGGCAGCGCGGGCCGGAGATGCAGGACGGGGATTTGCTGTCGTTGCAACTGAGGTCAAGTCGCTTGCGGTCGAATCACGTTCATCCGCAGAGCGTATCGCCGGCATGATCGAAAAACTCCAGGCCCAGACAAACAGCGCAGTCGATGCGGTCGCAGCAGCAAACACCGGTGTGGATGAAGGAAGCCGTGCACTCGGGGAAACAATTGCAAGTTTCAGCAAGATCGCCGTATCCATTGATCAGATCAGCCAGCATGTGAGCGAGGTAGCAGCAGCAGCAGAAGAGCAGGCAGCATCCATAGAAGAGGTTGCGGCCAGTGTAAGCGAAGTCATGACATTGATTAACAACAGTTCCAAAGAGGCCATGGACTCTGCGGCTGCATCCGAGGAATCAAGTGCAGCAATTGACCAGATTACCCGGGTTGTAGGCAATGTAAATAATATTGTGGACAATGTATCCAAAGAAGTATCCCGGTTCAAGTGCTGATTCGGGGGGTATGGCATGGCAAAAACTACAAAGCCCGCAGCTGAAGTGGATATCTCATCTACTCCTGTCACTACAGGCACAGATAGTATTGATAATACCCAATCCAGAAAGGGGACACAAACGGGAAAACATGAAAAAGGGATGTTGCAGGTCGTCGAGTTCCTGCTCGGAAACGAACGATATGCCATCGATCTCTTCGATGTCAAAGAGGTCGTGGAGTACACGACCGTCACCAAACTCCCCAACTCTGCCTCCTATATGAAAGGCATTATCGATCTCCGCGGTGAGATCACCACTATCATAGACCTGAAAGAGCGGCTTCATATCAGCGGGGGTTCCACGATACCGGAAGAGAACACCAGGATCATTGTTCTCGATGAGAAGATTACTAACGCAAAGACCGGTATCATGGTCGATGATGTATTATCGGTTTCTACATTCGATATGACTGATATCGACAAGACATCAGCAGCTGACAATCATGAGGATGCGGCGATTCTCGGTATCATCAAAAAGAAAGTCAGGGATAAGGATCACGAGAAGAATGAACTTATTATCTGGATCGATATCAAGTACCTGCTCAAAGATATCTGCTAAAAAAGACGGTTGCCTGAACCGGGAAAATTTAATTATCAATGAGTATGTGCTGAATGGAAGCAGCACAGAAAAAACCTTTTTTAAAAATTTTTACCAAAAAGCCCTGTTCTTTTTAGAGGAGCCATTTATGAAGGGAAACCATATCGTTTTTAAGCTTGCAGTTTTACCATTGGATCATGAACGGGCTGCATGGATTATTTCTCCTTCTTTTCTGCATGCTGCTCGTTATAAGTTCCGGCTGCACATCACCGGCAATTGATGAAGCCCGTTACGAAAAGGGGGGAATATCGGTCAGGCGGACCCGCAGCCGGGATGTTGTTGATGCATCGAGGCAGGTGACCCTCTGCCAGATCAGGGATCTTCACCAGACAGGGTATGCAATCGTGAACACGCCGACATTAAAAACCGGAAACAATGAAATCAACCTGCCGGCACCGCTCGAACCGGGCGGTTATAAACTCTCTATTTACCTGATCCAGAACGGTGAACGAAAATCCGCCGTAATCCGGGATATCGTGGTGTAACAATATGACAGTTTTTTCTTTGGACTCAATCAATGCAGCCCGGGGCAATGCACCTGCGGATGCGGTATTCAGGAACGCAAAGCTCTTCAACCCATTTACCTGCACGTGGGATGAAGGGACCCTTGCGGTAAAAGACGGAATTATCCTTGGCATCGGGGACTATAACGGGAAAATTGAGTACGATCTTGCCGGCAGGTATATTGTACCCGGACTGATCGATGCCCACGTCCACATCGAGAGCTCGCTGCTCACTCCCGGTGAATACGCACGGCTCGTGGCGCAGCACGGGACGGCAACCGTGATTGCGGATCCCCATGAGATCGCCAACGTGGCCGGGGCTGCAGGTATTGACTGGATGCTTTCCCAGCGCAAAGGACTTCCCGTTGATATCCGGTATATGCTGCCATCCTGCGTGCCGGCAACACCAATGGATGTCGGGGGGGCAGTCCTGGACGCTCCCGATCTCGCACGGTTCAAAGACCGGGAAGGGGTTTTTGGGCTTGGCGAGATGATGAACTTTCCCGGCGTCCTTAATGCAGATCCTGTGATCGGAAAGAAACTGGAACTGTTCTCCATCCGGGACGGGCACGCCCCCCTGCTTTCGGGAAAAGACCTGAATGCTTATATCCTTGCGGGACTCCAGAGCGATCACGAATGCACCCGCAGGGACGAGGCAGAAGAAAAACTGAAAAAAGGGATGTATATCTATATCCGGGAAGGTTCGACAGAACACAATATCGAGGAACTTGCTCCCCTTATCACGCCAGTCACCGTCCCCCGCTGCTGCTTTGCCACCGATGACTGCCATGTTGACCTGCTGATGGCAGGCGGGCATATCGATCGCTGCATAAGGAAGGCCATTGCCTGCGGAGTGGTACCGGAACTGGCGATTCGTATGGCAACGCTCTCTGCGGCAGAACGGTTCGGGCTTTCGGATCGCGGGGCACTTGCACCGGGGTGCCGGGCCGATTTCTGCATCATTGATGACCCGCACACATTTACGGTACTGAAAGTATTTGTTGCCGGAAAAGTTCTTGAGGATTCGATGCCGGTCCGGGGGCCTGCCCTGCCACCTTCATTCCGGTGCACGGTTCCTTCCGCGGATGCAATAAGGATTCAGGGTAACGGCACTGCACGGGTTATCGGTATTGTGCCGCACCAGATCGTGACGGATTCTCTCAGGGTACCCATCGATGAACCTGCCCGCACCGAAAACGACATCCTCAAAGTAGTGGTATGCAACCGGTACGGAACCGGTGCCTGTGGGGTCGGCCTTGTTCAGGGATTTAAGTTCAGCCAGGGTGCGATCGCATCCAGTGTTGCCCATGATGCACACAACCTGATCGCGGTTGGTTGCAGCGATGCAGAAATCCTGCGGGCAATCGATGCTGTGATACAGATGAACGGCGGCATGGTTGCAATTGCCGGAGAACAGGATGCCAGACTTCCGCTGGATTGCGGCGGGCTTATGTCAACACTGCCCTACCCGGAGGTCGCGTCCTCCCTGGAGAAACTCCATGCAGTCACCCGGAATATGGACAGCATTGACGATCCGTTCATGTACCTCTCGTTCCTCTCATTAACGGTAATTCCCTCGCTGCGTATCACGGACCGTGGGGTGTTTGATGTGCATGAGTTCAGGGATGTGCCGCTGTTTTTTTCCGGGAACTAAGCGGATAAAAAAAACCTACAACCTCTCTACACGAACCGGTCTGCGCCATCACTGCCGGATCCATTCTGCGGTTGGGAGGACCCGGGAGAAACGCTGCTGCTGGGTGACAAGAATGGCGCAGTGAAGATCTGCATCACTGATACGGCCAGCGGAGTTTGTTATCGACAGGGTTCCGGTTGCATCGGACAGGAAGTTCACGGTATACCCGCGATGGAAAGCCTGCCGGGCGGTCGTATCGCAGCACATCTGGGTCATATAGCCGGCAATGGTTACGATCGAGATCCCATTCTCCTTTAACCAGTCGCCAAGATTTGTCCCGGTAAAACTCCCGGGCAGGTTTTTCTCTATGATGACATCAGCATGCCGACGTTTGATCTCATCGTGAAGTTCCCATCCCGTTGTTCCCTTCCGGAAGGTTGGCGATTCCGGTGCAGGATTTGT
>Ga0074198_1000655_pt1 | contig 31625 bp, 20 predicted proteins | sample EPASupsiteSAE323_FD_64527 | JGI IMG/M metagenome (GOLD analysis project Ga0074198, IMG submission 64527) | Bioremediated contaminated groundwater from EPA Superfund site, New Mexico - Sample SAE3-23 | ecosystem: Environmental > Aquatic > Deep subsurface > Groundwater > Contaminated ... | reverse complement strand
TACTACTGCAAATCCCATTCCTGCTTCTCCTGCTCTTGCTGCTTCAACAGCTGCATTTAATGCAAGAATATTTGTCTGGAATGCTATATCATCAATTACCTTGATTATCTTTGCTATTTCATCGCTTGACTTCTTCAGTTCTCCCATCGAAGTCATCATATCTTTCATTTCTTTGTTGCCTTTATCGGCTGATTCTTTTGTCTTTTTAGCAAGTAAAGCAGCCTGTCTGGTATTTTCTGTATTTTGTCTTATCATTGATGCTGATTCTTCAAGCGTAGATGATGTTTCTTCTATTGATGATGCCTGCTCTGCACTTCCTTCAGCCAATTGCTGGCTTGATGCTGATAGCTGGCCTGACGCTGCAGTTACCTGATCTGAACTATCGTTTAAGCCATCAATTATTCTGTTAATAGGTTTTGTTATTCCAGCTACTATTAACCAGGCAAGGGTTGAACCGAATATTATAGATGCAATTAAACCTATTATCATTAATGTTGAAGTAATTGACAAAGCAACTGCTGATGTTGATGCAGAGCTTTGAGTTGTTTTAGTAGATCCTTCAGCTATTTTATTTGCTTCATCTCTAACATTAGTACCGATCAACGAACGTTGTTTATCCAGTTCATCTAATCTGTTTGCTTGTTCACTATATTTGCTCATTGCTGCTTTATATTTTTCGCAGGTAGTTTTAACTTTATCAATTAACTGTTTGTCTGCAGGATTTGTTGAAGCAGCTTTAGCAGTTGAAATATATTGATAGATGGTATCAAAGTTTTTTACTGCATCATCAAAATATTTTGGGTCAAAAAGAGCCTTGGATTTTAATGCAGCCATACGTACGTTATACATTAATATTATAGCTTCATGAGCAGAGAGTTTTACTGAAGGATTTCCTGATTTGTATATTGCTCCCAAATCTTCTAAAATTGAATTTCCTAAACCAACTACTTCAAGGTATGTCTGTTTTCTACTATCAACTGTTACTTTTGTTTCATCAACAATCTTTTCATATTCATTAAAATTTTCTTTAGCTTTAATTAATCCATCTTTCATATTATTTAAGCTGGAATATTTCTCAATAAGAGCCTCTGCTTTTTTAAATGACCCTTGAGCTTTATCTAAATTAGCTTTACTTGGTATAAGATATTCTTCATTTTCTGTCAATGCGAAACTTCTTATATCCAGCATTGCCAATAATGTATATTTTTCTATTTCGTTTGCAGTAGCTGCTATAGGAACGTACTCATTACTAAGTTTTCCTGATTGAACCTGGGCATTTTTCATACTAATTGTACAAAACCCACCGAGAACTGTGGCTAAAATAAGTATCGCAGCAAAGCCAGCTGCTATTTTAAAACCTAATTTCATATTCTTAAACATTTACGGCATTCCCTTTCATATCATTTAATAGATTAACTAATTCTTCACTGTTAATTATCTTTTCGATATTTAAAAGCATTACAACCTTGCCTTTGACTTTTCCCATTCCGATTAAATATTCTTCATCAACTTTGCTGCCATACTGTGGTGGCGGCTCGATTTCATTATGAAGAATATTTAATACTTCAGATACAGAATCAACCACGATTCCCATTAAACTCTTTAGGTTATTGATATTTACTTCAACAACTATCGTACAGGTTCTTTCGTTATACTCTTTTTCTTCCATTGTGAATTTTAATCTCAGATCCATCACTGGAATTATTTTTCCCCTGAGATTGATTACCCCTTTAATAAAATTAGGAGTCTTTGGAACATCGGTTATCTCCATCATTCCTATTATTTCCTTGACTTTTAGGATTGGAATACCGTATTCCTCTTTCTTTAAGGAGAATGTCAGATACTTTCCGTCTTGTACTTCCATTAAGCTACTCCTTCTGTTTCAAATAAATTTTCTATATCTAAAATTAGCGATACTTTCCCATCACCAAGAATAGACATACTTGACACGAATTTAAGCTGAGAGAATTCCGGACTTACAGGTTTAACAACAATTTCACGTCTTCCTACTACATTTCTGACAGGAAGAGCTTTATATTTTTGATCCATTTCAATAATTACTATTAATTTTGCGGTTTCATCCTGCTTAGCGAATCCAAAAACTTTATTCAGATTAATCAAAGGTATTATATCTTCTCTAACACGTATCATTGATTTTACATCCTGAACGCTAATCCAGTCTCCTTCCTGAGGCTGTATGATTTTCTTCAGATTAACAGTCGGAATAATATAATTTTGTCCATTAATATCAACTATAGTACCGTTCATCACTGCATGATTAACAGGTATTTTAAGAATAAATGTACAACCTTCTCCAGGTTTATTAATTATTTCAATCTTTCCGCCTATTTTAGAAATTTCAGTTTTAACGACATCCATTCCAACGCCTCTGCCGGAAATATTATTTACATTTTCGACAGTTGAAAATCCAGGCAAAAGAATAAATTCAAGAATTTCTTTCTCTGAATAATCTCTGCTTGAATCAATTAGACTTTTTTCTAAAGCTTTTTTATAAACTCTCTGGCAATCTATACCTCCACCGTCATCACATACTTCAATGTAAATACAGCTTCTTTTGTTATATGCCATTACTTTTACATTACCTATTGGCAGTTTATTTCTTTTTAATCTTTCATCTTTTTTTTCAATTCCGTGTGAAATAGCATTTTTAACTAAATGAACAAGAGGATCCATTAATTTTTCTGTTATAATTCTGTCTATTTCAGTATCATCTCCGGATGTTGAAAAGTTTATCTCTTTCCCAAGCTCATTAATGGTATCTCTTGCTATTCTGGTAATTTTATTGAAAGTAGATTTTAATGAAACCATTCTGAGCTGCATAGCCAAATTTTGTATATCTTTTGTAATTCTGGACATTCGAATCAGATTGTTTAGATTTTTGGAGTCAAATATCCCTATAACTTCCTGCTCCACTAATGACTGGTTTATAATCAGTTCCCCAATCATATCAACAAGATTATCAACTCTACTTGTAGCTATTCGCATATAATCTTCAGTAACAGCTGTTACCTTACTTTGTTGAGTTCTTATTGCACTTATAATTTCCTTAACTTCAGTTTTTCCTTCTTTTACAGCTATCTGCCCAAACTTAAGTTCAGGATAATCCTTTTGTTTTTCTAATATTTCTTTTACTTCCTGTTCACTTAAAATATTTTGTTCAATAAGAATTTCACCCAGTTTTTGGGGAGCTTCGAATACTTCTTCACAACTTTCAGTTTTAATATCAGCATCTTTCAAGTCTGTTATGTGCAGATTTACCTTGTTTATAAATGATTCATCGGTATTTAAGGTAGAATCATTGCATATTTTTTTAATGAAATCAGCAGAATTAAGAACTAAATCAATAACATTTTTATTAGCTTTACATCTATCTCTTCTGCATCTATCTATCAAAAGCTCTGCATTGCCTGCAATTTTTTGTATTAAATTCTGACTGACAAAACCTGCCGAACCTTTAATATTATGAAAAGAGCGAAATATAGTACAAATAATTTCTCTGTTGTTGGTATCCTTTTCCAGTAATAATAATTTCAACTCGATAGATTCAAGATGTTCTTTGGTTTCTTCAAGAAAATCCTGCATAAAATTTTCAACAAATGATTCCATTGCAGGAGCTTCTTTTTCTTCTAACTCAAATACAAAATCTTCTTTTTGCTCCGGTTCATCTATAAAGTTTTCTTTTTTGACATGTTTAATTGACAAACCGTCCTTCGGTTTAAAATTACCTGTATTATTTAAATGAGTGTGCAATTCTTCCAAAAAAGCTTGATCTTTAATTAAGTCAATATTGTCACAAATCTTTTTAAGATAATCATTTGATATAAAAATTAAATCTATAATGTTTTTGTCTATATTAATTACTTTTTTACTGCAGCTGTCAACCAGAATTTCTGAATCATGGGCAATTCTTTGAATGACAGTCTGACTGGCAAAACCTGCTAATCCTTTAATAGAATGCAAACTTCTAAATACATTGTGCAGAATATCTTTGTTTGTAAGATCTTTTTCCAAACATAGCAAATCTGCATCGATTTTTTCAAGATGTCCTCTGGTTTCATTTATAAAATCCTGTAAATATTCATTATGTATATCTTCATCATCAATTTTATCAGTTTTAATATTTTGATCATCTTTTTTATCAGAAATGTTTTCAAGGTTGTTTAAATGAACATAAACAATCTCTAAAAAAGTTTCATCATTTGTAAGAGTAGTATCAGCACATATTTGCTTGATAAAATCAACCGAATTTAGTATTAAATCAATAATTTGCTTATTTACTTTAATTGTATCTTTTCTGCACCCATCCATCAACGTTTCTGTTTGATGAGCAATTTTTTGTATCACATCCTGGCCAACAAAACCTGATGAACCTTTAATATTATGAAAAGAACGAAACATAGCATTAATAACTTCTTTATTTTCATAATTTTTATCCAGTTCAAGTGCATTCGTTTCTATTATTTCCAGGTCTTCTTCAGCTTTAGCAAGAAAATCCGGTAAATATTCCTGATAATCTATTGACTGACTTACAACAAAACTTTCTTCCTCAAGAATTCTTTTTAGGATATCATCCATATTTTCTTCGTTATTACTCAAAATATTTCTCTCCTAAAGTCATTAACAATATTTTAAAATATTGTTATACCAATCATTTATAATAAATCTAATCTGACTATTTAAAGTCATTATCTACCCTATAAACAAAACCCATACGGTTTTAAAGCCAACTGCCTTAAAAATAAAAAAGAAATAACTAATTATTAAATTTAAATTCTCTATTCATAACCTTTCCAACTAAAGTGTTTTTATTTTACCATATCTTTTAAAAGATTAATACTAGATAATAATTAGCTTAAACCATAATATAAAAAGTCATAATAACATTTTTGATGTTTGTAATAATTGTAATTATTAATAAATATATAAAATTAAAATCTATTAGTTGCTTGTTTATTTAAATTCAATTCAGATTAAAGTTTAACGTTAACAGTGTTATACATCATATTAAATATCTGTATTATCCTTGAGTTTGACTGACTGAAAGTATAAATAGTTGTTTTATTTTTGTTACAAAAGTATATATCCTTAAACTTCGTTCAAAATATCTTTTTCATGGATACTCTACGAAGCAGGAGAAGACAACCAAAGTAAAAGAGGTCTCAACTGCCATACAGGCTCGAGAATCTCTTTCTCTTTAAAGTCTAAAAGCTGTCTTGCAGAGTAAAAATAAAGTAAAACTTATTCTTAATATATATCTTTATTTTTATTGCAAATTTTATTCGGCTATGTATAATTAATCTAAATACAAAAATAAGTGGAAAAAATGAACAACAGTTTACTTAAAAATCAAATATTAAATAATCGACGCAACCGCTATATGACTTGTCAGGTGGCTTATGAGTTAGCGTCTTTATTTGTTATTGAATAAATTTTAGAGCTAATTATTTAAAAAATAGGTCTCCTGAATTTTTAGGAGACCTATTTTTATGTGTAATTAAAAACTGATAAGAGGATAAAATGATAAAAGCTGGTATTATAGGATCTACAGGTTACGTCGGACAGGAACTCACAAGAATTTTGATGCAGCATCCCGATGTAAATCTTGTTCACACAACTTCTCACAGTTATATTGGACAAAAATATGATCAGATATACGAGAATTTCAGAGAAATTTATACAGGTGAATGCCAGGAAGAAAATATCGAAAAAATTGCTGACGAACTTGATGTAATTTTTATAGCCCTTCCTCACGGAATTGCTTCTAAAAAAATAACTCCTGATATACTGAAAAAAACCAAAATAATTGATATCGGAGCTGATTTCAGATTAAACGACAAAGAAATATACCAAAACTGGTATAATACTGAACATTTTAGTGAAAATTTATTAAAAGAAGCTGTTTATGGACTGTGTGAACTTAAAAGGGACAAAATCAAAACAGCCAGTCTTATTGCAAATCCTGGATGCTACACTACCTGCAGTATCTTAAGTCTTGCTCCTTTATTAAAATCAGGATTAATTAAGGAAGATTCAATTATAGTGGATGCTAAATCAGGAGTATCTGGTGCAGGCAGGGCATTGAATCTTGGAATACATTACAATGAATGCAATGAATCCATAAAAGCCTATAAGATTGCCTCTCATAGACATACTCCCGAGATTGAGCAGGAACTAAGCATACTTGCAGGAAAAGACATAACAATTACATTCACTCCACATCTTGTTCCTATGAACAGAGGTATTCTTGTGACAGCTTATGCAGCATTGAAAGAAAAAACAAATTATGAAGAAATCAGTTCAGTATACAAGAAATTTTATGAAAACGAGTATTTTATCCGATTAACTCAAAAAGGAATTTACCCTGAAACCCGATGGGTAAAAGGTTCAAACTTCTGCGATATAGGATTTACTGTTGATGAAAGAACAAACCGAATCATAGTAGTCGGAGCAATAGATAATCTGATTAAAGGCGCAGCAGGTCAGGCGGTACAAAATATGAACATTATATTCAGTATTGATGAAAAAGTCGGACTTACAAATATTCCCATTTTCCCGGCTTAAATCAGAAAGGGACAAGGACAAGGATAATAAAATGAACGTAAAATCAGATATAAAAATAATAAAAGGCAGTATAACAAGCCCAAATGGCTTTAAAGCAACAGGAAAACATACAGGATTAAAAAAATATAAGAAAGACCTTGCAATTATATTCAGTGAAGTTCCAGCAAATACAGCTGCTGTATTTACAACAAATATTGTAAAAGCAGCGTGTGTTCTATGGAATCAAAAAATAGTTAAAATGCAGCCAGGAGTTCAGGCAATAGTTGTTAACAGCGGAAATGCCAATGCCTGCACCGGAGATGAAGGAATTACAAACAACGAAACTATGGCCGAAATTACTGCAAAATCTCTGGGGCTCAAAAAAGAACAGGTTCTTGTTGCTTCAACAGGAGTTATAGGAGTCTCCCTTCCAATGGATACCATAAAAACAGGCATAGAGATGCTGTGTCCTGAGCTGGGAAATTCCGATGAAGACGGCAAAAACGCGGCAGAATCAATAATGACCACAGATACTTTTTCCAAGGAAATTGCCGTTGAATTTGAGATTCAGGGAAAAACAGTAAAAATAGCTGGAATGGCAAAAGGATCAGGAATGATTCATCCAAATATGGCAACGATGCTTGCTTTTTTAACAACTGATATTAATATCACCACAGAATTACTGGATAAAGCGTTAAAAGAAACTGTTACAGATTCATACAATATGATCTCTGTTGACGGAGATACAAGCACAAACGATATGGTGACAATACTTGCAAACGGTAAAGCTAAAAATCAGCTCATATCTGAAGAAAATGAAGATTATAAAGTATTCAGGGAAGCTTTAAATACGGTTAATACACATTTAGCTCAACAGATAATAAAGGACGGCGAAGGTGCTACAAAATTTCTTGAAGCTCAGATACATGGTGCAACAACAAAAGATGAAGCAAGAAAACTTGCAAAATCAATCATATCTTCGAGTCTGGTAAAAGCTGCTTTCTTCGGTGAAGATGCCAACTGGGGCAGAATAATTGCAGCCATGGGTTACTCAGGCGCATATTTTGATCAGACAAAAGTGGGTATAAGTTTTTCCAACAACACCGGATCTATAGTCGTTATGCAAAATGGTATGCCGATAAAATTTGACGAGGATGAAGCCTTAAAAATCCTGAAAGAAAAAGATATTAAAATCATCGTAAATCTTCAGGACGGCGGAGCTGAAGCAACTGCATGGGGCTGCGATTTAAGCTATGAATACGTAAAAATCAACGGAGAATACAGAACTTAAACTAACAAACTAAAGCTGCATGGTATAAAAAGAATAAAGGTCTAAATATTATGGAAAAATATATAGAAAAAGCAAAAGTTTTAATTGAAGCACTGCCTTATATCAAGGACTTTTACGGAAAGACTCTGGTAATCAAATACGGCGGCAGCGCAATGCTGGATGAAAATATCAGAGAAACAGTCATTCAGGACATTGTTCTGATGAAACTAATAGGAATCAACGTTGTTATTGTCCACGGCGGCGGCCCGGAAATCAATAATATGCTTAAACAGCTAGGAAAAGAACCTGAATTTATCAACGGACTCAGAGTAACTGATGAAGAAACAATGGAAATTGTTCAGATGGTCCTTGCAGGAAAGGTAAATAAAGATATTGTCGGATATATTCAGAGTAACGGCTTAAAAGCTGTCGGTATCTGCGGAAAAGACGGCAATCTTTTACAGGCACAAAAAAAATTGATTGACGGCAACGATGTCGGATACCTCGGTGAAATTGTTAGCGTTGATACTTCTTTGATTGAGACATTGATTGAAAAAGAATTTATCCCTGTAATTTCACCTATAGGAACGGATAACAGCAAAAATTCCTACAATATTAATGCCGACTATGCAGCAGCTTCAATTGCAGGAGCTTTAAAAGCACAGAAGTTAATATTTTTAACGGATATTGAAGGTGTTCTTAAAGATATAAATGATAAATCTTCTATAATTTCTTCGTTGAAAGTAACGGAAGTACCTGAATTAATTGAAAATAAAGTTATTTCAGGAGGCATGATCCCTAAAGTTGACTGCTGTGTTGAAGCTATAAAGAAAGGTGTAAAAGCAGTACATATTCTGGACGGTAGAATTGAACACAGTCTGCTGCTAGAAATCTTTACCCAAAAAGGTATAGGAACAATTGTTGAGGAATAATCAATGGAAACTAAAGGATATATAGAAAAAGGCAAAAAATATGTAATGAACACCTATAACTATTACCCTGTTGTGATAGATAGAGGTGAAGGATGCTATGTATGGGATACTGACGGTAAAAAATATCTTGATTTTGTTGCAGGAATTGCAGTAAACAGTCTTGGATATGGAAATAAGGATTATATAAGCAACCTGACAGAACAGCTCCATAAATTTAATCATTGTTCTAACCTTTATTACAACATGCCTCAGATTGAACTGGCTGAAATGCTTGTGAATAAAAGCTGTTTTGATAACGTGTTTTTCTGTAACAGCGGAGCTGAAGCAGTTGAAGCTGCTTTAAAATTATCAAGAAAATACGGTAAAAAAGCACACGATGAAAACTGTTATGAAATTATAACTATGAAACATTCTTTTCATGGAAGGACATTCGGTGCAGTAACAGCTACGGGGCAGGAAAAATACCAGAAAGGACTTGAACCGCTTTTACCCGGAATAAAATACGCTGAATTTAACAACTTAGATTCGATAAAAGAACTTGTATCAAATAAAACATGTGCAATACTGGTTGAACCTGTTCAGGGAGAAGGCGGCATTCGCCCGGCTAAAAAAGAATTTCTCGAAGGTCTCAGAAAACTCTGCAATGAAAAAGATATTGTTTTGATTTTTGACGAGGTACAGTGTGGAATAGGAAGAATAGGAAAGCTTTTTGCATATGAAATATACGACGTTAAGCCTGATATAGTTTCTGTAGCAAAAGGTCTTGGCGCAGGTTTTCCAATAGGGGCGATGCTTGCAGTTAAAAAAGTTTCTGAAGCATTTCAACCAGGAGATCATGCCTCAACATTCGGCGGAAATCCTCTGGCATGCACAGCAGGAAAAACTGTACTCAACCATCTGTTAAATAAAAACCTGCTTGTAAATGTAGAAATAAACGGTCATTACCTTACATCGAAACTTATAGAGCTAAAACAAAAATTTGATATTATAAAAGATGTAAGAGGCATAGGTTTGATGCAGGGGATAGAACTGTCTGTCCCGACTGCTCAAATAGTCAGCAAATGCATGGAAAAAGGCCTTCTTCTTGTTGGAGCAGGAGCAAATATTATTCGATTTGTGCCGCCTTTAATAGTTACTCAGGATGAAATTGATAAAGCAATAGAAATATTAACAAGTGCTTTACGGGAGATAAAAAATGAAAGCTAAGATATTACTTCAGGATGGAACTTTACTTGAAGGAAAATCCTTTGGGGCAGAAAAAACTGTGTTTGGAGAGATTGTTTTTAACACGGGTATGACCGGATATCAGGAAATTCTAACTGATCCTTCCTATGCAGGACAGATTGTTGTTATGACATACCCTTTAATCGGGAATTACGGAATAAATGAAGAAGACGTTGAGTCAAAATTTATACATGTGAATGGTTTTGTGGTTAAAGAATTTTCAGAAGAAGAAAGTAACTGGAAAAGTACAAAAAAACTGTCTGAATACCTTAAAGAAAATGATATTATCGGAATATCAGATATTGATACAAGAATGCTCACAAAGAAAATCAGAACCAAAGGCACTATGAACTGTGTAATGACAACAGGCGAGATTACACCTGAACTTGAGACTCAGTTAAAATCGTATAAATTCCCACAGAATATTGTTTCTCAGGTTTCCGAAAAAGATTCTAAAATCATAAAAGGCGGAAACATAAAAATTGGATTAATTGATCTTGGTGTAAAAACCGGAATTATAAAAAATCTGGTAGCTCAGGGTTGTGATGTGCATCTGTTTCCCTGGAATACTTCAGCAGAAACATTATTAAGCTCCAGTCTGGATGCAGTTTTATTTTCAAACGGACCCGGAGATCCTAAAGATGTAAAAGAAGTCATTCAAACTGCAAAAGAGTTGATCGGCAAAATAAATATTTACGGTATTTGTCTTGGGGTTCAGATACTAGCTCTTGCAATTGGAGCAGATACTTATAAATTAAAGTTTGGCCACAGAGGCAGTAACCATCCTGTAATAGACCTAAGAACAAACAAAGTACAAATTACAGCCCAGAATCACGGTTATGCAGTATGCCCTGATTCATTACCGGATAATGCAAAAATTACTCATCTGAACGTCAATGATGACACGGTGGAAGGGTTTTGTTGTCCTGAGTTAAAAATAGAAGCAGTACAGTTTCACCCAGAAGCAGGACCGGGTCCAAAAGACTGCGAATATATATTTAAAAACTGGATAGACCAATTAAGAAGAGAGGAACAGTATGCCTAAAGATAATTCAATTAAAAAGGTTCTGGTTATAGGCTCAGGACCAATCATAATAGGTCAGGCTGCTGAATTTGACTACGCTGGAACACAGGCCTGTAAATCATTAAAAGAAGAGAGTATCGAAGTAATTCTAGTTAACAGCAATCCTGCAACCATCATGACTGATGATAATATAGCCGATAAAGTTTATATCCAGCCTTTAACCCTTGAAGCTTTAACATACATCATTAACAAAGAAAGGCCTGATGGTCTATTACCAACTCTTGGCGGACAGACAGGACTTAATCTTGCTGTTGAACTTCAGGAAGCCGGTGTTCTGGATAAATATAATGTCAAACTGCTTGGAACGAGCCTTGAAACCATTAAAAAGGCTGAAGACAGAGAATTGTTCAAAAAGCTGATGGAAGATATCGAAGAACCTATTCCTGTAAGCAAAATAGTAAACAATATTGATGAAGGGATGGAATTTGCAAATACAATCGGTTATCCTGTCATAGTAAGACCGGCATATACTCTTGGCGGAACGGGCGGCGGTATTGCCCACAATAAAAAAGAACTAAAAGAAACTTTGCACAGGGGACTGATGCACAGCAGAATCCATCAGGTATTGCTTGAACAGAGTGTCGCCGGATGGAAAGAGATTGAATACGAAGTAATGAGAGATTCGAATGATACCTGCATAGTTGTCTGTAATATGGAAAATATAGATCCTGTTGGAGTTCATACAGGCGACAGTATCGTAGTAGCGCCGTCTCAGACTTTAAGAGATGAAGAATATCACATGTTAAGAACATCATCTCTTAAAATAATCAGAGCTTTAAAGATAGAAGGAGGATGTAATGTTCAATATGCCCTTAATCCTGAAAATATGGAGTATGTGGTTATTGAAGTAAATCCCAGAGTCAGCAGATCATCAGCTCTTGCTTCAAAAGCAGCCGGATACCCGATTGCAAAAATTGCAGCCAAGATTGCTATAGGGCTTCATTTACACGAAATTCCAAATTACGTTACACAGAAAACAAAAGCCTCATTTGAACCAGCTCTTGATTATGTGGTGACAAAAATCCCAAAATGGCCTTTTTATAAGTTCCCATATGCCAATAGAACACTTGGAACTCAGATGAAGGCTACAGGAGAAGTAATGGCGATAGACAGAACGTTTGAAAGTTCTTTCTTAAAAGCCCTTATTTCGATTGAAGGAAAAGATACAAGTATAAGAAAACCTGAACTTGCAGTATTTTCAAAAGATGATATTTTACAAAAACTTGATATATGTGATGATCACAGGATTTTTATAGTTGCAGAAGCTCTCAGAAGAGAAATTTCTGTTAAAGAAATTAATTCGATAACCAAAATCGATCCATGGTTTTTGCACAAGATTAATAACATAATTCAGATTGAAAACAGACTTAAGAATGAGCCGCTTACTGTTGAACTACTTAAAAAAGCTGAAGGTATGGGTTTTACTGATGTAGAAATCCAGGCTTTATCCGGCAGGTCTCTTGAAAAACTTGACATATTAAGAAGAGTACACAATATTTATCCTGTTTATAAAATGGTAGATACCTGTGCAGCAGAATTTACTTCAGAAACACCTTATTACTACTCGACTTACGAGCAGGAAGAAGAAAACGTAATCAGTAAAAATGAAAAAATAATCGTTATCGGTTCAGGCCCTATCAGAATCGGTCAGGGAATAGAATTTGATTACTGTTCTGTTCATGCGGCATGGGGTATTCAAAAAGCTGGTTACGAATCTATTATTATAAATAATAACCCTGAAACAGTTAGTACAGATTTTGATACAGCTGATAAACTATATTTTGAACCGCTTTATATAGAGGATGTATACAACGTAATTAGAAAAGAAGTGCCAAAAGGTGTAATAGTCCAGTTTGGCGGTCAGACTGCAATTAACCTTGCCCCAAAACTCTTAAAGAGAGGCGTTCAGATACTTGGAACATCAGTAGAATCAATAAATGTAGCTGAAGACAGAAAACTTTTTGAAAGACTTTTAAGAGAACTCGAAATACCTCAGCCTGAAGGAGCTGCAGTTACTTCTATTGAAGAAGCTATCCTGACAGCAAACAGAATAGAGTATCCAGTATTAGTTAGACCTTCATACGTAATAGGCGGAAGAGGCATGCAGGTTGTACAAAATGAATCGGAACTTAGATCTTATGTAAAAGAAGCAGTTTCAATCTCTTCAGAACATCCTATACTTATAGATCACTATATCCAGGGTAAGGAAGTTGAAGTTGATGCAATTTCTGACGGAGAAGATATACTGATACCAGGAATCATGGAACATATTGAACGTACAGGAGTACATTCAGGAGATAGTTTCAGTGTTTATCCATCTCAGACTCTTTCTCAAAAAGTCATGGATATTCTTATCGATTATACAAAAAGAATCGCCCGGGCATTACAGGTTATAGGCCTTATGAATATTCAGTTTGTAGTCAGCGACGAAAAGGTTTACATAATTGAAGTAAATCCGAGAGCTTCAAGAACAGTTCCTATTCTGAGCAAAATAACAAAAGTACCGATGACCGATCTGGCTATTAAAGTTATTCTTGGTGATAAGCTGAAAAATATCGGTTGCGGAACAGATTTATTGCCTAATACAAACCTTATAGCAGTAAAAGCTCCGGTATTTTCATTCCAGAAATTACATGATGTTGATGTGGCTCTTGGGCCTGAAATGAAATCAACCGGCGAAGTGCTTGGAATAGATAATAACTATGAAAAAGCACTGACAAAGGCATTCCTTGGGGCTGGTTTTACCTTCCCGAAATCAGGAAATGTCCTTGCTTCTGTCAACAACAGGAGTAAACATGAATCGATAGAAATTTTAAAAGAATTCTCTAAACTGGGATTCGGGATTTACGCAACAGAAGGATCTGCAGAGTATTACAGAAAAAATAATCTGGAAGTAGTTACTATTAATAAAGCAGAAACTGATGCTATACAGGATAAAATGAAATCAGGTGAAATTTCTATAATTATAAATACCTCAACACACAGTAAAGACCCCAAGAGAAAAGGTTTTCAAATAAGATCTCTTGCAGGACAGTATAAAGTTCCATGTTTTACCTCTATAGATACTGCCAGCGCATATTTAATAGCTATGAAAACTTTAAATTCAAATCAGGAATTCACATACGAAACAATAAATCATTATATTTACAATCAAAAAGAATCCTTTTGTCATTGCGAGTAGGGGCAAAGCCCCTACGTGGCAATCTATCCAGCGAGGTAATATAGCTTATGAGTAATAAACATTATTATATATACATGATGACAAATTACAAAGAAACAACTCTTTATACCGGAGTAACTAATAGTCTGGAAAGAAGGATTTGGGAACATAAAAATAAGGCAACAAAAGGCTTTACAGAAAAATATAACGTTAATAAATTAGTATATTTTGAAGAATATACTGATATTGAACAAGCTATCCTGAGAGAAAAACAAATTAAAAAATGGTCAAGAAAAAGGAAAAATGATTTAGTTAATAAACTTAATAAGGACTGGTTAGATCTATATGTGGATATTAGATAGATTGCCACGGCTATTTCATAGCCTCGCAATGACAATTAATGCTTAATATTATTTATTTCACGATATTATAGTATAAAATACAAGAATATAAGGAGATTAATATGAACAAGAAAGTTGTTTTAGCTTATTCAGGCGGATTAGATACTACCGTAATTATTCCATGGCTCAAAGAAAACTATAGTTATGACGTAATTGCAGTATGCATTGATGTCGGACAGGGAAAAGAAACAGCTGGACTTGAAGAAAAAGCCCTCTCAACAGGCGCAAACAAATTCTTTAATATAAACGTCGAAGAAGAATTTGTTACCGACTATATATGGCCTACCTTAAAAGCTCAGGCGGTTTATGAAGGCAAGTATTTGCTTGGTACCTCTATGGCAAGACCGTTAATTGCAAAAAAATTAGTAGAAATTGCTTATCAGGAAGGCGCAACAGCAATTTGTCATGGTGCAACAGGAAAAGGAAACGACCAGGTAAGATTTGAACTTACAATAAAAGCCCTTGCTCCTGAACTTGAAATAATTGCTCCCTGGAGAATATGGAATCTTCAGTCAAGGGAAGACGAAGTAGAATACCTTGAAAAAAGAAACCTTCCTATTCCAGTTAAAAAAGATGAAAACTACAGCAGAGACAGAAATTTATGGCATTTAAGCCATGAAGGTCTTGACCTTGAAGACCCGGCAAATGAACCTCAGCTTAGAAAGCTTTTACAGATTGCAGTAAGCCCGGAAGATGCACCAAATACTCCAACATACGTTGAACTTGAATTTGAACAGGGTATTCCCGTTAAATTAAACGGAAAAAGCTATAGTCCTGTTGAAATGATAAGCATTCTTAATGTGATAGGCGGAAAAAACGGTATAGGCATAACTGATCTGGTTGAGAACAGGGTAGTGGGTTTAAAATCCAGAGGAGTTTATGAAAATCCGGCCGGATCAATTCTTTTTGCCGGACTCAGAGATCTTGAACATATATGTCTCGATAAACAGACCTTTGCCTACAAACAAATGATAAGCATTAAATTTGCAGAACTCGTATACAGCGGAGAATGGTTTACTCCGCTTAGAGAAGCTTTATCAGCGTTTATAGACTCTGTTCATCAGACTGTTACAGGCAAGGTAAAATTAAAACTGTATAAAGGCAGTATAACCTCTGCCGGGGTAACATCACCTTATTCCTTGTATAATGAAAGTCTTGCAAGTTTCACAACAGGTGAACTCTATAATCATAAAGATGCTGAAGGATTTATTAATTTGTTTGGATTATCTTTAAAAGTTAGAGCCTTAATGAAAAAATCAAATAAAGAACTGGCAGGAAAAAGTTAAATAAAACGGGTTATTTGTCTATTCTTTTTATTTTTTAATTTTAATATCTTTGGAAATGGAATACACCTTTAAGACTATTTTGGGTGACTTTTTTCACAATATTTGTTAAAATTGAAATTAAAGAAATGAGCTTATTAAATTTAAATAGTTGGAAGTGGGAAGCATAGTATGAGCAAAAGTTACAAAATTCTGGTTATTGATGATCAAGAAATAATTTTTAAGATGATTCAGAAATCATTGCAGTCTGTAGGATTCAATGATATTGATTATGCTTCAAGCGGTAAAGCCGGTATTGAACTGGATGAAAAAAATAATTATGATCTTATAACCTGTGATATTACAATGCCAGGTATGAATGGCATCGAAACAGCAACAGAAATACTTAAAAGAAATCCAGCGAAAAAAATGATTATGGTAACCGCTCTGGGACAAGAAGATTACGTAAGACAAGCTATGAAGATTGGAATCAAAAATTATCTGTTAAAACCGTTTAGTCCGGATAAATTGGTTAAAACTATCGCTACTGTCTTTACTACTCCTGTTTAGCATAGACTTACAATAAGAATAAAATTTACTGTACAGACTGTCTGAAAATTGACAGTCTGTACAGTTTTGTAAAAGTAAATTTTTGTAAAAAAATACTTATAAAATATCAATAATATATCTTTTAGAACTTCATTTATTAGAGCCTGTTTTGCTAAAACTACAAAATCCAATTAATAAGCGTAGCTCGTGTCCTGAGACTTCGCTCAGGATAAACTTCGCGGGAATGTTATAAGGTGTTGGAGACTTTAGCCAAACTCGTTCTTAAAGATAAGATGATGAAAAAACCGCATGATTAATAATTTTTACAAATATAATACTTCTAGAAATTTTGAGTTAAACAAAATATCAGATAAAAAACTATCTTTTGGGAAAAGTGAACAATATTTAGATTCTGATATAGAACAATCCCCCAAAAATATAGTCGTTCCTCAGAGTCAGAAAAGTTATAAAAAACTTTTAAATCTGGAAGAAAAATTAAATCAAATAATTAATGATATTGGGGGAATTGATAATAAATCCGGTATTTTAAATGACATAGAAATTTCTCAGGCCAAGATAAAACGGTTATCTGATGAAACAAAACAATCATGGGGCAGTTGTCTTAAGGTCTTACAATCAAAAATTAGTGAACTTAACAATCTTTCCAAAAATCTTCAACTTATTGAAGAAGAATATAAGCAAATTTCAGATAGTTCTTTAGCTGAAAAACCTGAAATTATTCTGCCTAATAATTCAATGGATAATTTTATTACAGACTCACTGGAAATTATGGCAATCTATAATATGATGCCTGAAAATTTTGTAAGACAGATGTCTCGAAAAAATCAGGATTTACTTCCTGTTGATGTATTAACAGCTAAAGAACTTAAAAACTCTCTATCTGAGTTAGATAAAGAAAACTGGAATTATATAAAATTAAATCAAATTGACAGTAAAGTTTATTCAAAACTCAAAGATTCGCTTATAATTGGCGATATAAAAAAGGTTGTATCAGAACAAATCAGTGATATAGATGTTAAATTGGATGATTTAAAGAACAATGGGTTCTTTTATTCGAAAGATACAAACTTAAAGGTTTATTCTCCCGATGTTACAGGTAAAATACTTGCTCTTGAAACAGCTAAGTTGAGAAGAACCGTTTTAAGCCAGAGTATAGCTATACCAGAATTATATCATAATCTGGATAAACCCGATATTCTTATTCAGCAAACTCCTGTTAGCAAACCTTTGGTATTTAAAATAGATACTTTATACACTCCCAAAAAATATGAAATCAATGAAATTCTGTCTTTAAATAAACCTTTTAAACCTGTATTGGATAAATTATTTCCTGATGGGTTAAATTTATACATAGTACCGGGATATTTAAAAGAAAAATACGGTAATTTAAATGGTGGAGAAAGTATTCCGGGACACCCTGATACAGGAATATGGCTGAACTCATACAACTATGATAAAAAAAATCTATATATGTCTAATTTAGAGAAAGCAATTGCCGTACTAAGAGGTGTACAAAACTTTACACCCAGCGTTATGAATGGGAAAGTAGACAGAGCAAGGGCTCTGGCTCATGAACTTGGACATGTAATCAGTTATAAGATTATAAACAATGATAATTCCCGGATCAATCAATCTGATACTTTTTGTCTTTCTCTCCAGATTTCTTTCCTGGATGGGTGGAGAGGACTAAGGATTGGCGCAAAGTCAAAATTAAACGGAGATGAATTAAATGCCAGACAAAACAGATTCATGTCTGATTCAGATAAAAAGAATTTAAACTTGTTTGTGGATTATGAAATGATGGCAGAAGACATAAGACTTGCAATTAATGGAGATAATATTCCTGCCTCTTCAAAAATGTCAGGAGTTTTTGATCAGTCAAAGGATGGTAAAGCTCAGTATGAAGCATCGTTAGATTATATTAAAAAATGTCTTATTGAAGATAAAAGACCTACAGACGTACTGTTTTATTCTTAACTGATCAGACAGCCTGAAGTTAAAGATGCACACCTTACAGACTACTTAATATAAGATTATTTTTCTTTCAGTATAAAGTTTATTAATACGTTAAAATCTTTGTGATGTATCATCTTATACATCAATTCAACAACAGGAACGCCAGCTTCTTTAGCATATTTATTTAATATGTTTCTGGTTTCCTGATATACAGTTACTTTTGTGGTTGGTAAACCTCTTGATGGTCTTCCAGCACCTTTTCTAGCTCCGCCTCTTGGACTCATTATTTCATCTCCAAGTCTTTAAGTATAAGAACGAGTTTGGTTAAAGCCTCCAACGCCTTGCCCAGCAAGCCGTTTCGGCTTTAGCCAGCACTCCCGCTTCGCACGAGCCTTTTACAGTTATAATTGGATTTTACAGTTTTTAACAAGACAGGCTCTAAATATAGTAACAGCAAAAGATTGATTTAGGTACTTTTATTATTTAAATTACCTGAACTAAATTTATGATTTAAGTACTTAAATCTAAACTATATGATATAGTAATGATTTTAAATAAACAAGGGTCTAACAAATTGCCAAAACCCTTATTTTATAAATCTTAACGTTATTGTACGAGTTTAGAAATTTTTGTTATGTCAGACCAGCCTGAATTTAGAATGATGGTGGGTTTCAACCCACCTGCTACAGACTACAGACTGGTAAGAAAATCTTATTTTGATAAAACTAAATCTTTAATATACTCATCTTTTGATTTCTCAGCATACTTAACAGATTTTTTATCTATTTTAGCACCTGCATTTATAAGATATTCTACAATTTTTGATTGCTTTTCATTTATAGCATATGTTAACGCTGTTTTTCCCCAATATTTGATGTTAGGATTTGCACCCTTAATAAGTAGTTCATTTACTACATCCTGTTGTTTAAATTTAACAGCCCAAATTAATGTAGATATTCCCCTGTATTTTTGATTAGGATTAGCACCTTTATTAATTAACATTTCTGCGATTTCAGGCTGTTTGTTCATAATAGCCTGAATTAATGGATATGTCCCCAAAGATTTTTGATTTGGATTGGCTCCTGCATCTATTAACATTTTTGCAATTTTAGGTTGCTTTTGCATAATAGCCTGAGTTAATAGATATTTTCCCATATATTGCTGATTAGGATTAGCACCTGATTGCAATAAAACCTCGACAGTTCTAGGATTACCTGCTTTTAGTGCAGATTGAAGCAAAGAAACACCAAATAAACTGTCATTAGGATTCATTCCTGTTTTCAAATAAGCTTCAACTAAATAATCATCATTATTTTTAATGCAGTCAAAAACATCTATATTTTTATATTTAGCATTTTGAGAGTCAATAAGACTTTGGTAATATTTATTATCTTTTACAATATAAGCAGCCGATGACTTGATTGTTTGCAAATTTCCATTAATTACAAACTGAAATTCAACAAGAGGGTTTATGTATGTTTTTGATAATAATAGTACCCTTGTCGTATCCTTTGCGTTGATTAAATAATCAGATGGCAGTGGCTGAAAGAATTTATCAAGTGCAATAACTTTTCCTGCAAGATAAGCAGCTGACGCTGCATTTATAAGTAAATCATTTGGGGTGTGGTAAAAAGTATAATAAGATGTTTCTGTTTGAATTATTCTATCAGGTGCTATCATATTCTTTAATATGATAGGGTCTTCACTTTTATTTGTTATAAAATACTCATATATAGCTGTCTTTTCATCTTCAATCATTCCAAAAGTAGGCTTATATTTGTTTCTAGTAATTTTTATATTGTTATCTTCAAATTCAAGTACAGTATTACCTATTGTTTTATTTGATAAAGGTTTTGTATAAGGTTGAAATCCGCTTTGAGCAAAAGAGGGGCTACATATTAAAAAAGCAGCAATTAATACTAATAATAATTTTTTCATTAATACACCTCCTAAATTTGTAGATATAACAAAAATTGTTTTTACAACGAATAATATCACTAAAATATTTGTTATAGAAAGTAGATGTAGGTTGGGTCAAATTGACCCAACAAAAAATAAGGGTTTGGCAAATTACCAAAACCCTTATTTTATAAGCTTCACGCCTGAGCGGATTCGAACCGCTGACCTACGGCTTCGGAGGCCGTCACTCTATCCAGCTGAGCTACAGGCGCATAATAGTGCAAATTTTATAATTATTATACAGTTTTGTAATCAAATTATTTTGTCGTCTTTTGATTACAACTCGATATTAGAGTTAATTATAACTTATCAAGATACAATTGGAAAATCAATTAAGAGACAGGGTTTTATAAACCCTGTCTCTATTTTTGTATTTATTGTTACCAACAGAAGCTATTTTTTCTGATTAACTTTATTAGATAAAACTTTATAACTACTCTGATTAAGCTCAGTCTGTACACCATTTACAAGCTGCACAAGGGAATTAACTATATCTTGCATATTCACTGCCTGGGAAGTAAGTTCTTCTGATGATGCTGCACTTTCCTCTGCTGTTGCGGCATTACCCTGAACTACCTGTTCCATCTGTGAGATTGCTTTGTTTATCTGAGCAATTCCCTGCGCCTGTTCCTGACTTGCTGCTGCTATTTCATCAATCAATTCATTAACTTTTTGTGATTCATTGAATATATCAACTAAAGATTCATTTACTTTGCCTGATACATCAACTCCTTTTTCAGAAAGTTCTATATTGCTTTCTATGATTGATGCTGTATCTTTTGCAGCCTGAGCGCTTCTTTGTGCAAGATTTCTTACTTCTTCTGCTACTACTGCAAATCCCATTCCTGCTTCTCCTGCTCTTGCTGCTTCAACAGCTGCATTTAATGCAAGAATATTTGTCTGGAATGCTATATCATCAATTACCTTGATTATCTTTGCTATTTCATCACTTGACTTCTTAAGTTCTCCCATCGAAGTCATCATATCTTTCATTTCTTTGTTGCCTTTATCGGCTGATTCTTTTGTCTTTTTAGCAAGTAAAGCAGCCTGTCTGGTATTCTCTGAATTTTGTCTTATCATTGACGCAGATTCTTCAAGTGTGGACGATGTTTCTTCTATTGATGCTGCCTGTTCTGCTCCTCCTTCAGCCAGTTGCTGACTTGAAGACGATAACTGCTCCGATGCAGATGCAACCTGACCTGCACTTTCTTCAAGATTTTGAACAGCTTTTGCTATTGGCTTGGTTATCATACCTGAAATCATCAGACCCAAAAATAACATTAGAGCTGCAGCTCCTAAAATAACCGAAAATATTGTAATATTGGCAGTAACAGCATCTTTATCGTTTTGAGTATTAATATCACTTGCAACTTTCGCATTGTAGTCAGCTAACTCTTTACTATTTTTAAGAATTGCATCATAATTATTTATATTTTGATTAAATAAAATTTTAGCTTCTGCGGCCTTACCTGCCAGTGCAAGCTCAAAAACCTTACTTCTGACTTCTCTATAACTCACAAGTTTATCTTTCAAATCCGACAATGTTTTTGTTTCAAATGAATCTAGTTTTGTCTTTTCATATTCGCCCATTAATTTATTATATTTTTCTGCATTTACTTTAATATCTTCGATATATTGATTTACATCGGACTGTTTATTGTCTGATGAGGCACTAATTACTTCTAACACAATTAATTTATTTGAAATGGCAATTGAATTAGCTTCATTAAGCCATTTTACAGGTAACAAACGATCATTATACATTGTAGTCATGTCATTACAGGCTTTATTATTAAAATAATAACCGGTAACTCCAACTGTAATAACAAATAATATAGCCATAACTATTAGTATTGCTAATTTGTAAGAAATCTTTAGTTTATTAATCCATTGCATATCCTATTCTCCATTTAATTCATTCTTTTACTCAACTATTCATAACTACTATTTTTTAAATGCTGGCTAAACTCGTTTTCGTATCATTTAATAATGTTACCAATTCTTCACTATTAATAATTTTTTCAATGTTTAAAAGCATTACAACCTTGCCCTTGACTTTTCCCATTCCGATTAAAAATTCTTCATTCACCTTGCTTCCATACTGAGGTGAAGGCTCGATTTCACCATGCGAGATATTTACGACCTCAGACACTGTATCAACTACAATTCCCATTAAACTCTTTAAATTGTTGATATTCACTTCAACAACTATTGTACAGGTTCTTTCGTTGTATTCTTTTTCTTCCATTGTGAATTTTAATCTCAGATCCATTACAGGAATAATTTTTCCCCTGAGATTTATTACCCCTTTAACAAAATTAGGAGTTTTTGGAACATCAGTTATCTCCATCATTCCTATTATTTCCTTGACTTTCAGGATTGGGATTCCGTATTCCTCTTTTTTTAAGGAGAATGTCAGATACTTCCCATCTTGTACTTCCATTAAGCTGCTCCTTCTGTTTCAAATAAACCCTTAAATTAAAGTTTAATTAATATTTACTGCTTTTAACTATGTTAATTGTCTAAAACGCTTGCAATTTTTATACTGTTCATAACAAGTATAGAAATTACAAGCGCAATAATATTTTTAATTATCTCAACTTCTATATAATAAAAATATTGTAAGTAATTTGTTTTTTTTATACTAGCACTCTTTACGAATAAACTCAATAAATTATTTTAAAATAAATCTATTCGGTCGTTTCTCAACCATGATAAACTACATGAAGGATGCGAGCTTTATAAACATAAGGTCTGATTTTTCAATTTTAACCAGACAGGCTCTTGCTATTTTCATACCTAATTCAGTCATAACTATTAATAGTAAATAGTAATAATTATGAAGACTAAAAATTTCTTACTATATTTGTAAAATAAGACGGATTAAGTATGTATTTCCGTATATTTATTGCGAAAGAAGAAAAAATGATTTTTTGATCTAATACTAATGTTTGAATTTAAATAAATTCATTGAGTAATTTCTAGTAAAAATGTTATAATTTTCACAACATTATATTATCTGTCTATATTTACAAGTGTTTTTAGTATTTTATTTAATAAAAATATTTTTATGAGTGAAATTTCAATGGTTGAAAAAAATCAAATATGTTGTAAGTGTACTAATAGCGATGAATCAATATTAGAAAATATTACTGTTATAAATCATTTTCAACCTATAATTTCCAGTATTACTCATTCTCTTGTTGGATTTGAGAGTTTATGCAGAGGAATATGCAACCATTGTAACCGTCTAATTCCTCCTTTTGAATTATTCAATATGCTGAAAACTGAAGAAGAACTGTTTATTATTGACAAACTGGCAAGAAAAACTGCTATTAGTAATATTGGTAGTCTTTTAAGCAATCAGAACCATTTTCATTTATTTATAAATTTTGATGCGCATCTTATCGAAGAAAGAATTGAAAATCCGGAAGGACTTGTAGATTTATGTAAAACAAATAATATCAGGCCTCAAAATATTGTTATTGAAATAACCGAATCCAGACCATGCGATATAGATATATTAAAAGAATTTGTTGATAAGTGTAGAGGATACGGTTTTCTAATTGCTTTAGATGATGTGGGCAGCGGTTATTCAAATTTTGACAGAATATCAATCATTAAACCCGATATTATTAAAATTGACAGATCCATAATAAAGGATTTTGATAAAGATCATAATAAACAGATCATTTTTAAAGCTATATCATCAATTGCTAAAAAACTGGGAATGCTTCTTCTTGCAGAAGGCGTCGAAACTGAAGAAGAAATCATTTATTCGCTTGAACATGGAGCTGATCTTCTTCAGGGATTTTATTTTTCTCGTCCCGCAGAAATTGATGACAGTTTAATTGAAAAATCTGAAAGCAAAATATTCCATATTGAAAGTCTGTATAAAGACTTTAAAAAAGAAAGAATCGAGAGTCTTAAAAAGAATTATCAAATTTACGAAAATACTTTATCAATTCTTTCTTTCCTTCTTTCAGGAAGAAATCAGGAAGAGTTTGATTTAGTATTGGAAAATTACGTTGATAAACATAGTTTTATTGAATCTCTTTATATTTTAGACAACAATGGCATTCAAGTTACCCACTCACATTTAAATCAAGGTCTTTGCAACGTAAAGTCAAATTTATTTAAACTGATGAAAAAAGGGGAATCCCATACTTACAATGATTATTATTATCTTTTAAAGGATAATTTATTCAAAAAATATACGACTGATACTTATTTATCTTTCCTTTCAGGCAATTTATGCAAAACTATGTCTAAAAATTTCCAATCTCAAGATACTGCAAACTATATTTTATGCATGAATATACTTGAACATTAGTTTTTTGTTTTTAAAAAATTTTGTTTTGCTTGTTTAGATTTAGCTTTTGGAAGTATAAACCAAAATCTCGAGCCTTTGCCTTCTTGAGATTCAAAATGTATTGAACCTTTGTGTAATTCTACAAGGCATCTAGTTAAAGCAAGTCCAAGTCCTGTTCCTTCATGTTTTCGTGTATACGATGAGTCTATCTGTTTAAACTGAACAAATACCTTGTCATAATCTTTCTTTGCAATACCTATTCCGGTATCTTCAACCATTAATACTAATTTATCTTCATTTAAGTTTGATTTAACCTTTATTTGACCGCCTTCTTCTGTAAATTTTATGGCATTACTTAGAAGATTATAAAGTATTTGTGTTACTTTCTTCTGATCCGCTTCTAATACAATTCCTTCCAGTTCAGTTTCTATTGTTATATTTTTTTGAATAGCAAGTGATTTTACTGAAGCAGTAATATTTTTGATTAATTCTTCAGAATCAAATATTTCATAATTTACTTCCATACTCTCTGCTTCAATTTTAGAAATATCCAAAAGATCATTTATGAGATTCAAAAGATGTTTACCGCTGTTTGTTATATTACCAAGATACTGTTTTTGTTTATCGGATAAATTTCCATAATTACCGGTTAAAAGCATATCTGAAAATCCAATAATAGCATTTAAAGGGGTTCTTATTTCATGAGACATATTGGCGATAAATTCACTCTTTAATTTGGTTGCCTGTTTCACCTGAGTGAACAGCTCTGCCTGTTTTACTGCAATATAAATATGTCCTGCTATTGCTTCAAGAAGGTTTTTTTCTTCATCATTCCATTCTCTAAAATGATTATATTCCGTTAATGTAATTATTCCCCAGAAATTACCGTTCTCTTTTATTGGTACAGCCAGAACTGATTTTGCCCCAATGAGACTGTAGTATTTATACCAAAAGTCCGGAGCATCAAATTCAAATACATTATTTATGGCAATTCCTGATTTATGGCTATACATTAATTTTCCCCAGTATGTTCCCATTTCTTTAGCAAATTCAATATCTTCCAAGCCTTTTATTACTTTTTTTGTCTTATATTCGTACAACAACTCCCAGTCTTCATAATCATTCTGATCCGGATATTTAATTATTAATGCTCTTTCTACATTAAATAATCTTGTAACTTCTTTGCTTATTGTTTCCAGGGTTTTTGTAACACTCAAAGAACTCCTGATAGAATCTACTATTTCTCTTAAAAGTGCTTCTTTTTCAGCCTGCTTTTTAGTAGCCTGATACAATTCAGCCTGTCTTACAGCTATAAATATTTGCTCCACGATTGTATGTAAAAGATCAATTTCATCCTCAGTCCATTTTCTGTAATGACTGTTCTGATAAATTGCCATTGTCCCCCATTTTTCATCACCCTTTCTTACAGGAATATTGAGAATGGATTTTGTGCCTAATCGTTTTTGAAATTCTTTATAAAAATCCGGCAAATTAGAATTTTCAATGTTATCTACTGACAAAATATTATTATTTTCTAAGATCTGTTCAAATAGATACTCGACTACCTCTTTTGGAATATTTAACTGATCAATATTTATAATATCAGGATCAACAGTAACCCCTACTAAAACAGGCCAGCTTAAATCATCATTATTTATCTGTCCAAACACTACCCTATCCGCATTAAAAACTTTAATGATTTCATTGCTGGCAGTTTTTAAAATTTCCTGCAAATCAAATGTTCCTGCTACTGTTTCTAAAATCTTTCTTATTAAATCAGACTTTTTAGCCTGATCTTTTGTTAATGAATATAATTCTGCCTGATTGATTGCAATTCCTGCCTGTTTTGTAATTGTTTTTATAAATTCAATATCATCCTCACTTAGTTGGACCTTTTTCTTAGTATATTGAACAACAAATACTCCCAGCAACTTATCTTTATTGAATATTGGCAAACCATAGTTTGATTTTACGTCCAGATTCCTAATAAATTTTTTATAATCATTGTTTAAATCGGAATCATTAAATGCCTGCTTTAAATCGGGAATTATTAATGAATTATTCTTTGACAAACGTGTCATAACAAATTTATTAAAATCTTCACTAAAATTATAATTTTTAGCACTTTTTACGTCTTTACAGGACAAATATTCTGAATCAACAAAAAGATTGATAGAACTGAAAAGCCTGATAAAACATCTGTCAGCATTAAAAACCTTACCAACTTCATAAACTATGTTCTTTTTTATTGTATTTATATCAAGGCTACTGTGAATAGAATTTGATAATTTTCTTAATAGCTCTTCCCTTTGAACTTGTTTTATTGTAGTTGAGTATAATTCAGCTTGTTTAATAGCTATACAAACCTGATCCGCTATTGTTTGAAGAAGAGCTATTTCATCTTCAGTCCAATGCCTGCAATAATTATATTCTGATAAAAATAATCCTCCCCAGACAACATCTTCAATTTTTATAGGTATGCAAATTATAGATTTTACTCCCATTAATTCATATGATTTTTTAAAGAAATCAGGAGTATCAGACTCAGAAATATTATCAATAATTTCAAATCGTTTGTTTTTAAACACAATATCACGCCAGTATTTTTCTGTTAATTCAAAGTTTTTATTGTCTTTAAAACCTTTTATATTATTGTTTATTAAATATTCTATATGTATTACAGCATGACATTCCGATAAAAAATCGATTTTACTGATTGATGTTCTTTGAACTTTAAATAAATCAGAAATTTCCTTACAAATAATCTTTAAAACTTCATTAAGATCAAGAGAACTTCTGGTTGTTTGAACTATTTTTCTGAGCAGAGCTTCTCTTTCAGCCTGTTTTATAATTGTTTCATACAATTTTGCCTGATGCAAAGCAATGCCGGCTTGATTTATAATGGCTCTGATAAATTCCAGCTCTTCTTCTGATAATCTATACTCCTTTTCTGTAAATTCAATGCAAAAATATCCCATAAGTTCTTTTAAATACAATACAGGAATATTGTAACTTGACTGAACATCCGCATCCTTAAAAAGACTTATAAAATTAGGACCTTTAGGGTTTTCTTCAAGGTATTCATCTAAATTGTATATATTGAGTTCCTGTTTTTCTATAAGAGGCTGTATATATTCTTTTGATTCAGGCGTTGACCAGTCATAACCTATAAAACTTTTTTCTTTAGAGCTGGATAGATATTCTGAATACTGATCTACAGGCATATACATATTCTGCTGCGGATTGAATTCTGAGAATAAAATCCTGTCAGCCTTAAAGAAACTGCCTATACTATTTACAAATAAAGTTTTAATTTCATTAACAGCAAGAGTGCTTCTGATTTTTTCTACTATTTTTCTGAGTAATATTTCTCTTTCAGCCTGTTTTTTAGTAGTTGAATATAATTCAGCCTGTTTAATAGCTATATATATCTGGCTGGCTATTGTTTCCAGAAGATTTATTTCTTCCTCAGTCCAATGCCTGTAATAATTGTATTCTGCTAAGACAAAAGTCCCCCACGCATCTTCACCTTTTCTTATTGGAAAGCCGCAAGTAGACTTTACTCCAAGTGCTCCATAACTTTTTTTAAAATAATCAGGAGTATCTGATTCTAATATATTATCAATAATCAGACTTATGCCTTCATCAAGTGTCTTTTCAGCCCAGTATGCACCCGCTCTTTTATCGTATGCAACCTCACTTAAGCCTTTTATTTCAGGTGAAATTTTATATTCTCTTTTTACAATATACTCTCCATAGTTTTGAGAATTAGGAAATTCAGTAATTGTTGCCCTTTGAACATTAAATAGCTTAGCTACTTCATCACAAATGATATTTAATGTTTTATTAATATCCAGTGTACTTCTGATTGTTTCAACTACTTTTCTGAGTAATACTTCTCTTTCTGCTGTTTGTTTTTCTTTAAGATAAATTTTGGATTGATACATAGCAATTCCAATTTGATCAGCAATACTTTTGGCAAAGTTTATTTCTTCATCATTAAATTTAATTATTTTTTTTGTATGGTGAACATTAAATATCCCCAAAAGTTGATCATGATACAAAATAGGAATACCAAATGCTGATTGGGTATCGATATTTCTTAAAAATTTTGCAGTAGGTGTATTTTCTAAATAATTTTTTTTGATAGCTTCCTCTCTATCAAATATTATAAATTTCTTTTTTCCTTTGAAATGTTGAAGAAGAAATTTAGGTGATACATTTTCAAAATCGTAACCAATAACACTTTTAACTTCAGATGAAGATCGATACTCTGAATAAATATCCACATTTAAAAATATATCCCTGAATGAATCATATTCCATAATAAAGCATCTATCAGCATTAAATGATTTTCCAATTTCAGCTACAACATTTTTTTTAATTTCATTAATATCGAGAGTACTTCTGATTGTAGAGATAATTTCCCTTAATGTTCTTTCTCTTTCAGCCTGTTTTTTAGTGATTGAATATAATTCAGCCTGATTTATAGCTATAGCAATCTGATTCGCTATATCTTTTAAAAATTCTATCTGATCTGATTGCCATTTTTTTTTAATTTTTACATGCTGTATAACAATTATTCCTACTATTTCTGTTTTATATATAAGAGGAATATTAATAAGTGATTTTACGTTATTTTGTTTGAAATATCTGATTTGTTCTTTATTGAGAAGTTCTGACTTAATACTGTTTATTACAACCGGTATTTTATTAACAGTTAAATCCAAAAGCCATCTTTTGGATAAATTCTCAACGGCATAATAATCAGGATAGACTGAAGAAATAGATTCGTCAGATTTGTATTCTGTCTTTAACTCAAATCCTGATATAGACTGATTATAAAGAGCTATTATACAGCGATCCGCTTTTAATAATTTTCCTACTTCATTTACAGCAGTCTGTAATACATGGTTTAAATCAAGAGAATCTCTGATACTTTCAATTAAATATCTTGATACCTTTTCCTGCTCCAATTTTTCATAAACATAATTAATATATCCTTGAAGCTCTGTATTATTAATTATGTTTGAATCATCTTTTAAATATAAAATTTCTTCTTTATTAATTGATTTATCTATATTTGATACTGATTTGAACAGCTTTTTAAGCATATTTTTCTCTCAGTTAATGTATTAATGTGTTTATTGATATGTTTTATTATTATCAAACACAATTATATGAATGATATCAAAATAGTTACCGCGTGTAAAAATTGTTAAATTTGTTTATATTTTGATATTCATTTTTATTAAGTAGTAAATTTTAAAAGACTTTTAAACCAGCTTACTATTCCTTTTTTTCTTGGAATTAAAGCTTCATCATAATACTTTTCATAGTCATCCAGCATGTTTTGAGGTAAAGCATTTCCTTTCTGAAGAGTAAATGCTATCATTTCCAGATAATTTTCCTGCTCTTCAGCATATTCTTTATTATGTTTTTTTATATCTTCGTCAGCATCATAGTGAACAAGTGCATGCCACGCACAAATCACGGAAGAATCATAAACTTCCGCAGGAAAAAGCTTTATAGCTTCTCTTACACATAAAGTTTCAGTTAAAACTTTAAATATAAGTTCTGCAACCTGCTTTCGTGCTTCTTCCAAAGAAATATTTTCCTGTTTTTTAATTTCCATAAAAATATCTTATATTATTTTTAAAATTTTTAAAACAGATGTAAAATATTCTTAGATAGTTAAAGAGGGATTATGCTAAGAGTTATTTTAGTTGGATATGGTGATCTTGCTTCTTCTCTTATGCTTGGCATACTTGAGTCCAATCATAGACTTGTTAGTGTTTTCAGGTGGGATAAAACAGAATCAAATGGTGTAATGTCTTTTATAAAAGACTCTTTCTGGCCAAATAATTTTTTGTCACTTATAAAATCCTACAAAATCCCTGAAATAAATGCAAAAAGCATTAACAGTGAGAAATTTATAAAACAGGCTTTAAAACTTCAGCCGGATGTTATTCTTATCGGGGCATGGGGAGAGAAAATCAAAAGTAATACAATTATTTTACCAAAAATTGCTTGTGTAAATTGCCATCCGTCATTATTGCCAGCACATAGAGGTCCTAATCCTTATGCTACAGTGATAAAACAGGGAGAAATAAAAACAGGCATTACTTTTCACCTTATGGATGAAAAAATTGACACAGGGCCTATTCTTTTACAAAAAGAAATAAACATTTTAGAAAGTGATACTGGCGGAAGTTTAAGAGAAAAATGTGCTTTTACAGCAAGAGAATCCGTTAAAGAACTCCTTGATAACCTCGAAAATGCTCTATTGTTGCCTCAAAAACAGGATGAAAGCAAAGCAAGCTATTTTCCCAGATTAACTCAGGAAGATGCTGTTATAAACTGGGAAATGCCAGCTATTAAAATTTATAACCAGATCCGGGGTCTTCAGCCATGGATTGATTGTTTCACGAGGTATAAAAAGCAATTTCTGATGATAAAATCATCAAAAATTGTTAAACTTAAAAAATCTGTATACAATCCGGGTAAAATTCTCTCAAAAAGCAAAAAAGGTATTATTGTTTCAACGGGTGATCCTGAAAAAGCTTTATTGATAAGTAATTTAAGTATCTATGGTTTCTTAAAGATTTTTTCTGATGACTTTATACGTAAAATAAAAGTTGGCAGTTATATGGAAGAAATATAGTTTTACAACCTTCAAAATAAATTTACAGAGATCATGCAATAGGCATATAATTCAATAATAACAATAAACAGCTTATGTACTCACTCTTTAAACTGTTTTCTTGCGTGAATGAGTTTATTCAAAGGAAAACTCATCGTTTCCCTTTGAAACGCTCCCGCTTCGCATGAGATTTTGCATAAACTTTTACACCTATGCCAACCAGCCATCTTCTCTTCACTTCTTTTTATCAAAAAGTTTCTCTTTATTTATTTTCTTATTTTAAATTTAAAC
>Ga0074198_1000653_pt1 | contig 31765 bp, 13 predicted proteins | sample EPASupsiteSAE323_FD_64527 | JGI IMG/M metagenome (GOLD analysis project Ga0074198, IMG submission 64527) | Bioremediated contaminated groundwater from EPA Superfund site, New Mexico - Sample SAE3-23 | ecosystem: Environmental > Aquatic > Deep subsurface > Groundwater > Contaminated ... | reverse complement strand
CATCCTGGCCCTGAAGAAGGGGCCAAGGGTTGGTCTGTTCGCCCATTAAAGCGCTGCGTTAGTTGGGTTCAGAGCGTCGCGAGACAGCTCGGTCTCTATCCGTAGTAATCGTTCGATTCTTGAAGGGATTCATCCACAGTACGAGAGGACCTGGATGAGGAAACCGCTAGTGTGCCAGTTGTTCCGTCAGGAGCACCGCTGGGTAGCTACGTTTCTATAAGATAACTGTTGAAAGCATCTCAAACAGGAAACTGACCCTAAGATAAGGAATCGTTTTCTGGTCGAAAGATCAGAAGAGAAATCGCCGGGAGACTACCGGTTAATACTTTGCATGTGGAAGATCTGAAAGGATTTAAGCTAAGCAAAGAGAAGATTGAAGAAACTTTTTCAATATGTTTGGCTTTTAGCCCCGATCAAAATTCGGGTTTAAAAGTCGAATGGGCAACTCAATTTAGAGGCCAAGAAGAAGATAACAGTTGAAATTTAAATAATTACATTCGATTTAATAAAAATTTAGTTCTTGAACTCTGGTCATTGGAGCGAAGTGGACCCACCTCTTCCCATTTCGAACAGAGAAGTGAAACTCTTTAGCGCCGACAATAGTCTTCCCGCAAGGGACCCTGAAGATAGGTCGTGGCCAGAATTCAGGAACTAAATTATATTAAAACCCTTTGTCACTTTGTGACATTTCCCTTGACAGGGCAATTTAAAAAGGGAACTCGATTCAATAAATTACAAAATATTATTATTAATTTATTTGGGCTCTCCTACGCTAAAGCTACGGATGAGTACCTGCAAAATCCCGGATAAATCGGGATTTTTTTGTTTTATGGCAAAAAAAGATAAAAAAATCAAAAAAAGTGATGCTGAATTGACAATGGCGGATCTTTTAAAAATGGAAGGAATTGAGCTTGTTGGTCTTAAAAAAGGACAAGAAGTTAAAGGAAGAATTACTGCAATCAAAAATAAAGCAATCTTTATTGATGTTGGTGGTAAAACTGACGCAGTCGTGACTGGAAAAGAATTTGAATTCGTCAAAGACTATGTAGCTGATCTGAAAATTAATGATGAAATTGAAGTTCAGATTAAATCTCCAGAAAATGATAAAGGCCAAATTTTAGCCTCCATTCGAGGAGCAGCTAGTGGTTATGGTTGGAATTATTTTAAAGAAAAAGAAAAATCTGGCGGTGAAGTGATGGTTTTTGCTAAGGAATTAAACCGAGGCGGAACTGTGGTGGTAGCACCATTTGGTTTCTTTGGATTTATCCCTGGTTCTCAAATCGGTGATAAATATGAAGGCGATCCAGATAAAATGATTGGTAAGAAAATCAAAACTAAAGTTTTGGAAGTTGACCAAGCTAAAAACAGATTGGTTTTCTCTGAAAGATTAGTATCTGAGCCAGACAAAGTCGGCGAAGAAGTTGGAGCAATTGAGAATTTGGAAGTTGGTGATATTTTTGATGCTGAAGTCGTCAGAGTGGAACCATTTGGCATTTTCGTCCGAGTTAACACTGATAATAAAGGCACTCCTTTAAATTTGGAAGGATTAGTCCATATTTCAGAAATCTCTTGGGAAAAAGTCAGCGATTTATCTCAAATGTTTAGAGCTAAAGATAAAATTAAGATTAAATTGATTAATAAAGATGATAGCCGATTACAGTTCTCAGTTAAGAGATTAAGTGATGATCCATGGTCAGCTATTGAAGATAAATATCCAAAAGATAAAGAAGTTGAAGGCGAAGTAGTTAGAATTGCTAACTTCGGAGCTTTGGTTAAATTGGAAACTGGAGTTGAAGGTTTAATTCATATCTCTAAATTAACTGGCGGAGTGTCAGTTAAAGAAGGAGAAAAAGTCCAAGTCTATATTGAGAGTATCGATGTTCAAAAGAGAAAAATCTCTTTGGGAATTGTAGAAACCAATAAAAAGAATGTGATTTATAAATAATTTGTGGTTTTAGTAGAGACGCCATGCGTGGCGTCTCTACATGATTAAAAATCCCCCTGAAAATGGGGGATTTTTTGTGGTCACATCATCAGAGGCTCTAGAAACGTTTTTTTTTAAATCAGATAAGCTATAATCGGTTAATTATTGATTTTTATTAAAATGAATAAAGAAAATTTAAACAATAAACTGGCTTCAGTTGAGGAAAGCTATTCAGCCTTACAGTTGGGAAAAGTATTACCAGAAACTGATGGCTATAGAGCAATTGAAGATGCCATTAAGATAGGAGAAATGAAAGTAGATTGTTTTTTTATGAAGTTAGGACATTCTTATATGTCGGAAGCAATGATTTTTGATAAAGCACGATCAGAAGAAACACTAATTGCAAACCAGAAAGAGAAAATGCGAAGAAATAATGAAAATTGTCCAGAATATTTGGATGTTTTTGAAAAAGTTTGCGGTTGGGTGGAAAAAGGTTTTTGGAAGGACGGAAAAACTAATGGAGAAAAAGTAAGATTTTTAAAGAAAGAAATCAAAAAAGAAAAAGAATCGAGTAAGAGAATTAATTTGTAGAATTAGTATAATTGGTAATGAAAAATAAAGAGACGATTTTTGTGTGCAGCAATTGCGGCAATGAATTTGGAAAATGGATGGGGCAATGCTCGGCGTGTGGTGAATGGAATTCAATTAAAGAAGTGGCAAATAAATTTTTAGGAAATAAAAGAAATAAGGGCGAGTCACGCCTCGCCCGTACATCAGAAAAATTGGAGGTGAAAAATTTGGGGAAAATGGTGGAGGAAAAAGTAAATATTAATGAAGTGTTTTCCACGGGTATTTCCGAATTTGATAGAGTTTTGGGTAAAGGAATTGTTCAAGGCTCAGCGGTGCTATTTGCGGGTGAACCAGGCATTGGGAAGAGCACATTATTGACACAATTAATTGGAAAGATAGGCGGATTATATGTGGCTGGAGAGGAATCGGCAGAGCAAATCAATTTAAGAGTGAAAAGGTTAGGTTTAAATGCGAATAACTTCGATATTTTAGGCACAAATTCAATTGATGAATTGGAGGAGTTTTTGGATCGAACACAAAATTTGTACAAAATAGCGGTGGTGGACTCGATTCAGGTGATGAGCAGTGAAAATGCGACCGGGGCAATTGGATCGGTGGGGCAAATTAAGGAATCAACTTTTAGATTAGTGCAATTGGCCAAGAAAAAAAGAATGGCGATTTTTGTGGTGGGGCACGTAACTAAAGACGGGGATATTGCCGGGCCAAAATTGTTAGAACATATGGTGGACACAGTTTTGTATTTTGAAGGAGAGAAGACTAATGATTTAAGAATTTTGCGAACCACCAAAAATCGATTTGGACCGACAGATGAGGTGGGAGTTTTTAAAATGGAAGAAAAAGGATTGCGAGAAATTAAGTCGGAAGAAATTAATCTGATTGATAATCAAGAAAATAAAATCGGATCAGCAATTACAGTGCTGATGGAAGGGACTAGACCAATGATGTTGGAAATTCAATCGTTGGTGGTGGAAAGTTTTGCGCCAATGCCAAAAAGAATTTTTTCAGGGATTGATTATAACCGGGGACAATTGATGGTGGCGATTGCTCAAAAAAGTTTAGGAATACCTTTATATAAGTATGATGTTTTTTTGTCGGTGACCGGCGGGGTAAAAATTGAAGAGACGGCAGCCGATTTGGCAATTTTGGCAGCAATATGGTCAAGCTATAAAGAGAAACCGCTTCAAAACCCCTCTAAATCAAAACCCTCCGGTCTGATAAATCAGACCACCTCCCTTGACAGGGAGGCTTGCGGGTTGGTATTTGTGGGGGAGGTGTCGCTGTTGGGAGAAGTTAAGAAAGTGAGAAATTTGGAAAAAAGAAAGAAAGAGGCAGAGAGTTTAGGTCGAAAATTGGCGGAAATCAAAAATGTGAGAGAGCTGAAAAACATGTGATACAATTGGCTTGTAATTTAACAATCAGCTTATCTAAAAAATGAAAGGGTGATTTTTGATGAAGAAGAAGTACCAAAGGTTTTGGGTGGACATGCGATTTGCAGAGATTTTACCAAAAAGACCAATTCGCCGTCCCGATTTTGTGAAATATTATTGGGGAGGAATTTTGGTTTATGATTGCAGAGAGGGGGTTAAAAACTCTAAATGCTATTCCGGTTTTATTAGAAATTTTAAAGGAAAGGGAATTATCCAGTTAGCGCATAAAAATGGACATACCTTTATAAAAATTTTTGATGAAAAAGAGAAGTATGACGAAAAAGGCGGACTGCTTTATGATGAATTTAAAGAAGACGGTACAAATAAAGTATTTTCCATTTATCTGGGTATTGATGAGTTAAGATTTGTGACGAGTGTCATTTTTTGAAAGGGCAGGGAAAGCTTGTAATTGCGCAGGCTTTTCCTGTTTTTTAAACGTATAGATAAGCTGATTTTTTTTTATATTTAGGTTCAAAACTTGACTTTTTGCGTCTTATAATATATAATTGCCACGATTAAATGATTAACCCGTTTATAAAGCATAAATAGGGTAGATTGTTTAAGTTCTTTAAAAACTAAAAGATAAATTGCAAATATTTCTCGTGGGCAGAACTGTGAACATAGATTGTTTAGAGTTCTGCCTAAGCAGAAATAAAAATAAGGAGGTCATTTTATGAAAAAAATGACAAATAATTTCAGACTTAAGGAGGTTCTTTTTAAGCACCCGGAATTAAAGGAAATGATTGAAAAGGTGTATGGAGAAATAACCTCGATCGAAGATGATCCGATCTTTGAAGTTTCAAAGGACGGCAAAAATTCGATGATAGTGGTCTGCGACAGCACATTTTTGGCAATCAGCGATTTTGGTTTTGACATGGACAGGTTCCACCGATTTTTAGGAATAAGCGATTTGACATCAGTCATTTTGGTGAACCCGGAAATCGATAATGAACCTGGATTTGACAAGGAATTTTCTTCTTTTAAGGAAATCTCTTTTCAGGAAATGGATGAATCAGAAAGCGGAAAAACAAAGGTGGTCTTCATTACTAGGCGAATTCCTTTGAAAAGGAATGATTTTTATGAAAGTCACGAACCTTCGACAAGGTAAAATTTATCTTTTAGCGAACTAAGACCCTGGACTGGAGGTTGAAAAATGATTAACGCAATTGCGTTTTTTGTTTTTCAATTTTCACCGGGGTCTTTTTTTTTGGTTTAAAACCCCTCTAAATCAAAACCTTCCTGTTCCGCATTCGCGGAACTTCCTCCCTTAAAAAAGGAGGACTTAATTCAAACCCCTCTGTCGATAAATCGACATCTCCCTCCACCTACGGGGATCTTCGACTTGACAGGGGAGACTCAAATTTAGTTATTAAGAAGTTATCCACAATGAGTGGAAAATGTTCAAAAAGGCTTAAATTAAAGCTAATTTTTATAAATAAAAAATTATAGGATGGTGGGTTTCGGGGAGGCAAATTAATATAGGATATAGACAAGGGCAAAAACAGGGTTATACTAAATCAATGCTTCAAATAATTAAAAAGATGTTTTCTTCTAAAAGCGCAAAAAAGTCCGGCAAAAAAGGAAAGGATAATTGGGCCGAGAAACAGTTTAAAGAGATGGGTAAGCTAAGAGGAAAATTGATTTTAATGTAAATTAAAACCAAAAAAAAAGAAACAAGACTATCGATGTTCTCAAAGCAGGTGGAACACGTATAATATTGTTTCTTCAACATCTAAAATAAAGAAAATTGACAAAAAAGTCAAATTAAGATTAACCTATCTGTGGGTTAAATAAATTAAGTTTAGGTTTGAGAATAGAGTTGAGAGTAGAAGAGGGGGCAGGTCTTCTACTTTCAACTCTATTTTTGTTTAGAAAGGATTGATTAAATTTCTAAAGTGTTTAGAATTAATTAATGCCTTTTTTAAGAAAGTGTAATTTTTTATTGGTTTTTTTGTTTTTTATTTTTAGTGGTAAATCGGTTTTGGCAGAGTTTACTAGTGGAGCGGGAACATCAGAATCGCCTTATGAAATTGACAATTGTACTCAACTGCAGGATATTGGAAGCTCAAATAGCTCTTATTTTATTTTAGCTAAAAATATTGATTGTTCGGAAACATCGACTTGGAATTTGGATGTGGGAGGCACTTATTTAGGGTTTGTTCCAATATCTTTTTATGGAAATTTTAATGGCCAAAGTTATATAATCTCCAATCTTTATATTAATAGAATAGGTGAAACTGATGTAGGTTTGTTTGGAAGTGTACATGGTGCAGTGGTGAAGAATTTTAAATTAACAGGAGTAAATGTGGCTGGAAATAATAGAGTTGGCGGAGCAGTGGGAAATATTTATAGTGGTGGTTATGCGACTAATATTTCAGTGGGCGGAACAGTGACTGGCATTAATAATGTTGGAGGAATAATAGGTGTTTATAATAAAAACACAGTAGTTGATACGACAGTGGAAAATTTAACTTTCAATGGAAGTGTGATTGGTTTAGGAGATACTAGTTCTCAATATATTGGAGGAGTGGTTGGAACAATTGAGAAAAATTCTAGTTATACAACCAAAATTACATTTTCTAATTTATCTTCATTTGGGACAGTGGATGGAGGAAATGCCTCAGGGATTGGAGGAGTGATTGGATATTTTACTTCTGATGGGGTAATCACTAATTCTTATTCAGAAAGTTCAATTAAAGGAAGTTGGATGGTGGGAGGTCTAATGGGAGCTAATATGGAAGGTCAAATTGAAAATAGTTACGCAACGGGACAAGTAGAGGGAAATGATTATGTTGGGGGTTTGTTGGGAGCACTTGGAGGCGGGGTAATTAAAAATAGTCATGCAACCGGAAAGGTAACAGGAAAAACAAGTGATGCTGGAGGATTGGTGGGAGCAGTTGAAGGCGGTGAAATTGAAAATAGTTATGCAACCGGCAATGTGAGTGGAGATGGTTCTGGAATAGGAGGATTAGTTGGGTTATTTATGGGTTCAATTAAAAATAGCTACGCACTAGGTGATGTCGGTGGTAAAGATTATGTGGGAGGATTAGTAGGTGGCAGTCTTGACAGCCAGATTGAGGGTAGTTATGCCATTGGGAAAGTAACCGGGAGTGGCGAATATGTCGGCGGTTTAGTGGGTTTTAAATTTGGAGGCAGCGTCAGCAAATGCAGTGCCATTGGAAATGTGACCGGTTTAAATAATGTGGGCGGATTGGTGGGAAAAAATACCTCTCATATGCGTGATGAGGACAGTGATTATTATCCGGCAACAGTGGTTAAATCTTATGCAACAGGAACGGTTAATGGCAATAATAATGTGGGTGGATTGGTAGGAAATAATTTTGATGGACACATAGAAAATACCTATGCTACGGGAAATGTTGTGGCCACTGGCAATAAAGTCGGCGGTTTGGTGGGCAGTTCATCTCGATTTATTATGATCTATTCAAGTGTGATTGATTCTTATTCAACAGGAACAGTGACCGGAATTGATTATGTCGGCGGTTTGGCAGGACATGTTAACGGTGATCCGGTGATAAATTCTTTCACAGTGGGAAAAGTTATTGCCGGAACAGGAAGCACAGGAGTGGGCGGTTTTATTGGGGTGGTGGAGTATGCTTCTGGAAGTAGTTTACCGTCAACCTTCTTAACTAATAATGGCTGGTATGAATATAGTGGAGCACCAAGTTATGGAATCGGAAATGAAGTGGACACAGATGGAACTATGCCAGCGATTTCAGACATTGTGACCTACAAAGAAAGCAATAAAACAGCTTTTTATTCTTCATCATATGGAGTTTATGATGTGGGTGGAACATTGGCCTGGGATTTTAGTACTCCAGTTTGGTATCAGCAAAGCGACGATTATCCTTTGTTGGAAATATCACTGCCATTAAGAATTGGAGCGACAGAAATCTCAACTTTATTTAATAAAGGGGTGTTTATAATTCCGGATGATAAAACAGAAGAAGATACATCTAGTGTAACTTTATCTAAAAAAGTATTTATAAGTGTGGGAGAAACGGCAACTGCGTCACAGGTAACTTTAGAAAAAAATACAGTGATTGCTGAAACTAATAATCAAGATTTTGACGCCGGCCAAATATCGGCAGCCAGTTTGGATAAAAGTTCAGTGCAAAATTTGACAGGCTATACAGCCGATTCTTTATTACAATGGGGAATTCCAGGATTAACTTTAACTTTTGATCTGCCAATAGAAATTAAAATGTATGTGGGGTCGGTCTACAATGGCCAAACATTAAAGATTTTCAGATCGTCAAGCGTGGTGTCGGGCTGGACGACTGATGGATTAATAACGTCAACTTGTATTGTGGTAGGTGATTACTGCACTTTTTCAACCCAAAAAGCGTCGTATTTTACAGCAACAACAGCGATCCCATCTAGCACTTCTTCAACATCATCAACATCAAATTCTTCTTCATCATCTGGGTCATCAGCTTTTGTCTGCACTCAGACATCTCCAGTAATAGCACCAGATTTATTTAAAATTGAAGCAGGAAAAGGAAGTGCGACTCTTTATTTTGCCCCAGTGGCGGGAGCGACAGGATATTCAATTTTGTATGGCTTAAAAGAAGGGGATGAAAGATTTGGAGTGGTGACTGGAATAACAAATAATAACGAAGGAGTGCAAAGTTTTACAATAAATGGCTTAAATGCAGGAACAACTTATTATTTTAAAGTGGCAGCCCAAAAAGGTTGCAGTGCCGGTCCAGGATCTGATTGGATGTCAATTAAAATCGTTAAAGGCGGAGTGATTGGCGCCAGCACCAGTAATAAAACCAGTACCAGCAGTGCCAAAACATTACCGGAAACCGGCACAACTTTGCCAACAATAATTATGACATTAATGTCGGCATCCTCTTTATTGACAGTGAAGGTTTTATTGAGAAAATAGCACATTAATTGGTTTAATATTTGACAAGAATCAAAATAAACGATAGAATTAGTTTGAATTTAAGAAAATTTCCCGTTTTTACTGTTTGTTTTAGGCGAGTCACGCCTCGTCCTCTACATAAGTAATTTATTTTATTGATTATAAATTTCCAAAAAAATGATAAAGAAAAAAACCGATGAGGTTGTTGTGTCGGAACCTATTGTTAAAAACCCACCTGTTTCTGTTGTCGCAGAAGTTGTCAAAAACCCCTCTGTCGCCGAAGCGACATCTCCTATTAAAGAAACAAAAATTGAAGAAACCCTCCGTCCTTCGGACACCTCCCTTGACAGGGCGGTTATTCAAAAGCCAAAAGATAATAATGCGGCGGTTTTTGTTAAACCAACTGTGGCCACTGATGTAAAAAGTGAAGCGCCAAAAACAGTGTATGTTCAACAAACACCACCAACCCAAGCACCAAGACCAGCTCAGCCACAAGTTCCTCGCTATAATCCACCAGCTCCGGTTCAAACCGAGACAATTATCGGGGCATTGGAAATTATGCAAGACGGTCAAGGATTTGTGAGACCTAAATTTATCCCGACAATTCGAGATGCTTTTATCGGATCGATGCAAATTAGACGATATGGATTAAGAGCCGGTGATATGATTTTGGGTCAGGCTAAAGCGCCAAAAGAAAATGAAAAATATTGGGCAATGACAAGAATTGATAAAGTTAATGATTTAGATTTGAATCAGATTCAAAATAGACCTGATTTTAAAGATTTGGTGCCAATTTATCCTCAAAAACAGATTAAATTGGAAACAGAATCTGATATCTGCTCAACTAGAATAATTGATTTATTTTCACCAATCGGATTTGGCCAAAGAGGAATGGTGGTGTCGCCACCAAAAGCAGGTAAAACTACTTTATTAAAAGAAATTGCTGCGGGAGTTTCAATTAATTATCCGGAAGCCCATTTGATGGCAGTATTAGTCGGGGAAAGACCAGAAGAGGTGACCGATATGCAAAGATTTATTAAAGGTGAAGTGGTAGCATCCAGTTTCGATCAAAAACCGGAAGAGCAAACTAGATCAGCAGAAATTGCGATGGAAAGAGCTAAAAGATTAGTGGAGCTTGGCAAAGATGTGGTGATTGTTTTTGATTCAATTACTAGATTAGCCAGAGCTTACAATTTAGCCATTCCAACTTCAGGCAGAACATTGTCGGGCGGTTTTGATCCGGCAGCTTTGTATCCTTCAAAAAGATTTTTTGGAGCAGCCAGAAAAATTGAAAATGGCGGTTCATTAACAATAATCGGAACTGCATTGGTAGACACCGGCTCAAAAATGGATGATCTGATTTTTGAAGAATTTAAGGGAACCGGAAATATGGAATTGAGACTGGAAAGAAATTTAGCAGAAAGAAGAATTTTCCCAGCTTTCGATATTTTAAGATCGGGAACCAGAATGGAAAATTTACTGTTAGAGCCAGCAGTGATGGCTAAAATTATTTCAATCAGAAGAATGTTTGATGCTTTAGGAAAAGCTGACGAAACTACAGAAATGATTTTGGGCCAAATGGCGAAAACTAAAAATAATCAAGAGTTTTTGGATAAAATCGGGAAGAAATAAATTTGGGTTTTTAGTTAGGGATCAGGCATGCCTGATCCCTACGAATAAGGAGAGGATTTGATTTTATTGGTATAATAGAGGGCTGATGTCGGATTTAAAAGAAAATATTAATAACGAAATTAAGTTGTGGGGCGAATTCCTTAAAGCACAGGGGAGATTTTTGAATGGATTTGGAAAAAGATTTTTGGGCTGGGCAGATTTTTTGAAGATTTTTATCTCTAAAGGAATGTATCGACAGCGAGGCAGATTTTCCCAGACTTTTATTGGAGCCAGCATGGCAATTTTATCTTTGTTAACGATTCTATTTTCAAGCCAATTAGAGAATTTAATTAATAGCACTGGCAACAGTGGAGAGGGAAGCACTTATTTAATAATGGCAACAGATGGTAGCAGTGCTGCCGCCAATACTTTAGTATCAGAATCACCAAAAGGGGAAACAACGGATTATCGGGTGGTGAGCGGAGATACAGTGTCATCGATTGCCCAAAAATTTGGAGTGACAATTGATACAGTGATGTGGTCAAATAACCTAAAAACAGTGGATTCAATTAAAGTTGGCCAGATTTTGAAAATTTTGCCGGTGACAGGAGTGATGTATAAGGTAAAAAGAGGAGAAACTATTTATAGTATTGCTAAGGCTTATCAAGTTGATGCCCAAAACATCATTGATTATCCTTTTAATACTTTTTCTAATGATGAAACTTTTGCGCTGAGCGCCGGACAGGATTTAATGATTCCAGACGGAATTAAACCATCGGAAACAGTTATCGATACAACTAAATATGCGTCAAGAACAGTGGCAGCAATTCCAGGAGTGGTGGGCGAGGGTAATTTCATGTGGCCAACATCGGGTAATATTACTCAGAAATTCTCTTGGTACCACAAGGCTGTGGACATCGCTAATCATAGCAATCCGCCAATCGTGGCAGCACAAGGCGGAACAGTGACCAGTGCAGGATGGAATGCAGGTGGTTATGGTAACTATGCGGTGATTGATCATGGTAATGGTTACTCAACTTTGTATGCTCATATGTTGAATAATTCAGTGGTGGTCCATGCTGGACAAGTGGTGAAACAAGGACAAAAATTAGGCACAATGGGAAGCACTGGACGTTCAACTGGAACTCATTTGCATTTTGAAATTAAAAAATCAGGCGGATATTTGGATCCATTAAGCTTGCTGAGATAAAATTTAAATCCTCACTCCGGATAAACCGGTATCTCCCCTTAACAAAGGGAGAAGTATTTGTTTAATAAATATTTAATAATTCGTTAATTTTAGAAGCGAGAATTATGCGGTGAAAGAGGGACTTGAGATATTGTCAAAGAAAATGGTTTAGGCTATGCTGGATCTATGAATACTATTTTTAAATATTTTAACCGCGTTATTTTTTTTCTTTTCCCAATCATATTTATCCCAACAATAACAGATAGTTTTGGTTTGGGAAAAAATATCAGCTTGGCAGTGATGGCCTTTTTAGCTTTGCTGTTGTGGGTGATTAAATTAATAACAAGTAAAGAAAAGACGGTAAAAACTAATAAACTTTTTTGGCTATTTTCAGTGTTTACAATTTGGAGCGGAGTGACATTTTTCAGATTGGAAAGTGGAGCAAGAATGATGTCATTAATGTCGCCAATGGGAATAGGGACAGTAATCTCACTTTTTATTTTATTTTTTGTGTGGCTTCAAGTTAATGATAAAGAAGAGACTAAAAAACAATTTTTATTTTTAACAATTGCCGGAGCAATAACTGGATTCGTTTCTCTGATTGTCTTTTTATTACCAGCAAGTAATTTGCCTTTATCAATTCCAAAAACTAATCCATTAGTATCAATTGGATCAAATTGGTCTTTGACTGGCTCGATTTGGGCTGAGGCAGCTTTATTTATTTTCCTGATTTTTGGCTGGCTAAAAACTTTACTTAAAAAAGTAAAGGAGAAATCTGAATTAAAAACCTATTTAGTTGAAGCAGTGGCAGTGATCTTTTTCTCATTACTATTTTTATTAGATATTTATCGAATTTTTAAAGCAGGATGGACATTTTTAGACTTTAATAGTGCTTGGGTTATTGCAGCCGAAGCTTTTAAGAAAAACCCAATTTTTGGAATGGGAATCGGTAATTTTATGGAGGCCTTTAATTCATACCGACCAGTGAGTTTCAATTTAACAAAAAATTGGTCCACAACTTTCACTAGCTCATCAATGGGAATTTTGCAAATTTGGACTGAATTAGGAATTGTGGGGTTGGTTTTGGCTGGCTATTTGGTAGCAATGGTGATGAAGCTAAAAAAGTCAAATAAATTTGGGAAATTAGCTTTATTTTTAGCAATCTGCTTATTTTTACCATTAAATTTAATGACAGTGTTTTTATTAATATGGATGTTGTCAGAAGGAGTGTCTGAAAACAAAGAATCTAAACTGATTTTAAATGCAGGAGAAAATAACTTTAATGTGATGCCATATTTGGTGGCAATTTTAGTTTTGGCAGGAGTGGGATTTGGTGGCTACTGGACAACAAGAATCTTTTTAGGAGATTTCTATATGAGAAAGTCATTAGTGGCAGCAGGAAAAAATGACGGAACCAATACTTATCAATTGGCAATTAAAGCCATTGGTTTTAATCCATATGTGGCTAGCTATAGAAGAATATATGCTCAAACTAATTTATCGATAGCTGAAAATTTATTGAGCAAAACTGATGTTAGCGCTGACGATAAAGAAAAAGCATCAACTTTGGTTCAACAAGCAGTTCGAGAAGCAAAAGCAGCGGTGGCTTTAGATCAAAAGAATCCAATCTATTGGTATAACTTGGCAGGAATTTACAGATCTTTAGTGGGATACGTGGACAGTTCAGCTGATTGGAGCTACCAAGCTTATCAACAAGCAATAGTTTTAGATTCAGTTAACCCAATTTATTATTTGGATTTTGGCGGATTACTTTATTCAGCTAAAGAATATGAGTCGGCCGAAAGAGCTTTTGAACAAGCTACTACAGCTAAGTCTGACTATGCTAACGCTTGGTACAACTGGGCTTATGCAGCCAAACAGCAAAATAAAGTGAGTGCAGCAGTGACTAGATTAGAGCAGGCATTAAAATTAGTGCCAAATGAATCATCTGATTATGAGGCAGCGGTTAAAGAGTTGGAAGTGTGGAAAGCAGAATTAGCAAAAACTACAACTCAAGCTCCTGAACAATCAGCAATTACAGATCAAAATCAGAAAGCTCCGGAAGCAAAAAAAGCAACTGATTTGGCACCACCAGTGGTTACCGGTACCGCAACAGCCCCAGTAACAACTCCAGAAACAGCTCCAGTTATAGAAGAGACTTTGGCTCCACCAGCAACAGAAGTAACTGGAACCATGACACAACAATAAAAGTCTTTTAGATTTTAAAAATTAAAACCCCTTTCGAAAGAGAGGGGTTTTTGGTTTAATCACTCATTTTTAATTTGAAACCCCTCAGTCCTTCGGACAGCTCCCATTGATGAAAGGGAGGCTTTAAACCTCAAACCCACCCGCCTTTCAGGCACCCTCCCTTGAAAAGGGAGGGCTTTAATTAACAAAGAAAAATAAAAGCAATTAGATTTAAAAATGAAGAAATATTAAATAATATTGAAAAAGTTAAACAAGAATTAAAGTTTTAATCCCTCCCTTTTCAAGGGAGGGTAGGGTGGGTTTTAAAATTAATTAATGATCCACCACTTAAATTCAATGTCTTCGGAGATGGAAGAATCGAGGCCGACAGTAAAGGATTTATCGGATTTGGAAAGGACTTGGAGGTTTTGGTTTTTGCCACCTTTTGTAATAGTGACATATACTTGGGAAGTAGAAGAAATGTTGTCGTTGGCAATGGTGATCTCTTTTTGACCGGAAGATAAAGTGGTGTTGCCGGAAAGAGAATTAGAGTCGGTTTGACTGGCAACAGAAATGGATTTGTCTTCTTCTGGGGCAGCAACAATCAGACCGCCATTGGCCATGGCCTGAATAGTAGGAGAATCGACAGTGGAAGGCAAATCAGCGGTGGAATCGGGGAGGGTTTGGTTCTCCTGTGGTGAAGCTTCGAATGAGTTAGGATTTTGAGCCACAAGTTTTTCGAGAGCCGATTTTTCAGATTCAACTTGAGTTTTTTGAATCGGATCGGTGACTAAGGTGATTAATTGGTCATAAGTTTCCAAGGCTTGAGAGAGGAGGCCAGCCTGTTGCTGGATTTTGGCAAGATCGTAAAAATTTTGAGCTTTGGTAGGTTCAAGAGAAACGGTTTGTTTTAAATAAAGAATGGTTTTGTTGGCATCGCCCTTTTTGGCATAAAGATTAGCAAGGGAACGAGTGACCGAAGCTGAGCTAGAATTTAATTTAAAAGCAGAAGCAAAATCGGATATAGATTGATCTATAAGGTCGGGTTTTGAATCAATAAGAGCCTGATAAATGGTGCCACGTTGCTGATAGCCACGATAATCGTCTGGAAACTCTTTTATGGCCTCAGTTGCGGCTAAAATTGAATTATTTAATAATTCGACGGTGGATTGGCTGTCGGTGGCAGTAGTCTGCTGAGAAACAGCCTGAGAAAAATATTGCTGTGATGTTAAAAGATAATGTTGGATAGATTTAGGTACTTGTGTGGGAGTAATAGAAACATCGGAAGGAATGTCTTTGCTGACGGATGAAACAGAAGCAGAGGTTGAGCTGTTACCTTTTAAAAGAACGAGACCACCAAAAGAGAGAAGAGTTAGACCGGAAATGGAAAGAAGAGGGAAAACAGGAAGAGTCTTTTTGGAGTCTGGTTTTAAACCATCAGTTTCGGTGGCTTCAATTTCGAGAGTGGGTGGAGTAATTGGTTCTGGTGGAATTAAACCCTCTGTCGATAAATCGACATCTCCCTTGACAGGGCGATTATTTTGTTGGGGTTGGACGGGTGTTTCAACAGGTTGAGGAGTAGCTAAATCGGCAAGCTGATTTTTATTGACAGTATCTTGGGAATCAACTTCAATGCCCAAATCTTTAAGTTTTTGAATTTCTTCTGAAGTAAATTGTTGAGCCATATATTTAGTATAGATTAAATTTTTAATTTTTATTTTTTAACTAATTTTTGGTTACATATTAATTAATAATCCACCAATTAATATCGATGTTTTTATCAAGATAATTATCGAGAGCAATGGTGAAGTAATTTTGAAGAGTAGGATCGGCAAGCAATTCAGCTTCAGAATAAACCATTTTGGTTTTAATGTAGGGAACCTGATTATTAGTGGAACCAACTGGAGTGAGATAGACCATGGAGTCAACATTGAGCTTGTTATTGGTGATAACAATTTCAGTTTTACTAGCAGGAAGAGTGGCAGTGCCAGCAGTGGCGTTGGAAGTTAATTTGGCAGAAGAAGTGGCAATGGCACCAAAACCAGATTCAGCAACAATAATTTGAGCAGAATCGGTGGCGATTTTAATGGCATTGGAGGAAATATTACTGCTACCAATGTCGACGGCAGTTAATTTATTAGCCTGGATTTCATCTGCAGTAATTAAACTAGCCATAAGAGAACCGGAAACTTTAAGATTGCCAGTAATCTGAACATCACCATTTTCAGCGATGACTAAAGTGTCACCCATGATATGAACTGATCCAGTATTGGATGGCTGGATATAGAGAGCGGTGTTGGCAGTTTCAAGATAATTGTCCTGGATAGCAATTTCACCAGCAGTGAAAGTTCCAGAAATGAAAGCATTACTGAGCTGAGCATCGCCACTGACAGCCAGTTTGGCACCAACAATTAAATTATTAGTTAATTCAAGATCACCGGTGATTTTGGCAGAGTCACTAGCAATGTTCATTGACCAGTCAGATGATTGAGAAAGAATAGAAGTGCCAGTGATGGCTGAAGAAGTGGCTGGTTTATTGTTAACTAATTTCTTAAGCTCCTCACGAAGAGCAGAAACTTTGGCAGTCATAAGATCACCAATGGAACCTTCTTTACTAATAATGTTGTCAGCATAAAGAGTGGAAGTAGTAATGGAAGTGCTTTTGATATCATCAGAAACTAAAGTATTAGTTTCAATAGAAGTAGCTTGAATATCAAGAGCAGTAAGGTGATCAATATTAGCTTTTGGAGAAACGATTTTTTCAGCCACCATATTTTTAGTAACAACATTGGTGGCAGAAAGCAATCCAGTCTGAATTCTAGCAGAGATGATTTTATTGAATTGAGAAATTCGAGAAACAGTATTACCAAAAGAATCAGTCAATGAATAAGTAGCAGATTCAATTTCATTTTTAGCACCAATGTAACCAAGAGAAGAAAGAACTTCATCAGAAATATTGTAATCAATATTAATTTGACCAGTGGAGGTAATGCTTAAACCATCACTTAAAGAATCAATTTGAGATTGCTGTTCTTGAATACCTTTAACTAAATAAGGGATAAGATTGGTGGTTTTAAGACTAAGCATACCGGTAGTAGAGTCACTGACAGTGACTAAATTTGGCAAGACTTCTTGAACATCTTGAGCAATAAAACCATCTTCATTTTTAGAACCAGTGATGTAATCGAAAGAAGCTGGTTTAAGCTTACTGATAATGTCAAGAGCACTGACACCTTTATCAGTATAGTATTCAATATTTTCTTTAATTCTGCGGTCGGAACCATAGCTCCAACCAGAAGTGGATAAATAACCATTACCCACGAAATATCCGGAATATGATGAGGAATCGTTGGTATAACCATAGACACCATGATTATCACCTCCAAGGTAACCTTTAACTTTATTTCCATTTTGAAGGGTTCTGGTACCTAAAACTCCGTATCCGAACATTCCGCATCCAAGGTAATCACATTCACCATGGACACCAACATCATCTTCAGATGATCTTTCTGATAGATAAGCTTCTGGCCCTGAATTTATTGTGTTGACAGTATGAACAACAGCGGGATAAGCACCACCATCAATATAATTGGCTATTTCGAGTTTATATTTAGGATTAGTGGTGCCGATGCCAACTAAACCTTTATTATTAATAAATAAGGCTTGAGTTTTACCGATACCGACTTCAATCAAACCAAGTGGATTAGTGGTACCAATACCAACTAAACCTTCAAATATGGCTGATTTTGCAGGACAATTGTAATTACTAGTGGTTGTCCAAGTAATAGTGACATATCCATTGCCTGGGTTAGAACCACCAATATTAATTTGGTTAGTACCAAGAGTATCGAAAGATCCACCACCGCCACCATCGCCAGACATGGACCAACCACCACCACCGCCACCATTGAATCCACCACCACCACCAGCACCAGCATATGATCCACCACCACCACCATAACCTCCAGCGGCTCCATCTGAATATCCACTACCACCCATTGCTGTATTTGGAGTAAGAAGATCAATTTTAGAACCCCCCATCCCGTACGGAGAACTGACACCATTGCCACCAGTGCCAGCTCCACCGCCAGTGTAAGTACCAGCTCCGCCACCGGTAGGAAATGCGGTACCTGTTGCCCCTAAACCATAACCGCTGACAGTACCATTATTACCATTACCCAAGGCAGAACCGTGAATACCAGGTCCTGGAGCATAATTACCAGCACCGCCACCACCGCCACTTACGATTAAAGTCCAAATAGCAGTAGTACTTGCGCCTTTGTTCATTTTATATATAGCAGTTGCACCACCACCACCACCACCACGAGAACTAGATGCAACATCACCTCCCTTTTGACCTACTATAGCAACAAATGTTTGACCGGCATTAACAGTGAATGTGCCAGTTAAAACTGCTCCGAGTCCACCAGCATAACCACTACCACTATTTCCACCTTGAGCTCCAGCAGCAGTAACAACGTAGGTAGTAGTAGCTGGGGCTATAAATGTTTGAGTAGAACCGATCGGCCCTGAAGATGTCGCATTAAAGGTGTGAGAATTATTATTTGTAGCAACACAGGTGGCACCTTTATCAATAACATGAAGAAAGGCTAAAGGGTTAGTGGTGCCGATGCCAACATTACCGTTACCATTGATAACAAATTTGTCCAAACCACTTTCTTGGACTCTAAAACTAAAACTGGCAGTATCAACATTTCCGGAATTTATTTTAAAAATTGTGGCGCCAGTGGCAGCGGTAAGTCCACTTCCTCCAAAATTCATACCGGTGCTTGATGCACCATTCAACCCAATTGCTGGAGTCGCATTTATCATTCCACCTAAACCATTGATAGTAAAAAAAGTATCATTAACATTATTAGAGAGTTGAATCAAATTTCTATCTTGATTGTTCATGATATGAAGAGAAGCAGTTGGACTAGTAGTACCGATACCAACATTGCCGGAACTAGTAATTCTTAATCTTTCAGTAAGGTTGGAACCGTTGATTTTGGTAAATAATGAAAGATAACCAGCAGAATTTCCAGAGGTTCCATTTTCTTTTCCACCTTTTATAGCAGAGTATTGAGCTCGGCCAGATCCAGTGTAACCACCAAAAGCTAAAGCTCCGCCTTCATCTTGAGCCATGGCTGAAGAATCATAAATTAAGGTTTGAATTGGGACTCCAGCACTATCAATACCAATTCCTTCTATTTCTAGATTAAATATAGGACTAGTGGTGCCAATGCCGACATTGCCAGAAGTATTTAAAAATAAATTACTATTCCAGCCGGAAACAACGCCAGTGGTGGAGGAACTAACACCAAGCAAGAGACCATTATTAAAATTTTGAATTCTAGAAGCAGCACCGGAGAAAATATGACTGTTAAGAGAGTCATTGTAATTAAAACGAAGAGAACCAGTAGAGGTAAGAGAAAGACTATTTTTATCGGGCTGAGTGTTAGCAGGAATAAGACCATAAAGAGTATTACCAATGTCTAAGAATTTTTGAGCCATTAAATTACCATCAAGAGTGGCACCAATGGAAGAACCGATGGATAAAGTATAAAGGGGATTAGTGGTGCCAATGCCGACATTACCAAGATTGTAATAAATATTACTACCACTAGTCGTCCACTGACTGCCGCCGCCGCTAAGAGCAACACCGTTGATACGATAACTGCCAGTGATATTAACATCACCAACAACATCTAATTTATAATTTGGATTAGTGGTGCCAATGCCGACATTACCAGAAGAAGCATCACCACTTCCAAGAATAATACTATTATTAGTATTACCACCGCTAGACGCAGCAACTAATTGAGTAAATGTGTTTCCGGAAATAGCTCCGAATCCAATTAGAAATTGGGATCCTGTGGATCCGGGAATGAAATCGTTAGTGGTGAAAAATGAATTGGAATAATTACCAGCAGCACTTTTTACTTCAAAGGTAGTTCTTGGATTAGTGGTGCCGATGCCGACATAGCCAGTGGTATTAATCATTAAATCAGCGGTTGTTCCTCTGGCAAAAACCATACCTTTATTGGTAGGATTTGAAAACCAAGTATAATTTCCATTTCCGGCCGCACCGGCAGTAAGACCAGTTTGCAAATAAAAAGAAGAACCCCAATCAGTTTCTTTAATGCTTAAATATTTTTCAGATCCTTCAATTCCAATATTTCCAATAACACTTAATTTCTCAGCTGGATTAGTGGTGCCGATACCGATATTACCACCAGATTTGACAGTAAGACGGTCACCGCCCCAATCACTAAACTGAGCAATGACTCCAGCGGAAGAACTGTAGTTTGTACGAACATAAAGACCTTTATAATTAGCGTCGTTTTGATCATTGTTAATGGTGACGAGATAACCTGTTGCCCCAATACCTGGTTGTTGATAAATGTGAAGTTTACTGGTTGGAGCAGTAGTGCCGATGCCAACAAAGCCGGAAGTGGAATTAATAAAGAAAGCAGAAGTACCACCAACAGTTAAATTAGTATTTTCGGTCAAAGCACCACCAAGCTTAAATTGATTACCACCAGTGAGAGTTAAGCCATTGCCAGCAGAATAAATGAAAGCACCAGTTTGGCCGATACTAACAATATTGGCAGCATGAAGTCCATCCAAATAATCAGCATTTAAATTAGTAACCAAATTGGTAGAACCAACTGAAACGAAAGTACCACCAATAGTAAGATTTTTAGTTAATTGAGCATCGGAATTAAGATAAATTTGTCCAGCATTAGCAGCAGTAAGATTAATATCTAAATTAGCATATGGACTTTCAGTTTGAATATAGAGGGGAGCCTGAGATCGAATGTATGAAGCAGTGGAATTAGTAAAGTTTAAATCATAAGCAATGGAAACATCACCACTGGAAGTAAAAGAGGTTGGATTATAGAAAGTATTACCAGCGCTAGAGAAAGAAGCAAAAGTGGATCCAGCATCAGAAAAAGATAATGAGAAACCAGAAAAACCAATGTCAGTATTTTGAGAAAGAGTACCACCAAGTCTAAAAGTATTACTAGATAAAGATAAACCATTGGAGGCAGTATAAATGAAAGCAGCAGTCTGACCGATATTAATAAAATAAGAAGCATGATAACCATCCAATAAATCAGCATTTAAATTAGTGACTAAATTTTGAGAACCAACTGAAACGAGTGATCCACCAATTGTTAAATTACCACTAATGTTTCCATTACCAATTACGTGTAATTTGGAAGTTGGATTAGTGGTGCCAATGCCAACGTAAGCAGTGGATCTAGTGATGGAAATAACATTAACATCGGTGGTTCCATTATCACTAACACCAAGATTAAATAAATTCTTATTGCCATCATACTGAATGAAACCACCTAAAGTGTTATAAGATCCACGAGCTTCAATCAATCTTAGAGTAGAATTGAGTTCGCTAGTTTCTGAACCGATTCTGACTTCTGTGTTTGATGAACCAGAGTTAATATCAAGTTTTGATTCGGGAGCAGTGGTGCCAATACCAACATTACCGTTGCCTAACAAAGTCATGGCAGTTGACCCTTTAGGACTCAAAGTTATTTTGTTAGCATTGGAATTATATCCAGTACTTATATCTAAAGTATTACTTCCTGCAGAATTAAAGTTAAAGGTGGCATATTGGTTACTACCAATACTGGATGAATATAATCTAATTTGATTGGTAGCGCTTTGTATTGTTAATTTAGAATCAGGATTAGTGGTGCCGATACCGACGTTGCCATTGCCTCTAATAGACATGAGAATATTAGCTTCAGAACCAGAACCTCCATTGTAAAAAGAGTGGAAATCTATTCGACCATATGTGCCATCATAAGTGGCACCCATGGCGGCAACTTTATTGGTACCATCAGTGAATAAAAGATTAGAGTGTTTATTGGTAGCAGTGCCCCAAGAACCAGAATTGTCAATTCTTAAAGCATCCCAATTATCATTGGCTAAAGTGCGAGATATTGTTAATTTTGCTGCCGGATTAGTGGTGCCGATACCGACATTGCCACCAACTGGTTGTAAAGCTAGATTGTAAGCAGTGGCGGAACCATCGACTCTTTGAACTTGTAAATAAGCATTGCCAGAACCAAAAACACCACCCATTAAACCATATGATCCAGCTCCACCGCCGTTGAAAATAGAAAATTTACCACTGGCTGTGCCTAATACAGGTAGGGCATCATCACCAGTGGAGACTGGTGAAACAATTGAAAAGTCATTTCTAGGAGCAGTGGTGCCGATGCCAACGTTGCCGTTAGTGGAATTGATAAAGAAAGCAGAATTACCTCCGACTGTTAAATTAACATTTTCAGTTAAAGCGCCACCAAGCTTAAAAACATTACTGGAAAGAGTTAAACCTGAACCGACAGCATAAGTGGTACCAACACCAGTATTAAGGGCCCATTTAGCATTTCCGCTAGCGTCAGAAGTGAGAATGTAGCCATTAGAAGCTCCTTGGGTGAGTGCTAAAGTACCACCAATGGTTAAATTACCAGTGATATTACCATTACCAGCAACATGAAGTTTTGAGGTTGGATTAGTGGTACCGATGCCGACGTTGCCGGAAATTGAGTAAGTGCTGGAACTAATATCGGTTCGGTTATAATTGACAAAATCAGCAATAGAAGAATTAATTTCAGCATTTAAAACAGTACTAGTGTTGATATTGTAATAATTAATTAAAGTAAGAGAGTTGGCGGCAGTTGATCTTTGGTACCCTTCGAAGGTTAATCCGTTGGAATAATATGATGCTTGATAGGGTAATTCGATGGCTAAATATTTTATGCCATTATAGGTAAGAGTAACCAATTTCCATTTATTATTTTCACTACTAGTGCTAATTAATGAACCAGTAGAATTGTTGTAGGCAGATCCAGTATTTATTTCTGCGATGCCTTCTCTATAACCTGCGCCTGTACCACCTCGACTTGCAAATATTTTACCTGAAGTATAATTATTACCTAAAAGAGTGGAGTTATATATCTCATGAAGAAGAATAACACTCTTTACGTAATCAGTATTTTGATTTCCAATATATTTAATTTTATAGTCAAAGTTATTATCACTGATAGTTAATTTTCCGTCTGGGTTAGCGGTTCCAATACCAACACTACCATTAGCTTTCCAAACACCAGCAGGGAAATAAGAATCACCAGTAACACCAATACCATTATTAAAAGTTTGTTTAGCTGTCCAAGTGTTGGAGTTATTAAGATTAAGACCAATTTTATTACCAGCTAAATCTAAAGTGGAATCATAATCAAGAGAGAAAACATGAGTATTAGATAAAGTTAAACCAACACCGGCAGCATAAGTGGTACCAATACCAGTATTAAGGGCCCAATTAGCATTTCCGCTAGCGTCAGAAGTGAGAATGTAACCATTAGAAGCGCCTTGGGTGAGTGCTAAAGTACCACCAATTGATAAATTTTTATTGATAGTAGTATTTCCATTGGTTGATATGGAAAATCTATTTGCACCAGAGGTTTCATCGTAGATAGAGAAAGAAGTATTTTCTGAACCAGAAATTCCGGTTCGAATACTATAACTTTTAGTATTATTGTAATTTTGAATAGTTAATCCTTTGTTGGCACCAGTACTAATTTCCGGGGAAACGATTTGAAGTACGGAAAGAGGATTAGTAGTACCAATACCGACGTTGCCATTAGCATAGATATTAGTACTATATAAATTTCTCCATTTGAGACCATTTGAACCTAAATCGTAAAGATTATTACTTGTAGGTAAGATGTTTCTTGCATTGATATTAGCATTAACAGTGAGAGCGCCTGATAGAGTGCCGCCAGTAAGTTGAAGATAGCGAGTATCATGATTATGAGATAGATCAGCTTTGGCAAGAAGATCAGTTTCAATATCTTCTAAGCGAAGATCAAGAGAACCAAATATACCATTAAGTGATGAATCGCGAGCTTGTAACACTTCAGTTTCAACAGTATTTGAACCTTCACCAGCCCAAGTTGCTCCATCGTAAGCAACTACACTTAGAGAACGAATAATAGGAGTGGTACCAGTACCAGCAGACATGGTGGCGCCGATTTTTAGGCTGGTGCCAGGATTGATAAATTCCCAAAGTGAGTCTGGAGCAACTGGGCCTTCCCAGTGAGTACCATTGTCGGCAGACATGTACCAAGTAATAGAATTACTATTACCAACACCACCAGTGTAACTGAATTTAGCACTGGTTATATTTTGAGTAGTTCCAATTAAGGTGTTGGTTTGAAAATTATTGGTGGCTTCATAAACTAAAGTTGATTTATTGACATAGTTAGAGTAGACAGGAATGAAATAGTTGCCATTATATTGTTCGGTAATTTGAAAATGATAAGAACTGCTATATTCTTCATTACCAATAATTTTCCCAGTATCACTGACAACAAAATAATTTTGAGAAATTAAATCATAAACTAAATAACCTGGTTCGTTTCCATGTGATCCAAGCCAAATTTGATTACCAATTTTGGAAATAGTCCAACGAGAGACTGCAAAACCAGTTTCTTGATCGATACGATGAAATTCCTGAATACCGTTGGTTTTACTAAGTTTTTGCCAAGATCGATAACCTGTAATCCAAACTATATCAGAATCATTAGGATCTTGGATGGAAGAATAAATATCATTTGTATAACTATTAAGACCTTGAGGACCACCGGCATAATAACGTTTTTCAATAGTGTCGGTGTCCATATTCCAAATGTAAAAACCATTGGAGGAAGAAATATGGAGTTTGTTACCGACTTTTTGAGTAGAATAAACAAATTGAGGTATACTGGCACCGACGCCATAATCAGTGAAAGCAGTGGTAGCAACATCGAGAACTTGCATGTAATTGTTGTAAGGGAAGACATAAACTTTACCGTTGTAATATTGGAGAGAGTTGTCATAAGAAACACCAATATAATTATATTTAAGAGTTGAATTAGTGGAAGTATAGGTTTTGACAGTATTAGTGTTTAAATTAATGGCTTGAAGTCCATAGTTTCTGTAACCACCAACATACCAGACATTATTATCAGTATCGAGAGCTTGGTTGTGAAGATAGTTGTCGGTAATAGTGGCTCCGCCGGTACAAGCGCTGGTGTTACAGAATTGTTTATAACGAGTATTAGTGGTAAGATCGATGATTCCAACTCCATTGCTCCAAGTAGTTATATAGAGATAATTGCCATTAACAATTACAGGGCCCATAGGGTTGCTCATGTCTCCATAGAGCCAACCGCTGGTTGGGGTTTGGCGAGACCATGCTCCATGATCATTTTGAATAGAACCAATTCGGGTGTTGAAATAAGCAGTAGTAGTAGTTGTGTTAACATCGGTTGTTCCGGAAAGGCTAACACTTTTTAAGTAGGCATTGCTTAAAACAGAAGAATAATTAGTGACAATACCATTTAAACGATCATTTAAAGTGTTATAAGTGGTGCGAGCGGTAACTATTTCGTCAATACGATCACCGGAAATATTTGCATTAGCATCAACAACTTGAGTGCCACCAACAAAAAGACCTGAAAAAGAGGAAAGGGTGCCTCCAGTGGAAAGACTTTGGGCAAAATTAACATTACCAGAACTATTGAAGTTTAGAGCAGTGGAAGAGGTACCGATAGTGAGGCTGCCAGTGCCAGTAATTTCAGAATTATTACCAAAATTAAGATTATTTCCAATATTTACGCTGTTAGTAAAAACAGAATCACCACTAACGCCAATACCACCGGTAAAGGTTTGTTTAGCTAACCAAACATTGGAACTGCCTAAGTTAAGGCTAAAAATATTTGAAGCTAAATTTAAACCTGAACCAGCGGCATAAGTGGTACCAACCCCAACTGTGTTTGCGGCAACCCATTTAGCATTTCCTGAGATATCAGATTGTAAAATGTAACCATTAGAAGCTCCTTGGATTAGTGCTAAAGTACCACCAACACGAAGATTAGTGCTGAAATTTCCATTACCGGCAATATCTAATTTGTATCCTGGATTAGTGGTGCCGATACCGACATTACCACCACTGGGATTAAGGAGTAATCGATAGACGGTAGTATTAGTATCGTTTCTTTGGGATTGTAACCAAGTGTCTCCATTGGTAGAAACACCGGCGTACATACCATATAAATTATTGGAACTGGTTAATGCAAAACCACCAACTGCTGAACCGAGGGTTGGAACATTTTGGTTACCACCATTAATCTGTAGTTTTACTCCTGGACTGGTTGTTCCAATTCCGACATTGCCAGAAGAATTTATTCTCATTCTTTCAATATTGGCTGTTCTTAATACTAACGCGTTGCTAGAGCCACTGGCAGCATTGTCTCGGATGCCACCGATTTGAGCTCCATAATTATCAGCTGACGAGCTGGTGAATTCAATATAGGAACCATCATTGACAGTTGTATTTTGAGGGCCAATTCTTAAACCTCGAGTAAATCCAGCGGGAGTTTTTATATCTAATAAGGCGGTTGGACTGGTTGTTCCAATTCCGACCAAAGAAGCAAAATATCCTGTGCCGCCAACATTTAAAGCGTTAGTTAAATTAGTAGTGCCACTAACTCCGATACCGTTAGACCAACTATTATTTGAAGCTAAATTAAGTCCAACAGTGTAAGTACCATTGACACCGATACGAGAAAGAGTTCCATTGCTAACACCAACTAAACCAGTATTAGTTAAGGTTCGACCAATACCGGAACCAGTGATAGTTAAACCGCTGCCACCAACTGATAAAGTAGAAATGAAACTACCAGTAGAACCAACTTGTAAAAAGGATGTTGAATGAAGTCCATCTAATAAATCAGCATCTAGACTTGAGCCAGTTCCGTCGGTATTAGAATTCCAAATCTGTCTCCATCCTGGGTTGTAACTTGATCCTTGATCATTGTAAACCAAAATTTGACCTCCTCCTGATCCGGCATTTGGTCTGGTGATTCGAACAGTAATATTACCTCGAACAACATCATCTGAATTATCGGTCCAAGTTTCAATGGTACATCCTGCCAATTCAAAAGTTCCAAAACCAGTGTCAATAATATCGCTATTTCCGGCATAGTCCCAAGAAACTTTCATCATGCTATAGTAATTATCAAAAGCGCCTTTATTCTCTAATTCAGTAATAAAGGTAGTGGTGGTGACAGTTGAACCTGAAGAAAAGGTAACTGTCCCTAAATTGGTGACTTCATTGTGGGTGGTAAAAATACTGGCGTGTTGTCCATCTAATAAATCAGCATTTAAATTAGTGACTAAATTTTGAGAACCAACAGAAACTAAACTACCACCAACAGTGAGATTTTTAGTGATGCTTACTGTTCTAGCTGGATCCCAAGTTAAAATGGAGGATCCACTGTCGTGGGGTGATGATCCTAAACCGATATATCCATAATTAAAAGTGTTTCCATTTCCATAGGCACCCAACGAAGTAATAGCTGTTCCGTCGTAGTCTTGAAAAGACATAAGATTGCGAGCCCAGCCACCACTAGGATAATCTGGTTTTTGGATGACAACATTATCCCCAGTTAATAAGGTTTTAGCCCAGTTTCCACTAATAGTTGCGGTACCAGTAACCCCAATACCATTAGTAAAAGTTTGTAAAGCTGTCCAGACGTTGGCGTGTCCAAGATTAAGAGAGAAAATATTGGAAGCTAAATTTAAACCTGAGCCAGCAGCATAAGTGGTACCTATACCAGCAGAGCTAGGAGAAATCCATGAAGCATTACCACTAGCATCAGATTGAAGGATGTAGCCATTAGAAGCGCCTTGGGACAGAGTGAGAGTACCACCAACTGATAAAGATCCTGCAAATGAATTGTTACTACCACTTGATGTTTGAGAAAAAGCATTACTAACAGATAATCCGCCTCCAAATGTCCAGGCACTTCCATAATTTTTAGTAAAACTGCCATCTCCTAAATATATTGTTCCCGAGCTACCAGGACCAGTAATTCCATTATTAATTTTTACACTCCCTGTTTCTACATCTAAACCATATAGAGGGTTAGTAGTCCCGATGCCGACATTGCCAGAGCCAGAAGCTGCATTAAGAATAATATTTTTTGAAGCAATAGTTAAATCTTTATATGCACTATTTGCGTCATTAGAAACAAGTAAAGCCATTCCGTCGGTTCCATATCCAACACCAGATAAAACTTTTAAATTTTGATCAACACCAGTATTAATATGTAATTTAGTAGTTGGGTTAGTGGTGCCGATGCCAACATTACCGTTGGCTTTCCAGACACCTTGAGTAGAACCAGCAGTACCAAAATAGGCTCCACCAAGAAGAGAAAGCATGGTGGAAGTGGATGATCCTCGTCCAGTGACAGAGGATAAAGTGGAAATATTAGAAATAGTTTTACCAACACCAGCAGAAGTAATGGAAATATCAGTACCGGCAGTGATAGTATCAGTGCCACCAACACCAGCAGGAGAAATCCATTTAGAATTACCATTAGCATCAGAAGTGAGAATATAACCATTAGAAGCGCCTTGGGACAGAGTGAGAGTACCACCAACATTAACATTACTGGAATCTAAAATAATTTTGCCAGAGTTGTAAGTTTTTAAAGTTAAATTACTGGAATTAAAAAGTTCACCAGCATTAATAGAGAAAGGACCAGCAGTATTAATATTGGAATTATTGGAATTAGTAAAGTTTAAATCATAACCAAGAGAAACATCTCCACCAGAAAGAAAAGAGGTTGGATTGTAGAAAGTATTACCAGCGCTAGAGAAAGAAGCAAAAGTGGATCCAGCATCAGAAAAAGATAATGAGAAACCAGAAAAACCAATATCAGTATTTTGAGAAAGAGTACCACCAAGCTTAAAAGTATTACCAGATAAAGATAAACCATTGGAAGCAGAGTAGTTAGTGCTGTTAATCCAAGTAGGAGTACCACTGCCATTACTCATTAAAATTTGACCACTGGTGCCAACACTGGTATTAGCCAATCTTGTTCCATTGCCGTAGATAATTGATCCAGATGTTGCTAGTGTGCCATCAAGTAAGTTAAGTTCTGAAGCACTGCTGGTGAGGAGGGTGTTACCGATTGATATATTGGTTGGACTTAAAGTGCCACCAATAAAAGTGTTGCCATAAGCGTCAACAGAAAAACGAGAAGAAAGAAGGGTGGTGCCGATATTGTAATTGCTGAAGTTAATAAATTTGTAAGCGCGATTAACATTATTGATGGAGGCATTAAAAAGATTGCCGGAAGTAAGATTAGCGTTAGTAGCATTAATGAAACCGTCAGAGACACCAGTACCTTCAGTAATTAGCTTAATCTGACCATTAGCATCAGGATTAATGGTAATGTTGCCACCAGAGCCATCGGTAGCTTTAATCAAGACAGCCTGACCTTCAATACCAAGAGTGCCGGAAGTGGATTTAATGGTAGGAGAGGTTTCACCAAGATTAATATTGCCAAGGCTATCAATAACTAGCACTGTGTTCTTAGTACCGCCAGCAGATGGAGGAAGACCCTGTAAGGTCTCTGAATTCAAAGCATAACCAACAGTAGCGATCTGCTGGCGAGGACTCATGGTTTCACCACCAGCAGTGATCTCTAACCAGACTTCAGCATTCTCAGAAAAGACAGATGAAGGGATGGTAGTGCCATGACTTTTACCAATAGTGACTGAAAAGATACCATTAGCATCTGGAGTAACAGTTTGGCTATTACCAGTTTGAGAAGTATAGAGAGTAGTGCCGGAACCAACAGATGGATAAAGTCTGAAAACTATATTTGTAGAAGAAGTTATAGGATTACCTGAGGAATCAGTTAAACGACCCTGAAAAGATAGAAAACGGCCACCAGTAATCATGGCAGAAGCAGTGGAGTAAGCTAAATTTTGCTGAGACTGAAGAATGGCCTGACGATAGAGAGTGAAACCTAAACCAGCACCAATAGCAAAAAGAGAAAAGATGATGATGTAACGGAAAAGGAAATTGGGGAGTTTAATTTTTTTTAATTGAAAATTAGGAAGTTTATTAATTTTAATTTTTTTTAATGAAATAAGAGTAGGTTTGAATGGGGAGTCGGTGATTAATTTTTTCTTAGCTAAAAATTTTTTAAAAGAGGTGAGGGAAGAAAGCTTGCGCTGGATACTGGCACTAGAAAGATTAGTGCTTTTGAGATAAGCAGCATATTGGTCAAAGCTAAACTGATTAAAGTTTTTATTTAGATCCACTTTCTACCCAATTAATAAATTGTTGAATGTCATTGATATAGTTTTTGATAGTCGAAACAGAGAATTTCTTAGCCTCCAAATGTTGCTGATATAGTTTGATGGCGTCTTGGAGATCAGTTTCTGGCTGATTTTTTAGGGCTTTGGCAAAAGGATTGATAGAAATAAGGTGCTGGTCTAAAGCAAATTGAAAAAATTTAGAGAGTGAGGCAAGGAAACGTTTATAGTTTGGATCCTGGTTAATGTTTTGAAAGTAGGAGGCGAGATTGTTTTGATCAAAAATTTTGTCAGTGATTTGATCAAGGTCAGGATTGGTGAAAAGAAAATATTTTTTAAGGTCAACAAGATAGTTTCTGACAGTAGCATCAGAATAGGATTTAGATCTAAGCCATTTTTGGTAAGAAGTAAAAATCGGGGCGGACATAAAAGGACTATTTCCAGAGCCAAACAAAGGTGGCAGCAATGATTAAAAAGGGAACTAATTTTTCAGCTGTTTGGTGGAGGTCAAAATTTTTGTGCGGTGATAAAGATTTAGGTTCAAATTTATATATTTTATACATCGTTTATATTAATTAATTTTTAATATATATATAATATCTACTTTTATAAAAAGGCTGTCAATAGGTCTTTTTTGATCATTTTCTGATCTATTTTGATAGTAGTTTTTAAGAATTTTTTGGTTTTAATTTCAATTTTAAAAATTTCACAATCATTAACACGGTGGGTGCACCTACTATCGAAATAGTACAAATGAAATCTAAATATATTATTTTTAATACCCAATAAAAAAGATGGATGCGGAGAAATGCGGTTTAGTCTAAAAGATATTAAATGATATACTTTAGGGGTACAAAGATGATTTTAAAAAGCTGTCTGAAAACGATTTTTTTGAAGAAAAAAAGTTTAAAAAAAATAAACTAATAATTAAAATTAGCTTAGTTTTTAAATGAATAGAATGAATTATTCTGATCTATTAAGGTTAGGAAAGGGATATTTTGTTATCTTTTTGACAGAAAAAAGCTGATTTGAGAGTTAATTTGATTTTAGAAAATTTGATTTATAGATGAATATGCCTGTTTTAAGGTATAATTTTAAATTAATTAAAGATTAGCACTCGGTGGTATTTATTGCTAAAAGAGAAAACGATATAGTTATCCAGGCAGGGGAATAGGGATGGGTTTAAATTAAGATGATTTGTGCTATTATTTACTAAGATGATCGATATGAAAAAAAACATTCTAATCGGAGCTAGTTTTTTGGCCGGAGCGGCATTAATAATTTATCTAGGAACATCGGTGGTTCCTAAAGTGTTGGTGACTTTGAGTAAGGCAAGTACAGTGCAAACGGTGTCGGCAATGAAAACATTATTAATCGGGGAAAAGATATTAGCTCAAGCTGATGGTCAGGAAGAATGTTTAGTAAATGTTTTCGTATTAGATGCTGATGGTAAAGGAATTCAAGGCAAAACGGTTCAGTTAAGCGGGTTGGGGACGTATGAAGCCGTAACTAATGAATTAGGCAAGGCTTCATTTAAACTAAACACTGAGACGGCAGGGCAATATGATTTAGAAGCGAGTGTGAATGGAGTAAATGTGGGCAAGACGTTGAGGGTGACCTTTAGATAAGGGTTAATTAAAACCCTTCCTAAATCCTTCCCTTGACAGGGCAGGACTTGAATTTTATCTTAAACTCCCACTTTGAAAGGGAGTATTTTAGAACCCTTGCCCTGTCAAGGGAAAGGGTAGGGTTAG
>Ga0074198_1000652_pt1 | contig 31770 bp, 35 predicted proteins | sample EPASupsiteSAE323_FD_64527 | JGI IMG/M metagenome (GOLD analysis project Ga0074198, IMG submission 64527) | Bioremediated contaminated groundwater from EPA Superfund site, New Mexico - Sample SAE3-23 | ecosystem: Environmental > Aquatic > Deep subsurface > Groundwater > Contaminated ... | reverse complement strand
TTGCGTGGTGATATACGCGCAACTGTAGGGAGGGAACACCCCGAATCTGTCCGATGAGATCTGAACCTCTGCATCGCGAATCTGATGTAAGTTTGGGCCAATGAAACGGAAACCGAAAATTCCTGCAAAACGTGCCCCGATGCCAGAGGGCTATGACGGTACAAAAACGAGGAAGCAGCAGGGAAGCCCCGGCCTTCAGGCCGTGGGAGGAGTTCACTACCTCATCCGCCTGATTTCGCTCGCAATCCATCATCCAATCATCTGCAACGCGTCATCCAGTCGACTGCATTGCATCCTCCAATCACCTGCAATTCATCATCCAGTCATCTGCAATGCATCATCCAGTCATCTGCAATGCATCATCCAATCATCTGCAATTCATCATCCAAAAAAACGAACATATTTATTTCTTCTTGGATTTGGAGAGATCTTTCGCTGAAATATTGAAATTGGAAAAAAATTTTTTGGTCACTTGTCCTGGTTTACTGGTCAGGAGATATTTGGAAGCCGTTTTGAGCAAGCTTTCTAGTCGTTTTCACCCTCGTACTTGAAAGAGAGACGGACTTTTGCCCGATATTCCGCAATCTTGCCGTTCTCCAGCCGCACATCCAATTCCTTAACCTCTGCAATACGCAGATCCCTCAAGCTTTTGGTAGCTCTATCCACAACGGTCTTGACTGCGTCTTCCCAGCTTGTCCTGGATGTTCCTACGAGTTCAATTATTTTATATACATCTCCTTCGACCATACTTTCAATCACCCCAAAATTACTATTAAAATTATAGGCTTTTCTAATTGATATAATTTGCTAAGTCATGATGGACACACGGAACGTCATCAAAAAGTTTTTTAGTTTGGAATGACGAACTACTGGATGCGGCTAACTGTATGTGGCCGATTAGATATAGCTGACCAGATATAGCTGACTGTACGAAGCCGGCCGGATGCGTCGTCTGACCGGATGAAGCCCATCAGTGCTGCTGGAGACGATGGCGAAAATGATGAGCTGAAAATAGTGGGCCGAAATGATAAATTGGACAGTGGCGGGAATAAATGACATCCGATAAAACGAACCGACAGTATTCAGCTAAGGCGACATCTGCACCGACGAATCGCCCGCCCGGCGAGCCTTTCATGCGCTGGAGCGATTGGGTTGATGTTGCCGGAGAAGAGGCGCATAGAGATCTCTGCAACCAGATCTACGAGATCTTCTCCGAGCGCCTCATGATCGGGCTGTCATTGATTCTTATCCCCGTGATCGTCGCGCCGCTTCTCTTTCCTCTTCCCGGTCCCGTGGTCAATACTTTTGGCACCATCGATATCGTGATCCTTTTCGTCTTCATTCTTGAGTATGTTCTAAAGCTCGCCGTGGCGGAAGACCGAAAGGCGTTTTTCTTCCATCCCTGGCATCTCCTCGACCTGTTCATCATCCTCGTCCCGTCAGTCGGGCTTATTGTCGGAGTGGGCTACGCACAGGGCCGATTCCTGCGGTTGCTGCGGCTCTTGCGCCTGACACAGGCGGCCTCGCTGGGTGGCCGGGCCGGGCAGCGCCGCAGGTCCCTTGCCAATAATTCGCCCGAACTGTCGTCGCCGCATAAGCCGCTTGGCATTCGCATCATTTCGCTCGAAAGAAATGATATGCCTAAAACGATAGGCGACTGGAAGCCCGTCGACCTCTCCACACTGAAAGGCAAGGACTATGGCGGGGATTTGTGGTGCGACATCAGTTCCGTCTCGGATAACGATATTCCCGAGCTTGGCAAGCTGTTCGGCTCGGCATCCTACATGATCGGGATAAAGATGAATCTGCGTGCCTACCCCCAGGCGGAGCGCGTGGGCGATCTCAGCATCGTCTTTGCCAAGGTTCCGACACTTGAGACGGACCCAAAGGACTGCAGAAAGGTGTACTTGAGTTGGGACGGTCTCCTTTTTGCCGATGATGGGCATAGAGTCGTCACCCTGTCCCGAAATGAGGTTGCGTCGATCGCAAGAATTCCCCAAGAAGCAGAGTCCGAGGGCCTACCGCTCACGTCGCCTGCCATCGCCTACATCATCATGCGCGATTCACTCAACATTGTTGAATCGCTGATCATGACTGCAGAAGAAGAGCTTATGGCTCTGGAATCCCTGACATTCGACAACCTTCCGCCAAGATTCCTCTCTGCAGTATTCCAAATGAAAAAGGAGATGGGAATCATCATCTCCTGGTTAATTCACCTCAAAGAAGTGCTCAGCCAAATTGAGGACAAAAACGTGGTGCTGCACGGATGGAGCGAAGAGGACGACAGGCGGTTTAAGAGCCTTCTCGATCGGTGCGGCTACATCTACGACGCAGCCTCCAACTGCAATGACAATCTCTCCGATCTCATCGACTTTTACATCAACTCCAGCTCGTTTCAGATGAATCGAGTGATGAAGGTCCTGGCAGTGCTGACTGCTTTGACCATCTTTCCCGTCGTGGTGGGCGGCTTGCTCGGAACCAATATCATTGGAAACCCCTGGGACATCACTCTGGCTCATCTCGTAACCCTTGTGGTTCTGTCCATGCTGGCCACCGGCTGGGTTTACTACAAGCTGGGATGGCTGCGGTAGACGGCGACAGCGGGACGTTTGCAGGAGACTGGTCGCAGATCAAAGGCAAAAAGAATTAGCGATCCTGGCGAATGCGATTGTCCATCCGGGAAATGCAGCATTGCACCATTTGATTTGCCAGCAAAATCCTAAAATAACATCCTCTATCCATTTAGACCGGTATAGAGACCAGCAACTCAAAATTCAAAATTCAAAAGTCTTAAGGAGATACCCGATCTTGTCCAGGTTTTCAGGCGACACGGCCACAGCAAAAACATCACAACCGCCGGAGACTGTGTCTCGGCGCGAGGCTGTTGGAATCGACGACATCTCTGTTTATATTCCCAAGCTGTACCTGCCCGTCACGGGAGAGTTCGCGACCTCTCGGGGCATCGATCCCGCCAAGCTGACCCGCGGCATCGGCATCGAACGCATGGCGGTTCCCGATGCACATGAAGACGCCGCTACGATGGCGGCCATGTCGCTATTGGAGCTGATGAGGCGATCAGACCTCAAGCCGGAGGATATCGGCAAGATCTACGTCGGCACGGAGTCGGCTGTGGATGAGGCCAAGGCCCTGGGAACCTACGTCATCGGCATGTTGGAGCAGATCTATGGCGCAGGATCTTTTCAAGACTGCTCCACGGTCGAGTTCAAGTCCGCCTGCATCGGAACCACTCAGGCTCTGGAGGCGCTGTGCTACTGGGTGGCAGCCGAGGATGAGGGCAAGGTGGGAATCGTCATCGCCTCGGATGTGGCCAAGTACCCGCTGCGCTCAGCCGGAGAGTACACGCAGGGAGCTGGCTCCGTGTCCTTGCTGTTGAAGAAGAATCCGAGGCTCATAGCTTTGGAGGGCATATTCGGTTCTTTTACCAGAGACGAGAACGACTTCTTCCGGCCCATGGGAGCGACCACTGCCGTCGTCAACGGGAAGCACAGCAACCAGTGCTATCTGGATGCCATGCAGGGCGCTTTCGACGCCTTTGCCGCCAAGGCGAAGCGCAAGGGCACGATTGTGCCGCAGGATGGAGAATGCGTCACGGATTTCTTTTCCCATTTGCTCTTTCACATTCCCTATCCGAGGATGGTCGAGTATGCCTCGGCGGCCATATTCGAGCACTACTGGCAGGGCCTTGCTCGCTGGAAGGAGGTCGAGACAGAGATTGGCGCGGAGCCGAAGGCAGGCGACTGTGAATCAGCCGACCAATTCCAGGCGGCAAAGTCCGACTATTCCAGGCGGTTTGCCAAGTCCAAACATTTTCTGGATGCCTTCAAGTCCAAGGTCCTGGATACGACGGCATTCTCCCGCCTGGTGGGAAATATCTACACCGGCTCCATCTACCTGGGATTGGCAAGTCTCATCGAGCAGGAGAGGATCAAGAGCGGCGATAGGCTCTGTTTCGGAGCATACGGGAGCGGCTGTTCGGCCCTGGTGTTCTCCGGCTTGGTCCAGCCAAAATTCGCATCAGTTCCGAAAAGAGACATCTTCCGGAGGCTGGATTCAAGGACCCTGGTTCCACTGGCGGATTACGAGAGGCTGCATGAAGGGCTAAAGGAAAAGAGCATCATCGCGCCGTCGCAGGAGTTTGCCCTGATCGGGATAGACCATCAGGGATATCGGCATTATGGCTGGATGTGTTAGCTCGCGAAAAACTCCCATAATTTTTATTTTTTGTATTGAAATATTTCGGTGCCCTATCGTTCAATCAGAACTTTTAAAAAGGATTAAAACATTAGAATATGTGATGGATGTTTCAAGATGCCGTTTAAAATGCTTGCAATGCATTTGAATACGGATGTTGTGACCTTACATCAGCTTAGATATTGATATCAGATCAGATTGAACTTCCTGGAGAAGATAGAGATGGGAATTGCCGAGATAAGTGGCCTGGAGACGAGCGAACTGTATATTCTATTTGTCGGTGCTGTGGCGGGCATTGCAGCAATAGTCATCGGCATCTCGATTGCCTACTTTTTCATGGTGATTCTGGCGAAGAAAAGGGCGGAAAAAGAGTACAGAGCAGCTATTTCCATCGTATATCAGGAGATCAAGGACAATATCTATTCCCTAAACGCCGGCTCGAACATCGGCATGATGAAGGTGAGCACTTCCGGGCTTGAACTCCTGCGGGCCAGAAACATCTACCTCGATCTGCCCAGCGATGTTCTGAGAGATCTTTTATCAGTTTACTGGTACTTCAACTTCATAAACGATGTAGTGAATTGGGAGTTGTCTTTATTCATGGTATCCGTGATGACCAACGGCGACACGGGCAGGATCTGTGAGATAAACGACCGGCACACCAAGGACTTCCATCGCCGCTGCCTCAAGGAGATCCAGAATACAAAAATACTGCCGAGGCTGGAAGTTATACTTAATGATCGATAAATTCATAAAACCACAATTTATTTTTTAATTTATTATTTGCAATATTAATTCTAATATTATTTATGAGATTATTAGCATTTTATTTTTTATAATAGTATCACAATAATTCATGATATTATTGGAATTTTTTTTAATAATATTAGTACAATATTATTTTCCCTAATGGTTACACGGGAGATTCGCTCATAAGCCATATATGCCATTTGATGCTAACTTCAAGGCACGCTTAGACTCGGAGAATGACGGGTCTCTTGGAAAACAATAGCCTCAAGGAACCATATTCATGGATGAATTCTTCGATAAAGATTATTTCATTGGCAATAAAAAGTCAAATTATGTTTGCTATGACGACATCGATCCAAAAAGGTATTTTAAAAATATAATAAGCTTTGTGGGAGGGCGGCCCAGGGGTGGAAGATACCTTGATGTGGGCTGCGCGTTCGGGCTGCTGCTACGGGAGGTTTCACCATTTTTTGATGAGATCCACGGATGCGACATCTCCAGGTATGCGATCGAAAAGGCCAAAAAGAATGCGCCGAAGGCAAGCCTTTCTGTTGTCAACCTCGACGAGGGCTTTCCTTATCCGAAAGGATCCTTCGATGTGGTCACCGCTCTGGATGTCCTTGAACATACGCGAAATCTTGAAGATAATTTTAGGAAAATATCCGCATCAGTCAAAGACGGCGGCTATCTCCTGATTTCTTTGCCTATCCGCGGCTGGCCGAGGAAAATATTCGGGTTCCTCGATAAAGACAGTTCACACATCTCCATTCCGACTGAGCGCGAGATGATTTGGATTGCAGAGGACAGCGGCTATGAGATATTGAGAAAAGAATATTTTGCTCCGGCCCCGTATATCTGCAAGGTGTCGCGCATTCCTGCCGAGCTGGAGCTGATTATGAAAAAGATAAAATAGGTGCATCATTGCGTGCATTCATGCGCCCATCATGCGTTCATGATGCGCGCCACCTGTGCATTATGCGTTCATTATGCGTGCATCATGCGTGCTGGCATTGCATCCGTTTTGCATCAAGGACTATTCAGATTCAGGCTTTAATCGGCCAAGGCGGAACTCAATGCTCTTATGATCTTCAAAAGCTCAATGCCTTCTTTGGGCACGCTTCCACGCACCTCGCGCACTTGATGCAGTCCGGCTTTTCCAGGATTTCGTTTACGGGAAGCTGCATGGGGCAGACCTTCTGGCACTTGCCGCAATCGATGCATAGCTCCCTGTTCACCTTGAGCTGATACTTGCTGCCGCCCACGGCCCGCTGCAGCGTTCCCATGGGACAGAAGGAGCACCAGGCCCTTGGCGCGATGGCGACGCCGAAGAGGATGGAAACGGATGTGGTGAGGATGCACATGGTTACGAAGACCATGCCTACTTTATCGACGATGCCCTGGGTCTGAAGGATGCGAAAGACCATGAAGCCCATCAGGGCGACGAAGATGGGGGCACGAATCCACATGCTTCTGAAGGCGGGCGGAATCTTGACTTTTCGGCTGACGGGTGCGAGCCAGAAGTCCGCGAAGCTGCCCCTCGGACAGAGGTTGCCGCAAAACCATCGGCCCCGGAAGGGGGCGATGATCATCAGACCGGCAAACACCAGCAGCAAAAAGTAGCCAAGCTTGGGATAGAAGATCCCTCCGATGGATACGATCAGCACAATGATTCCGAGATACGGTGTGATCTTCAACATAATACGTTACTCCCAGTAAATTTGAAGAATGCAGTTCGATACAGCAACTCCATTTTCGGCGGTGCGGCTATTGCAGGCCGGAACCCATTAACGATGGCAGGAAGCTGAGCTGCAAGTCCAGCTCCGCCAGGGCGTGCCTGATCTGCGGCTCCTTGAGAAACACATCCAGTTCGGTCAGGCGGCCTATTACATCCCAGATGCGGACATCTTTGTGCTCGCTCCTGGAGCGAACCGGGCAGTAGTGAAGCTCACCGCGATCCTTATCCGCCTCAACTCCAAAGTAATCTCTGGCATAAAAGCCCTTGAAGTTGAGGATGATGGGCCTGTAAATCACCTTCAGGGCGGGAACGTAGAACTCTTCCAATATCCTTTGCAGCAATCGGTTCTCATTCTCGCCGATGCGAAGGCGCAAGTAACCCTGGCCGTGGATGTAGTTAGCGTAATGCACCTCGTATTTTATGCGGGAGCGCATATCGGTCTTCAATCCCAAAGTGAATTCGCAGGTGTCTTCCGTCTCAGTCGGGTCCAGGTTGAGGAAGTACTTGACGTAGATAATATAACCATTTTCAAAGCTGATCATGGCATGGGTTTCATCGTTCTCGGCGCTCGAAATATGCACGTCCGAGACATCCCAGCTAAAGAGCATCTTCGCCGCTTCCTTTGTGAAATTGTGAGCGGAAAACTCCCGAACACCTTCCAGCAGATCGCCCATGGTTTCCATTCATCATTTCTCTTCGCTCAAATCGGATAAACATTATGCTGTTTTAATAAACCGGGCAAACGGGCAAATCCAAAGAATTAAAATTCAGAATTCAAAAGGGAAGCGATGAGCAGCAAAAAAGCGATGAGCCCTAAAAAAGAGTCATAAAGAACAGGATCAGCATGGACGCCGCCAGGGTCAGGGCGATGACGACCTGCATGTAGTGCACAGCCCTCGGCACGTCCGACGTTTCGGGCTCCTTTCCGTCTTCTACCAGCACGTAGTAGCCGATCTTCTCCAGCCGGATTCCCAAAGCTCCGGCACAGGCGGCCATGGGCCAGCCGGAGTTGGGGCTGGGCGTGGCGCTGTGATATTTGAACGCCGCCTTCAGCGCGGCTGCGGCGTTTGTCGGGCGGGCCAGGGCCATGAAGATGATGGAGAGGCGCGCGGGAATGAAGTTGGCCAGGTCGTCAAGCTTTGCGCCCGCGAATCCCAGCTCCTTTAATCCTCGGGTCTTGTAGCCGACCATCGAGTCCATGGTGCTGATGGCCTTGAAGGCCAGCGCCGCCTCAAGACCCAGGCCGAAGGGCTCGAAGAGCAGGTAATAAAAGAACGGCGAGAGGATGGAGTCCACGTAGTTCTCGGAGAGCGACTCGATCACCGCCGAACTGGCCTGGGCGTGGGTGAGCTTGGACGTGTCCCGTCCCACCAGCGCGGGCAGCATCTTCTTCGCCTCATCGATGTCCTGGTCGATCATGCGGCCAATGTCTGAAGAAACTTGCAGGAGACACTGGATCGCGAAGGTGGACTTGAAGAGGAAGGCCGATACCAGCAGGGGCAGGAACGGCACGGGTGAAGCCAGCAATACGAGAAGGTGGCCGGTCGCAACTGTGACGGATATTACAGTCAGGGCTAAAATGATGCCGTGGATGCGGGTGGGCCGGAGGCGGGCGCGCAGGAAGGCGATGAGTTTGCCGATCCAGACCACCGGGTGAATGCGGACGGGCGGCTCGCCGAGCATGATGTCCAGTGCCGCGGCAAGCAGGAATACCGCCAGGCCGTCCTGGATCACAGGAACTCCTCCAGCGTCTTCCAGACCTGCGGCACGCTCTCGCCTTTCATCAGGCCGTCCAGGACCTTTTCCGCAACATCCGTCCGGTGGATGACGCGGCAGGACTCGCAAGACCAAACGCCATCCAATTCCCGTCCGCCCGTTCGCTCATCGCGGCAGGGATAGAAAGGGCAAAAGCACAGAGAACAGTCCTGATCCGGGGAATGGCAGGGGAACTTTTCGCAATTCAATCGCTGCATCGACAGGCTCTCTCCAGGGCTGCGACCAGCCGCATGTTCTCTTCCCTGTTTCTCACTGCCACCCTTATAAAATTCTTGCCGAGGCCGAAGGACTGGCAGTCCCTCACCAGAACTCCGTCGGCCATAGTGCGCGCCGCCAGGACATCGGACGCAAGTCCCATCGGCTCGATGTTCACAAGAATGAAGTTGACGCTGCTTGGCAGCGGCTCAAAGCCCAAAGAGCGCAGGGCGGGGATGAGATAGTCCAGCTCTTCTTTAATGACGCGGCGCGATCTATCAAGGTGATCTTCGCATCCCAGCAGATACTCTCCCGCCGCGGCGGCGATGGAGCCGATGGACCAGGGAATCCGGGCCCTGTTCATGATTTTTGCCAGGGTGGGATTGGTCACTCCGAAGCCCAGCCGCAGGCCGGGAACACCGAAGGACTTGGTCAGCGATCGCATAACGAACAGGAACTCCCTCTGCGGTGCCTGGCTTGCCACGCTCTCCTCCGGGCGGGAAAGCTCTATGAATGCCTCGTCCACCAGGAGAAAGGTCTCGGCACTCTCGCATCTTTCCGCCAGGCTCCTCACCTGAGCGCCGGTAAGGAGCTTTCCAGTGGGATTATTGGGATTGCACACGAACAGAGCTTTAGCGGCCCGAAGCTCTTCGTCGCGTAAGGCGGGCAGGCCGTCCGGGCCGATCTTTATGCGCCTGGTCGCGCCCCCGGCCAAGAGAGATTGGTTCTCATATTCGCCGAAGGTGGGCGACGGTATGAGGGCCAACTCTCCCTCCGCCAGCGTCGCCTCCGCGAACAGCCGGATCAGCTCTGAAGAGCCGTTGCCGGGGACTATGCACTCTTGTCCCACATCGACGAATTTGGCGGCGGCGCGGCAAAAACCGGAATAGTTATTGTCCGGGTAATGGCAGACTCGCGCCAGCTCCCTTGTCACCAGCTCCTGCAAGGGCGGCGAGCCCAGCGGATTGATATTCGCGGAGAAATCAAGAGGCTCCGCACCGAGAGCCGATGCTGCCTCCTGCACCTTGCCACCGTGCTTGCATTCTCCTGCTGTTGCAAAGCTCTTCCGTATCCGGTTTATCATGAATTTGAAGGCCATCTTATGTTAATGCATTTCAAACTTGTGGACAGAAATCCTGCATTAACGATCGTGACGAGATCGATACGCTACGCCATTTTATTCTTGTATATTATTACTGGAATGAATCTAAGATTGATCCAGTCTATTTTATATTAAGCGGTATCCGAAAGTGTTTTATTTACTCTATGCGAACTCAAGCGGCGTATATCAAAGGAAGAGGAGGCTAAGAACCCGATGGCAACAAGCAAGGGCAGCTTTTCGGTTGAGGACATGAAGAACGTCCAGATCAACATAGGAGCTGTCGTTAAGGAAGCGGAAGAGTGGGACCAGGAGATGGGTCCATTCCCCAAGCCCGGCGTGGCAACGCTCCGGACATGGGATCACATAATCGCCAACAGATACAAGATCATGTACGCACCCGCAGACGATACATGCACCCTTTGTACCTATGGTCCATGCGACCTAACCGGGAACAAAAAAGGCGCATGCGGTATCGATCAGGCTGGCGCATGCGGTAAGATTGTTCTCATCGCTTGCTTGATGGGGTGCTGTGCACATGCGGCCCACGGGAGACATCTCTACCACTGGTGCATGGACAAGTTCGGCGACATGAAGTTCGACATGGGCGACGAGATTCTGGTGGATTCACCACTGTACCAGACCATCATGGGCACCAAGCCCAAGACCTTCAAGGACTTCAATGAAGGACTCTACTACCTTGAAGAAGAGGTCGTACAGCTTCTGGCAGCCACCCACACCGGCCAAGAGGGCGCATACATCGACTTCGAGTCCAAGGCTCTGCATGCTGGCATGCTCGATCTGCTCGGCATGGAAATCTGCGACATGTTGCAGATTGTGGCCTACGACATGCCACGCGGTGCTGCTGATGCTCCGCTCATTGAGATCGGCATGGGGACTATGGACCAGAACAAGGGCGTCCTGATCGCTTACGGACACAACCTGGCTGCAGGTGCTGAGGCCATGATGTACGCCGAGAGCAATAATCTCTGGGACAAAGTGGATATCGGCGGTGTTTGCTGCACGGCTCATGACCTGAACAGGATCGGCCTTGGAAACGGCGAGTTGAAGGTACCGAAGGGCATAGGAACCAAGCCCAAGGTCGCCGGCGCTATGGGCTGGTGGAGAAAGATGATCCGCTCCGGAGTCATGGACTGCGTCATGGTGGACGAACAGTGCGTATTCTGCGACGTTCTGGGAGATGCCGAGAAGCGCAAGATCCCCGTCATCGCCACCACCGATAAGATCATGCTCGGCTTGCCTGATAGGACCAATGATTCAATCGATGCCATTGTAGACGATCTGGTCAGCTTCAAGATGCCAGGCGTTGCTGTTCTCGACCCGGTCAAGGCTGGAGAAATCGGCATCAGAGTTGCAATCGCCGTCAAGCCCAAGAGGGCTGAGGCCAAAGTCCAGAACCTGATCACAGAAGCACAGTTCCAGGAAGGCATAAAGAAGTGCACAACCTGCAACGAATGCGCCTTCGTCTGCCCGCCGCACATCAGAATCAGCAAACTCATCGGCGATGCAGTGAAGGGCGACCTTTTGTCATTCTCCAATTCCTACGAGATTTGCGTAGGATGCGGCAGGTGCGAGCAGAGCTGTCCACAGGGCATAAACATCCTGGACCTCTTCGAGTATGCCAACCGCCAGTATGTCAAGAACCAGAAGTTCAAGATGAGATCCGGACGTGGCCCGGCTAGGGATACTGAGATTAGGGCTGTCGGCGCACCTATTGTGCTCGGCACCATTCCGGGAGTCATCGCTCTCGTCGGATGCAGCAACTATCCCAACGGAACCAAAGAGTGCTACGATATCGCCAAGGAATTCGTAGACCGCGGCTACATCGTTGTTACATCTGGATGCATGGCCATGGATATGTCCCTGTACACTGATGTAGAGGGCAAGACTATTTGGGAGCAATACCCTGGCGGATTCGATGGACGCAATATCTGCAACACCGGCTCATGTGTTTCCAACGCCAACATAGGCGATGCCGCTATCAAAGTGGCCACCATATTCGCCCACAGGAACCACAGAGGCAACTTCGACGACATCGCAGACTACATCCTGAACAAAGTTGGCGCCTGCGGTGTTGCCTGGGGAGCATATTCTCAGAAGGCAGCATCCATTGCCACCGGCTGCAATAGGCTCGGCATTCCTGTAGTAGTTCAGCCTCACTCCGTCATGTACCGCCGCTCATTCATTGGCAGGACTGACAAGCCCGAGGACTGGATGGTCATCGATGCCCGCGACGGCAAGATGCAGCAGATCGAGCCCGCACCCGAGGCAATGCTGTACATCGCCGAGACCAAGGAAGAGGCAATGCTGGAGATGGCCAAGCTCTGCTTCAGACCTTCCGATAACAGCATCGGCAGAGGTATCAAGCTGACTCACTACTGCGATATCTCCATGAAGTACTTCGGCAAGCTGCCCGACGACTGGCATATCTTCGTCCGAGACGTCAAGGATCTTCCCTTGGTGTACAAGGAAGACATGATGAAGACTCTCGAGGAGAAGTTCGGCTGGAAGATCGATTGGAAGGCCAAGAAGATTCTCTCCGGACCGCTGCGGCCCGCTGATGTGAGCTTTGACCCGACCAACCTGCCGCGCAAGATCAGGACTAAGAAGTGAGGGCGAGGAGGAGATAAAAAATGGCAGCAGAAGTTAAGAAGGGTATTGATACCACCAAGAATCCCATTCCCTTTGAGATGGCCCAGGTTCCCGGGCCCGAGCAGGCTAAGTGCTTCATGCCCAAGGTCATGGGCGCTATAATCAAGAAGTCCAAGAGGCCCTTGCTTGTAGTTGGCGCTGAGCTATTCGACGACCCCATCATGTTCGATAAGATGATCGAGATGGGAAAGATGGGCATCCCCATCGCCGCCACGGCGCACAGCGTGAAGGGATTCGTAGACAGAGGATACCTGAATAACGTCCATCAGATCGGATTGCATCCCCTTACCAACTATCTCCGGTTCCCTGATTGGAAGGGCCTGGATGGACAGGGCCAGTACGATACCGTAATATTCATGGGTATCTTCTACAAATTCGCCAACGCTATGTTCGCCACGTTGAAGAACTTCAACAGGGATGTCAAGCGCGTATCCATTGATAGGTACTATCACATCAATGCGAATATGACCTTTGGCAACATGGCCTTCACTCCCGACGACTATCACGCCGCCGTGGATGAAGTAATCGCAGCAATGAAGAAATAAAGTTCATCTCATAATCAGAAGAGGTGTGTTAATGGCAGATGAAATCAAGTTGGATATATCCCCTATGTATGAGGGCGAGCGCATTAGAAAGGACGATCTATGGGTAGAGTTGGGCGGCCCCAAGGCAGACGGATTCGAGCTGTCTCTTGCCACCCCCATGGACCAGATTGAGGATGGAAAGGTTACAGTCGTAGGCCCGGATCTCGGAGAGATGAAGGAAGGCACCACAATGCCCTTCGGCATGGTCTTCAAGGTCGGCGGCGAGAAGATTGAGAAGGATCTGGAGTCCATCATCGAGAGGCGCAACCACGCCCTGCTGTCCTACATCAGCGGCCTCATGCACCTCAACCAGAGATACGACATCTGGATGAGGATCGGCAAGGGTCTCAAGAAGAAGGGAGTCACCTCCTGGGTCCAGGTATTCAAGCCCGTCATCGAGCTGTACAAGGCAGAGATGCCCTTCATCGAGAAGATGGAGATCACCGTCTACACCGATCCCGCTGAAGTCAAGAAGCAGCTCGCCAACGCCATGGAAGTCTACAAGACTCGTGACGCACGTGCCAAGGGACTGCACGATGAGGACGTCGATGTCTTCTACGGCTGCACCCTGTGCCAGGCATTCGCCCCCACCAGCGCCTGCGTGGTTACCCCGGACAGGCCATCCCTGTGCGGTGCAATCACCTGGTTCGATGGACGCGCTGCTGCTAAGGTGGACCCAGAGGGCCCCCAGTTCCCCATACCCAAGGGAACCGCAGTTGACGCTGTTTCCGGCGAGTATGAAGCCATCAACGAGATGGCCGCAAAGCGCTCGGGCGGCGAGTACAACAGAATGTTGCTGTACACGTTCTTCGATGCACCCCACACATCCTGCGGCTGCTTCGAGACCATCGGCTTCTACATGCCCGAAGTTGACGGCATCGGCCTTGCCGACCGTGACTTCAAGGGCGCAACCCCCAACGGACTTCCCTTCTCCACTATGGCAGGCCAGACCGGCGGCGGCAAGCAGGTAGTAGGATTCCTGGGAATGGGCATTCTGTACTACTTCTCACCCAAGTTCCTCCAGGCCGACGGCGGCTGGAGAAGGATCGTCTGGATGTCCAAGGGCCTCAAGGAGAGAGTAAAGGCAGGCATCGATGAGGACATGATGGCCAAGATCGCCACCGAAGACGATGCCAAGGATATCGCAGCACTCAAGACCTTCTTGCTCAAGGTCAACCATCCTGTTGTCGAAGGTGTCTCCAGGAAAGTTGACGGCAAGAAGATTACCGAGGGCTGGAAGCTCGAGGATATTTCCGACGAGATCAAGGAAAAGGTCATGGCCTATATCGAGAAGACTGGCGGAGACATCAACATCGATACCGTCAAGTCCGAGCTGGCTCTTACCGAAGGCCAGTTCATGCAGGTCGTCGAGGCCCTACAGGCTGACGGCGTGCTCGAGTGAATTAATTAAAAAAGGAGAGATGGATCAATGCAGCTAAAACTCAAGCCAAAGGCACCAGCCGCAGCGGCTCCAGCAGCCGCTCCAGCCGGAGCAGCAGCACCCGCAGCAGCACCAGGTTTGTCCATGTCCGGCAGCGCCGGCGGTATCAAACTGGTTCTGAAGGATGCCAAGATCAGCATCGATAAGGTGGTACTCGCTAAGTAAGAGTCCGCCTTTTTTCTCCTTTTTTGGAGAGATGCGGACGATTCTTCGGCGAGCACGACTATATTGATTAAAAAGTGAGGGAGAGATTATGCAGCTTAAGCTTAAGAAAAAGGAAGCTCCAGCGGCAGCCCCCGCGGCAGCCGCAGCGCCCGCAGGAGCGGCTCCGGCTTTTGCCATGCCCGCAGCATCATCGGGTGGCATCACCATTGAGCTCCGTGGCGCATCCGTGCACATCGCAGAAGTAGTTATCAAACCAACAAAGAAGTAAGGAAGGCTAGACCTTGGGGAAGATAATTGCGGTAACCGGCAAAGGCGGCACAGGCAAAACGGCCGTGACCGCGATGCTTATCAGATATCTTGTAAAGGACTCAGGAAAAAAATACCGGATGCTTGTAATCGATGCCGATGCTGACGCCAATCTTGCGGATGCGCTCGGCGTAAAAGCCGATAAGACCATCGGCGATATGAGAGAGTTCATGCAGCGATCCCGGTACACCACGCCACCGGAGACTGATAAGCAGGTGCTTTTTGAGTCAAAGCTTTTCGAGATCCTCTTGGAAGAGGATGGCTATGATCTTCTTGTCATGGGCAAGCCGGAAGGTTCTGGATGCTACTGTTTTGTAAATAACCTTCTGCGCGGCGTCATGGACAAGACTGTTGCCGACTATGATTTGGTTGTTATCGACACGCCTGCTGGCCTCGAGCACTTCAGCAGGAAGACAATTCCTGATCTTGACGACCTCATCGTGGTTACGGACGAGTCCCGAAGAGGGCTCACCACGTGCGAACGCATTCGCGATCTGGCCAAGGAGATCGAGCTGAAATACAAGAATCTGTACGTGATCGTAAACAAGGTCACGCCAGGCCACAGAGACGCGGTTCTGGAGAATGCCAGGAGCCTGGGCCTGAAGGTTATCGGCACTATCCCCTATGATGAGAGTTTAGCCAAATTCGATTTAGTGGGAGATCCATTGATGGGCCTACCTGACGATTCGCCTGCCGTCCATGAGATGTTGCAGGTCGTCAGGGAACTTGGCCTATGAGGGTGATTTGAATGGCAGGAAAGATCACATTATCTGACCTGAACAAGACATTATCTGAAATGAATGTTCAGTCCCTCGAAGGTGTAAAGATCGAGGGAGATATCGAAATTGAATTAGACGCAGGAGCAGGCGGCGTTGGACCTCTGTTTGCCTACTACTTTGGCCAGGAGGCAGCCAAGATCGCCATGCAGCTCATGAACTTCGCCAAGGCTGTAGGCTACCCGGTAGAGAATCTGCTTCAGCCCGTAGCAGTCGCTTCAGCCATCGCTCCAGCACCAAAGGATCTGGCAGCCGCAGCCGCAGCAGTCCCGGCCTTCAAGGTCGCATCTGCTCTGGCAAGCGCCAAGTTCTCCGTTGGAATCGACAAGACCTGGAAGACCCCTATCCAAGAAGTCACACTGGGTGCCACCAAGGCCAACGGCGGAAGCCGCGGCCATGTAGTGAAGCTCGGCGGCGAGAAGGCTATGCCTTTCTTCCCTGATGCTGCTATGCCCCATGCCCCCAAGGTCACTATGGACGTCTTCGACATGCCCATCGGCATGGCCAAGGCCGTCAAGATGCACTATGAGGATGTCATCAACTCTCCGGGCGAGTGGGCCAAGAAGGCAGTCAAGAAGTTCGGCGCCGACATGGTCACCGTTCACCTGATCAGCACTGACCCGCTCCTGAAGGATACCTCCGCGCAGGACGCCGTCAAGACCGTTGAAGAGGTCTTGCAGGCTGTGGATGTACCCATCTGCATCGGCGGATCCGGCAACCCCAACAAGGACCCGATCGTGCTCTCCAAGGCTGCAGAGGTTGCTGCCGGCGAGCGCTGCCTCATCGCTTCCGCCAACCTGAACATGGATTGGGAAAAGATCGGCAAGGCTTGTGTCGACAACGGACACGTCTGCCTGGCCTGGACACAGCTCGAGATCAACTCTCAGAAGGAGCTGAACCGCAAGCTCATGAAGGTCGCCGGCGTCCCGCGCGATTCCATCGTCATGGACCCAACCACAGCCGCTCTGGCTTACGGTCTGGACTTCGCCTACTCCAACATGGAGAGAATTAGGCTCGGCGCTCTGAAGGGCGACGAGGAGCTTACCTTCCCCATGTCCTCCGGTACCACCAACGCCTGGGGTGTCAGAGAGTCCTGGATGGTCCGCTCACCGAACAAGGACGACTCCGACTGGGGAGACCGCATGTTGAGAGGCCCAATCTGGGAGATTCTCACCGGATACTCTCTGGCCATGGCTGGTGTCGATATCTTCATGATGATGCACCCCTTGGCAGTCGCTTATGTGCATGAGATCACCCAGTCCCTGATGGGAAGAATTGATGCCAAGACTCCGGATACTGCAGCTTGGCTCAAGATGGGGGTGTGAGGACCATGAAGGAAACTAGCCCGCTCAACCTTTACAAGCAGCTTCCACAAACCAACTGCAAGAAATGCGGTGAGCAGACCTGCATGGCTTATGCCGCAGGCCTGATCGCCAGGACCCGCAAAGTAGAGGAGTGCACTCCTCTCATCGATGAGAAGAAGTACGCCAAGAAGCTTGAGGCCCTGAGGAGCATCGTCGCTCCCGAGCTGAAGATGGTTTACATCGGCGTCGGAGAAAAGCAGGTCAAGGTCGGAGGCGAGGATGTCATGTTCCGCCACCAGATGACCTTCTTCAACAAGCCGCCATTCGCATACGATGTATCCGACAACATGGATGAGGCCAAGCTCGTCGAGCGTGTCAAGAAGATCTCCACCTGGCGCAAGTTCTACATCGGCAAGTGGCAGGGCGTTGAGATGATCGCCGTCCGTTCCGTGACAGATGACCCGGCCAAGTTCGCCGCATGTGTCAAGAAGGTCATGGAGACCTCGGACTTCCCGCTCATTCTCTGCTCCTTCAATCCCGCCGTACTCAAGGCAGGACTCGAGGTAGCCGCCAAGGCCAAGCCACTCATCTACGCCGCCAACAAGGACAACTGGAAGGAAGTCGCCCAGCTCGCCTTTGATTACAAGGTGCCCGTCACCTTGAGCGTGCCCTTCGATCTGGATGCTCTGAAGTCCATGGCAATCACCTTTGCCGGCATGGGCTTAACCGATCTCATCCTGGACCCAGGCACCGCACCGAACGGCAAGATGCTGCAGCAGACCTTGCAGAACTTCATCAATCTGCGCAGGGCTGCCGTCGAAGAGGCCCAGAGGGATATCGCATACCCAGTCATGGTTCTGCCCATCAACGCCTGGCTCACAACCGAGGATCCAGTCAGGGCTGCCTACTGGGAGTCCGTGCTCACAGCCGCATTCGTCATCCGCGGCGGCGCCATCATGATCAAGCACTCCATCGAGGCTTACAGCATGATGCCGGATATGCATCTGCGGTTCAACATCTTCACGGATCCGAGAACACCCGTGCAGGTCAAGCCCGGCATCTACAAGGTTGGCAATCCGGGAGCCGAGTCCCCTGTCTTCGTGACCACCAACTTCGCTCTGACCTACTACACAGTGGAGTCCGATATTGCCTCCAACGGCATCGATGCTTACATCCTGTCCATCAACACTGATGGTATCGGCGTGCAGGCTTCCGTTGCCGGCGGCCAGCTTAACCCCACCAAGATCAAGGATTCCATGACTGAGGCAGGCTTCGACTGGAAGGGCCAAAAGTACCCGGCCCTGGTTCTGCCCGGCATGGCTGCCAAGTTCTCCGGTGAGCTGGAGGACCTCTTTGCAGGCCAGGCCAAGATCATGGTTGGTCCGGAAGATTCCGGCCGTATCGTCGGCTGGATGAAGGACATGTGGCCACCCAAGTAAACGATTTAGAATCGATTCGGATCTGTGCCCTCTCGAAGGGCACAAATCTTAATTATTTTTACGGGCTTTATCGATTCAATTGGATTTGGTATCGCTTGAAGTCTAGCTTCTCCAAATGTTGGAGGTTTTAAATCATGTTTGCTAAAACTATAGGAATGATCTTTGTCGCCATAGCAATCGTTATGATCTACAATGCCTGCGCCCAGTGGTCACCGGGAGGCATGATGGTTTATATGGGTGATTTGAATTTGGCCGGAGCCAGCGGCACCGGCGGAGCCGCTCCTTATTCCATCGGCACAACTCTGACCAGTCAGCCAGCTTTGAATAACACCTCGCTCAATAACACTACAGCAAGCAATACTGCTGCTGTAGGTGAGAGCGGCCTTGTGCCTCTCGATTTATCCGGTTACGGCAGCGATCGCGTTAACAAGAACCTGGCAAAATATAAGAATATCATGTACCCCATTGCAGAATCGAGAGGTTCCACCGCTTCGACTTCGAGCGGAGCTTCCGGTGGATGCAGCAGCTGCTGATTATCTTTTTATTTTATTTTTTCCAAAAATTTCTTATTGATTTTTATATTTTTATTCTACGTCTCCTTCTTCTACCGTGTCGCGCGGCGCAAGCATGAGTTCGTTGAACAGCAGAATCTCGATCACCTGAGCCACATAGCGCCTCTGCTGGTATCTCTGAATATCCTGATTCATGCGCAGCTCGGCATCAACCTGAATTCTGATCAGGCTGAGCCTCAGCTCTCGCTGGTCCCGCTCATCCAGACAAAGGGCGCAGATGTCCTTTAAAAACCAGGGAAGTCTCATGGGGCTTTTCAAGATCTTGGCCAAGAGAAGGATGTAGCTTTTCGGCTCGCGAATCTCATCCGCTCCCATGAGCAGCTTGAGATCGTCGGTTCCATACTTCTCGTCGTCAATGGCTATGAAATCATTCAAAGAATATCACCTTGCATAATCTTCTCGCAGAGCTTGAGGTCTTCGGCCACGTTCACATTCACGGCCAGCTCCATCCTTTCCATTATCAAATGGTAATCCTCTTGCTCCTTTTCGATGTCGGCCCCATCCAGGACGTTGATTCCAGAGGGAACGATCAGTTGTCCGCGATAGTTGAAGAGCGAGTCCGGCCTGCGTCCCAGTCGGCTGTGCAGGCCCAGGGGCGTATGCGTGGAGAGCGCAGGCTCTGGCCGCCCTTCATAGATGTCGATTATATCGTCGATCAGATCGGAGGTTACCAGCGGCAGATCGGCCATGATGATCAAGACGGGATCGGCAATACCTGCGGCCTGAACTGCGCTGACCATGTCGGCCACGAAGCCTCTTCCTGCCGTCTCGATAACCTCCAACTCTCTCGCTTCCGCCCATTCGCGGGTTCTCGGCACGCTGTCCGTGGTGGCCACCAGGATTCTCTGCACCGAGCTGTCTTGCAGGGCTGCCGTCACGTATTCGATGAGCGGCCTTCCAAAGAGCGTCACCAGTGGTTTTTCTCCCATCTTGAGCCGCGAGCCGCGACCACCGGCCATCACCAGAGCGTCCAAGACAGAACACCTCCTAAAGCCAGGGCCGCGGCCAGGGCCACCAGCCGGCAGACCTCATTGGTCGCGCCGATCCCGTCTCCTGTGGCTCCGCCAAAGTTCCTCTTGGCAACCAGTACCATGTAGAGTGCCGCGAGCTGAGCGAGGCCGAGGGCGGCCAATCCCAGGGGACCTAACGCAGCAGCGCAGACCGCTGCGGAAATGATCATGCCGATGATGAATTGCTTTGGTCCCGTCCTCTCGATCATGATCTGCCCGAATCCCTTCTGCAGGGAACGGGAGAACGCGGCAAAAGCGATCATTGATTCTTTGGCCGAGACCTCTGCGACAACCAGGGCCAGGGGCAGGAGCACTTTTGAAGTATCCGAGACGACGGCAAAGGTGGCGAGCAAAAGGACGACGATGAAGACCGCGCCTCCCGTGCCCAAAGAGACGTCCTTCATGGCCTGAACCTTCTTTTCCAATGTGCCGTGGGCGACCACGCCGTCCCCGAAGTCCGCCAAGCCGTCAATATGGTTTATGCCGCAGAGCTTGTAGACGGCCAGAATTACGACCACTGCCACCAGGTTGGCCGGCAGCGCCAGTGCCGCAATCCAGGCTACGGCTCCGAGCAGTGCGCCCAGCACCAGGCCGATGGCCGGGAAGACGTAAACATGCTTCATGAGGGCCTCGATGCCCTCCATAGAAATGCCTACCGGTATGGTGGACAGCCAGCCGAATCCCGATTTAAGCGCGAAGAGCAAGTCCTTCAGTCAAATACCGCCCTGGTGTACATGTTTGCCGAAACGCCGCCGATAAGGCCCGCCACCACATCGTCCATGAACGGCCCGAGGCGCGAGAGGATGCCGGGCTTCGCCTTGTCGTAGCGAACGTAATCAAATAAGCCCTTGTAGCCGCCCACATATTTGGCGATGGAAAGGCCGAGCACCTCGTCCGCGATGAGGCAGGTAAGGTCATTCTCATAATCGGACTGCTTGAGACTCGGCAGATTGCATTTTAGTCCTTCCGACTCCAAAAGGACTCCTGCATAGATCAAGAGCGCCAAATTGGGATCGCTGAGGGCGAGATTCATCTCGCGTTTGAATTTGGCCTCGGCCTTCTCGCGCGTCTCAACGCCCGGATGGGGAAAGTAAAGCTCCATTGCCGCGGATACGATCTCATCTTCCGTGATGCCCATTTCGCTCAGTACTTCTCTGATGTCTCTATCTGCCATGTGTTTCCTGGGTTTGGGCGCGTAGGATAAAAGAATATCTCGCGAAGTTATTTAAGGTTTAAGCAACCGATATTAAGAGGGGAACTCTATGAAGACCATGGTTAAGATTTTCGTCGATCACGAGCATCTGGTTCGGGTCATAAATGCATTAACGGAACTGGGAATCAGCGGATTTTATCTCATAGAGTATCAGGGGATGGCTCCCAAGACATGGAAGAGCTTCCGCTTGAGCGAGAATCCGGAGATGGCCCTCAAGGCGATTCGAGATCATGCGGAACCGGGCGTTATGGTGAACACGGTGGTCGGGTCCGACAAATGTGAGAAGCTCATCAAGCAGCTCGAGGAAGCTTTAAGAGGAATAAGGTATACGATCATCGGGCACAAAGTTACATCTATAAAAGTAAAAGGGGACTGAAGAGTAATATGCAAAACCTCAAGGATCAGGTTGAGGTCGCCCTGGAACGGATCAGGACCGGCCTGCGCGTAGACGGCGGAGATGTTCAGCTCGTGGATATCGAGGATGGAATTGTCAAGGTCAAGCTGCAGGGAAGCTGCGCAGGATGTCCTTTCTCGCAGATGACGCTCAAGAACTTCATTGAGAAGGAGCTAAAGAAGGCAGTGCCGGAAATAAAAAGCGTGGCATCAGTCCAGTAGAATGAATCGATTAAATTATCGATCATTTATTGATATATTGATTCAACAAGCATAAGGTTCAACAAGTGACCTTCGCCCAATCATTTATTCAATCGCTAAAGGAGTCAGGTTTATGTTCCCAACCAAAAAGGTTCAAAGTTTAGTAGGCAGCAAGATCCAGGTCGAGATGAAAGGCTCACCGCGCTATGTCCTGGAAGGAGTCCTCAACAGCGTCGACGAATATCTTAATCTTCATCTCCTGGAGACCGTAGAGTTGATCGGCGGCGAGAAGACTCGATCACTCGGTTCCGTTATCCTGCGCGGTAATAATATTATCCTCATAAGCCCCATCGAGTAAGGGAGACCGAGAATGTCTATGGAGGCGCTGGATTATATAAAATCGCATCCCGACGGGGTCCTGCAAAGCGACCTTTGGAAGGTTCTGAAGATCGATTCCCGCAAGTGCTCTCGCATTGTGGCAAAACTCCTAAAGGACAACCTCATAACCCGCGAGGTGCAATCAGCCGACGGTATCAGAACCTATCGCCTCTATTACGCCGAAAAGACACGGGGCAGACGCTTTGATCCATTGCTTGCCGTGAATGCTTTTGAGCCATGCGCGGGCTGCATCGAGGAGTGCGTGCCCGAGCACTGCGCCAAACTCAGCGAGTGGATCTTTTCCATTGTCATGGGCGTGGAAGGCGAGGTGGCGATGGATATTATCTATCATGAGAAATATAACGAAGCCTGAGACTCAATATTTTCCAAGGCTTTGAAAATTTTTGAAGGTCGTGCGGTTCTCCGCTCACACCGGATGTCGGCTACATCTTTATTGCACCGTTTGCATGCCCGAGAAGCTGAGCGCAGAATTGAACCGCGGATATATCAACTGCAGGCTCACTGTAATTCGTGGCCGAATCAGCATTTTCACGACCGGCTAAAATAAAGCATGCTGAGCTATAATGCCTCTCGCGAACCAGCTTTCGGCAGAATAGTTCGTATCTCCTGGCATAAGATGCCTCGCGAAACTCCGGAAATACGGAAAAGTGCGGCTCTCGCACGCTGACTGATCGATTTGATTCAAAGCAGTCTTCCAATAGCAGCAGATAACCAAGCCAAGGAGCAGGCGATGTGCGAAATGCACCGTCTCGATAGGCGGTCCAGATGTCCAGTGCTGTGCCCAAGGCTTCTTCCGTTCGATTATTGAAGTTGTTGCCAAAAGATGGCCCGATCTGCGATTTTAGCTCGATGGCGGCGATGAGATTGCCATCCACTACGGCCACGATATCCCATTCTTTTGTTGGCCGGAAGAAGCCGGGAAGCTCAACGGATGTTCTTTGAAAGATGCATTTCTCGTCAATCCCGGCGTCCATCAAGAGTTCGATGATCTTTTTGGAGAAGCCGTCCATCTGCTTTCCGCCAGTAACTGCACTTCTCGTTCCCTGGTCGACTGACCGCGCTCTTTTTGGACATTGGCTTGTCTCTCTCGAATTCTCCAGAATTCCCTGACCGCATCGGAAAAAATAAACGGATCTAAACTACGCATGATGGTTTTTCTCCTCTGGTGCTGATGGAATCGAGTGTTAGCTGCGTTTCCTTTATGACCTTCACGCGACGGCAGGCAAAATCAAAGTATTCAGGCTCTATTTCGTAGCCTATGCTGTTTCGACCCCACAATCCTGCGGCAAGGTTCGTTGTGCCTGTTCCCATGAATGGGTCGAGTACTGTGTCCCCCACGAACGAAAACATTCGAATCAGTCTCTCCGCCAATGCCTGGGGAAAAGGAGCAGGATGCTGTTTCGTTGATGCACCGCCGATATCCCAGATTTGCTGGAAAAATTGCCGTTGGCAGTTTTCAGGAATTATGGAAAGGAGCCGCGCCTCAGATGTTGGCTGGCGGTATCCGCCCGGTTTTCTCTGGAATAAAATATATTCAATATCATTCTTTATTATCGCATTGGGCTCATATGGTTTTCCTAGAAAATTTGTGCACCTACTGGATTCAAATTGAGCATTGGAAATTTTATGCCAGATTATCGGAGCCAAATTATCAAAGCCGATTTTTCGGCAATGTTCTTGTATGCTGGCATGAAGAGGATAAACAACATGCCTTCCAAATTGGCGTCGCGGCATGCAAACATCTCCCACAACCACCACAAGTCTTCCACCGCGAACCAGTACCCTGAAGACCTGCTCCCAGACCCGATCAAGATCCGCCAGGAACTCCTCGTAATCCTCGACCAAACCCAATTGACCGCTGCGACTTGGGTATTCCTTCAAAGTCCAATATGGTGGCGATGTTACCACAAGATGGACGCTCTCATCAGCTATATCCTCCATGCATCTACTGTCGCCAAGTGACAGTCGGTGATGCGTGGGAATGCGTTTGATGGCTCTTTCCATCATCTCTGCGACACGGGGATCTTTGGCGAGAGCCGGGACTGCCCGTTGAATATCATGGCTGGCTATCTCAAGTACTTCCGTCGGAATCAGGTCTTTGAGATCCCGATGGTCTTCGCAAGAAGTGATTACAATGCTTTTTTCAGCCATTTCATTGACATTTATATGCATTAATATAAAAAATCATTCCTGAGAGGCGACAACAACAACAATTGCCTCCCCTCGGAAAGCACCAAAAGACGATAGCCTGAGTGATTTCATTTCAATTTTTACTTCGTCTTAAGATTTGTCTTCCAGTTTCGCGTATTCCTTCGCCCAGTAGGTGATGATCATATCGGCTCCGGCCCTTTTTATGCAGGTCAGCGCCTCCAGGAAGGCCGCCTTCTCATCCAGCCACCCGCGCTCTGCGGCAGCGGCGATCATGGAGTACTCGCCGGAGACCTGGTAGGCGGCAGTGGGCACGCCGAACATATCTTTGACGGCGCGCAGGACATCCAAATAAGGCATGGCAGGCTTGACCATGACCATGTCCGCGCCTTCTTCGATATCAAGCTGCACTTCCCAGACGGCCTCGGCGAAGTTGGCCGGGTTCATCTGGTATCCCTTGCGGTCGCCAAAGGAAAATCCCGATTCGGCAGCCTCGCGAAACGGCCCGTAGAATGTCGAGGCGTACTTGGCGGCGTAAGAGAGAATGGGCGTGTCGGTGTAGCCCTCCACATCCAGGGCCGAGCGAATGGCTGAGACCATGTGGTCCATCATGCCGCTGGGGGCCACAATGTCCGCTCCTGCTTCGGCGTGGCTGGTGGCCACTTCTCCTAAAATGGGCAGCGTCTCGTCGTTCAAGACCTTCTCGCCTTTGATGAGGCCGCAGTGTCCGTGGTTGGTGTACTCGCAAAGGCACAGGTCCGTTATCACCAGGAGGTTGGTGGTCTCCTTGATCAGTCGCACTGCCTTTTGGATGATACCCTGTGGGTCGTAGGCACCGGACCCCACCTCGTCCTTCTGGGCGGGCAGGCCGAACAGGAGCACCGCCGGGACGCCCAGATCCTCCAGCAGTCCCGCCTCTGCAGGAAGGCTCTCCAGGCTCTGCCGGAACTGGCCGGGCATGGCATCGATCTTCCTCGGCACCGCGATCCTCTCATCCACGAAGACCGGTTGTATCAAATCCTTGAGGGAGAGATCGGTCTCCGCCACCATCTCCCTGATCTTTGGCGCTCTCAGCCGCCGCATTCTCCTCATAAATTATCCTCCAGCCGGAACAGCTCGGCGAGGGCTTCGAGAAGCTTCATGTCGCCCCGCTCCGCTGCGCTCTTGAGCGCCTTGGTGGGCTCGGAGAGCAATTTGTTCACAATGGAATGGCTCATGTCCTGCAAGACCTTCTGCTCGATCTCGCCCAGTGTGTGGCGAGCGGAGAGCTTGTTCATGGCCCGCTGCACCTCCTGATCCTTGACTACCTCCGCCTGGGAGTAGAGGAGACCCAGCAGATCCTCGGCCTGCTTGCGCTTGTACTTCGCCTGTAAGAGCCTTATTTCCTCGGCGATGATGGCTTCCACTTTCGTGACCTCGGCCATGCGGCGCATCATATTCTCGTTGCTGATGTTACGCAGGCTGTCGATGTTGTGCAACTGCACGCCGGGAACCTGGGAGGCGGCCTCATCGATATCTCTGGGGTTGGCGATGTCGATGAGGAGCAGCTTGCTCTCCCGGCCCGACATGGCCTTTTCAATATCGTCTTTGAGCAAAATGTAGTGGGGGGCCGCGGTGGCACTGATCACCACATCAGCGGTCTTGAGATAATCTCTCATCTCCTCGAATGGAACTGCTTTGCCGCCCAGGCAGTCCGCGAGGTCTCTGGCTGAGTCGAAGGTGCGGTTGGTGACAATTAGCGATCCGGTATTCTTGGCCATGAGCGCACGGGAGATCAGCTCGCCCGTCTCGCCCGCGCCGATGACGAGGACCGACCTGCCCTCCAGATCGCCTATTATCTCCTCGGCCAGATCGACTGCGGCAGAGCCGACGGATATGGAGCGCTCGTTGATCTGCGTCTCCTTTCGCGCCCGCTTGCCTACCTGAATGGCCTTTTTAAAAGCTGTCTCAAGCATCCAGCCAGTAGTTCCGGCTTTTATGGCCATCTGGATAAGCTCTTTCATCTGGCCTAAAATTTGGTCCTCGCCGATGATCATGGATTCCAGGCCGCAGGCCAGGCGCAAGAGGTGGCGCAAAGATTCGTCGTGATCATGAAAATCGATGATGCGGGAGGAGATGCGCGCCTTCTTGGCCAGTTCGAATAGAACCTTCTCGCCTCGCGCAGAAACGACATAGATCTCAACCCGGTTGCATGTCTTGAGGACGGCGCACTCTTCCACCTTTGGTTCCTGGCAGACCCACTTGAGGATGGTCTCCACGTCTCCATGCCAGGCCTTCTCAATCTCGTCGATGGAGGCCTTGCGGTGGGTTACCAGCATCGAGGCTATCTCGCTCATCGCGGTATGCATGTGAGCGGGCTCTCATATAGGCCTTTTCATAGGAAGTATCCAGGAGCTTCCACACCTCATCATCCTCCAAAATCTCCCAGATGATGCGGGCGCGATCCTTTTGCAGAGGAATAGATGATTTCAACTCTTGTCTGATCTCGCCCAGGAGCCTGGCCATGCCCTGATAGTTCTCCGACAGCTCATCTTCCAGCTTTATTCGCAGGTATTTGGTGAGGCCGGGGCTCTCGGTAGCAATGGCAATGGTTATGGGGTCTTTTCGGATGACGGATGGAACAACCACATCGCCCATGCCGTCCACTTTATCGATAAGGATACCCCGCGCTTGCGCCTCGCGCTCGATGGCGGCATTAAGGGCAAGATCATTTGTGGCGGGAATTGCCAAAAAAGCGCCGTTCAGGTATTGCGCATAGCTCAGGGAAAGGTCCGCTTTGATCAGCTTCAGGGATTCTTTCTCCGTCGCGAGCCCGGCAAGTCCAGGCGAGAAATTTTGGCTTACCACCTGAACGAGACAATAATCGGAAAAGAGACGGGCCTTGCGCTCGCCCACGCTTCCGCCGCCAAATATCACTACTCTCTTGTTTTCGAGGTTCAGCAGCAGGGGAAGGAGCCGCTTTCTCGATCCCTCACACGGATTAGTGGCACTCGGATCTCCTGCCATGCTTTTTTCAGATCCTGGCACTGGTTTTCTTGTATTCTTTCTCGCTGAACAGGACGCGATATTCTTTGATGCCGGATGTCTGGGAGAGCTGGTCTGCGGTTTTCAGGCATTCTTCCCGGCTGCGCGAGTGAATCATGGTGTAGAGATTGTAAGGCCAGTCGGGGGCCGTCGCCCGCTCATAGCAGTGCGTTACCTCCTCTGCAGCGGCTAGTGTCACTCCCGCCGCCTGCACCTTATCCGCCGGAACCTTCCAGACGATCATGGCATTGGCGACGATGCCAAGAGCCCTGTGCCCGATGGTGGCGGCAACCCTGCGGACCACGCCCTCTTGCTGCAAATTTTCCAGCCTTGCCAAAACCTCTTCCTCGGAGATGCCGAGCTGTTCGCCCAAAGCGCGGTATGGCCGCTCCGTCAGCTCGAATCCGTCCTGAGCCAGTTTAAGAAGCCGAAGATCAACATCGTCCATCAGCGCCACCCCCAGGGGTCCTGGAATGGATAGCGATCAACGCCCTTGGCGGGAATGGTGTGCCCTGCGCTTCCGGGATTGCCCTGCACGCGATGGTCGCTCCAGAAGTTACCGCCCGTCTTCGGGCCAGCATCCCATTGGTTCGCGCCGTTGTCGGCTGCATTCTGGACGGAATTGTCGGCGAGGACGTTGTGATAGAGGTAATTCCCGCTGCAATCCACCAGATTGATGCCCGCAATTTCGTTATCATAAAAGCTGTTTTCCGTAACATTGCTGTCGGTCGAGCTGCTCATGCGCAGGCCATAGCGGCTGTTCTCGCTCAGGTTGTTCCTGCTTATGATCAGCTTCTTGGAAGACTGGACAAAAACGCCCTGGCCGTTCTTCCTGGCGGTGTTGGACAGAACATCGGCCACGGACAACTGCTCCAGTGATATGCCGTCTCGCGAATTGTTCTCTGCAGTGTTGTTATCCAGGACGCAGGAATTGCTGCCGGAGAGCGATATGCCCCTGCCGTTTGATGATGCCTCGTTTCCCTGAATTGTGCACTTGTGGGAGCTGATCAGTTGAATGCCCGCCTCATCATTTTTCTTTGCAGTGCAGCCCTGCAGCGTGCAAAGTCGTGACCCCTGCACAAGTATGCCTGCGGCGGATGAGCCAGCGGCGCATCGCTGTATTCTCATGTTCATGGAATTCATCAACCAAAAGCCGTCATCAGAGCACAAATCCGCCTCGCTTTCCTCGAAAATCCCGCCTTCGCAACCTTCCGCCGAGTAGCCGATCCGGCAGGATGCGGTTCTGCACCCTTTTATTAGCCCCGAGGTGCATTCCACAAGATCGAAGCCCTTTTCCGACCTGGCAACGCTGCAGTTCGCGAGATAACAGTCACGGGAGTTTACCATCAGGATACCCGCGCTGCTGTTCGTAATGTTCAATCCCGACGCCGAGATGTTGCGGCAGTCGATTATTCCCAGAAAGCCGCAATCCTCCGGGACCGTCATGTCCGACTTTGCCACCAGGTAGCGAACAGGCTTTTCTTCCGCGAGGTTTGATTCGTCAATGTCCTGGTAGTAGAAATTATGGCCGGACGGGGAGAATGCGACCCCTGACGACTCTCCGGAATCGATGCGCAGATTATGGGTGTTAGCCGAAAAGCGGTTTTCTCTCAGAACATTGTCGATGGAGCCGCGAAGCGTTATTCCGTAATCATTTTGCGTCAGATTGTTGGCAATGAGGCTATTGTTGATCGAACCGGAAATAAGTATGCCGTTACCGTTTTCGATCAAAGAATTCCCGCTCAGCCGGTTCGCTTCGGCCTTATCGGCGTAAATGCCCGCCCGCTCTGTCTTCCTGCAGATGTTCTTTGTGAGATTATTTTTCTCGGAGCTTCTCAGGCTGATGCCCAGTTTTCCGCCTGATATGGAATTTCCTTCGATGTCGTTCATTATGGAATTCGCCGCGTCGATGCCGCTTACAAAGTCACCGGAAAGGCTATTGTTGGAAATCAAATTTGCTGACGATCTGGTCAGGACTATGCCAAAACCGCTTCCGGAAAGAGTGTTCCTTTCGATTTTGTTCCCGGTCGACGAATCCAGAATAATGTCCCGCAAGGCTGAGATGTCGCATCCTTCGACTTTACATCCGGTTGTGGTGTTCATAACGATTCCTATGCTGCCGCTCACGGTGCAGGCTTGAATCCTGTTTCCTTTGCCCACAACCTGAATTCCGGCTCCGGACGGGACGGCGATATGGCAATCCCGAACCGTGTTATTCGTTCCCGCCGCTCTAATGCCCATGCCTGTGCCGGACACAAGGCAGCCTGCCAGGAGACCGTCCTCGGATTGCAGCAGAACCGCCGGGTCTTGCCCGCTGCCTTCCAGAGTGAGATTGAATACCTTGCATCCTGGCGCTGTGACTATGAGCGGCCCGCGAATGCGGCTTTCACTGCTGCCGGACAGGATCACGGCGCGGTCCACGGTCGCGCCGCTGTAGCTGCCCGGTCGAATGAAGACAGTATCTCCCGAGCCGGCCAGGAATATTCCGCCTGATAGCGATGTGGCATCGGCGGACCCGCTCGGATCGACGACCACGGTCTTGGCATGACCCGTGCCCAGGAGCAGCAGGATGAATAGCAAAGCGAGGAATCTCATGATTACCTGACCTGTATAACCAATACTATCTATATTTACGCGCTAATATCTATAACGGTTGGATTATCTATAGCAACCATCTGTAGCAACCATCTATAACAACCGGTTCTCCCAGACTATTTCGAACGGGTTCTCAAGCCATATCACCGAACTTCATCTCTATTTTTGAGGGAAATTCAGGCGGGCAGACTGGGTAAGCGATTTCTCCCATCATCGATGCAATGGTGCAAGTCTATTTTCCATATGATATGTTATTGCATGTCATGGAATCACATCTTAAAAAATTTTAACATTTGAGAGAAAATTAGAAATATTCAATCCATTATGCATATTTTTGGTAGGAAGGATTCCATGGTAAAGCCTTATCGCATTCTCGTCATTGAGGACGATCCGGAGCATGCCGAGCTCATAAAAATGGGCTTTCGCAGACACGATGAATTTTTCCTCGACTTTGCATCCACAGGTGAGCAGGGGCTGGAGATGATATCCCAGTGCGCCTACGACCTCATCTCCGTGGATCTGGTCTTGCCGGGAATCGGCGGCCTGGACGTGCTGGTCAGGATCAGAAAGTTCGATCCGGATATACCCGTGGTCATGGTCTCGGGGCACGGCACCACGGAGATGGCCGTGGTCGCCTTCGAGAACCGGGCCACCAAGTATGTGGTCAAAAGCCTGGAGAGCTTCAAAAGCCTTCCTTACGTCTTCGAGAACCTCATCCAGGAAGCCAGATTCAAGACCAATGAGCGGGGAATGCGAGAGCAGATCGAGCGCTCGGAGAGAATTCACAGAAACATCGTGGAAAATGCTCTGGCGGGCATTTACATATTGCAGGACGGGATCTTCAAGCTGGTAAACCCGAAGCTGTGCGAGATCTTCGGCTGCGCGGCGGAGAGCCTCATCGGCATGCCCTTCTGGCAGATGGTCAAGCCGGACGACATGGAGTGCATCAGCAGGCTTGATCGGGACCGGCTGGCTCCTGCGCCCGTTTATGAATCAAAGGTGCTGCGTAAAGACGGGACGAAACGCTGGATCGAGTTTCGAACGGTACCGATAGAATACGAGGGCCGCAGGGCGATTTTAGGCAATCTCCTGGATATTACTACGAGGAAGGATCTGGAGATCGAGATCGTGCGCAGCAACCGCGAACTGACCGCCATCAACGGCATCATGGAACGATGCCTGAGTCCACAGGGCGATTTGGACGCGCAGTTGGCTGAGGCATTGACCCATGTGCTCGCGGGCATAGTCGGCGCAGAGCTGGGCGGCATTTTCCTGCGAGGAAGTTCGGGCCTTGAGCTATGCAAGTTAGTCGGATCTGTGGAAGATCTCATCAAATTCACCGGCGGCATGGAGTCAAATCTGCTCCTGGGCCTTCCCAAAGCACAAAGGTGCACGGAGGATGCCACAAGAATCTGGATCACCGCACCAATCATTTGCAGTGGCCGGGCAAACGGCGCGACGGTCGTCGCCTGTCGCGAGCCGGTGGACCCGGAAGCTCTTTCTTTCCTGGAGAAGGCATCGATAACAATCGGCTATCTTCTGCAGAGCGCAAAGATGCCGCCTTCCCTGACTCCTTCAACGGAAACGATCGCAGACGCAGATCAAGATATATTGAAGACGGCTGTTGCTCCAAGTCTTTTAACTCGTAGGATTGCGAAGGACGAAGCGAGAAGTCCCCATCCTTCAGGGTGGGGATGAAAGCGGAGTCCTTTGCCATAATTACTTTCACCCTGCCTGGATTAACTATATATTTCTCGGTA
>Ga0074198_1000650_pt1 | contig 31826 bp, 25 predicted proteins | sample EPASupsiteSAE323_FD_64527 | JGI IMG/M metagenome (GOLD analysis project Ga0074198, IMG submission 64527) | Bioremediated contaminated groundwater from EPA Superfund site, New Mexico - Sample SAE3-23 | ecosystem: Environmental > Aquatic > Deep subsurface > Groundwater > Contaminated ... | reverse complement strand
CTCTAACAGGATAGTATACCGTCTTATGGATCTCGACCTTGTTGGCACTATGCAGAGCAAAAACTGTCTCTGCAATGTGATTACAAGCCTCGTTAAACCTCTTCATTGTTTCGCAGAGCACTTCGTGTTGCTCGGAGGAGGGATCGAGTTTTACCATCAAGGTTTGAAGCATTTAATTGAAGGTAGTTTTCAATGGATAAATAGTTATCTGTATGCTGCAACAGCGGGGTACGCTCCTCCTATGACGGAAGTCATAGGTCTCCGCTACCCCTGCACCCCGAGGCTATCATGATGGAGAAACACTATGTCAAAGTTAGCCAATTATAGATTGCTCGGCAAAAGCGGCCTAGCGCATCTCGCCGTTGACAGGGTGATCGGCGAGCATAAGGTTCATGATATCCGGGCGGAAAAATGAAGTTTTAACTGGGTGGCTGAATAGTTACTTTTCATTTTGGTTTAACGGCACTCACTTTAATGCTCAAGACCGAGCTTGCAATCTCATTATGTTGCTCTGCAGATAGATGCGGTTTTGCAATGATGTCCGATCCGGCTGTCTCGGATAGCAGCGACTCGATGGGGAAGCTGGTCTCGGCCACTACCTTCACATCCTGGAATCCGACCATTCTGATGATCTCCAGATAGTCATCTTTCATGATAGCCCCGGCCAGGCAACCGATGTAAGCCTCCGTCGAGTTTGCCACTAACTCTGGAAGCTCTTTTTGCAGCACGACATCCGATACCGCCAGCCTGCCTCCGGGCTTAAGCACGCGAAAAGCCTCTTTGAAGACCATTCTCTTGTTCGGCACCAGGTTGATGACGCAGTTGGAGATGACCACATCGACGTAGTTGTCCGCTACCGGCATGTTCTCCAGGTCACCCTGCCTGAAATCGATGTTTTTGTATCCGCCCTTGCCGGAATTGGCCCGGGCCTTGATCACCATCTCCGAAGTTATGTCCACGCCGATGACCAATCCCTTCGGGCCGACGCGAGTGGATGCCAGGAAACAGTCAAATCCAGCTCCTGCACCCATATCCAGCACGATCTCGCCTTCTTCCAAGGAAGCGAGAGCCACGGGATTTCCGCAACCGAGTCCCAGATTGGAGCCCAGCGGAGCTGCCTGAATCTCTTCTTCCGTGTAGCCCATTCTCTTGCTGATCTCTTCGGGGATTTCTGCGCAGCCGCAACAGCTGCGGGACGCGTAATATGATGTTGCCTGCTTGGCGATACGGGCATAGCCTTCCTTTACCGCCCTCTTGATCTCTCTTTCCTTCATGGTCATAATTACCCCACCGTTCCCGGTTACTTTCAAGCTTAATGCGAAGCATCTTCCTATCAGCGCAAATTGTATCCCATATCCTTGTTCCTAGGCTTTAATTAAGGTTTCTTTATCATGAAAAAAAGTGTTAGCCATCTGCCCGCTATCTTCGGGATCAAAGACTATCTTCTGCATGCCCGAATGCTCCTCCAAAATGATGAATTTTCTCATATCTAAAAAGAATTCATCAGTTCTCCTTTCGCAACGGTCTTGACGATATTTGGTCTTTAAGGCATACATAGGATATACGACTCCGCAAGAAATGATGCAATTAAAATGCAGCGCAATTGCGGAATTGCAGGCACGACTACAACTCATCTTGCCACGGTCCTATCGGCAAAGGATTGCATATGTGGCGCATGTGGAAAACTATATATTCTCATCCTGCTTACGGAGCGGCCCGTGCATTATCCAGAGATAACTGCCGAGACCATCATTACCATCACAGGATTTTTAGGAGCTATTATGCTTCTCCTTGATGTAATTGCATTGAGGTGAACCCGATTGATTTCGAAGAACCGCCGGTCAATACCACGAGATATCGATGCAGGTGCATTTCCCACGGACCCGCCCAATTGATTTTTTAGCTTTTGTGAAAAGGAGGGGCGAAGAGGTTCAGGAAGGAGGAATAAGGACCTGATCTCTCCGCCAATGGCAGACGTGCATCATTATGGTTTAATTATGGTTTACGGATGATTAACCAAAGTTATGTTGGCTTTTATTTTATTTAACTTTTTCGGTATATTTAATATGTTTATTGGAGAACAATTATAAAATAATGGATATGATATCTCAGCCAAAATAAGCGAAGAGTAGATGTAGCAGCGGATATATGAGTTCACTTATAATTCCGTCCCGCATAAGAAACGGGAAGGCATCAGCGCGCATCTTAATTTTATTTGGTGTGGCCTGATTGGGAGGGAACGCTGGGAATGAATGCGATGGGTAATATTGCGCGAGACATCGAAGGCTATGAGAAGGCCCTGGCGGTGTATGAGAAGATGCTGGCCTTGAAGATGGATGCAGCCAAAGAGAGCAACATCTACCGAAAAATCGGCGACCTCCACCTCGAAACGGCCAGAAGCGCGAAGAGCCGGGAGAGGTGCGAGCAAGCCATTGCAGCATACCAGAGGGCCTTGCAGGGATTGAGCGAGGAGCGCGATCCTGCCTTGCGAGCAAAAGTCCTGCGAAGCCTGGGTTCCGCCTGTTCCGCCAACATTGATCTCGCAGATAAAGCCGGTAGCTTGAGGATTGCCGTCGGCGCTTTTCGCGAAGCTTTGCGTTTCTTCACCCTGGCAAGCACGCCCCAGGATTATGCCGTCATTGAGCAGGAGCTGGCCGCAGCATCAAGAAAGCTGGCAGAGCTGGAAGATCGGGCCGAAAACAGCAAGACTGCCATCCAGGCCAGCAGGGAATCTCTCAGGGTCTTCACTCAAAAGGACAATCCCCAGCAATATGCCGCGGCGAAGATAAATCTGGGCAGTGCCTATCTTACGCTGGCCGAGGCGGAGGACAGAGAGAAAAACACCGAGCAGGCCATTGCAGCATACCGCGAGGTCCTGCAGATCCATCCTCCGGACCGCTCTTCCGAGCAGTACGGGGCTATCATGAATAATCTGGCGGCGGCATATCTGTCACTCTCCGAGGTCAAAGATAGGGCCATGAATTGCAAGCTGGCTGTCGAGGCGTGCCGTGAAGTCCTGCAAATTCGCAAGCAAGACAGGAATCCATTGCCCTATGCTGCGACTCAAAATAATCTGGGGAATGCCTACCTCGCCCTGGCCGGGGAGGAAGATAGCCTGGAGAACTGCCGCAAAGCGCTGGATGCCTATCGCAGTGCTTTGCAGGTTTACTCTCTCGGGGAATTCCCTGAACAGTGGGCAGCGACGCAGTCCAATTTGGGAAATGTCTATTTGATCCTCGCCGACAGCGAGGACTATGCCGAGAACCTGCTGAAGGCCATTCGCGCCGCCCGGGAAGCCCTCACGATCTTGCGCCCGGAAAACTATCCTGAAGACTATGCTGAGGCTCAAAAGATTCTCTGGCTGGCTCATCTCACATTAGCCGAAACTGAAGATAGGCCAGAGAACTGTCTGCTGGCCCTGGACTCCAGCCGGGAGATCCTGCAAATATACACAAAGGAGCGCGATCCCCTGAAGCACGCCTCTTCCCAGAAAGACCTGGCCATAACCTACAACATGCTGGCGGATTCGGAATTCTCGCCGGAAGCCAAGGCGGAGGACTGCCAGAAAGCAGCCGAGGCCGCCATCAAAGCCCTTGAGATTTATGGTGCAAAGGACTATCCCGAAGAGCACGCCGAGGCGCAGATGCTCCTCTGGGCTGCGTATTCGGCCTTGGCGGAGGTCCGGGAAAAAGCCAGGAATTGCAGGAGGGCTATTGCTGCCTGCGAAGCGGCCTTGCAGATCTACCGGGGAAAAAGTCCGGACGAGTGGGCGGATGCCGAGAAGAACCTGGGCTACAGTCTCATCACTCTGGCCGAGATCGAGAACCGGGAGGACAATTGCAGGAAGGCCATCGATGCCTGCAATGCCGCTCTTGCGCACTATTCGAAAGATAGCGCCCCCCTGGAGCACGCCGATATCCTGAGGGACCTGGCCTTTGCCTATGTCACAATGGCCGAGGTGATGGACAAAAAGGAATGCTGCAAGACGGCTTTGAAGATCTATCGCACGGCAAGCAAGATCTATACGTCTGAAGCCGACCGGCTGGATGCCGAGGGCGTCTTGGGAGCTTCGGATGCTCGCCTTTCGGCGGAAAAGTGCCGCCGCTCCATGGAAGCCTGCAAGGCGATAATAAAAGCCGCTCGCAAGTCCAGGCTCTTGCCCAATCCTTCACCTCGCTCTTCGTCCGTTTCTGCGTCCCATCCTTCATCTCGATCTTCATCTAATCCTTCGACCAATCCTCTATCCACACCTTCCACCAATCCTCCATCCCATCCTTCGTCCGGTCCTTCATCCGCGCCTTCACCTCATTCCTCGCCAAATTCTTCTTCCCATCCGTCGTCCCAGCATTCTCCGTCTCGAAGGAGGTCAAAAAAATGAATGCGTGCAGCGAAAAGCTCACGGAAAAAGATAAAATAGAGTACTTCCGGCGCTCCTACACATCAGTCGATGGCCTGTGGTTTATGATGATCGAAGATAAGTTTGGCTTTGAGGAGGCTCTGGAAAGGGACGAGGCCGTCTGGAAGGTTCAGCCCAAGATCCAGGCCCGCACCCTCAAGCAGATGATGAGTCTGGATCGCGGTCTGGACGGATTGCAGCAAGCCGTTGCCGCCCGCATGGACATCGAGGGCTATATATTTGATCTGGAGAAGAGCGAGCGCGGCTTTTGTCTGACCGTCAGCAGATGCCCCTGGCAGGAATTGATGCGTAAGTCGGGACGCAGGCACATATCGGAAAGAGTGAGCGGTGTTATCTGCCAGGCGGAATATTCGGTTTGGGCATCCGAATTTGATGAAGACGGTGCGGAAAAGATCGGATTCGAGCGCGAGACGCGCATATGCCAGGGCGCGGAAAAGTGCATCCTCAAGTTCGAGCGCTCGCGGGCCTGAGTAATCAATTTTTATTATTATTTTAAAACAGTAGACCGGTATTATTTGCTGGATTTCATCAGTTGGCAAATTATAGTTATTCTGAGCAATATTTCATGAAGCTCTATTGCTAACATCGTATTAGGTCTAATGCACAGGCAACTCAGTTGAATAACTGTTATAACATATCTCGATCGTAAAAGTTATAAACTTAAAAAAATATCAGTTGAAGTATGAAGGATGCTGCTCGATCGAGGACAACTTACTATGACTTGGTTCGCGAGTATTTAACGGTGAATCACACCGGGCTGTTCAGAGTCCTGCTGGTACTGACTCTGGTTGCTTTTGTCGGCCTGGCCGCATTCCTGACAGCGGACATTCTGTCTCTGGGATCGAATTCCTCAAATTCCCTGCAATCTGCACCATTTGCCGCCATCGAGCTACAGGGAGCCAGCGAAAAGGTTTCCGAGACGGGCAAGGGAGAACTGGATACGATGGCCGCGGCAATTAATGATTCGCATAAGGAAAACGGCTCAGAGGCCCGAGGTTCCGGTTCGATTGCGAAGACGACTGCCAAAAGCGCCGCGAATTCTTCGCCCATCAGTAAGACGACATCAAGTCGCGCCGCCAATAGCTCTCCGGGGATCAAATACTCATCGGGAGGAGGCAGCTCCCACAAACATAGCAGCAGCAATAAGAATACGGCGGCAAAGCCGAGCAATGTGAGCAACACCAGTTCTACCGCGTCGCCATTGAACCAGTCCTCAATCAACCAATCAATTATCGATCAGTCTTTAACAAACCAGTCAACATTGAATTTGTCATCAACCGGCAAATCATTTGCAAACCAATCCTTCACTAATCTATCTCTTCAAAACTTGGTTCTGGCCAATCAGACTCAATCCAATGCGCCCTTGTTAAACGCATCAGGATTCAATTTCCATGCATCTCAATTTTATCTCAATGCATCACAATTCGATCCGAAAAGCTCCATTGAATCCGGCAGCGAGATTGGAGCAATATTCTCAGTCGTTTCAGAAATTGCAAATCGCACTGTCGTAGCGCCATCTGAGCAGATGCAGGAAAATGCATCCTTTGTGCCGGACGATCCGTCTTCATCCATATCCTCGACAGATGAAAGCGATTCGTCACAAATGGACAGTGCCAGGTCTTCATCAAGCCTGGCCCAGTCGAGGCAAGAAGCTGTCAAGAAGAAGCAGGAAGCTGCCAGGGCAAAGCAGGAGGAGGCAAAAGCAAAGCGGGAAGCGGCCAAGGCAAAGCAGCTTGAGAGGCAAAACAGGCAGCCTGAAAGCCCGCCGGAAAGCTCTGAAGCTTTGCCATCTTCCGCGCCGTCGCTTTCCTCTGAGGCTCCCGAAGACAGCGGCAGCAGCGTGACCTCGCCTGAAAACGAAAATAGCGCTCAATCATCAATGAACGAGGCGGATTCGTCATCAAGCCTGGCCCAGTCGAGGCAAGAAGCCGCCAAGAAGAAGCAGGAAGCCGCCAGGGCAAAGCAGGAGGAGGCAAAAGCAAAGCGGGAGGCAGCCAAGGCAAAGCAGATTGAGAGGCAAAGCAGGCAACCTGAAAGCTCGCCGGAGAACTTGGACGTTTTGCCGTCTTCTGCGCCGTCGCTTTCCTCAGCGGCTCCTGAAGACAGCGGCAGCAGCGTGACCCCGCCTGAAAACGAAAACAGCGTTCAATCATCGACGAGCAATGCGGATTCGTCATCAAGCCTGGCCCAGTCGCGGCAAGAAGCCGCCAAGAAAAAACAGGAAGCCGCCAGGGCAAAACAGGAGGAGGCAAAAGCAAAGCGGGAAGCTGCCAAGGCAAAGCAGCAGGCCGAGCGCAATAGATGAACGAAAGAGCGAAGAGGCGGAGCAAATTGCGAAAAGATCGCCTCTTGCCTACGAACTAGGCTGCAAGTACCGGGAGAGTTGAAAGGAGAGTTGAAAGGAGAGTTGAAAGGAGAGTTGAAAGGAGAGTTGAAAGGAGAGTTGAAAGGAGAGCTGAAACCGCGTCCATTTCGCGCTTCCCGGCATCCTTCCCGTTTTCAATTCAAATTTATCAATTCAAATTATCGAATATAAAGCCGGCTAATCTAAAAGTCATCCGTCGCCATACAACGGCATGAATCCGGTTCAGTCGCCTATCTCTTCTTCTAGGTCCCGCAAGTACCTTCTCAGCACGTCCGCCCTTTTCTCTGCCATCCTGCGGGCGGTTTCCGTGTGCATGCCCGCCTCAAGCTTGAGGAGCTTTCTGTAGAAATGATCGAGATTCCAGCGTCCGTCGTCCGGCTCTCTTGTCCGGCAAAAAGGATCATCGGGATTGTAGAGAGCCCGGCCTAGGGTTCCGCCCGTCATGAACACTCTGGCAATGCCGACGGCACCCATTGCATCCAGCCGGTCGGCGTCCTGCAGAATCTTGGCTTCCAGAGTTTTGGGAACGATTCCTTTGGAGAAGCGATGGACCTCAACCGCGTAAAGCACCTCTTCGCGGGCTCTGGCTGAGACGGCATTTTCCCTCAGCAGATCTTCGACCGCCTTTTTCCGATCCGATCCGGGGCTCAACTGCAGTCCTTCCGGAGCGCCGGAATCTATCGATTTCGAATTCTTGGGCTCGGCAAAGGCATCGTGCAGGAGGGCAGCCGTGAGCAGCACTTGCATGTCAGCTCCTTCCTTCTCGCCGATGATTTCGGCATTACGAAAGACCCTCAGAATGTGGGAAAAATCATGGGCGGGATCGGCGTCTTCGTACATGGCCTTGGCAGCATCAATCATTGATTCGATCATCGGTTCAATGCTTCGTTTTGCCTTTGTCTCGCCCATTGTTCCAGGATCGCTACTGTTTGCGGTGCTCATCAACCTTCTCAATTTTGCTGCGGGCATAAATAATCTGGCCAATCGTCCGGCAATCCGGCCAATTAGCAGCGGTCATCTAAACAATACGCCAGGCAATCGATCGACCGGGCGAGCGACCGGATTAGCGATCAGATGAGCGATAAATGAGTGATAAATAAATTAGTAATTTATAAATATATGATATATAAATTAGTGATCGATAAATTAATGATGTGTAAATGAGTGATCGATGAAAGATATGAAATATTGTTTAAACATGAGATTAATTGAAACATGAGATCTTATTGGAACAAGATATCTTGTTGAAACGTATTAACGCAGCAATGGCTTCATTCGTAAAATCTTAATAAATTTTTGGTAGCACAAATTTCTTATACAAATCATTAAATTTAGTAGCAAAAAAGGAGAGACAAATAATGAAAAAAATCATCCCAAAGGCATTATCTCAATCGGCCTTGGCGTTGCTCCTCGCCGTTCTCATCCTGGGAACGGCTGCATCGGGAGCCGACAATTCCAGCGGGGTCGTATTGAAGATCGGAACGCCGAATGTTGTGAAGTCCGCCAGCCTGCTCGGCGACACCAACATGGGCGTTTTCTCGCACCTTTCCAATCCGACTCTGATGAAGATGGCCTCAGACGGAAGCATAGAGGGCCTTACCGCCAAAAATAGTGAGGTCTCATCAGACGGAAAGACATGGAAATTCACCATAAACGATGATCTGTACTGGAGCGACGGCCAGAAGCTCACGCCGGAGGATGTCAAATTCACCTTCGACTACCTGGCAGAGAAATATCCGGCGGCGGGATGGATGAAGACCACCATCGAGGATATCTCCGTTGACGGAAATGATGTGGTGTTCAAGCTCAGCAAGCCCTATTCCCGGCTGAACCTGGAGTTCGCCACCTACACCATTCTTCCCAAGCACATCTGGGAGAAGATAGACGACCCGGTTGAGTTCACAAACGAGGGCGAGGTCGTGGGCTTCGGACCCTTCACCATCGCCAAGACGGACCTTGCCGCCGGCGTGATCTACTTCAAGAAGAATCCCTACTGGAATGGAACGGCTCCCAAGATCGATTCCCTTGAGATTCACACCTACAGCAACATGGATGTTCTCTCACTGGCTCTGGAGAAGGGAGACGTGGATGCCTACTACAAGTATGCAGGGACCTATCCCTACACCAGTATTCAGAAGCTCAAAGACACCGGCAACTTCGAGTTCATGGAGAAGGACAACATCGGCCTTATCTTCCTCGGCATGAATTTGAAGAAGGAACCGATGTCCGACCTAAAGTTCAGAAAGGCGCTATCGTATGCAGTCAACTACAGCGAGCTGCTAAAGCTGGATGCCCTTGACTTCGGCCAGGTTCCCAATGCCGGATTCGTGCCTCCGTCCATGATGGACTACAAGGAGACCGAGAAGCTGCGCTATAACCTGGAGACCGCCAAGAAAACTCTGGCCGATGCCGGATACAAAGATAGCAACTCAAACGGCATCCTGGAAGGCAAGGACGGAAAGGATATCAAGCTCGTCCTGCTCACCAGAAACGACTACCAGAGAGTCACAGAGCTGCTGGTCGAGTACCTGAAGGCCGTCGGCATCGACTCCGAGATCAAGACCGTGGACTCCAGCACCTGGATCAAGCAGAAGGACGCCTACGAGTATGATTTGACCGTGACGCGCAGCACACCCTGGGGAATGCTCATGCACGCCAACTGGGGAACCGGCTACTTCGACTCCCGCAGGACCGGCGAGGGCGTCTTGCACGTGCTGGATGATCCGGCCTTCCTGAAGCTGTGCGACGACATCCTTGCCGCCACCAGCGACGATCAGCTCAAGGATTACGCCTACGAGCTGCAGGACTACTATGCAGAGAACCTGCCCGGCATCGCGCTCTACTGGAACAAGGTGGAGACGCCTTACAACAAGGCATTCAAAGGCTGGAACTTCGATCCGCTCTACGGCATCTACAACGTCGACAACTTCCTGGCAGTGGAGAAGGCTTAGAGATGAGCCGGTGGACGGAATCTTGGAGGGATTTTGTAAGAGAGACGAGCTACAAGCAGATTCTGGCGGGCGAGAAGATCTCCGAGGATCAATTTTGGAGAAGCTACGCCGTCTACGACCGTATCCTCAGCTATTCGGGGTATCCGGGGGAGATCTTGCTGAGGATCTCCTCCGAAATTCCTGCCAAATCAACATTTCTCGACATCGGGGCCGGGACGGGAGCCTTTGCCCTGCCCCTTTCCCGCAAAACGAAGAGAACGGTTGCCGTGGACCCGTCCGCCTACCAGCTCGGTGTATTGCAGGAAAAGGCAAGGCAGGAGGGCTTGAGCAATATCACGATACTGCAAAAAGCATGGGCGGAGGTCGTTCCCGGCGAGCTGTGCGAGATATGTTGCGAAAATTGCGAAATGAGCGGCAATGGGCTTGACAAAAGTCCCATTGGCGGAACAGGCGAGGTCGATTACTCTCTCGCATCCTACAGCATGTTTGATGAGGATATCGTCGGCTTTCTCCAAAAGATGATCGATGTATCCAAAAAAGGAGTTTTTATCGTATTTCGGGCGGGAGATCCCGAGCCGCTCAGCGAGTTTGCCTACGGCCCGAAGCCTTTTGCGAATTATTCCTGCTTGCAGCATATTCTGGCGGAGATGGGATACGTGTTCCGGGCGGAAATATTTGACAGGAGCTACGCTCTGCCGGTCGATCTGGCGCTGCGCCAATACCGATATTCGACTAAGACGCAGGCGGATTTGATCGAATTTCTGCGGGCGGCGGGCAGGTTGCAGGAAAAGGACGGCGCGCTATGGGCATCATTTGCCACAAAAGACGCTTTGCTTTATCTGATCCGTTGATATTGGCGGATTGATTCATCATATCGGCTGACTGATACTGGCTGACTGACGGTCGATCGGTAGAAAAACTAAATTGGCAGCCATTAATTCAACGGGTGGACTCCGACAAACAGATTTCAACGAACAGATTTCAACGAACAGGCTCAGCAAACAGACTTCAATAAACAGATTCAGCAAACAGATTTCAACGAACAGGAGACTTCCCCAAATGCCCCTTGTCGCAAAGAAGGCCGCCAGGTATGCCGTGGCCTTCTTTCTCATCATCTCATTGAACTTCGCCATTCCCCGAGCCATGCCCGGCGATCCGCTCACCAATCTCCTGGGAGAGGACGTCGATGTTACGGGCGGCACCATCGTCGAGCTTCGGGAGAAGATGGGACTGGATCAGCCTTTGCCCTTGCAGTATCTCTACTACTGGCGGAGCATCCTTTGCTTCGACCTCGGATACTCCTATCATCTTCACTCTCCGGTTTCAAGCGCCATCATTTCCCGCATGAAGTGGACACTTCTGCTCTCGGTTCCCGCCCTGATCCTGGGGGCCGTCATCGGCACATTCTTCGGCGCTCTGGCCGGCTGGAAGAAGCGGGAAGCCGTCGGGCAGATGGAGACGGCCCTGGTCTTAACAGTCTTTTGCACTCCTCCGTATTTTCTTTCGCTGCTGGCGCTTTACGTCTTCTCCTTCTACCTCGGACTATTTCCCCTGAAGGGATTCTACTCCTCCGGCTCCTGGCTTGACATCGCTCACCATTTTCTGCTGCCGGTCCTGGTGATGACGCTCTTCTCCGCTTCCAGAAACTACATGATCATGAGGGGAAGCGTCATCCAGGAGAAGGCAAGCCTCTACGCCGCTTACGCCCGCGCCAAGGGGCTTTACGGGAACCAGATCCTATTCCGGCATATCTTCAAAAATGCGCTCTTGCCCATCATCACTTTGCTGGCTATTGATTTCGGATTCATCCTGAGCGGGGCTCTCTTCATCGAGATCGTCTTCTCCATGAACGGCATGGGAAACCTCATTTACGACGCCCTGCTCTCCCGCGACTATCCGGTGTTGCAGGGCTCGTTTCTCATCATCACCGTCATGGTAATTGCAGCCAATCTACTGGCCGACCTGCTTTACAGCCGCGTGGACCCGCGCGTGAGGTGGCAATAGCATGAGCTGCAAGAATAGCCGTCGCAGGAATGCCGGTTTGAGCAACATGATCGGCAGCACGATCCGCAGCATTATCGGCAGCATGAGTGAATCCATAGGCGCCCTCTCCGGCTCCAGCAAGATCGGCCTGGCTCTCTTTGTGCTTTTCCTGGTCGTGGCCGTCTTTGCCGGAGCCGTCGCGCCATACGATCCCTGGCTGAGGTTTTCGCCCTTCATGCCTCCCGGCTTCGCCCATCCGCTCGGCACCAACGACCTTGGAAACGACATTTTATCCGAGCTGATCTTCGGGACGCGGGTATCCCTGATCGTCGGATTCGGAGCGGCGTTCATGGCCACCATCATCGGAACCGTGGTTGGCCTCCTTTCCGGTTATTTCCGCGGCCTGGCGGACGAGCTGCTCATGGGATTGACGGATGTTTTTCTCATGATCCCGCAAATCCCGCTCATCATCGTCCTGGCCGCATTTCTCCGGCCAAGCTTCTGGATGACCGCCCTGCTGATGGGCTGCCTGTGGTGGACCTCCACCGCCCGCGTGGTGCGCTCCAGGACCTTGCAGGTGCGGGAGATGAGCTATGTCGAGAGTGCGACATCTCTGGGCTTCTCCCATCCCCACATCATCTTCACGGATGTGCTGCCTAACATCCTGCACGTCATCATGCCCAAGTTTCTGCTGGCCATCGCTTCCGCCCTGATCGCAGAGGCGTCCATCTCGTTCCTGGGCCTCGGCGATCCCACTATGAAGAGCTGGGGGATGATGATCAACTTCGCCTTCACGCGGGGCGGATTCATAAACGGTTACTGGTGGTGGTATCTGCCGCCTGGGCTGTGCATCACCCTGTTCGTGCTCTCTGTGGTACTCATGGGTTCTAGCCTTGAAGATCGAGAAGAAGAGTCACGGGTGGCGCAATGATCCCGTCGACAATCCCTGCCGTCCCTGCCGTCTCTGACATCTCAGCAGCCCCAGCCGACTCCGCCATCCTTGCAGCCCTCGCTATTCCTGCCGTCTCTGACATTCCGGCAGCCCCTGCCGGCCCCGAAATCCGAAAGAAAATCCAGAAGACAAAGATTCTTCAGTTGTCCGGGCTATCGGTCCAGTTCGAAACATCGCTTGGCAGAGTCCAGGCGGCGGATAATGTCTCTTTTGAGATCTTCGAGAACGAGACCCTGGCACTGGTGGGCGAGACCGGCTGCGGAAAGTCTGTCGTGGCCAGCGCCATCATGCAGCTTTTGCCGAAAAATGCAAAATCAAAGGGAAATATCGAGTTTGGAGGAAGGAATCTGCTCGACCTCGGCGAGGAGGAGATGGCCGGGGTTCGCGGGGCTGAGATCGCCATCATCTTCCAGAATCCGTCCCTTTCTTTGAATCCCGTCGTCACCATCGGCGAACAGATTGCGGAGATGCTGCAAGTGCATGGTGAAGCGGGTCGTTCTCAGTCCATCGAAAAGGCGGCAGGCGTCTTGCAGCGCCTGGGTCTTGGCGAGAGAAGTCTGCTCAAGATGTATCCCTTCCAGTTCTCAGGAGGAATGAACCAGAGGGTGATGATCGCCTCGGCACTCATGCTCTCGCCCAGGATCATCATCGCCGATGAGCCCACCAAGGGGCTTGACTCCGCCACCGCCGCCGGGACCGTTCAGGAGATGAAGAAGATGAAAGACCTGAGCGGAGCGTCGCTATTGCTCATAACCCACGATCCGGCACTCGTGGAGAGCATTGCGGACCGCGTGGCGGTGATGTACTGCGGCGAGATCCTGGAGATCGGTCCCTGTCGAGATGTATTCCAAAAGCCCCTGCACCCTTACACGAAGGCGCTGCTGGACTGTCTTCCCGAGAGGGGCCTGCATCCCATTCCGGGGGCCTCTCCATCCATGACGAATCCGCCTCAGGGCTGCAAGTTCCATCCCCGCTGCCCCATGAGGTGTACAAAATGCTCGCAGAGTCCGCTTATGAAACGGATGAAGCGTACGGAATGGATGACGCAGGTGGAACTGGTGGAACTGGTGGAACGGGCGACGCAGGTGGAATGCGTGGAGCGGATGAAAACGGTTGACCTGGGAACGCCATCAGGCGAGAGGTGGGTCAAGTGCTGGCTGTACTGAAAGCTGAAAATGTCTCAAAGGTCCGCGAGTCCGGCATATTTCGCAAAACGCGGCGAGAGATCTTTCAAAATATCACTCTGGAACTGGAGGAAGGAAAGACCGTCGGGCTGATGGGCGACTCCGGCTCGGGCAAGACAACTGTAGCGAGGATTATGGCAGGCCTGGAAAAGCCGTCTGCAGGTCGCGTTCTGTTTCAGGGAAGGGACATCGATTCACTGCATGGCAAAGAGTTTTGGGACTACAAAAGGAGCGTTCAGATGGTCTTTCAGGACCCGGAAGGATCGCTGAATCCAAGAAAGAGCATCGAGCGATCCATTAATGAGGTTTTGGGCCTTTTGAGAGTTCCAAAGCGGGAATGGCAGGAGAGAACCCTGGACATCCTGCACACGGTGGGCCTGTCCGAAGAATTGCTCTGCCGCTATCCAGGCCAGGTTTCGGGCGGGCAGAACCAGAGGATTGCCCTGGCAAGAGTTTTGCTGCTCGAACCGAGAGTGATGATTCTGGATGAGCCGACCTCGGCGCTGGACGTATCCGTGCAGGCGCATGTCTTGAGCCTGCTTCGAGAGCTGCAGAAAAAATTGGGCCTCGGGTATCTGCTGGTCTCGCATCAGCCCGAGGTGATGAGGAACATGGCGCACGAGGTGTTCGTATTGAAGAATGGATGCCTGGTTGAAAGCGGATAAAGCCGCCAGGCTTCTGGTAGATATGAGCCGGGTCGATCTCATGAGCTTGCTGTTCAGACTTCAGGCATCCTTCTTCCTGGTTAAGGACGATTTCGACCGCTTCTCATGGAGCATTCCTGACAGCCAAGATGGAGTGTATTTCGACCGACCCAACGGAAACCTACTTGTTTCTTCATAATATTAAGCTTTTTGGTAGCACATAATCCGATTCGAATCTGAATATTATCTAATGGCTCTGCTCGATTAATTGCCCCCGGCCAGCCGGAATCGGCAAGTGTTTTATAGTACAAGCGTCAATTTCAGAGTATGACGCAAGAAACCTTTGTGGGGAATCGTCTTCTACGACGTTCGCTCGCTTGTTGGTGAACAGGTCCGCATTTTTGATACAACTCTTCGTGACGGCGAACAGACTCCGGGCGTGTCTCTCACCCCGGACGAAAAGCTCATGATCGCCAGGCAGCTTGATAAGCTCGGTGTAAATGTCATCGAGGCTGGTTTTCCGGTATCTTCCAAGGGCGAATTCGACAGCGTCCGGCAGATTGCCAGGGCCGGCCTCAACTGTCAGGTCTGCGGTCTTTCCAGAATCGTGAAGAAAGACGCCCAGGCGTGCCTTGATGCCGATGTGGGAATGGTGCATGTCTTCGTTCCCACCTCCGACATTCAGATCGCTCATACCATAAAGCTGAGCCACGACGAGATTGTAGCCGGTGCCGTCGAGACGGTTGAGTTTGTAAAAGAAAACGGCAGAACCTGCCTCTTCTCGGCAATGGACGCCACGCGCACGTCGCCCGAGTTTTTGCACAGGATCTTTAAGGCGGTGGAGGGCGCGCACTGCGACATCATCAATATCCCGGATACCGTCGGTGTCGCGGTCCCGTCATCGTTCTACCGTTTTGTCAAGGACATTTGCGACCGGGTGAACATGGTCGTGGACGTGCATTGCCACAACGACTTCGGCCTCGCTGTAGCCAACAGTCTTGCTGCCGTCGAGGCGGGGGCGCGCGAGGTGCAGGTCTGCGTGAACGGCCTGGGCGAGCGCGCCGGAAATGCCAATCTCGCCGAGACGGTGATGAGCCTGCACGCCATCTACGGAGCGCGCACCAGCATCAAGACCGAATACCTGGTGGAGACGGCCCGGCTGGTGGAAAGGCTCTCCGAGGTCAAGATATCCATGACCGCGCCGATCGTGGGCGAGAATGCCTTCTCGCACGAGAGCGGCATTCACAGCCACGGCGTTATCGAGAACAGCAAGACCTTCGAGCCCGGCATCATGACTCCCGAGATGGTGGGCCACAAACGGCGCATCGTTCTCGGCAAGCACACCGGGCGACATGCCGTGGCCAAATTCCTCGAAGAGGGCGGCTTTGAGCCCACGGAAGAGCAGCTCTCGGAGATCCTGGCGAGGGTCAAGGATCTTGGCGACAAAGGAAAGCAGGTTGCCAGCATCGACCTTCAGACCATCGCCGATGTGGTGATCGGAGACGTGGCCAAGGGCAGTCAGGCCGTGGTGCTCAAAGAGGTCTCGGTCATGACCGGGAACATCATAACCCCCACGGCGACGGTCAGGGCAATGGTGCGGGGCAAGGAGAAGGTGCTGGCCAACACCGGCGTGGGGCCGGTGGATGCGGCGGTCAATGCCGTGCAACGCTTGCTTGACAGCGATACATCTATACACCTCTGCGACTTCAGGATCGAGGCCATAACCGGAGGAGCCGATGCACTGGCCGAGGTGGTCATAGGCGTTGAGGACGACAAGGGTCGAAAAGTCAGCGCCAAGTCCGCTCGCGAGGACATCGTCATGGCATCGGTGGAAGCTCTGGTCAGCGCCATCAATCGATTGATGCTCCTGGAGGAATCAGGTCGTTGAATGAATCAGCACACGGGGTAATTGACGCGCATTGCCATCTGGATTTCAAGCAATTTAATAAAGACCGCGAAACGGTATTGCAAAGAGCCAAAGACTCCGGAGTTGTTCGCATGATCAACTCCGGTGTCGACTATTCTACCAACCAGAGGTCCATGGAGCTGGCGAAGAAATACGATTTCATCTCCGTCACCCTGGGGCTCTCTCCCAACACCCTGGAGGGGCTTACCGAGGCCGATCTGAACCGGCTTTTGGCACAGATAAAAGACAACGCCCCACAGGCCATCGGCATCGGAGAGGCGGGGCTTGATTACTACCACACCAAGGACCCTGCCGTCAGAGCGCATCAAGCCAAGGTTTTCCAAAAGGTTATCGATCTGGCCGGTTCCCTGAACCTGCCTCTGGTCATCCATTCCAGAGATGCGGAGCAGCAAGCCCTGGACATGGTCAAGCATCTGGAAAAGGTCGTGTTTCACTGCTACAGCGGCACTCTATCTACTATGAAAGAGGCCATCGATCGGGGATTTTACATCTCCATCGCCACCAATCTCTGCCGGTCGGGCCGCCACCAGATACTGGCCAGAAATGTTGATCTGAATTATCTGCTGGTGGAGACGGACAGCCCGTTTCTCTCCCCCCGCAGCGGCAGAAATGAGCCTTCCTTTGTCCAGGACTCGGTATCGCTTATCGCCAGGATCCGAAACATGGAGCCCCAGGAGATTGCTCGCATAACCTCTGATAATACCAAAAGGATTTATAACATTCATTGAATCCATTTATCGAGGGAAAGTGCGCCTAGTAATCCAATTGATGCAGAAAGGTGTAACATGGATAGGATGTCAATAAACTTTGAACATATCATGAGCTATCTGGGCTCCAAGAAGGAAAAGGGAAGAAAAAAGATCGGTCTTCTCGTGGACGGTCCCAATATGCTTCGCAAAGAGTTCCAGATGGATTTGGAGGAGATTCGGGACATCCTCAAGGATTACGGCGACATAAAAATGGGCAAGGTTTTTTTGAATCAGTATGCATCCGAGAAGCTGGTCGAGGCCGTGGAGAACCAGGGCTTTGAGCCGGTGATCTGCACCAGCGACGTGGATGTGCGCATGGCCGTGGAGGGCGTGGATATGATCTACAACCCGGTCATCGACACCCTTGCACTCGTCACCCGCGATGCCGATCTCAAGCCGGTTCTCATGAAGGCGATGGAGCACGGCAAGGAGACCATTATCTTCGGAGCGGAGCCCGGTTTTTCTGTGGCCCTCAGGAATTCTGCGGATTATGTTATTGTGCTGCGCGATGGGCAGTACGTCACTGAATGATGGTTCGGCCAGAGCAATTTTGCAGCCGAAATGACGGCAATACATTGACGGCAATGCATCCTTAATGTGTGAGAACGAATGGATGGATAATCATGTCTTGCAGATTTATATATCTCATTTCTCTCATTTTTATGACGGTCGCTCTAGCCGATCCAGCCTCCTCCGCTTCCGGCACGCGCGAAGACCCGATACCAATTGGAACAGCGGCAAGCCTCGTAGACGGCTGGCAGTTTGTAGTACTCAGCGTAAATCCCGATGCGACATATGCGATTAATCAGGCGAATCAGTTTAGCGTCAAGCCGCAGTCCGGAAACAAATTCGTCCTGGCCAGAATCAGAGCTACCTATTTCGGCAAAAATTCTTCCGCGTTTGCAGCAGGCTACAGATTGATGGCCATCGGGCCTTCATCCGCTACCTACAGCACCTTTAAGAATGACGCAGTCCGGATTCCCAATGCATTCCCAAACACCGCAACATACATGAGCGGCTCCATCGAAGGCAACATTTGCTGGCAGGTCAAGTCCTTTGATGCCGGTTCTCTGGTCATGTACGACAATCTTACCACAGGCGCTCGCGGCGACAGATTGTATATGGCGCTCTATGATGTTGATTCAAAGCAGGTATATTCCAATCACGGATGGAAATACTTATGATCAGGCAATCTTGCAGGTAATACTGGTCGAGTACATCTCCCTTGCCCCGAGCGATGCTTCGAAAGATGCGGCTGCGCTTGCTTTACTTGGCTATGTTTGATTCAAGGCGACTGCATTTGATTCAGGTGGCTGAAGGAGAGGACCCGGCGTGCAAGACCGCATTGATACATCTTGCGAAAAAAACTCGTGATATAAAAAAGATTTGATGGCATAAGTTATCTTCGCGGTAGGCTTTTATTCTGCTGATCAAGTCAGCGCTTTGAGTGTGTCATTTTTGTCGACAATGCCTCCGTTCGAATCCAATTCCGCCATCAGAATATTGTCGGCTGAACGCATATACACGGCGATTTTTGCAGGATCGCCCAGCGTGTCCTCACCAAAGTCACTAAAAACCTGCCTTCCTTCCAGCACTGTAGTTAATACTTTGGCTTTGTTTATATCCTCCGCAGGCAGTTTGAAGAGATCTTTGTCGATCACTACCAGATCAGCCAGCTTGCCCACTTCCAGAGAACCTATCTCATTTTCCATGAATGCAGAATATGCTCCGTTGATGGTTGCGCACTCAATCATGGTCCTCAAATCGACTCTCTCCTCGGGCCAGTACGGCTTGGTGATGTTATTATCCGGCGTCAGAGGCTGCCTGGTCATACCAACCTTGATCTGATCCAGGGGATTCATCGTAGGATTGTCTGAACATGCGGGGAAGTCGGTTCCAATTGCAACTGTAGCTCCGCTGTCGACAAGGCTCTTCATGGGCATCATGTGGTCGGCTCTCTCCGGTCCAAGGTAAGCCAGGTTCTTTTCGTAGCTTGAATCATAATAGAACCAGTTTGGCTGCATCACGGGAATAATACCCAATTTATTGAAGCGAGGCAGGTCCAGAGGCGACAGCAAAATTACATGGGATATTTTATGCCTGGAATCTCTTTTGCCGTTTTCCTTCAAGGCCCTTTCATAGGCATCAAGAGACATGCGAACCGCACCATCACCGATCGCGTGAATGTCTATCTGGAATCCGGCCTTGTCTAAAGCAGCTATCGTATCGTTGAAGGTATCGGGCATCCAGATCGGAGTTGATCTGAATCCAGGTCGATCCGAATAAGGTTCCAGAAGCAGCGCAGTATGCGCTTCGGTGACACCATCAATGAATAGCTTTGCAGTATTGACCTGCACGAGATCTGATGAGTAGTTGCTCTTCTCTGCATCCAGGCCTGGAATTTGCTCTATGCCCTTGTTAGGATCTAATATTTGCTCTCCCCGGATCCTTATATTCAGTTTTCCTTCTTTATCAAGATAGGAATAAATCCTCATTAGTTTTTCATCTTTGACACCTGCATCCGAGGTGGTGGTAATTCCGACTCTGCTGGCCATATCCAATATTTTCACGAGCCCTTGCATGATCGTTTCATCTTCCATGGGCGGAAGCTTGGATAGGACCATTCGTTCTGCTGATTCTTCTCTCAAGGTTCCGGAGGGATTTCCATTGGAATCACGCTCAATAATGCCGCTCGACGGATCCAAGGTTTTATTGGTGATGCCGGCGATCTCCAGAGCTTTGGAATTGACCCAGGCGGAATGACCGTCTATGGCAAAGATAAATACCGGCCTATCGGACACGATAGAATCAAGAAGCTCTTTTGTTGGTCCTTTCGGGCCAAAGGCTGAATGGCCCCAGCCGAAACCTCGTATTACACTGGCATTTGGGTTTTGCAGCGCATATTTTTTTATCAATTTCAGATATTCACCGCTGGTATTGGCACCGGCCAGAATCACTCCGGAAACAAGAGCTGCTGCAAGACTCGGATGCCAGTGGGCATCTATGAATCCCGGCAGAACCATCTTGCCATCAAGGTCCACTATTTTGGTGTTTGGACCGATGAAGTTCATAGCTCCAGAATCATTGCCGACATAGGCAATTCTGTTGCCGGATATGGCTACAGCGTCTTGAGGCTGCTTGTCCCAGTCGACGTTCTTTTCAACAGTGTAAACAGTCCCGTTTAGCAGCATCAAATCAGCGTATGTAGTGCTGGACTCAGGTAATGCTGTTGCGTTTAAGAAAAGGAATATTGTCAGAAATGCCGAGCATAGCAGAAGACCATTGACATCTCTTATATTCTAACCTCCTTTAATTGTTTAGTCATTTTATTGTTTAATCAGATGGGTCAAATATATATCAAACTTTCGCATATTTTTACTTTGGTGTATCTTTGCTCAACTATTGGGGGCATCGTTGAAGAAAAGCCACTGAGGCTCAGTCAATCAAGGATTTGATGACGATTCAGGTGGCGGGCTTTTATTTGTTGCCGGCAGCTTTCAAGGATGCCGGGCTGCCCGCTCGGCGGCTCTCGTGCGGTTTGGCGAGATTGCCGGATGGCCGCCTGTGGGCCGGGATGCCTTTTGGCCTGGTAGCTTTGGGATAGCTGGAAGAGCTTAATTGATTTCTTATAGCCGCACTAATCCAGAGAATGAGAAGGATCTTGCCCAGCGGCATATCGCAATTGAGGATCAAATGGACATCGCCCGATCATCAATGGATCAATGGTCTAAAAAAAGTGCAATTACTTAGCAGAGAATCTATTTCTGAGTCTTTTTCAGTTCTTCCTCAAAATAATGATTTGCAAAATTCATATACATATCCCTTGGAATAAGCTCCCGGCAGACAGTATTGAGTGTCTCGGTAGATATTTTCCCACTGTTGACAAGCTGGCGGCCAGCGTCTTTCGCAGCCTCAATGACATCTCCAACCGGAGCACCCATCTCCAGCATGTTTCGCAGCGCTTCACCATGAGGTCTAAGCAATGCACCTGCATATTCAGCATTTGCATTTCTGCAATAAGCTCTGATATGGGCTACTATGGGATCAAAATTATCCATTTCCCACAAGCCGCAATTGGAAACCAGGACAACCTTGCTTCGCTTTACATTCTCACGGAGCGGATGCCTCATGTGGCCATCTCTGATCTCGAAAAAGGGCAATACTTCGGGCACAGTTCTATCCATGAGCGTCTTCATAGGCCCGGTGACTCCGTCGCAGTAGACGGGTGAGGCGAATATGATGACATCCGCGTCGCATATCTTTGGGTCAAGCCACTTCATATCGTCGTTCTGGGCACATTTGCCTGGTGTCCTTGTCCAACAGCTGAAATCCCCTTGGCAGGGATTAATCTTTAGATCGTTTGTATAATAAAGTTCTAATTCAGCACCTGCTTCGTTTATGCCATCCAAAAAGGAATTGAGGATTAAAGCGGTATTCCCTTTGTCCCTATGAGGACTGGAGTTGAATGCGATTACTTTCACTAATATACCTCAATGAACAATATCTTTGGGTCTTAATATTAATACATATGCAAGGATCTATTTCCTACAACTAAACTTATAAAAAATATATATGCAGCCCGGATAGCCGAGCAGTCCATTGGTGGCAGCTTTGGGAATGCAGGAGGACCGATTGGCGTCTCTCGTTGCGGTTGAGTTGAACATTGAGTAGGCACGGAAGCCCTTTAGACGGTACTGAAGATGGCATAGCTATTCTGGATACGGAGTTTCTACCTGTTTTGCAGGCCCAATTATTAAGCCTACTCTTCCCATATCTTAGAATCTTCAAGGATGTTCTTCAGCCTTTTGATCACGAAGTCAATGACCGCCCTGCCGTGGTGGTTTATGCCTTCCACTTCATCGAGGAGCTCTTCATAGAACTCCTTGGTCACTTCTTCGTAGTCATCGTCCGTGTACTCCAAATCATTGCTATCCCGAATCTGTTCCTGAAGCATGGTTATAGCATCCTGCATGAGCGCATAGTCTTCTTGCACAGGAGCGCCCAACTTCAGCTCAATGAACCGTCTATCCAATGCTTGCATTCGGTCGTAATAGTCTGCTTCCAATGCGTCGTTTATATCCTTCTTTATAGAAGCTGTTTCCGCCTCATCCACTGTAATTTCCTGCATTTTCATTCACTTTCCCGATTATCTCCAGAGACTAAACCACTATCATCATACGCCATTCGCCCACTCATAAACAAATCACGTAGGGCAGATTTACTTCGAACTGCGCCTTCTCGTTTCCATTCATCTATCTATATCGGCAATGGTTCTTTCTTTATACGCTCTAACTGGAATATAGTCTGCAACCCAGATCAAATTAACTGACGATCGTGGACAAGCCTTATCACCTCAGAAGTCAACAAGTAATGTCAAGAACGCCAGCCAAGAAGAGGGTGGCAAAGTAAAAGTGATTCGGCTTGAAGGCTGGCCAGGCTTTTAGCTCCCCTTTGCGATAACAACGATGCAGAGGACGCAGAATTGTTAAAGGTAGGGGTGAGATGTATGGATGATACAGATATAAGAATTAGTGAACTCCTCCCGCGCCCTGAAAGCGGGGCTTCCCTGCTACTTCATTTTTCAACATTTAATTGCAGTGCCAAATATGCAAACGAACATTAGCTTAAAAGAGCATTTTACCCCGATGGAAATATTGATGTTCTCATCTTTTGGACTGATCAGGGCAAAGGCGCAAAAACACAAAAAATAGAAGAGTCCTGGCAGTCCCAGAACTAGGTTTTGGTCAAATTTCTATCTTACTCCAGCTCTGGAGTCAGACCATTTGTTCAAACCCCAAGGCAATAAGACAACCAAGGCTCCAAAGAGTATAACTGCATATACTTGGGACATGACATCCATTGAATCTCACTTCCATTTCTGTTTTTTAATTCTTGCACAAAGCTGGATCTCTGAGCAATAAATGCGGCGGCTAATGATGAAGATAATCCAGAATTAGCCTATTAGTGATAAAGTTAATTTGTCTGAAAATGCCAATATGGTTTTAATGATTTAGGCCATTTGAATCAAATGGCAAATTGGACGAATTTGGATAAAAGGAAAAAAGGGCTGGCCTCGCTTGCTTGCTGGTGGCTTCGTAGATGCCGGATTTCCGATAGGAGGAACTCGTGCGATCGAGCACGGATCGCCTGTTGCCAGACAGGTTGGCCGGGCCTCGCTTGCCGGTTGGCAGCTCCGAGGATGCCGGGCTGCCCGCTCGGCGGTCCTCGTGCTGTCGCGCGTGCTCATCGTGTGCCCGTTCATGGGCCGGTTCATGCTTGGCAGGCGGGATCTTGGAGTTTATGTTAGTCGTTGATGGGTGACAATGTATCCAATTTTTCGCCTGCATCAACTGAAAATCGCCATTGAACGTGGACCATGCCAGACATTGCCTCTTTGGAAATTGCGTAAATTATCTCCCGTCAACCCCTTAGCTTAGGGAGCGTGGATGCCTGCCTGGAATTCGATTTGGTTATCGATTAACTTCAGCCTTAACTTTTATGAAAATACCTGCTTGATTTATGAAATTTTATCAATTAAAGTAATATATTGTCCTGAAATGCAATATTTAGGGACTCCCATCTAGGTCGAAGTTTCTGGTATGGGGCTCTTAACATCAGTGGGAGGGAAAAATTATGAAATCGATTGCAATTGCAGTAGTGGCATTTTTGACCCTGGCAATTTTTAGCGGCATAGTATCTGCTGAATACAATAATAAGAACAAGCTTACTTTAGATATGAAGCAGAGCGTGAGCGGTGATGGCTATTTCATGAACTACAAATATGCTCGAATGCCCAATGTGCTCGGTCTCACAAACAATACCAATGGTGTGGAGTTCAAGGACTATAGCCACGGCAGCGGCCAGATCGATACGGAAGCTCTCTTGACTGCAGAAAGCTCAGATGAAAAAAACGGGATTATTGAGGATTATGGCTACGATCACTGGGAGGCGTTGAGCTGCATTCAATTTAAAGAAACAAATAACGCTGTCTATCGCCCCATGGCATTGGGCATAGGAACAGGATATTATGCTGCAAATCCTATCCAATACAACTCCCTCATTAAGGAGAAAACATGGCTTAAAAATCGGGGCTCAGACACCTCGATGCATCATGAGGTAGAGTATGCTCATGCCTTGAATAAGAATCTGGATGTGGCGGTTAAGGACTTCATCAGTGAGGATGACCCGAGCATTAGCGTGATGAATATTTCCGAGGATGTGACTAACGGAAGGGCGCATATCGGGCTGTTGCAGGGCGACACCGACCTCATCACTGCGGAAGATGAATATGAGAATCTGTACATTACCGATTTCGCCCGGAAGAAACCGCTCATCGATCTTGATGAGGACTACCTTGGAAACTTCCATATCGAGAAGCAGATGAATCTTACGCTATCCATCGATGAAGTTGAAGAAGATGATGATTGGTTGCCTTGCTGCTCAGGCAGCTTTTTGAGCCTCCCTGATGTCTATAAGAAAGGCTCCAAGGGATTTGGTTCAGATGTATCGGGCATCTTCGACTGCACCTGTTTTAAGGTGCCGGCACAGGCAGAGTTCACAAGGATCTACTGATCGCAGTTATCCTAAATTTTTTTAGAGAGAAATGATGCCGGTCTTATCCCCTGCCTCCATCGGGTGATATTTCCGGTATCAATTTACACCATAGATTTCCTTGGATTTAGCAGAATCTTTATCTTTGGCAGCATGGACGCCTGCCGCGAGTCCGGTCGAGCGTGGCCCGCCAGTCGCCGGGCGGGCTGGCCGCCCCTCGCTTGCCGGTTGGCAGTTCCGTGGCGGCTGCACGCTAGAATGTGCTTTCTGTTCAATTGGGTGGGCCCATCCCGGAGCTTACTTGGCTGAGAACCACTCCTCACGAGATATGCCGGAGTCTCTCAGAATTCTGGCCAGAAGCTCAGATCCTATTTCCTGGCCACGATGAGAATTCGGCAATTTTATCCGGACAGCTCCTTTTATCATATATTCATGTCCAGAACCGATATAGGGACCGCCGAATCCTAATTCCCCCAACCGCCGGATCAATTCTCGTCTCGAAACAGGGACGAGTTTACTCGACAACTGGCACCGGCTCCGCGGATACGTCTATTGTGTGTCCCATTATTGGCGGAATAGGTTGTCCCATTCTGAGCCCCAGCACAATCCAACCTTCAATTGTGCTGATTAGCTCCTTGCGGCATTCTTCAAAGGTCTTGCCGGTAGCCCATACTCCTTGCAGTCCGGGGACATGAGCATAATACGGCTCAGGATCATCGATTATTTCATATTCTGCCTGTTCCAAGGCGGCTGCTATGTACTCTGCAAACATATCAACTTTCCATAGGCGGCCTTAGGATTTAACAGTTTTCTGTCTGGCCAATATAGAATTGGAGGGCAAGGACTTTGGGCCTTGGCCCTAAACTCTTTTGATCCTGGATGCCTGCTTGATGAATAGCCTCTTATGGACAATGGTATCCGCAGGCCTGTGTTACTTGGATGCGGCCCAGGGCGACGTGAATGCCTGCCGCGAGTCCGGTCGAGCGTGGATCGCCGGTCGCCGGGCGGGCTGGCCAAGACGCCCCGTACTGCCACCAGCAGGCTTTTATTCTCCGATAATTACTTCCTTCGTTCAATCCTGGTTGCTTTGTCGCAAATTTTCGTTCTATCGTCCATCAATTCCACGTAGACTTCACCGCATCTAATGCTAAAAAGTGCCCGATCTCCTCCGAATCTCATGCTGCGAAGTCTATCGAGTGGAGGTTCAAGTTTTTTCGAATTTTCCAATGGAAAATCTCTTATCTCTCTTAGATGCTTGAGGATTACTTTTGCACGATCACGATTTTGAGAACTAATATAGACTTTAACCGCGGTGAAAGCAGAACGTTATAGCTCATCCTCTTCAAACCCCAACTCCTTCATAAGATCTTCGAGCGGGATGGCCTTGCCTTCATGATATTGGCGATCGGCACACCGCAGTGCGTCCATGATGGCCGGATCACTGAGGATCTCTTCCGTCTCAGATTGGCTCTTGGGGTTCATTGACTTAATATCTTTGCCAATTTTATTTATATCTGTTGCCAAGATATATATCTTCATTACGAGTGTTTCAGGGGTTCGCATTCTGGGCGTATAAGGCTTTCTGATGTTTGCCTGGCGATGAAAATGGACCGCATCATATTGAATATATGAGCGCTTGTGCGCAGGACTTGTGGCGGATTTGAATCTCGATCTTCTCGGCTGCTTTCCTGCTTGCATAGATCCTGTGGCCCGAGAGAACGTTGAAGATGGTCCTGAAGCTACACTCCTCTACCTTGAAGCGGCTCTCTGGGACCTCGATCATTATCATCCGCTTTCAATCATAATTCGCGATAGTGAAGCACGGATCTATAGGCCGCCAGGAGAAATCCGTAAAGCGTCGGACCGACCACCACGCCTATCACGCCCACTACGAAGATGGGAGCCGTGTAGGCAAGCACGGTGACGATGGGATGTATTCTGGCGTTTTTCATAGCCAGATGCGGCCTGATGACGTTTTCCGGTATCACCATGAGCGCGACCGTGCCGAAGACGAGCAGTATCGCGCTCATCATAAGATTTCCTGTGAGCAGGTAGTAAATGCTCATGGGCACGAAGACAAAAGGCGGGCCGAGGAGCGGGATCAAAGTGAAGACCGCGGTGATAGCGCCCATGACAAAAGGATATGGGACTCCCAGGATCGAGAAGCCGACGGCAGCCAAAATTCCGCTCAGCATAGATGTCGTGAAATAGACGGTGAAGAGAGTCGTGTAGATATCATTCAATTCGTCAAAAAAGTAGCGAACCAGGCTTCGCTTGGTTTTGGGAAGCAGCTCCACCGCCTGCACCACGAACATCTTGCCGTCGATGAGGATGTAGTAGGTGAAAAATATCGCCACGATCGATTGGGCAAAGATCACCGGCAGGTTGGAAGCAATGCCGGCCAGGGCATTTTCCACAACCGGCAGCATCCAGGCCGCTATGGTCGATGGTATGTCGCCAATTTCGGCTATGTATTTGTCTGCAAAATCGCTCACATAGTAGTAGAGCCAATTGGGAAGCAGGTTCTGCAGCCAGAGCTGGAAGTCCCCGACGAGGGTAGCATACTGAATATCGGATAGCACTCCGGAGCGTTCCAGATTGGAAATCTCCACCAAAAGGACGGTGGTGAAGCTGACCAGCACTATGAGAATGAGGAAAAACATTATCATTAGCGAGAAGAGCGACGAGACCTGTCCGTGTTTGGTGAATCGATAGAAGAAGGCATAAAGGGGCTTCAGCAGGAAGACCAGCACCACGCTGAGAAGAATGGTGGAGAGGAAATCCTTGGTGAGGTAAATTGTGATAAATAGCACTAGCAGGATTAAAAATCCAGCGGCGATGTCAAAGCGACGGCTGAAGTCCATGCCGAAGATCTTACCTTTGCGACTGAATAAAGCTTTCTCTTAAGGCTTTTTTATGAAGTAAGATTTTGAGCTGCGATCGGCAGGCGATTTTCCATTCACCGATCCTCTTTTATCACAGTCCCGTCGATTCCGACAACGAAGCTCTTCACGGGCAGGCTCTTGCCGGAGCGCGAGACTGCCTGGGCCACCATGCGGTTGAGCTGCGCGCAGCAGGGCACCGTCATATGCAAAACGGTTATGTCCCGGATGTCATTGGCCTCCAATATCGCGGTCAGCTTTTCCACGAACGGGCCTTTCTCGTCCAGCTTCGGACAGCCCACCAGAGCCGCGCGCCCCCGGATAAAGTCCTGCTGGATGGCAGGATAGGCAAACGCGGTGCAGTCACCGGCCACAAGGAGGCTTGCTTCTTTGAGAAAAGGTGCTTGGGGCTGTACCAGCCTCATCTGAATGGGCCAGTTGCAGAGCTGATTTGATGCCGTTCCTTCCCTTCTCTCTTCGCTGAGGCGGGCCAGGGCCTCCTGGCCGGGTCGCCGAGCAGGCGGCGACGCCGGATGCAGGGTCATCGGAGTGGCGCAGGGAGATACCGCTACCTTATTTTTCTCCTCTTTGGATCTGCCCTGATGCTCTTTGGCTGCCTGCAGGTCGAACTCCTCGGCATCACGCTCCTCGATGGTTAGCGCGCCCTCCGGACAGACGGCCAGGCAGGCTCCGAGGCCGTCGCAGAAGCTGTCGCTGATGACGCGAGCCTTTCCATCCTTCAGCTCGATGGCGCTCTCTGCGCAAGCCGTGATGCACTCGCCGCAGCCGTTGCAGCGGGACTGATCGATCTTGATGATCTTTCGCTTGGCCATTTTTTTGCCTCTGATACTATCAAGCGTTTTTAAGATTAGAAGCTTCGCATGTCTGATGCGCTATCGAGAGCGCTCCAATTTCCAGGGCAGCATCCGCAAATGCAAATCCAGGGTTAGAAGATACAATAGGCATGATGTTTGGCGTTTATTCATATTCGTTTTGTGTTTCCATCAGCAAGAATGAAAAAACACAGTGCAATGCTTTTTTTGGACGGAATCAGAAACTCATTAGCTCATCCAATATCCAAACATCATAGCGGTCCAAGTCCAGAGAGGATATTGGATTTTCTGGACTGCGTGACTTACAGTTTAGAATAATTTAAATACTGTATATTACTAACGATATGGGTGTCATAAGAAATTGTGAACTGATGGGGAATGTATGGCACTCAAAAATTGGTTGATTTTGCTGATCTTTGTCGGCCAGCTCATGGGATCGGCTTTGGCAGCGTCCTCCTTCCAGCCTGCCAAAGTACCGAACAGCATTGAATTGAGCTGCATTGAACCGAACAGCACGCTTAATAATGCCCCGGCAATCGACGGCGAATTATTTCGGGCCGAAATGCTGAAGCTGCCTTTGAGCTTTATAGAGAACCGTGGGCAGGCCTCGGATGATGCAAAGTTCATGGTCAAGACATCGCATGAGGCCATCTATTTTACGCCTTCCGGGGTGCTGTTTGCCTTGTCCTCGGAGAACAATACATCAATTGTCGGAATGAGCTTTGAAAATGCCGGGCCGAACCGGCTATCCGGCGAAGATGTGCTTCCCGGCACAGCAAACTTCTTCATCGGCAATAACTCATCCCAATGGATCACGGACATTTCCACTTACAGCTCTATCAAGTACGAGAGCCTTTATCCCGGAATCGATCTGATCTTCAAGGGCACGGATGGAAACCTGAAACATGAGCTGCTTCTGAAGCCCGGCGCGGACCCGGCTAAAATCATTCTGACCTACAGCGGCCAGGACAGCCTGAGCCTTGATAAAAACGGATCGATTCTGATCAAGACCGCAGCAGGCAACCTCACAGACTCTGCGCCCTTCTGCTACCAGGACATCAATGGGAGCAGGTTGGCTGTCGAGGGAAAGTATCGAAGAATTGACGACAAAAGGATCGGATTTGATCTCAACAATTATGACCGGAGCCTGCCACTCGTTATCGATCCCTTGCTGAGATATTCCACCTATCTGGGTGGTAGAGAAACTGATGACGGCTATAGCATAGCTGTAGACAGCAGCGGCAACGCTTATATTACGGGAGACACGAATTCGACCGATTTCCCCACCGAAAATGCTTACCAGGCTGCAAATGCAGGAGGACGCGACGCTTTTATCGTTAAGCTGAACCCTGCAGGGAATAAACTGGTCTATTCCACATATCTGGGCGGTAGCGACAACGACATTGGCTGGGGCATAGCCATAGACCGCAGCGGTAATGCTTATATTACAGGATGGACGAATTCGACCGACCTCCCGATCAAAAATGCATACCAGAGTGCGATTGCAGGAGAACGCAGCGCTTTTATCTCAAAGCTGAGCCCCGCAGGGAATAAACTGGTCTACTCAACTTATCTGGGCGGAAGCGGCGACGACAATGCCGGCTGGAGCATTGCCATAGACCGCGACGGTAACGCTTTTGTTACAGGATGGACGAATTCGACCGACTTCCCAACCAAAAATGCATATCAAAGCGCGATTGCAGGAGTACGCGACGCTTTTATCGCAAAGCTTAGCCCTGCAGGGAATAAACTGGTCTACTCAACATATCTAGGCGGCAGCAAATTCGATGAAGGTCATGGCATAGCTGTAGACAGCAGCGGTAACGCTTATGTTACAGGAGAAACGGGGTCAATCAACTTCCCGACCGAAAATGCATACCAGGCAGCAAATGCAGGAGAACGCGACGCTTTTATCGCAAAGCTGAGCCCTGCAGGGAATAAACTGGTCTATTCAACATATCTTGGCGGCAGCAGAGGCGATGAGGGTACAGGTATCGCCGTAGATCGCAGTTGTAACGCTTATGTTGCAGGAGGGACGGGTTCGGTCAACTTCCCAACCGAAAATGCATACCAGCTCTCGAATGCAGGGTGCTCCGACGTTTTTGTGACCAAGCTGAACCCTGCAGGAAATAAACTGGTCTATTCCACTTATCTGGGCGGCAACAGTTGCGAAAATGGCAATGGCATAGCTGTAGACTGCAGCGGTAACGCTTATGTTACAGGAGAAACACCTTCGACCAACTTCCCGATTAAAAATGCATACCAGGGCACATTTGCAGGATACTACGACGCTTTCGTCACCAAGTTTAGCCCTGCAGGGAATAAATTGATCTATTCCACTTATCTGGGCGGCAGCGGACCCGATTGGGGTACCGGCGTAGCTTTGGATCAAGGCGGTAACGCTTACGTTGCAGGATGGACGAATTCGACCGATTTCCCGACCAAAAATGCATATCAGCCCGCGAATGCAGGAGACTACAATGCTTTCATAACTGTCTTCATAAAAGCTCCTCCAAATACGCCGTCCAAACCTTCAGGAGCCATCTCGGGCAAAAAAGGAATATTTTACAGATATACCACATCAGCCACGGATCCAGAAGGAGACCGAATTAAATACACATTCAACTGGGGAGACGGCACAACGTCGACAACACGTCCGGTCAACTCCGGAACAGAGGTAATTGCATCTCATAAATGGACCAAAACGGGAACATTCCAGGTAAAAGCCAGGGCAACAGACAGCAAAGGTGCAAGCTCGGGATATTCAAGTCCATTGGAGGTCAAGATATCCGGCGATAGAAGTGCGCCAATCGCAATAATCACTAACTAGCGGTTAAATAGATCTTGGCCCGGGCTACAAAGATCTTGGATTCCCGGAGGCGCGGGATGGATTGATCGAGCACGACATTCCGGTCCAGGACCCGCTCCGGCCCATCGTGGGCCATCATTCCGTCTCTGAGATCCCGGAATGGCGCAAAGATCCAGGTTCGCTGAAAACTGGATCACAGGGATCAAGGCGAAGCCGGACCACGCCTGAAGATGCAAGTTCGCCCAGGCTATCGGGATTAATGCAAGATCTACATCGTTCCAGGCGATCTCCAGCCGGTCAATACTATTAATGGAAGGACTTACAATAATAACCTGTATTATGACCTAAACGCCAATAACGTGAACTACCGCGTCCTGAAGGGCGCGGCTTCCCACTTCATCGCCAAAACTTGCCTCACAGATATGTGACGTAGAGGTTTCGACTCTATGGGCGCTACGGGCTGTTCCATCCCTGCGATCAGTATGTTCCTGGAGGCATTGTAGTCTCGATTGCATGAGAAACCGCAATAAGGGCACTCATGCACTCTATCTGACAGTTCTTTCTTCACAATGCATCCAC